>Ga0114996_10006003_pt1 | contig 14106 bp, 22 predicted proteins | sample ArcticOcean_MG_C_4_FD_87039 | JGI IMG/M metagenome (GOLD analysis project Ga0114996, IMG submission 87039) | Marine microbial communities from western Arctic Ocean - ArcticOcean_MG_CB4_134 | ecosystem: Environmental > Aquatic > Marine > Oceanic | place: Arctic Ocean: Canada Basin | collected...
AGCTACTAATAGTCACAATTATAGTATTTCTTGCAGGATGTACTATTGGGACAAAAACATCACCACAATTGCCTATTACAGAAGATAAACATATAGACCATAAATTCAAAGGTGATTACCCCGTTGATAGATTACGAGGAATGTGGTCTATGTGTCACCAAACTTCACTAAGAAGGCAACAATTTCCTAACCAACAACTCCACGCAATCTATTGTGATTGTTTTCTTGACGAAACACGATCAACTATATCTTCCGCAGAGTTAAAGGTTCTGACCCAAGTACAGTTACCTGTATTTTTTACGGTAATTGCCCAAAAATGCAGAAAATCAATATTTGAGCTAAAGGATTCCCTGAAAGTTTAAAAATAATTTCAGAAATTCATACCGGGGGCTTCAGAATTTGTTGAAGTAGGATACATCCCGTTCGTATCCTGACGTGCTGCGTCATCTGGGCCACCAGAATTACCTGCTTCCTTCTTATCAAGGAACTCCAACATAAACAAAACAATTTCAGTCGCATATTTCTTGCCGCCACCATTCTGGTCTTCCCAGTTTCTAGTTTGCAACTTTCCTTCAATGTAAACTGAAGACCCCTTCTTCAAATATTTCTCAACAAGTTCGGCTTTCTTTTCAAATGCGACAATCCTATGCCATTCGGTTTTTTCCTGTTGCTCTCCATTTTTATCCTTCCAGCGTTCACTAGTGGCAACAGAAAAGTTAGCAATTGTACTGCCACTCTGTGTGTACTTCATTTCAGGATCATTCCCCAGATTACCAATGATCATAACCTTATTCAAACTAGCCATTTTAATTTTCTATTCGATATTGTTAATCATATTACTCTCAAAGCATTGCCTACAATAAGCAACACCCTCCCACCAATAAACCCCAACAATAGGAGCCAGACACTCTGAACAATTTTTGCCTTTCTTTGGATTTGGTTTAAAACAATTATGCCTCCTGCCACGTTCAGTTTCTTCTATGGAATAACGTTCCCATCCTTCTTTCTTAGCCCCAACCCATCTACGATCAATAAAAAACTTAGCTGCTTCATATGTCTTCCCCTTGTACGCAATATTAATTAGCCAACCATCGTCTTCATCAACCTTCTTCATCCAAACTGCAACCCATGACTTAGCCCCCTTAGACTTCTCCCTTCTGCGTGCTGTGCCGATTCTGGACATAATTTAAGCCTGTTTAATAATTAACAGTAGTATAATGCCGCCACATTCACTCTTTGAACGTTGAAGCCTCTCAAGAAACATTCAACAAACTGATCGGAACCTAGAACTTCTTAGAGGAACAAAGTTACTATCCAAACCAGTCAAAAAAAGTTTATCTGTTAAATCGTTACTCGTTCAAAGGACTGGAGAAGCCATAAACCCTAAGAAACACCCTACTCACAAAGGGAGCAACCATCTTTGGACGGCAAATTTTCTATAATCTCATTTTCAAGTGATCAGTTAAGATAATACCTGAACAAGTTGATACAAGAAATAATAACCAATCACTAAAAAAACAACGTTCAGTCCAGACATCAACATTCCAATCATAAGAATTACAGTCAATAGGTTAAAAAACAAGTACAAAACTGCACTTAATTATACCTATATTCTAACACCTCACGTTAAAACCTGCAAGTAAAAAACACCAATAAGTTGTTAAGCCCAACTATCACAATGACTTTCAAATAATAACATTATAATAATTCCCACGAAGTATGACGTTGAAGGAGATACTAAACCTGTCAACGGCAGTTTTGTTAATCGGAACCTCATGCCTCAACCAAGACGGGAAAATTACCAAAGTATCTTTTTTCATCCTGCAACTAAATGAGCCTTGAGAAAATGGGGTGTAGTCTTTAACATCTGGTGAAAGAGATGCCGAATCACCTCTAATGAAAGTTGTTTCAGGGAAATCATCATTCTCATTCACATAAAAAACCCCACTAAAAACTGAATTGTAGTGCATGTGATTGTAAAGATATGATCCGGGTGGTTGCAAATTTCCCCACAAAGACGAAATCTCAGCACAATACTTTTCTTGATACCGCATAATATCAAATGAAAACGCATTCACATGACGTTGTATTTCTTCAATCAAGTAAGTGATTTCTTGTTTATCAAAGATGTTTCCGGTCTGTATACTTTTTGAGAATTTGAATTCTGAATGCTCATCTCTCATACACTTCAGAATAAAGTCTTCAAGCATTAGTTTGTCAGATATACCCGACAACTCTCCAAATAACAAAGGGGTCTGGAATATCGGATTAACAAACATTTGTCATACATTTGACGTACATTCTATCTGTCCCCGAAAGTCACCATATCAGGAAATCCTACAACAGCTTCCCCTAAAAAATCTTCATCTTTTGGCACAGAAAAACGTCCACGGCATAACCTAACTAGCTTTTCATTTTCTGCTAAGTTACAAAGAACAGATGAACACCGTCTTCTAATCCGTTGACCTCCCAGTGCCCTCCATTCTTCTAAAGTTTCGATTTTAATCCCGAACTCTTCAGATACCCATTGGCAAAAGTCGTTAGTAGTAAATTCTACCCCATCAATATCATTGTCATCAGAGAGAGTCCAGATATAAGAATTCATTGTAAGGCTCTTCATATCTTCCATTGAAGGAAGCCCCCTAATACTAGTTTTAGTGACAGCAAAGTCAAAAAACTCATTCTCTTTTTTGACATCATTGCTGTCTTCAACTATGAGGTCATTGTTTTTACCAGAACTCTCTGTGCCACTTTCCACAGACGCTCCTGTGCCAGAGTCCGATGGGCTGTTTTTTTGATCACTTATTAAGGCTGGAAGATTAAACACACTAACTAAAAAATTGAATGGTGGTCTAATTGGGGTAATTCTAATTGGGCCAGCGTATTCGAGGCGAGGGATAAGCTCTTTCGTAAAAATTGACTCAAGATGATAAGCTATATCTTTAAGAGTGTTATACCTTTCAATTGAGAGCATCAACTTAGTTTGAGGAGCATACCCTTCAAAATAAGTCTCAATTTCTAACAGAATAGACTCGTGCGATTTAGGCATCTTAAACAGAGTCCTATACCCACGGAGCATTTTTACAGTCTGAATAAGAATATTGTTATCGTCTTTACTTTGGAAAACTTTTTGATCCGGATACCCGTCTTTAATCTCAGATGGGAATTTACCAGCTTCCAATGCCTTTTCAATATCATGAACGTCAAAAATATAAGTTGTTTCTTTTTTCATAAGATACCTCCTAAGTATTTAATTATTAAAAGTAAATATGACTTGCATCATAACTCCAGTTCAGAGATTTTTATATTATAACAGTCTGCTCTAAATTTAAAACGAGAAGTTTCAGGGTCTCCTTTCTTTGAGAAAGAGGCTTTAGCATAGAAATCATTCTTACTTATTTTTCCAAGATACCAAGAATCTCTAAGGTTCTTGTGTACACTAACAAATGCGTATTCATCACATTTCTGACTTGTATTAAAATCAGCAACAGTACAATTGTAATAAGGTCTAGGGGGGACAGTCCTTTCCTTCGTTTTAACATCAACTGTCCTTCTGGAAACATCATTTTCATTCAGTATCCATTTATAGAAATCATTTTTAATCCCATAAATTAAATCATAATCATACGTATTTTTAATAAGGCCATCTAGCGCAAGACATGCGATGTGTTCCCCTATAAAGGCTACAACTGATCCTTCCCCATTCCTTATGGAGTTTTTAAGTAGTGGCAGTTCACTTGCTTTTTGTGTTGCCTGACTTAGTATGTGATGAGAAATCATAAAGTACTGCCCAGCTTTTCCATTACTAATAGTCATTTTTCCTGATCCCAAAGTCATAAAGAATCCAATTCGGGGGGGTCAATTTTATCTCGTCACCACTACCGCTTCCATAGCCTCCAAAAATATCCTTGCCATCAGAATTCAAAGCGGTTTCATGCCATTCAATAATTCTATCCAAATCCCTACCATATGCCCTTCTACCACATTCTAAAGACATATCGTCAAGATCACATACAGTTACACCATAAGGATTGCTTTTTTCAACATAAATCATCTTAAACCTCCAATCATCAAAATCTGTGGCTGCATTAAACCCATCCACATACATTGATGCTTGAACATAATATCTTAGCTTATCTGAAAATAAATCACGTTTAATTAAAAGGGGGTCTGCATCCATGCAGGACTTAACTTCAACAATACAAAACTCCATCATATTTCGCCAGTCAATGCGTCCTTTCATTAACACCCCAGTCCTCTCATCATTCCACACAACCGTCTCCTCTGCCACACCATACTTAGCATCCAGAAGTTCAGATGCTCTTGGATGATTTCGTATTGACTTTACCATGTTATGAATAACGATCCAATCAACAATCTTCAATGGGTGACGGTCCCCAATAGTCTCAAGAAATTCAGCGTACTCTTCTTTGCCTTTTTTAGTCCTCCTGTCAAATTCAGGAGTTTTGCAGTATCTGCTGTCAAACTTATCAGATTCAAGAAGAAGACAATGGAAGGCACTACCAATAACCATCGCTTCTGTTTGTTTAATCTTAGGCCCAAAATAATGGTCAATTGATCTGCGAACATAATCCAGTGAAGACTTTGAAAGACCTCTCCCACTGAATTCTTTGCGAAGTTCCTTTGTATTAAGAACACAACTCCCAGTATCAAATAACCATGACAAAAACTTTAGGCGGTCAGCAGTTGTTTTCAGGTTGTGACGCTCTACATACATAGTTGGTATTTGGGTGGATTATTATCTGTTATTGGCTTTTAGAATATGCCATAGGATATAACCGTTCTTCTCTGATTGGATTATTACCCCAAAGGAAATGTGGTTCTCTGTATTCTATTTTTTCAATGACGCCACCATTATCAATAAAACATTTTACTGCTTTGCCAATTTCTACTCTTGTTAGCTCAATGTTCTTTTTTGAATAATTCAAAATATTAGCCTTATTTACATTAAATAGTGTTTTGATATAGTCATTGACTCACGTTCTTTTTCTTCTTCTCTCCTGTCAAGTTTAATCCAATTTTTCCTGTTTTTCATCCTCCTTCTCATGTGATACAAGAATCTTCTGTAATTCATTTCCAGTCTACGTCTAACCTCATTGTGGAGCGGATTCACAAAAACGTAGCCCCCAAAACATTTTGACACCTGATCATACGCCTTTTTTAGCGTAGTATGGCAACTAATTACGCGATTATCATCTCCCCCAATTACAATATAAATGTATTTCTTCATTTCCACCTTCCAATATTATAAGTATAACAGGTTGTTAGAAAAACCACAAGGGAAAACTTACCGGGACTCTTTCCAATCAAGATTATTGAATTTAGTGCATTCTTTGTCAAACCCAACAAGAATCTTCCCAGTGTTAGACACCTTCCCCTTCAAGACTGCAATCTCTGCAAGACCAACACTATCCCCTTCAGGATTATAGTATTCATCACGATAAATAGAAAGAACACGCCATGCTGCTTGTTCAATATTTCCACTCTCCCTAAGATCACTCAACATCGGTCTTTTCTCAATCCTTGCCTCAACTCCACGATTTATCTGTGATAATGCGAGGATATTTATGTCAAGCATTTTCGCAATGTACGCCAAAGTGTTAACGGCATACCCCAACTGTTCATCTCTTGTATTATACTTTCCGGGGATTGTCACTAGTTGGAGATAGTCAATTACAACGAACTGGATTCCATATTTTCGTTTGGCAAGACGCACAGTGGAGACAATCTTGTTCAAGTCCCTTGTCGTATCATCAATAATAAGCTCAGAAGCATTCGCACTATTAACCTTCATTGCAGCCTTAGTAAACCTATCCCACTCACCTTCACTAATATCAGCATTCAGGATTTTACGGTATGGCACTCCACTTGTAATAGAAATCATCTTATCAGTAATATCGTCCTTTGCCATTTCGATTGAAAATATTAGTGAAGGAATTCCACAATCCAATGCCGCGTGTAGAATGAACTGACAGGCAAGAGAAGTTTTCCCCATTGCAGGTCTTGCTGCAAGAATATCAAAATGTTTATGACGCAAACCTCCATTTAGCAACTTATCCAAGTCATTTAATCCTGTTCTTATGAAGCGTTCACTGACCTCTCCCTTTTGCTTCTTGTCAATAAGTTCAGTTCGTTCAATAAACATTTCCTTGAATTGGAACATACTGTTTTCTGTCCCAGATGTTTCCTTTACTAATTCAAGTTTATTTACAATCCCTGACGAAACAGAGTCAAGATCATCAGAATCAGCAACCTCACTATATGCGGTCTCAAGCAATGCTAGATATTCGCGCTTTCTTGATGAGTCTTTAACAATAACCGCATATTCCATTGCACGTTCAGAATATGGACAATGTTGTGTGATACTAGCAATACACTCAGTAAATCCAGAGGTATTAAAACTTTCATTCAATGAAATAGCACGATTGAAAACCGTGATTTGGTCAACCAATTTACCATCAGTAACCAACCCTACGATTGCTTCAAACAACACGGAATGTTCAGGTTTGCAAAAATCAGAGGGCACTAGAATCCGACTAATTTCATCAACAACTTCAGAATCCATTATCATTGCTCCAACAACACCTTTTTCTGCTGTTATATTAACAGTGCCCTTTACACTTTCCATCAATTGATTTTTTAGCATATTACTTTTTTAAGAGGAAACCATGCCTGACCAGTAGGCCAAAATCTGATCAGGCACATAATCGCTTACCTGCCGACAAATGGATTACTATTCCCGTCAGAGCCTCAAGTTAAAAGGGGTGACGTTCGACAACCACAACCAACCATATACACTCAGCGACTTAGGTTATTTTTTACGAAACCATAATATATCAGGGACTACTACCTCAAGTGACTTAACGGAATATAAACTCCCGTTTATTTCAAGATCATCAGAAGATGTAGACCGTAAACCATCACGAGATATTGACTTATTCCATGACTTTCTCCACTCATCCAAGGGGGAACCAAATGTTGCTGGAGTTTCTGCCCCAAGCGTTTTCCTGAAAATACGAAAAGTAAGTGCAGCAATCTGTTTTTGCCGTTCTGTACCAGAAAAATAGATTTTAACTTTTTTCTCAATAATTAGCTTCCAGTTCTCTGCTATTATTTTATAGAACACCGAAAGTGGGTCATCACTTTCAGGAATTACAACCTCTCTGGAATCACGCCAATCTGGTTTATTAGTTTTGGAGATTTGCAGTTTGACTTCCATATTAGTAAAGATAGAAGAAGTTTTGGCAACTTTTTTCTTATCTGTTATCTCCTTATTCTCAAGAATCCAATCAAAATATCCGGGGATCACCAAGAGAACATCTTCCAACCCATAACTTTCAATCTTCTCAATCAAAATATCAATCAGACCATGTGAGTAATTAAGTCTTTTCAATCCTACACGTTCACGATTGTCAGAAATAACTGTAATTACCCTTTCAACATTATCATTAAAGTCAGCACGATCAACAGGATGCCCTTTACGTTTGTACTTTGTCGGTTTTGGTTTCTTAGATGGGGGGCTTAATTCCTCGAATCTGTCATTCCCGCAGAGGATATAGGAAAACATTGGGTTTGCTTGATTCCAATAAACCACCCCATTATTAATCAACACAAAATTCAATTCAAACAAACGGTCGAGGCCCAAGCTAAGTTCTCTCGCTTCAGTTTCACTAAATGACGGTTGCCCCTTTGTGTGCATGAGCAATAGCAAAATATCCCCACCCACCTCTACTATAGCAAGTTTGTCAGACCCGCTCATCTCATTATGGAAACCGAGCGGGAAATAGTCATTAAACGGTGTAAACGTTTCAGACATAGGATCAAGATTCTAGTTTAGTCTGCCTAACAGAAAACTCTTTTGCAATCTCCTTTCTGTGATCAGCATCGAAATTACGCAAAAGTTTTTGCCAACCATCTTGCATGAAGGAATCATAATCTGCCTTTGTCTTAAAATCGTACTTTTTCCAAACAGCATCAACAATCTCTTTTGGTGTCCCAGAATATTCTTGGTCAAGAGACACACTCAATTTTGCAGCAGGAGAATCCTTGCGTGGGGGGTTATTACTACCCTTTGCTGGACTCCCCGCCCGTGCAGCGGCCTTTGGTGGTGATTCACCCTGTGCCATTTCACCATCATCATCTTCTCCACCAGAGAATGAGAAAATAGAACAAATACTGTACCTTCGTGAGTACGTTATTGCCGACCCAACTCCTTGAGGATCATTTTTTACAGGGTTAAGTTTATAAGCACTCTCAACAAACTGCCCACTCGTATGCGACAAATGGTTAATAAGGTGTGTCCCGGTGGGCCATTGACTAAGGAAAAGCCCATTCTCATAGAGATGTGGGTTAATCAATTCAAGACATGCTTGTAGAGATGCAAACCTGTTACGAAAATGAGGATTAACAGAATCATGGATAACAATCTCTGCCCCGATATCTTGCTTAACCTTAATTAATGCTGCAAACAGTTTTTCCGTCTTATCTGATCTGCGGAACTGCAAATCCAACGGGCTTACCTCAGAAAATTCATTTCTGAGGTGCAACAAAGAGTTTTTTGCCAACTCTGTCTGGGTCGTAATCGAATCCGACATTTTCTTCCTTAAATTTGTGCCATAGGGCAGTTTCAATAAAGTGTAATTCACAATCAGAAGCATCATCACCAAAAATTGCATCATGTTCTTTTTTAGGAACCCATACTCCATCCCCAAACCATTCTGGTCTAGTTTCCCCATCTTCTAAGAAAACAATCCCAGTTTCTTGTAAATAGGTATAGTAAAACCCCTTTTCTGTACAGACTGCACACAATCTGAAATCAACAGGTGTTTCAGAAGGAGCCTCTTCAGGGATATCGTTCCCATAAAGGAACACCTCATTTGTCGCATTCCGACAAACAAAGCATTGTACCTTAGTTGGGTTCAGACCAAATTGCGGATGTGGTCCATGCCTCATGTGTATCCTTTCTCACAGGGTTAACAAATTGGTTCATTTGAACCTCTATTAAACATTATACACATTTTTTACCTAATTGCAAGATAAATATTTTCCTTGCAACTTCAGGCATTTTGTGTTATTATAGAATTTGAACATAAAAAACAAATAGTCACTTTTAACAAAACACACAACAAAAAAGGCTTACGCATAGTTACTCCAATAAAATTCCTGAGCTTCTGAATGGTTGGTTATGAATGTGAAAGTCATAAACCTATCTGACTTACGTGGACTTCTCTGCTATACTTCAACACCGAACAAAGTAGATTGCAAAAATGTCAAAACCCACAGATATTAAGTTCAAAACAGTTGATACCCCCGGAGATCGAGTTGACTACATAAGGGTTTATCGAAAGATGTTAAAATCGGAGTTTGCCAAGAGTATTGGGATTACTCCACAGGGTTATCATGGGATGACCTTACATGGGTATTGTACTCGACTTGTTGCAACCGTAATAGAATACAAGCATGGTTTCAGTGCAGGATGGATATTGACAGGAGAAGGAGAAATGCTGTGCGATGTAAGAGAAATAATCAAGGGGGAGGTAATAGAAGAGATAATGGAGGATTTGTCCCATTATTTAAGAGTAAAAGGGTCGGTTAATGTATTGCCACTTCGGACAATTCCAGAATAGGAAAATTATGACTGATTATACAATGTGTACCACTAAAATCTGTCCAATCAAAAAGTCGTGTTACCGTTTTACTGCTGAACCAGAAAAGTATTGGCAATCATACAATGATTTTTATGATGCAGACATAAATGATTGTAAATACTATATTAAAGAAACCAACGAAGTTGAGGTTACACAGAAAGCGGTCCAAGCTGTTTCACATTTTTTCAGGAATTTATAATCAAGGATTGTTACTTTTGTAAAAAATATGGCTATCAATATAAGCAGTTGGAAGCATTTTCTTAGACCACCACGGAGAGTTACTTTTTAGTTCATAATGATCTGCACCATCCGTGATATCAATTAAATTACCAGTAAGCAATATACGACTTATTTTAATAGCATTAGCCCATGCCTTGTCATTCAAAATTACTTCAGTTTTCCCATCACACCAGAAAGAGAAGTTGCATTTATTAAGGACAGGTAGACCATTTATGTATTTGGCTTGAGTAACAACCCCTTTTATCGTATTCGGGAAGCGAGAGGAATAGACTCGATTAAGAACAACTTGGGCAACTGCTATCTGTCCTGCTGTTGATTCAGACCTTGCTTCAAAGTAAATCGCAATACTCAACCACTTCAAATCTGACATACTATAATACATTTGTTGATCTTGTGAGGTTAATGACCCTTTTGTGGGAAACAGAGTCAATAAAGTAACAACAATTGTAAATAAAAGTTTTTTAGGTCGCATAAGTATTTTTCATTGCTGAGTTTAATTCAAACTTTTGGTAACTTTTTTACCAATAACAATAAAATTCAGTACTTATACTAACTTACCTAATTGAAACTTGCAAGATTTTTTTACAATAAGGCTTGAGTTAAAAACTGAGATCGCTAATATACCTTATTCTCCCCTCATATTGGCATAACTGGGAAAACTTATCTTTATCTGACGACCAATTTTCTCCAGTCCAAAACTGGAATCCGTTGAATGAAGTCATCCACAAAGAAGATGTGTCATATCCGCATCCTAAGTAAAGGTATCTATGCCCAGATTTCTTAACAATGTTTTGCTCATAAAATTGCGAATGAACACCAATATCCAATTCTGGATTTTTTTGATCTACTACAAGTTGCAAGGATATAAATAAAGGCCATGTCCTTATTATACTGTACGCAGAAAGCCTAGAATTATTGTATATCAGAAGTAAACGTTTATGTTCTGGTTGATATTTGAAAAGATCATCAAAATTCGTACATGTATCGGGGGCTAAAAAGGAGTCCCTAGTACTCTGTTCCCAAAGTCGTCTAAGTCTCGAACTTGAGATTCCGTCAAGATTAACAACGGTAAAGTGGAGATTTCTTGGAAATTTATGTGAGGTAGGATCATATTGGAGAAGGTCAATGCGTACTTGCCGACCTGTTGTCCAATAGGGGGGCTTAGTCTCGCTAGGAAGCCATCCCATTTTTGGGGCACTTTTGTATTCTTTGTATGTAACTTCTGCCCAGACATCAGATATTGTTACATTGCAATCAATACGTCTTCCAAACCCATGATTGAAGTGGAAAAACATGCTCCCCCATTACATTTAATAATTGCCTATTACTTCTTATCTCGGAGTATAGGATTGCATTTCATCCAGTAGCGACACCCGTTAAGCCAAGTTCTGCAAGTAGTTTCCTGTTTGCCAAGTGTTCACTTTGGACATCATCTTTGTTTTGCCCAAAGTATCCTACTGCATAACCAGCTTCACACATCCACTTGTTTATATTTGTCCAACCTTCAAACTCGTGACCAGATTCGGTACAGTTAATCCAAAGTTCCCCTAGTACTCTGCCAAACTTACCTCTACTATCTGATTCCGGACATCGGCATTGCAACAAAATATCATCTCTATCCGACATTATTGCCCAATGTACCCATGATTTTAGGGCTTTTGTAGAAAGTTTCCCGTAAAACTTTTCTTTTAAGTCTTTTGTTCGTGATTCGGGAGTGTCAATTCCAAGCAAGCGGATTCTGGCGCATATCCGAACGTCAAATCCCAAATCAAAAACTGCATCAATAGTATCTCCATCAACAACTTTTTCAACAGAAGTTATGTCGTAGATGAATCTGCAATCTCCTCCTACATTTTTATATTCTGCCACAGTAATCCTCTCTAATGCTATTTTTTAGAGTATAGTTAAGAACTCATATCCTTTATTATATCACTCTTAACAATTTCAAGAAGAGTGATTGCTTCGGTTGATGGAAGATTAACTGAAATAACGGTGTAATCGTAGTTCCCTTTGTTTGCTGATGGGCTATTATCATCAACAAATATAACCACAGCTTTTCTGTAATCCTGAATCTCATCATGTTCTTCTGCATTTATTTTTTCGGAAATTAGCTTAAAAATCCCCTTTATATCACTATCTGATTGTTCATCCCTCGTTATTAGTTTTAGTGGAGTAGTAGATTTACTAGCACTAGACATTTTTTTACTTTTCATTTTTTTGAATTTCCCGGACTATTCCTTGACCTATTAGAGGATTGTTTTTCATTCACTAACTTCCCAGATTTGGTGTGCGATTTGTCATACCCCTTTTTGTTTGGGCGTTTACGGTTAGCCTTATTTAAGGACGACCTGTATTTGATCCTGCCCTTTGTCGAGTGGTAGGCCGAATCATAACGCTTCTTTGCAGCAGAGGCTCTTTTCTTGCCCTTACCAGCAAGTTTATTCCTGCGTTGCGGGACTCGTTTAATGCTTGTTATATCCCTTGAAGTGACTTTTCGTTTGTTTCTCATAAATCATCTCAATATGACCACATATGTGGTCTAGGTTGCGACTTCTGGTTGTCAAGATCGTCAAGATGAATAAATCTTTTTTTGTAATCCCCCTTTTGACTTATGCCAAATCCGGTCATCCCATGTTTATATCCAAGGACTTCAAGTAGGATTGCTTCTTCAGAAGAACACAAAAAATCAATTGCTCTTAATTTTGTGTGGGGACCATTCCCACCAGTTTTTGAAACGTATTTATTGTGATCTTGGCAGCGGAATGCACTACTAGGGTTCATAGGCTTATTCCCCCATGCAGGGTCAGTACGTATTGCTTCAACCTTTTCCATGTAATCAGAGTTCATCCCTGAAAAAATACAGTTCCCGCAATGGCATCTAAGTTCATTTGCACTGAAATGTTTGGTTCTCAAAACAAGGTTTTCGCTATTTTCCATGTCCCTCGTTATTTTTAGTTAATTAATGTGCCTTCAGGTGCGCTAGTTACAATGTGGTGTCTAGTCGCATTTCTAATTTCTCCAATAGCTTGTTCAACAATCTTCTGTCCATCAACTGTAAGCTGCAAGGATTCGACACCAAGAATTTGGCAAATATCTAGGAAATATCTTCTGAGATGATTTGCCAATAAAGCATCGTGCATCTTCAGGAAATCAACATTATTGTCGAAATCGCCTTCAAGTAGATTTTCAGGTATCATGGTTTCGCATTGTTGTATTTAGAAATTGCTCTACTCCCAAACCAAAAACTGATGACCGCTGCAAACAATGCCCCTGTATCTTCATCCCACACCAAAGAAATAGCAGTAGGAATATCTTCACCCGTAACAAGCATAGCGTATAATGCAGACCCTTTAACTGCGACAAACATTAGGAAGAAAAAATAAGTAATAACAGGTCTGACAGATGCTCGGAGTCCACCCACAAACCCAGATGTTTCCATTTTCATGCTGTGTTCAAGAAGACGAGCATGCTCATTATCATTCGCTTCTTTGGCATACTTGTCAAGGGTAAACTTACCTGCTTTGTCAGCAGACTCAATCTGCAATCTCATCATCTCAAGCTCATGCTTATTACGATTGCCTTCCTTGAGGTGGTTCGCAACTTGGGGGATCGCAGAACTCGCAAACCCCAATAAACTTCCCAATATAGATAGCATATTACCTCCTTAAGTCATTTTTCTGCCCTCGTCACGTCGCGCTTTTATATCCTCTTGATCCGTAGAATCAAAGAAGTGGGAAACGACAGCATGAACTGTTGAAATTAGACCCCCAAGCATAGTAGCAGACAACGTTTCCATTGTTTCCGGAATCTCCACGAAGAAAATAAGCATCAACAGAATCCCAAAGATGAAAAGGATAGTTATTGCCAGCGTTGCCTTAATATATAAACGCTTTATATCAAAATCCGATTCTCTTATGCTTATTTTCGAGATGTTTTTACTTTCTTGTTTAGATTTTGAACCTTCCATGATAACCAACTTTCTCCGTCATATTTTTCATTATCACCCTCACATGGGATCGGAACCTGTAAGGTGATACCCGCGCTTGGATTCGTTATCCAGCTTGCTTGTAACGGTGGTTCTGGTGCAAACCCAAGTCCATACGCAAATTCATCATACCCTTTTAATGAACCATTTACAATCCTTGAGCGGAGCATTGCAAGTTGGTGAAAATGTCCGCACAACATAACATCATATGGA
>Ga0114996_10006006_pt1 | contig 14102 bp, 13 predicted proteins | sample ArcticOcean_MG_C_4_FD_87039 | JGI IMG/M metagenome (GOLD analysis project Ga0114996, IMG submission 87039) | Marine microbial communities from western Arctic Ocean - ArcticOcean_MG_CB4_134 | ecosystem: Environmental > Aquatic > Marine > Oceanic | place: Arctic Ocean: Canada Basin | collected...
AGACGCATGCATAGCCGTATGCGCACCCGCCGGCCTGATCGACGTTTTCTATGCACAGCTGAAGCGACGGGATCGGTGTATCCTGGCCAAATCGCTGCGCGTATATCTGGTCCATGGACGTTCCTACCAACACGTCCGAACCTTCGGTCTGCTTGGGGTGCCCCTGCGTCAGGAACACCGCGCTGGAGCGAAAGTGATCCCCACCGATCTCCCTGGGGATCTCAGCCTCCGCCCCGGCGACGTCTGTGTTGCTGACGATCGTCAGATAGTCCCGGAAGGGCTCGAGAGGAGAGAGTGAGCTCGGGGCCAGATCGAAGTCACGGCCGGTCTTCGCCGGAGACCACAGATTCTGGGTTGCGCCCCACTCGTTACACCCTGCCGCGCCGTGCACCATTTCGATCCCGACGAAACGGGTGGCATCGACTGCCTTGAGCGCAGCTTTCGCTCCACGTCCGACGGGCACCATCGCGTCGAGAAAGGGAAGCGCCACCGACGCGCTCATGCCGCGGAGAAAAGTGCGGCGCGGGATACTGCTACCTGTCAGATACATCGTCTTCTTCTCTCGTTGAGCTCTACTGGTTCAGTTCTGCAAGCCGGAATCCGTCTCCACTACCGCACGACTCATGCGGAAGGCGGGACTCTGGACCACACCCAAAATGTAGGATGACATGCGGTCTTCGTTCTCCAACGCATCCCGCTCCATGGCTCGAATGGTTGGCATATCGTAGTACTCGACCCTACGACCGAGCGCATAAGCCATCAGGTTCCTGGCGAGCGTTCGTCTGAAAACGGTCGGACGTGCTAGGATCGAATTTCGGAGGCCTGCCGGTCCCGAGATCGGCGTGCCGTCGTACAGGATGCCAGCCGGATCGATAGGCGTCAGATTCTCCTTGATCCTCCAGGCACCCGTGACGTCGAAATTGTCGAGCGCGAGCCCGATGGGGTCGATCACGCGGTGACACGAGTTACAGGCCGGACTCGCCCGGTGCTTCTCCATGCGCTCACGCGTGGTCAGCTGACGAGCCCCCTCGGAATCGCCGGTCTCATCCAAGTCCGGGACCCCTGGGGGCGGCGGCGGCGGCGGGCTGCCGAGCAGGACTTCCATCACCCACTTTCCCCGTAACACGGGCGAGGTGCGGTTCGCGTGTGACGTCATCATCAAGATGCTGCTCTGCCCCAGCAGGCCCCGCCGGTTCTCGTCCACGACGTCTACCCGGCGGAATTCACTGCCGGTCACGCCGGGAATCCCGTAGTGGGCCGCGAGTTGCTCGTTCACAAAAGTGTAGTCTGCCTCGACCAGGTCCATGACGCTGCGATCTTCCTGAACGATGTGATGGAAGAGCAGCTGCGTTTCCCGCTTCATCGCCTGCTTCAGTTGGTAGTTGAAGTAGGGATAGAGCTGGGCGTCGGGGTTCACCTTCTCGAGATCCTGTAGCCGCAACCACTGCGACGCGAACCGCGTGGCGAGAGACTCCGCGCGCGGATCCGCGAGCATGCGACGAGTCTGCCGTTCCAACTCGTCCTCGTTCGCTAGTCGACCTCTACGGGCCAGCTCGACGAGTTCCTCGTCGGGAGGCGTGCCCCACAGGAAGAACGAAAGCCGGGAAGCCAGATCGGCGTCGTCGAGCTCATGAACCTCACCCGGCCGCACATTTTCCGGCGTCTGCTCGAGCCGGAAGATGAACCTCGGGCTCGAGAGGATCGCCCACAGCGCGTCTCGGATGCCCATCTCGAAGCCGCCCTGGCGTTGTCCCTCCTCGAAGAACGGCATCAACTCACTGACCTCGTTGCCCTCCAACGCTCGACGGAAGGCCTGTTCGGCCAAGCTCGTGATGATCTCTTCGGCGCAGGGACGCTCTTCGTCCACCGAGGTGGGGCGACAGCTGAAGATGCGTCGCCGCGCCGGGGTCTCCGACACTCCGGTCACGGTGAACGGGCCGCTGATCGAGAGGTCCCGTATGTGGGGCATGGTGGTCACACCGTAGCCGACGCCCATGTTGGGGTCCGCGAGCGTGAAGTCCAGCGGCGTGATCAGGTCCGTAACGGGCCCCTCTTCGTCCATGAGAAAGGCAGCGGCGATGAGGTGCGGGCCCGCTCGAACGTGTAAAGGCGACGTCTCGATCCGGAGCCCCGTGGGGTCGCCCTCGGTCATGAAGCGATCGACATCGAGGAGGGCGATCCGCTCCCCGTTCAGGGAAACCTCGACCTGCTGGGCCCCAATGGGATGTCCGAAGAGCTGACCGTCGGGAGATGGGTGCATGTCGAGCTCGAACACGTAATCGCCGTCTGCCGGGAAGTTGTGCGTAACCGCGACACCTCCGCGGGTACCCAAGGGCGTTCCCTCGATGTGCAAGACCTGCGAAGCCGTTTTCGGAATCTTGTACACCGCGGTTGCCGGGGCCGCCGCCGCATCACCCATGGCCTCACGACTCACTTGTGCGGCCGCCCGCATGTAGCTCTCCAGGAGCGTCGCCGAGAGCGTCTGTGTGTCAGAAATGTTGTCGAAGTTGTCGCTCAACGTCTCCGTCGGCAGATACGCCGACGCATCGATGTCCAAAGCGAACAGGTCCCGGATCGAAGCCTCGTACTCCGCGCGATTCAAGCGCTGGAACGTGCGGTTCCCCGGGTTCGGGTTTTTCTCTGCCAATTCATCCAGGCGATCCTCGAGACTGGCGGCCAACGAAGCCAGCACCCCTTCAGGAGGCTGCCTCGCCGAGGCGGGCGGCATCATGCCTGCCCGGAGCTTGTGGATAATCCTCTCGGAGACCTGGCCGTTGCTCTCAGGTGAAGCCACGTCGAACTCTTCCAGGGACATGTTCCCCGTGAGCCGACGATCGCTGTGGCAGCGCACACAGTACTCGTCGACAACCGCGTTGAGCGTGGAGTCCCTCGGGACGTCTACGGCTGGCACGACAGGTCCTTCTACCTCAGACTGGCCAACCAGCAGCAGGCCGAGGGCGATCATCCAGGTCATGACAACGTTCATGCTCTTCTTTTGGTCCTTGCCACAGTGCAGGTCCCGCGAGGCATCGCTCGCGACGGGAGTTCCAATCCCCCTCTTGGTCCAAAGTGCAAGCTAGGGCCTAGAGGGCGGAACGTGCCAGGCTCGTGCTGCGAGAAGCTGATTTCTGTCCGATCGGATCCTCCGCCGGGAAGTGCTCTCGCGCGAAGGTCTCATTGATGACGACCACGCGCGCATCGTCCGGCCCATCGGTTGGCTCGAAGAGCGGGCCTCGCAGCAGCGGGGTCTCGACGGCCGCGAAATAGCCGGCATCCACTCTGCGATGCACGATCTCCAATCCCACACGCTCGGGCGGCCAGCCCTCGGCCTGGAACTGGCGCGACCAACTCTGCCCCGCCAATTGTAGCTGACCCACTCCCCCCACCCTTTCGCCCCCCGGGCGCGCTTCCAGCAACTCACCAAACTGGTCGTAAAACGCGAGCACTTGGTCGTGCTCAGCGTAGCGAGCCGACGGAACGCTGAACTGGACCGCCAGCACGCCCTGCGTCCGGAAGCCGGGGTCCACATCCCGTAGCAGCCAGTGCGACCGAACCATGAGGCCTGCGCCAACCACGAGCATGAGCGCCAACGCGATCTCGAGCGTCACGAGCGCGGTCACCGTTCTCAAAGCGCTGCGGCTGCCGGTCGCCCCACGTGCGCCGTCTCGCAACACCTCGTGCAGATCTCCGGTCATGGTGCGTAGTGCCGGTGCAGTCCCGAAAAGGACTCCGGAGAGGCCGGCAACCGCGAGTGTGAAGAGCACTACTCTGTAGTCGAGTGTCAGCGAAGTCGCTCCGTCGATGCCCACGGAACTGGACACGGCGATCGCCTTAATCCCTGCCCACCCGAGCCCGAGGCCCACGATCGCGCCGAGCGCCGCGACCAGCCCACTCTCGGTGAGCATCTGCCGGGCAACTCGTATCTTGCCGGCGCCGAGCGCGTGACGGAGCGCGACCTCACGCGTGCGCTCGTTGGCACGCACCAGCATGAGATTCGCGACGTTGGTGCAGGTGAGCAGAAGCAGGACGCCGACCGCCCCGAGAAGGATCAGTAGCGGACTCCGGATATCCTTGATGAGGAAATTCCGCAGCGGGGTCATGCCCGTACCCATCACGCGGTTGGTCTCCGGATATTCCTCTTGCAGTCGCTGAACGACGACCTGAAGCTGCGCGTCGGCCTCCGCCTGACTCACATCCGGCGCCAACCGTGCAAATGCCCGCACTAGGTGGGCGCGCCGGAACCAGGTCTCACTGCGGGCCCCCGTCGCCCATCCGTACGTGGTCCAGAACTGAATCTGCTCGCTCGGGAACCGGAAGCCAGGGGGCATGACCCCGAGTACTTCTGCGTCTCCCGCCGCAAACTCGATCCTCTTCCCGATCGCATCAGGGTCGGACCCGAAATAGTTCACCCACAGAGCGTGGCTGATGACGACGTCGTCGTCCTGCCCCTCCCAAATCTCTTCCATGCGGAAGGTGCAGCCCATGATCGGGGGCACACCAAGCGTGGTGAAAAAGTTGCGGACCACTTGAGTGCCCGTGATCAACAACGGTTGTCCCTCCTAGAACGCCGTGTACTCGTTCGCGAACTCCGAGTACGCCGACACATCCTCGAACGCTTCTACCTGTTCCTGCAAGTCGAACATGTTGGCCGGTGCGGCGGTCACGTCGTCCCAACCGAACTCCGGATTGGTCTCGTACAGCATTACCAACCGGTCGGCATCCGCGAAGGGCAGAGGCCGGAAGAAAAACGCATTCACCGCCGAGAAGATTGCCGTGTTGGCTCCAATCCCGCGCGCCAATACCGTCACGGCAACCCATGTGAATCCAGGACTGCGGGCCAGCGTGCGAATCGCAAAGCGCACGTCCTGCGTGGTGGTTTCGAACATCGTCGCCTCCCCCCCTTCCCTGTGATTGTCATCCCCGAGCCCGACATGCAGCCGGACGATCAAAACCAGCGCTCCCAGCACCTCACGCAGCGCGAATAGCACCCCGGTCAACGGATTCCTCTGCGCGGCAGCCCGCTCGTCGTGCACTGCGAGCAATTCCTCGCCGTGACTCCGCCGAAACTCGATCGGTGCGAATCCGAGCAACGTCTCTACCAGCCACTTAGTCACGAGGCGCCACCCACAATGAGCTTCTTGTCACGGGCAGCAGCCACGAGGACCGCCAAATGCGTGGACTCCTGCTCGGCGCGCTGACGGCCCTTCGCACTGAGCCGGTAGTAACGCCTCCGGGCGTCGTCCTCAGGGCGGCGTGGCGCCTCTTCGATGAGGCCCTCGCCTTCCATGCGCTGTAGCGCGAGGTACAACGCACCAGTGCTCGGCGCGGAGGCGCTACCCGAGCGTTGCTCGATTTCTTTGATGATGCCGTACCCGTGCCCGTCTCCGTCGGCTAGCGCGAGCAGGATCTGGTACGTGAGCGGAGTAATGCCCGCCATCGCAGGACTCCTTAATACATACGACACAACTATATTTCCCACTTATACATATCTGAGATGACTACACCTTGTCAAAGGTTGCGCGAAGATTGTGGGCCATGGATCTACAGCTCGGCCTCTTCCCCGACGAAGCGCCGCGACCAGCGGCCTCTCCCATCTCTGCCGCCGAGCACCCCGCTCGACTGTCCGCGATCGCGCACAAGCTGCCAACCGAGCTGCGCTTGGGCACCTCGTCCTGGAGCTTTCCGGGCTGGGAAGGCATCGTGTACGACCGTCGGGCATCTCAGAAGACGCTTGCCGCGCACGGACTAGTGGCTTACGCGCAGCACCCACTCCTGCGCACGGTCGGACTCGACCGAACGTTTTACCGATCGATCGCATCTGATGCGTTCCGCGCCTATGCGGACGTGGTGCCCAAGGATTTCAGGTTTCTGGTAAAGGCTGATCGCCTTCTCACGTCGCCCACGGACCCAGAAGGCTACGGCGTTCGGGGACCCAACCCGCTTTTCATGGACGCGCAGTACGCGGCGAACGAGGTCGTCGGGCCCATGATGGATGGGCTCGGGACGAAGGCTGGCCCCTTGCTCTTTCAGTTCCCACCGATCCCTCCAAATCTCGTGGGTGGACGAGGTGCTTTCGTGGACCGACTGCACGCATTCCTAGACGCCCTTCCGAAGGGTCCTCTTTATGCGATCGAGCTCCGTACCGCAGCATTCCTGACCGACTCGTACTCGACGATGCTGCTAACGACTGGCGCGACGCATTGTTATTCCGTGCACCCCGCGATGGCTTCGCTTCAGCGACAATTGGACACAGTGCAGGCCTACCAACAACCGGCGCTCGTCATGCGCTGGATGTTACACTCAGGTCTGCGCTACGAGGTCGCGAAGGAGCGCTACGAACCCTTCAACGATCTGGTCGATGAGGACACGGACACGAGAGAGCGTCTCGCTGTAGCTGCCTTGGACGCATCAATCGCCGAGAAAGGAGTATTCGTGATCGCCAACAACAAAGCGGAAGGGTCAGCACCGCTCTCCATCTTCCGACTCGCCGAGCGCATCGCCGAGTGGGATAGAAACGCCTCCGACGTTCCGGCTTCCCATGCTTCGTAGTCCACGCGTATGGCTCTACGCAGCCGGTGGATGGCTCGTCCTCATGGGGCTCGTGCACACGGGCGTGCACGTGTGGACCTTCGTTCTGGAGAACGGGATCTTGGGGCAGCGGGAGTTTGCGATGAACGCGATGAAGCAGGCGTACTCACTGGATCCGCTTCAGCCGAGCATGTGGACGACGTTTCGCGCGTTCAGCGTCTCGTTCTCTTTATTGCTGCTGTTCTCTGGATCCACGGCAGTCATGCTGGCATGGGTCGGATCTCCGCCCCGGATCCTGCGCAGCTTCGCACTCTTCGGCACCGTGTTCTGGACCGCCGCATTCATCCCGTACGCCTTTGTGGATCCCGTCATCCAATCGATCGTGGTCGCCGTGATCGCCGTACCACTGCACGCGCTCGCCTGGCTCACGGCCGATCAGGCGATAAAGGAAGCTCGGGGCGCCTAGCGCGTCAGCCTGAGCTCGAGACCGGTCTCCATGTCCAACACGTAAAGCGCTGAGGTCGGCCACTCACCCCGTAGGAAGGCTAGCCAACGACCATCCGGCGATGGCCGCGGGGCAAAACCGTCCGGAAGCACCAGCCGTACCGCCCCGGTGCTCGAGCGCGTGACCAGCACGGAGTCGTTGCGAGTGTAGTAAATCTCATCGCCATTGGGTGCCCACGAGGGCAACGTGCCCGCCTCGACCCGTCCCCACCCGCCAGCGGGGCTCGCCACGTACACGTATGCACCATCCTCCGTGGTGACCTGAACCGCCAGGCGTGTCCCGTCCGGAGACCACTCCGGACTCCGGTGCTCCGTACCCGGACCGTTTGAGACCACCCTCACGTCGGAACCGTCCGCATCCATGACGTGAAGACGGGGGACTCCGTCCGAGCGGTCAGAGATGAAAGCGAGCCTGCGACCGTCGGGAGAAAACGCCGGTTCCGCATCTTCGGACGGATCGTCAGTCAATCGCTCTACCTGCATGCCGTCGGGCCTCATTCGGTAAATCTCCGACTGGCCGTCGCGTGTGGAGCTGAACGCGACCCAAAGCCCGTCCTTCGACCATGTAGGTGCTAGGTCGGGTCCGTTCGACACGGGTAAGCCCGTTCCCGGCTCGAGCGCCGAGCCCGTCGTGTCTGGACCGAGCACGCCGTACAGACGAAATCGCTCCCCTTGCTGCCACGCCACCACAAGCCGGTCTCCATTCCGAGACCAAACAGCCGACTGGATGAAGTCCACCACCACGGGCTCTTCTGGCTCGGGCGGAGGCAGCTGCACCTCCGGCTCACCTCCGCAGCTCGCTACGACGAGGCTCGCACACAGGAGCCCAGCCAAGCGTGATAAATGACGCATCGAATCCTCCTCTTCCCGGTCCTGGTGTGGTGTTTCGAAAGTGTCTTGGCTGTCCGAAACACGACAGTGTTGGTTCACCCGTGCAAGATTGGTACAAGGTTGGTGCTGCAAGTTCTGGCCCATCGAGCCGACAATTTATGTCGGGGTTTCCGACCGAGAAGGGTATGTTTGAGCAGGAGCCCGAATCCAAGAACTCGGTATGTACTGGCTGGAGGAACGAATGAAAAGACTCGCAATCGTCACCGTCGCTCTGCTCGCGGGCGCTGCTTGCGGCAGCGGTTCGGCTGAAACGCAGGCCGAAGCCGAGCCACTCTCGCAGGCAAAAAAGGATAGCATCTTAGGAAGTCTTCCGGTGCCTGGAGCAAGCGGCGTGCTAGGCGCAATGTCAGCGGTCGAGAAAGCGAATGCCCGCGCGCAGCAGCACGACACCATCGGCTGATCGGGAGCTGACGGCTCGACAGCACATTGGGCGATCACGCGGATGTTTGGTAGCTTCGGCGACCCAAGACATCGACCAGGCATGAATGAAGCTTACGCATGAAGCTTACGCATGAAGCTTACGCCTAAAGACACCGCCGGCCTTCTCTTGGTCGCCGGTACGCTAGGGACCCTGTTCGTCCACATCGGACCGGACGGGCACGCCTCCAAGCACCCGAGTGTAGTCGCAGACAGCGGAGGGTCCGTCACCACGGCGGTCCAGGGCAGCACGGTGGCGTTCGTAAACGTGAACGTCCTCCCCATGGATCAGGAGGGAGTCCTCCGGAATCAGGTCGTGATCGTCGAGGGCGGCTTCGTGCGAGGCATCGGCCCGATCGGGCAAATCGAGCCACCGCCAGGCGCGCTCATCATCCCCGGCGACGGCAGCAAGTATCTGGTGCCGGGGCTCACCGATGCGCACGTGCACTTGGAGGAAGATGCGGAGCAGTGGCTTGAGCTCTTTGTCGCGAACGGCGTCACGACGGTCTTCAATTTGGAGGGAGAGCAACGCCACCTCGAACTCCGTGACCGAATTCTCTCCGAAGAGGTGTTGGGCCCGACGATGTACACATCCGGCCCCTTCACCAACGCGCCTCGGGTAGGAACACCAGCGCAAGCCGAAGAAGCCGTATTGGAGCAGGCCCGGCTCGGGTACGACTTCGTAAAGGTCCACGGCGATCTCTCAGCAGACGCCTACGGACGGCTCATCCACGTCGGCGACTCCGTCGGAATCCCGATCGTCGGACACGCCCCGAGGAACCTGTCTCTCAACGAGGTGCTCGAGAGCGGCCAAGCATCCATCGTGCACGCCGAAGAACTGATCTATGCAAGGTTCCCTACCCTGGATCCTTCGGATCTGGAGCGTGTCGCATCGGAGATCGCAGCCGCGCGCACTTGGGTGACGCCTGGCGTTTCGACCTTCGGCAACAACGAGACTCAGTGGGGCACCATGGCAGGGCTCGAGGCGAGACTGCAGTCCGAGGCCGCGAGTTACGCCCCGCAGTCCCTGAGAGACCGGTGGGCCGAGGCGAACGCCTATACTGAAAAGGATCCTTCCACCCGCCCGCAGATCCGCAGGATGTTCGCTTTCAACCAGCAGATGCTTCGCGCACTCGGCAGAGCGGGCGTCCCCATGCTGGCAGGCACTGACGCCGGGAAACCAGTCATGGTCCCAGGCTTCTCTCTTCACGACGAGATCGACGCCTTGGCCAAAGACCTGTCGCGCTTCGAAGCGCTCAAGGCGGCGACGAGTAACGCTGGACGTTTCGTGCGTGAATTTGTGGATGATGACGCGAGCTTCGGCACCGTGACCCGCAACGCGAGGGCCGACTTGATCCTGCTCGACGAGAACCCGTTGGCGGATCTCTCACGACTTCGGCAGCCGTTGGGCGTAATGCTGCGGGGCCAGTGGTACGATCGCGATGCGCTGGACCGGATGCTGGCAGAGGCAGCCAGCCGGAACTAGGGCGCTGGGCTGTTGCCCGTCCGCGACGAAGTGGCCTAGTCGGCGGATTTCAATAACTTGAGTCCGTCGGATCCACTGCTCCCATCGAAACGGAAGATGTGATCGATGAAGTTCTCGAGACCAGCCCTCCTGATCTGTATGCTCCTTGCGGCGGCTTGCGGTGCCTCAGAAACCGCCGAGTCCGGAGAACCGCTCCCGCTTCTCGCCGAAGGCTCTTCGGATCTACCCTCGGTGCTCGTCTACAAGACACCGACGTGTGGGTGTTGCAACGGGTGGATCGAACACCTGAGAGCGGCCGGCTTCACGGTCGATGCGCGCAATACCACAGACCTCATGACGGTCAAGATGGACGCCGGCGTGCCTACGCCGATGATCTCCTGCCATACAGCACTCGTGGACGGGTACGTAGTCGAGGGGCATGTGCCGGCTGAGCAGCTCAAGCGGCTACTCACCGAACGCCCGGACCTCGCCGGTATCGCCGTGCCTGGGATGCCGGCTGGATCGCCCGGAATGGAGAGTCGTAATCCGAAACCGTACCAGGTCCTCTCCTTCGACTACGAGGGCAATGGCGCCGTGTTTGCCGACATCGATCCCGGGAGCCGGTAATGGACGCGCCAACAGCCACCGACCTTGGGCTCGCGCCGTTCTCCTTCAAGCCCGTCTTGTTACTCGGCTGGATGCTCGCCTTCGCCTCCGCTCCGCTCGATGCTCAAGAGCCAGTGGCATGGGGCAACGAGTTGGTCTTCCACACGTTCTCGCTCGTCGCGGTCGACCCAGCTACGGGTGAGACTGGGGTAACGGTCACGACTCGGGTCCCTTGCGTCGGCAACGGCGTGCCATGGGTGCGAGTGGGTGTCGGCGCGGTCGCGACGCAAGCGTCGACCCGCACCGCATACGGTGAAGAATTGCTCGACATGCTCGAGCAGGGCGTGAGCCCGCAAGAGGCCCTGGACCGGGCAACGGCCGCGGACGAGCAACTCGAGCGCCGCCAGATCGGGGTGATCGCCTTGGACGGTTCATCGGCGCAACACACCGGCACCGGCCCTGGCGACTGGGCGGGACACCGGTCTGGCCTCAACTACGCCACACAGGGGAATGTGCTGGTGGGGCCAGAAGTGCTGGCGGCAGTGGCCGGCACGTTCGAGGCGAGCGAAGGGTCCGGACGTCACCTCGGCGACCGACTCATCGAAGCGCTGGCGGCAGGCCAGGCCGAGGGCGGAGATCGCCGCGTAGGCCGTTTACAGTCGGCCGCAGTCATCGTGGCAGACCCACGAGAGGGTCGCTCACGCCGGGCCGACGGACTCACCGTCAACATCAACGTGTGTGAGAACCCGACACCGGTCGCGGAGCTACGCCGGATTTATTCAACCATCTCGGGCACGCTCGGTTTCCGCATTCTGGAGCAGAACTCGGGCAATGACGTTTGGCAGGTCAAGCTGATCATGAACGCGCTCGGCTTCTATCGCAGCGACGTAGAGTCGCTCGAGCGGGGCCCCGGCTCGCAGTTCTATGACGACGAGATCGTCGCCGCAGTAGACGCTTTTCGAGCCGATCTGGGTCTGGCCAATTCGAATTCGGGGGGAAGCCCTCCCGGACTCGTCGACGCTGCGACTGTCGAGGCGATGTGGGCGGCACTCGAAGACGCCGGCAAGGCTGTCGCGATGCGCGAGCTCATCAGGGAGCTTACGGCGATTCGTCGGTAGGGCGCGGTGCCGACTTTCATCGGGCAGCCACTGGCTCGCATCGCCGAGGCACTCAAGAACCGAGAGGTGTCCAGCGCGGAGCTCGTGGAGCACGCACTCTCTCAACATGAGCAGCAGGGCGCGAGACTGGACGCCTACAAGCACGTAGACGAACTCGCCGCACGGAGCGCGGCACGCCTCGCAGACGACCTACTCGCAAGCGGAGCGGGCGGACCTCTCTGCGGCATCCCTACGTCCGTCAAAGACCTCTACGGGGTTGAGGGCATGCCGACGTTCGCGGGGACCGCACGCCGGTTGCCACCTCCATGGGAGAACGACGCGTGGTTGGTTCGTCAACTACGCGACCAGGGTGCCGTGTTCGTGGGCAAGACCCACACCGTTGAACTCGCCTTCGGTGCGGTCGGCATCAATCCCCACTGGGCCACCCCCCGCAACCCGTGGGACGCCGCGGAGGCTCGCATTCCAGGGGGATCGTCCTGTGGAGCCGCCGTGAGCCTCTGGGAGGGCTCGGCGCTGGTCGCGCTGGGCAGCGACACGGGCGGCTCTATCCGCATTCCGGCGTCCATGACAGGCACGGTCGGCCACAAGCTTACGTACGGCCGCTGGCCCGCGACTGGGGTCGTCCCGCTGAGCACCTCGCTCGACAGCGTCGGAGGACTGACACGCACGGTGGAGGACAGCGCCTACTTCTTCGGCGCAGTCGACCCCGCATGGGGCGATACCAACGCCCTGCTCCAGCACCTCCCCACCTTGGTCGCGGAGAGGCCATGCATTTCCGTGCCGAAGTGCGACATCTGGGCCGATTGCCAGACCGATATCGCAGATGTCCTGGAGCGAGCGCTCGATGAACTCGGTACCAACGGATGGCGACGTCGGGAAGTCGATGGCGCACTGCTCGACCAAGCGAAGAGCCTTTATATGAGCGCTGGAATCGCCGGCATGGAATGTCGGGCCTTTCTCGAGCGAGAGCTTCCGGGTTGGTTACAGATCCTCCACCCGACCGTAGGCTCACGCGTCGGCGTCGCACCCGCCCTGGATTCTGAGCGTTACGCAACAGCAATAGCCGAGCGAGAGCACTTGATGGGCCGCGCAGAGGAACTCTTCGCAGAAGCCGACTTACTGGCACTGCCTGCGGCGACCATCACACCCCCGCTCATCTCCGATTTGGCGGACGCCGCTCGGTACGCGGAGGTGAACGCCAAGGCACTCCATCCCACCTGTCCGATCAACCTGCTCGGCTTGTGTGCGATCACACTTCCGGTGGGTCTCGACTACTCCGGCATGCCGGTGGGCTTGCAGCTGGTCGCTCGAGCGGGTCGAGACGAGATGCTGCTCGGAGCTGCCCTCGCGGTCGAACGGGCACTGGGGAGCGCGACGGAGCGGCTGGGACGGCCGCCATGCCTTGTGACTGACTGACACGCCCCTGTTTCCTGGCCCGAGATCTGCCTCTTTGGTATCCTTCTAGGCTCAAAAAGGAACCGCCTGGGACAGGGGAATACGCCCGCCTGATGTCGACCACAAACTCTAGTTCAAACCAGTGGGCCTTGATCCTTGGGGGCTCGAGCGGCTTTGGCCTCGCCACGGCGCACAAGCTTTCGCAGCACGGCTTCAATCTGTGCATCGTGCATCGCGATCGCCGTGGCGCGATGAAGCGCATAGAGCCGGAGTTCGAAGCGATACGCGAGCGGGGTGTCTCACTGGTCACGTACAACGCTGACGCGCTGAGCGCCGAAAAGCGCGATGAGATCCTAGACGGCCTTGCTGAGTCTCTCGGGCCCACGGGCAAAGTGCGTGTGATATTGCACTCCATCGCCTTCGGCAACCTCAAGCTGATTGGCCCTGAAGCCGCTACTAACAATGAGGCACTGGATCGTTTGGCTACTGCATTGCACGTCGATCCACCCGAGCTCGCGGAGACAGTCGACGGGCTCTTCGGGCAGGGGGTTCACGGCCTGCAAGGCGTCACCAGCGCCCCGGAGTACTCCGCTGATGCGTTCCTCGAAGAGGAGGATATGGCGCGCACGATCCACTCGATGGGCACGAGCTTGCTGGGTTGGACCCAACAGATACTCGAGCGTGGCATGTTCGCGAACGACGCACGCGTGTTCGGACTCACCAGCGAAGGCAACACCGTCGCATGGAAGGGGTATGCCGCCGTCGCTGCGGCGAAAGTCGCGCTGGAATCCGTGTCCCGCTCCATCGCGGTAGAAATGGCACACTTCGGGATTCGGTCCAACATCATCCAAGCGGGCGTCACCGATACACCTGCGTTGCGCATGATCCCCGGAAGTGGGCACTTGAAAGCGCAGGCCGTGACCCGGAACCCCTTCGGTCGACTCACCAAACCCGAGGATGTCGCCAACGTGATCTATCTCCTGTCCCAGCCCGAGGCCGCGTGGATCAACGGTGAAATCATTCGCGTAGACGGCGGCGAAGCGATTTCTGGGCTGACACGATGAGCCTCTACCTGCACGGGCTTGGACATTTCCATCCCAAAAACGAGATCACCAACGACTTCCTCACCAGTCTGGACATCGGGACCAACTCCCAGTGGATCGAGGAGCGCGTCGGCA
>Ga0114996_10006011_pt1 | contig 14098 bp, 8 predicted proteins | sample ArcticOcean_MG_C_4_FD_87039 | JGI IMG/M metagenome (GOLD analysis project Ga0114996, IMG submission 87039) | Marine microbial communities from western Arctic Ocean - ArcticOcean_MG_CB4_134 | ecosystem: Environmental > Aquatic > Marine > Oceanic | place: Arctic Ocean: Canada Basin | collected...
CCCACGCCATCGCGGATGCGCTGACGGGCTGGCAGGAGGCGCACCTTCTGGAGCCCACCGGCGAGGCGGATACGGAGACCCGTGAAGCGCTCGCTGTCTCGGCAGAGGAGAGGCTCCGGGAGATCGACACTGCGCTCGCCAAATGGCGGGCGAGCCCCGTGCGGCGGCATGAGACGTTTGTGCGCGTGAACATCCCTGCCTATATGACGGAAGTTTGGCGAGGCGGAGAGCTCGTGAGCCTGCACCGCTCGGTCCACGGAGACCACGCCGGAAAGACGAGTGAACTCGATCGGCACATCACCTCAGTGTCCATCAATCCGTCCTGGTACGTGCCGCCCCGAGTGATGCATCGGGATCTCGAGAAGCGTGCGGAGAGGGACCCGACCTTCCTTCAGAGCAACAGCATTCGCACCTACGTTCATTCGGCGACCGGCATGAAGCGGATGATGCAGCCGCCCGGAGATGGCAATTGGCTGGGTCGCGTGATTTTCCGGTGGGATGCCCGGGGGGCCAACGGAATCTACATCCACGACACGCCCTTCCAGGAGCGGTTCAATCGTCCCCGCAGGGCGATGAGCCATGGATGCGTGAACCTGGAGGGGGCGGTGGCGTTGGCGCGGGAGATCCTCCGGCTGGACGGCGCTCTCACAGAGGACGAGTTTGACGCGGTGTTGGCGACGGAGCGAACGCGACGCGTGCCCTTGAAATCGCCGATTCCCGCGTTTTTGGAATACGTGACGGTCAAGTCCGCTGGACAGGGGCGCCTCGGATTTCTCCCCGATGTCTACGGTTGGAATCGCTCGAAGCCCCGCGGGGTGACGGTCGCAGACGCCCGGGTCTTGCGCTAGCCTTCAGGCCAGATCTTCAGCTGCACGGATTGGATGGTCGTGGATCGCCCTCAGGCGGCATGATGGTGAAGACCGAGCACCGTGTGGACTGGCTGGAATCCAGCCGATCCTCGTGCACGAATGGCCCCCAGACGACGGCTCTCCAAGGACTCGGAGAGGTCTATTCGAGTGGTCGCATCTGTGACCAGATGCTGCGCAGGCGCCATGCGAGCGAGTCTCACCACGATGTCCACCGAGGATCCCTGGAGCCCCCAGTCGGGTGACGCCATGGCGAGATCATCGAAGTAGACCTGTCCCGTCGCGATGGCGATGCGGAACTCGAAGCCCTCCGTATGCGCGAGAGGCAGGAGGAGCGCCTGGAGATGGAGCGCGGCCTCCACGGCCGCGTGTGCGGCGTCGCCCGGACGATACAGATTGAAGATGGCGCGGAGCGTCGTCTCCGAGTTGTGGCAGATGACACCGCAGCTGGAATGGAGCGAATCCTCCCAGGGCGCGAGCGCGGCGTGGAGGGTGTCTCGCCAGCCTTCCCGGGTGTCCGCGACCGGAGTCAGTTCGACATGGAGCAGGGAGACCCGCTTCTCACATGGGTCGCTCGTCATGGCGGCATGGGTGTGGCGCGGGTGGAGGCGGACAGGGTAGGACTCGTCCTCGGAGAAGGGCGCCTGACAATGGGTGCACGCAGTCAGTCCCGGGCTGTTCGGTTGAGCGCATTCCCTGCAGCGCATCCACACGCTCGTTTCTGCGCCTGGCGACTTCCATTCGTCCATGGTCAATCGTTCGGAGTGATCGCCCACGAGTTGGAGGGTGGGGCGCTCTGGCATCGCGTCCTGCGAGGCGCTTCTGATCACGCCGGGCTCCGGGAGCTCGTCTCGGAGGCTCTCGAGCCTGGCGACGATGTCCGCGCCATCCGGTCGCTCCTTTGCCGTCTTGTGCAAGAGGCCTTGCGCGAGATCTCGAAGGGCTTCTGGTGCGCGCTTGTTCGTCCACCCGAGGGAGAGACGCGGTGGCTTCTCATGGAGGTGCTTCTGGACGATGGTCAGCGCATCCTCTCCGACGAAGGGCGCCTTCCCGGTCAACATCTCGTGGAGCAGAATGCCGAGCCCATAGAAGTCGCTGGCCGCGTCGCAGGGTTGGCCCGTGATCTGCTCGGGGCTCATGTACTCCGGGGTGCCGGTCACGGTCTCGCCGCCGCTGGTCGGCGTGGCTCCGTTCGTGGCGAGCAGGCTCGCGATCCCGAAGTCGAGGAGTCGGACGGTGCCATCACTCAAGACGCGGATGTTCTCCGGCTTGAGGTCGCGATGCAGCACTCCTGCTCCGTGAGCGCTCTGCAACGCGAGCGCCACTTGCAGCGCGACGTCGATGGCCTGTCTCGGAGGCAGCGTTCCTTGCCGCTCAATGCGGCTACTCAGGCATTCCCCATCCAAAAGCTCCATCGCGAGATAGAGTACGCCTTCGGGGCTGTGACCGAACCCGACGACGTTGACGATGTTGGCGTGATGCACTCGACGGACCGCTCGCACCTCGTCGAAGAACCGCGCAGTTCCCCGTGCGCATACCGCGAGGGATGGCTTGATGATCTTCAACGCGACGGGCTCTCGTCTCTCCAGGTCAAATGCGCGAAAGACCCTGCTCATCCCTCCGGAGCCGATGCTCTCGAGGCGAATGAAGCGCTCATCGACCAGGGCTCCGTGGGATGGAAACGCGCTCGGTGACTGCTCGAGCGGCGTGCCGTCCACCGGACACACGACGCGTTTACCGGCGTAGTGCCGGCGGCAATCGGGGCAAAAGAGCGCGTTTCCCTGCATCAGGCGACCTGTGTGTGGGGGATGAGGCCACCCTAAGGTCGGTTCGGGGGAGGGGCAAAAAAATCGCTGTATTGCGCCGTATCTGGTGTGATCAGGGGCAATGGTCGCAGAGCGCGCAGGCGTCGGCGCAGCAATCGCCGTTTTCGACACACATCGCGTCGCACCAGCAACCACCCGGGGCGACGCCCTCGCAGTGATTCGCGCACGTGGGTTCGGCGCCACATTCGCCGCAATCGAGCACGCAGTTCTCGCATGTCTCAAACCCGGTACAGATGTTGTCGCCGCAAAACGTCGTGCATGCCCCGCAATCGGTGGGGCAGCTCGCGCACGATTCTTCCACGGTGCACTGCCCATCTCCGCATTCGCTGCATGGGCCGCAGTCCTCGGGACATCCGCTGCAGGTTTCGAACGTTTCCTCGCAGGCCGCGTCACCGCAGACAGGGGGGCAATGGCCGCATGTGGCGCAGGCGTCGGGGCAGCAATCAGCGGACTGAACACATAGCGCGTCACAATGACATCCTGTCGGGGCCTGCTTGTCACAGTATCCCTCGCAAGGCGTCGGTGGATCAGGTTCCCCCGTGGCCTCGCCGCATTCGCCTGCAGCCACGCACAGCTCCACGCAAGCGGATGACCATTGATCGAGGCAGCACTCAGGGCTCGCGAGGCATGTCGCGCCTTCACAGGCGCATTGGTCGCATCCGGGGCCGTCAGCGGGCGTGCATCCGTCGGCGCTCCCGGGGGGATCTGGGTCCTCGCCGGATTCACCCGTGGTGGGGTCGCCCGGGTCGTCGATGGGCTTCACGGGAAGCCCTGCGACGACGAGGGAGAAATGCGTGGTCTGTCCTCCTACGATGGATGGGGATGCATGGGAGAGGAGCGGAAGGGCGGACCAGCTGATGCCCCCGTTGGAGCTGTGAAACACGCGCACCTGGGCGACCTGACTTCCCGCGAGCTCCAGCGCGAAGGGGAGGAGAATGGAGACGGGATGAGCGAATGTCTGGCCCCCGGGCGTCAGGCGGAAGAAGGGGCTCAAGGCAGCGATGTTCGGGGTGTCGGGTCCTGGGGATGTCAACTCCTGGATTCCGATCTCGACGTTTTGCGAGAGCGCACCCGGCGGGATCGTGAGCGAAGCGCCGGAGTCGATCTGGATGCTCGCGCCGGCCGGCCCCACCGTCTTGGAAGCGTGCAGCGCGGGGGGATCGCCTGTGCACCCGAGCGCGAGGAGGCTCAAGAGAGGGAACCATGTCCCCGAGATCGTTCGGTGGTGGGGCGTCTCACGCATCGTGGCTACAGGGTACGGGAGGCCGGAGTTGAAATCGAAGATTCCGACGTGTGTTCACCGGCTCCCCACGAGCACTCTGTAGAGCGCTCGCCCGGAGAGCCCCTGACGCTTGGCGATCACCCGTGCGCGCTTGAGCTCTTCCTGGATGGTCTCGTTCAAGATGGAAATCTCCACCGCTCCGCGGATGGCCTTTCCGTTGATGAACGTGAAAGGGGTGCCAGAGACCCCGAAGCGCTTCCTGCTCTCGTCGCGGTCGTTTTGAACCCGCGGGGCGTGGCGCTTCATCGCGGCTCTGAAAAGGGGGATGTCGAGCCCCAGGTCGGAGGCGATCTTCTCCAGGGTGTCCATGGGATCCGCGCCCCTCCCCACCACCGGTCTCGCGGTCTCCGTGAGACGCGCATGGTAGGCAGCGCCTTGTCCGAGTTCCTGGGCGGCGAGGGCTGCCGCTGACGCATGGTGTGCGTTCTTGTGCATCGGCAGTGGGTGGTGGCGGTAGACCACGCGGAGGTCTCCAGGATGCTCCTTTCGGAGCGCCTCGAGCGTGGTCTCGTGGCGGAGACAAAAAGGGCATTGGTAGTCGACAAAGACCACGAGCGTGACGAGGGTGTCCTTCTCGGAAGCCCCGAGAGCCAGATGAGCCTCGGACCAGTGGACAGGATGAATGGTGGGGTCTTGTGGTTTCGGTCTTGGTTTCGAATTTCTGGCGCTGGCGGGGGGAGCGGAGCGGTGGAGCTGGGAGAGCAGGGGGCTGATGTGTGCGCTGGGGACCCCGCTCTCCCGAAGCATGGTGACCAGACCCCATTCCCGGGCGAGCGCCGCCCCCGCTGCATCGGGGTTCGTCGGAATGGACCGTCCATTGAGCAGAATCTGGGGAGCCTGCCCCACGCTCCAGTCAATGGCGACGGCTTCGTCTGCGTTCAATTGGACGGGGATGAGTGGGTCACTCAGATCCCGATTGAATCGCACCATGTTCAGACCCGCCTCGCTGGCGCTCTTGAGGAGAACATCGCTGGGGGGAATGCTCCCTGGCTTGATCTGTCCTCGTAGATGACTCAGGAAGGAGCGGAACTTCCCCTGGCGGGTCGCCGCGATCGCCGCGATGGCGCTTTGGCGGTGGAGGGCTACTTCACGTGATCCCCGAAGCCGCGGGCGATGTTTATACACGACGAAGAGCGGCTCCGGCGTGCGCTCTTGGAGGGCGCCGACGGTGGTGAACGCCGTCTCCATCAGGCGGTTCGCGAAGTCGATGAACACCGTGACCTGTATGGGGGAGTCCGGGGGGCCGGTCCGGGCCGCGTCGCCGACCGGGATTCCCCGTGCGTTCGGAGATGGGGTGGAAATCGTCGCGCATCCCGACAGGAGCGTGAGCGCCAGAGCCAGCGCGGCGATACGGGGAATCATGAATTACTCCGAGCGTCTCGAATGGGGGATCGGGTCATCATCTGCTCATAGCAAATCGACGTCTCTTCGGCCATGCGTTCCACGCTGAATGTTGCGCCGAGCGCTCGTGCGTTGGCCTTCATGTCTTCACGCTTCGCGGCGCTCAGGTTCGCGAACCGTGTCAGCCGATCGGCCAGCGTCGCATCATCTCCCACGGGGACGACCCATCCCTCCTGGCCCTCGGTGATCAACTCAGCCAGGTCGCTGACGTCCGTCGCGAGGATCGGGAGCCCGGCGGTCATGGCTTCGAGGACGACATTGGGCAGGCCCTCGAAGCGGCTGGTCAGGACCAGCGCGTCCATGTGCTGATGGAGGGCCCGGAGGTCCGAGATGGCCTCCATGCGAACGACCCGGTCCGAAAGTCCGGCCCTCTCGACGGCCTGCTTCGTCTGCTCGAGCACCTCTGGATGGACGGCGGCGCCGATCAGGATCACGCTGATGTTCACGTCGTCGCGGATGCGCTTGAGCGCACGGATCAACATGGCGTGGTCTTTCCACGCGTGAAAGGAGCCGACCATCACGACGCGGAGGCCGTCGTCCGGGAGCCGCTCCAGCGCCGCATCCACCGCGGGCGTCTGGGGAGCTTCGTCGGCCCAATGTCGGACATCGATCCCGTTGTGCACGGCAGCGAGTCTCTCCGGGGCGAGGCCATGTTCTGCGGCGATGATGGCGGTTGCCCTGTGCGAGTTGGCCATGACGAGGTCGGCGCGAGGAAAGGTCAACTTTCGGGCGATGGTCCAGAGGAGGGGACCCTGGCCCGCGTCGGAGAGCTCTGTGCAGATCAGGCGCAGTCCAGGGACCTTTCGGGCCGCCAGCCACGCCCAGATCCCCGGCACGACGAGCCAGGCATGGAGGATGTCCACGCGCTCGGAGACGAGGAGATCCGCGAGGTGACCCACCATGCGTGGATCGCCGCGGTGGCTCCGCTCCAGGATGCGCACCGGGATATCGGCGTAGCGAGGATCGTCTTCGAAGAAGTGAACGGGGTCGTACATGGCGACGAGGGATTCCACCCGCGCAGGATCCAGACCGCGGACCAGCTCGAGGAGCTGTCGCTGAGCGCCTCCTGAGCCGAGGTTGTTGATCAGGTGGAGAACGCGAATGGGACTCATGAAGTCTCCTGTTGGGAGGCCCCTGGTCGCGTCGGTTCCTGCATCTCGATGGGCTTTGGGATCTCGGCCTCTCGAGCCGTCCGCGCCAGGAGGGTCTTGTTCACGAGGTGATGTCCCCACACGAGCGCGCCCACGGCGAACCAGAAGAGGTGGTTCAGCTTGTGGCCGTTTGAGTAGATGGGCTCGGTGAATGCTCCCACGAGAAAGACGAGGACCATGCCCATGGGGAGGAGGAGCAGCTGGAAGTCCCGGGTGCTGGTGCAGTGGTTCAAGGCCATGAGGCCGCGCCCGATGGCGGTGAAGACGAGGGCGATGAAGGCGAGAAATCCGGGAATCCCGATGTTCGCAGCGAGTCCCAGGTAGAGGTTGTGGGGCGACGCGAAGAAGAACCCGGGGCGACTTCGTGAGACCTCTTCGATGTAGTGTTCGGGGCTCAATCCGATGCCGAAGGGCTGGTCGGCGATGATGTCGAGCGTCACGCTCCAGATCTCGAAGCGGACGTCCTCCATCGCCCGGTCCATGCGCTCCACGGTGAGCAGGAGGTATTCACCGAAGATCGACTCCGCGAGCAGATAACCCCCGACTCCGATGAGGACGATGATGGGAATCGCGAAGAGACGGCGTTTCCCCTGGGCTCGGAGGAAGAGCACCGTGAGGAGCGCTCCGGCGAGACTCGCGAGCATTCCGCCGCGACTTCCGGTCAGGATGATGGCGCCGACGAGAGCAGCGCCGATGGTCAGCAGGGCGATTCTCCGAACAAGGCTGCGCTCCAAGGCGAGCAGGACCAGGAGCACGGGGATCAGCATGGCGTAGAAGTTCGCGAGGCTGTTGGGGTTTCCGAGGGGCCCACCGTAGCGCCACTCCTGCTCCAGTCCGCCCTCCATCGCTGGCTGAAGGATGGGGATTCCGGTCTGCAAAAAGAGAGTCTGAAAGGCGGCGAAGAGGATCGCGGTTCCGAGGAGAATCCAGGCGATCTGGCGAAAGTCATCGAGCTTTCGAAACGCGAAGAGCGGGAGCATGAAGTAGAGAAATCCCTCCAAATACAGCGTCTGGAAATGGAAGAACTCCCTGGAGAAGTCCTTGAGATTGGCCAGCGACGCCAGGAGCGTGATCGTCAGAAAGGCGACCCATAGTCCCATGAATCCCCCCAGGGGGGGCAGTCGTCGGCCTTGTCGTTTCCACGAGAGATAGAGCACGAGCAGGATGGGCAGGGAGAGACCCACGACGAACGGTCCGATGCGCCGAAACGAGATGAGGGAGTTCTCCAGGACGAGAAGGGGGACGAGCAGCGCCGCCACCTGGAGCGCTGGGGATCGAATCATGAAGAGGAGCGCGAACGCAAAGGGAACGATCAGGAGATAGACGGTCCAGCGCATGCTGACGATGATGCCGGCGCTGAGCGCGTATCCCAGCGCTGTTCCCAAGAGGATCGCCAGCAGCACCTGCATGGCGAGATGATCGCGGACGCGAATCATCGGGGGCAGGCCTCCGCTAGTCTTCGCTGGTCACGATGATACCGTTCGACAGGATGACCTGGAGAGAGGTCAGCGTTCCGGAGGTCGCTTGCAGCTTGCCCGGGGTCGTGGTCATCCAAGGAAACTCGGCGGATTGTTTCGGGAGATCCTGCAGGATCTGAAAGCGAACGGTGAGGAAGGCCGCGTCTCCCACGACCTCTCCCCCCTCGTCGAAATGCGCCTCCGTCAGCGGAGTGGTCGGGTCGCCGAGGTGGTACATGAGCACGCCTCCGCTGCCCGATGCGTTCCACTCGGCCAGGGTCTTGGTGGTGAGCGAATGCCCGGTCCCGTTGGTGGCCGTGCACCCCTCGGCCAGCATGCACGCTTCGAAGCAGTCGATGCCGTCGATGCAGACCTCATCCACAAAATCGATGAGCGCGACTCGATTCGTGTCGTAGTTCAACTTGAACCCGACGCTGACTGGAATCAGGGCGCTCTCCGGCGTCCCCGTATCGGCTCCAGAGCGCGCCATGGAGAGGATACAATCGACGGAGTCGCCAGAGCAGCCGTGGAGTCCGCACACGGCGTTCGGCGGCAGGGGAGGCAGGGCTCCGCCCGGGAAGTCACAGGGGCATTCTCCGCAATCGCCGCTGCAGGTGAGGCAGCTCTCATTTTCGTCGCATGTCCCGTCTCCGCAAAATGGGCAAACGCCGCAGTCTGCGGGGCAGTCGAAGCAGCTCTCCGTGCCGTTGCAGGAGCTGTCTCCGCACGTCGGTTGGCAGAACCCGCAGTCCTCCTTGCAGACATCGCACTCTTCGTAATCGGGATCGCAGACTCCATCGCCGCAAGTGGCACACGCCCCGCAATCCCATGGACACGTCTCGCAGGTCTCGTCCTCTCCGCAGACCCCGTTGCCGCAGGGGCATTCACCGCAATCGGTGGGACAGGAACCGCAGGTCTCCGCGAGCGAGCATTCGCCGTCTCCGCAGAACTCCGGGCAGGCTCCGCAATCTCCTGGGCAGTTGTTGCAGGTCTCCCCCGCTCCAGCATCACAGGAGTTGTCACCGCAACCGGGGGGGCACTCGCCGCAGTCGGAGGAGCAGTTCGTGCAGTCCTCATTGGGATCGCAGGTTCCGTCGCCGCAATTGGGCCCGCCTGTCTCCGTGCCGGTCTCTTCGCACGGTCCACATGCGTCCGGGCATTCGGAGCAGGCGTCTTCGATCGAGCAGTCCGCGGCTCCGCCGGCGCATGCGCCGCTTTGGCAGATGTCGGTGGCCGTGCAGCTGTCGCCATCGTCGCAGGGGGATCCGTCTGCGAGCGGGCCCACCGCACACGCCCCGGCAGTACCGTGGCAGAACGACGCGAAGCACGCGCTGGATTCTTCGCTGAACACCGCGCAGTCCTCGTTATCCTTGCAGATGAACTTGTCGGCATCTTCTCCCGGATTGCAGTGGTCCGAGAAGTTGGCGTAGGTCACGCATGCGCCCGCCTCGCATTGTTCAAGCGTGCATTCGTCGTCGTCGCTGCAGTCGGAGGCGTCCTCGCACGAATCGCCGTCGAGGGTGATCTTGATGTCGATGCTCGCGCTCGCGCCGCTCGCGCTGAGTTCGGCTCCGGCTCCGTCCAGCATATGCGCCGAGAGCTCATGCTCGCCCACGCCGACGTCGGAATAACGGCACTCATCGTCGCTGTTCAGGGTGGTGGCGTCCGTTCCGTCCAGGCGGCAGGCCACGGAGCCTCCGAGGGGGAGGTTCTTGACCTCGAGCTGGGCGATGACCTCGACCGTGGGAGTCGTCGCGTCGATCGTCGCCCCGTCGGTCGGGGATTCGAATGAGATCGACGGGGGAAGCGGCGGAGGAAGCACGGGGCCTCCGCCGTCCTCCTCGCTGCACCCAGCGGCCATCATTCCCCCAAGGAGGACGAGCGGTCCGAGACACCAGGAGGTCATCGTGAACACAGAATGGGTCATTCGCATGGTCTCCCGGGGAGAACTCCACCATCGAGCGTGATGTGAACAGGGCAGAACTGCATGAAAAGAATGTACAGGCTCCCGACCAAATCGCAAGGGAGCGACATTCCATGGTCGTGCGCGTGCGCGAGAGGAGCGCGGGAAACCGACACGGGGTTCGAACGGTTGCAGGGCCGTGTATCGAATGGTAGATCTGCGGCCAATGAGGCCGCTTGAGCGGCTCGAGGGAGCGGATGACATGGGATACGAGGGACTCGACTTTCTTCTCCTCGATGATCAACTGACCGAGGACGAACTCCAGATTCGGGAATCCGTTCGACGCTTTGTCGACGCGGAGATCATGCCGATCATCGGGGACGCCTATGAGAAGGGTGAGTTTCCCATGCATCTCATCGCCCCCATGGCTGAGATGGGGTTGCTGGGAGCGAACCTCGAGGGATACGGATGCGCGGGCATCAGCGAGACGGGGTATGGGCTCGTGATGCAGGAGCTGGAGCGCGGGGACTCGGGCATTCGCTCATTCGTCTCCGTCCAGGGGGCGTTGGTGATGTACCCGATTCATACCTACGGAACGGACGCTCAGAAGGAGCGCTGGCTTCCGGGAATGGCGACCGGGGACATCATCGGGTGCTTTGGACTGACGGAGGCCGATTTCGGCTCCAATCCGGGGGGCATGCTGACCCGGGCGGAGAAGACGGCGGATGGCTGGGTTCTCAACGGCTCGAAGATGTGGATCACCAACGGGAACATCGCACAACTCGCGCTCGTCTGGGCGCAGACGGAAGCTGGGATTCAGGGGTTCCTGATTCCCACGGACACCCCCGGATTTAGCGCGAAGCTGATGACGGGCAAGTTCAGCTTGCGTGCGAGCGTCACCAGCGAGCTCTATCTCGAGAACGTGCACGTCGATGAAGACGCGCTCCTCCCCGGAGTTCATGGCTTGAAGGGGCCTCTGAGCTGCTTGACGGCGGCGCGGTTTGGGATCGCCTGGGGAGCCGTTGGGAGCGCGATGGCGGTCTACGACGAGGCGCTTCGCTATTCACAGGAGCGCATCCAGTTCTCCAAGCCCATCGCGGGCTATCAGCTGGTTCAGCGCAAGCTCGTCCACATGCTGAGCCGGATCACGCAGGCTCAGCTCCTGGCGTTGCGCCTGGGGCGGATGAAGGAGGCGGGGCAGTTGAAGCACTACCATGTCTCTCTCGGCAAGATGAACAACGTCGAGGTGGCGCGGGATGTGGCGAAGCTGGGGCGGGAGACCCTCGGCGCCAACGGCATCATGTACGAGTACCAGGCGGGTCGTCACATGTGCAATATCGAGACGGTGTACACCTACGAGGGCACCCACGACATCCACACCCTGGTTCTGGGCAAGGAGATCACGGGCATCGCCGCGTTCGAATAGCCGCTACTGGAACCCCGAATCGTCTTCCTGAATCAATCGCTCCATGGCCGTGGGCTGGTAGTCCTCCATCAGGGGGACAGGCTCCCATTGGTTGGTCGTGTGATCCCAGCGCAGGATGTCCATGTCCATGTCCCGGACTCGGACGAACGTGAACTGCTGGCTCTTGGCGCGGACGACATCCCATGGCCCCGTTGAGATGATCCACGTCCCGCTGTTCGCGAAGAATCCCTCCCGGTGACGAAAGGGGCGGAGATCCGTTCGGTGGGTGTGTCCCATGCTGACGAGGGGCACGTCCATCAGCTCGGCGATGCGCTCTGCTTTTCGGTAGAGAGGGTCGGACCAGGCATTGTGGGAGGACGCCACCCGTCGGATCACGTTCATGATCACGAAGAAGATCCCCACCACCGTGATCACGGAGAGGATGGCGAGGAGGCTCGCCTTGACGAAGATCCCCTCCGCGATCCGTCCCGTGGACTGGATCAGCGTGAAGAGGAAGAACCATGCGCAGAGGCTGATCAGCGCGATGGTGAGGATGCGGAGCGTGGTCCCCACGATGGGGCGCAACATCTCTTGGAGGAGCGAGTATTTGGTCTTGCCGAGGGGCTCGACCATCAAATCATCCAGCGCCTGCACGCTCTCCAGCGGCAGCGATTTCTCCTCCGCGAGCTTCTGGATGCTTTGTTCGTGTGTCCGCGTGACTTCCTCCATGCCATGGAGCTCGAAGAAGCGGGCATCCCGAATCGTTCGGAGGAAGAAGGGGAAGTGCAGGGTCAAGGTGCGCGCGATGTCGAGGAAGCTCGCACGCCTGAGGATGGTGAAGTAGCTGTCCAGCGTGATGAAAAAGGTCGAGAACGGGTCGATCTGTTTCATCTTGTTGAACATATAGCGAACGAAGAGTGAACCAGTGGGATAGTCGAGGCTCTCCGTTGTCTCCTCCGGATTCTCGTTGGGGAGAACGGGATGGAGGTTGAACCGGAAGGAGTTTGTCGGCTCGTACTGGTTGCCGTGCTCCACGTAGATGCGGCCTGGCTCCAGGTAGAACCACTGTTCGATCGTGATCTTGTCGCGAAGCGCGCTCTCCGTGAGCTCCTCCAGACCGATGGCCTTCGCCTGAACCGCGAGCTCCGAGAAGAGGCGGTCCCTTACCTCCGGCCAGAAGAGCTCTGGGTCGTGGTTGCCGCGGATGAGGGTCACGGGATGCCCGGCCTGAATGAATCGGAGGAGGGCGGCGAAGAATGTGGGATGGCCCCGCAGGATCCTCTCCATCTTCCAGGCGCTCTTGGAGTCGGTCGGGTCGAGCCCAAACTTCCGCTCGTCGTCGCGGATCGTCCACCCGTACGCCTCCGCCTCCTCGTCCGAGGGGACCTTGGTCAGGGAGAGGAAGTCGAAGACATCTCCGTTGAGGATCAGCCGAGGCCGTCGGCGATGCGCCATGGAATCCACGAGGACGCGGTCGATGAACCCCGCGAACTCGCTGTCATAGAAGAAGGCCTCGAGGCGAGAATAGCGTCGGCTCTCCTGGGAGCGCCCCGCTCCCAGGTGCAGATCGCTGAGAATGTAGAGGTCCATCATGGGAGGTGATGCCCCGGAACTCTTCGCATGGGTGGAGGTGGACGGTTGTTCATTCATCTTCGCTCTCTACTTGCTGGGATATCATGACCGATCTTGGAGGACAAAAGAAAGGTGCGGTGGCTGCGGTATGAAGAGCGTTGTGATATGAGCCCTGTGAGCGTTCCGCTCCTGCGCGAACCCACTTCGAAGGTCCAGTTCCGAACATGCCTGTCGAAATTCTCCCAGAAGCACTCGCCAATCAAATCGCTGCCGGCGAGGTGGTGGAGCGTCCCGCCTCGGTGGTGAAGGAGCTGGTGGAGAACGCCATCGACGCTCGCGCCAGTCGAGTCTTTGTAGAGGTGGAGGAGGGCGGTCGAGACCGGATCTGCGTCGCGGACGATGGAGAGGGAATGAGCCGCTCCGACGCGATGCTGGCGATTCGTCGCCACGCGACCAGCAAGATCCGAGATGCGGAGGACCTCCACGCGATTCAGACCCTCGGGTTTCGGGGGGAGGCCCTGCCTTCCATCGCGTCGGTGTCGCAATTCACCCTCTTGACGCGTCCGGCGTCGGAAGAGGTTGGCACGCGGGTTCGGATCGCGGGCGGCGCGGAGGCGACTGTGGCCGACGCGGGCTGTGCTCCGGGTACGCAGGTCGAGGTGCGGGATCTCTTCTTCAACATTCCCGCACGTTTGAAATTCCTCAAGGCGCGGGCGACCGAGATGGGCCACATCTCCCGACTGATGACGACCTTCGCCCTCGGGAATCCCGCGATTCATTTTCGATTGCGCCACAACGGCCGCGACGTGGTGGACTGGCCTCCGGACAGTTCTTTGAAGGATCGCATCCACGCCGCGCTCGGCGCGGAGACCTGCCGGCGCTTGCATGAAGTGCACCTGGATGCGGACGTTCACGTCCATGGGTTCGTGTCGGAGCCCGAGCACACGCGCCCAGGAACCGCGGGCATTCATGCGTTCGTCAACGGGCGCGCCGTTCGCGAGAAGGTCCTCCACCGTGCGATTTCGACAGCCTACGGGGAGTCTCTGGAGCGAGGGCGCTATCCCCACGCTGTCCTCTATCTTGAGATGCCCCCCGAGGAAGTGGATGTGAACGTGCATCCGACGAAACATGAGGTCCGGTTCGTTCGCTCGGGTGCCGTGTTCGAGTGCGTCGCCCGTGCGATTCGGATGACGTTGGGTGCAGCGCCCTGGCACGCTGGGGAGGAGCGAGCGCCC
>Ga0114996_10006013_pt1 | contig 14095 bp, 11 predicted proteins | sample ArcticOcean_MG_C_4_FD_87039 | JGI IMG/M metagenome (GOLD analysis project Ga0114996, IMG submission 87039) | Marine microbial communities from western Arctic Ocean - ArcticOcean_MG_CB4_134 | ecosystem: Environmental > Aquatic > Marine > Oceanic | place: Arctic Ocean: Canada Basin | collected...
CCTTGGCGATCTCGCCGGCGCCCTTGATCAACAATGTCGGTGCGGTGCCGTCCTGGCCGACAGCGCGGACAAGGAGCGCACGTTGTGCCTCGTATCCGACGTTCCCGCCGTGCGCCGGCATGCTCTCGTGCTCGGGACCGATCTCGACCTCCGCCGTGGCAGAGAAGATTCGATCGAAGTCCGACAACTTCTTCCCCGCGAACCCGATCTTGCCTGCGGCGAACGGCGGGTGCCACTCGACGTGCGGAAGGCCGATCACCTTGCCGGTCCCCGAGAACAACAGGAAGACGAACAGTCCGACGACGACGCCTATCGACCCGGAGATACGGTGTGCCTTCGACGCCGCGAACGCGAACAGGAAACCGGAGAACAACGCCACCGAAGCCGCGATCATGACCGTGGCCGAGCCACCGAACGCCGTCAAGATGACGACACTCGCGGCGCCTCCCGCGCCAGATCCGAGGAGATCGACGAAGTAGAGCTTGTTCACGTGTCGGACGAAGCACGTCAACACCGTGCCGAGCGCCATGCCCGCGAGAAGGAAAGGCACCGCAGCGATCGAGTAGAGCGCGAGCAACGAGAGGAGGTTGCTCTTGTCCTCCCACAATTTCAGGCTGTCGATCTCGACCAGCCGCATCGCGCCGAACGCGAGGACGACACTCAGTCCGTAGGCAACGGTGTAGCCAGACAGCGCTCCGAACGGTGGTTCCTCGCTCTTCCGACGCCGCGCGGTCAGGATGCTGCCCGACGCGCCGAAACCCAGCAGCGCGATGGACACGACCATGTAAGTCAGGTGGTGCCACAACATGATCGCAAAGACCCTTGTCAGCGCGATCTGGAGCAGGAGTACGGACGAGGCCAGGAGGAAGACCCCGGCGTAGGTGAGTCTGGGCAAGCGTTGCATGGAAGGACGGAGAAACATAGCCCCATACCCGTCCCCGTGCGTGGTGGCTTCGAGCCGGAAATTCAGCCTTTCTGCGGCTGCGGCCGTGCTGCCCTGGATCCCTTGCCAACGCGCGGTGCAAGCCAAAGGGTGGGGAGAACGATCCGCTGTGGGCAGCTGCTATTGCGACGAATCCACGAACGCGATCACTTGCAGAAACGCAGCTCCAGACCGTTCGACGCGACGACGACTTTGACCTTCACCGACAGCGCCTGGAACATCAGGTGGAAGCCGTCGAGTTGCGGGTCGTTGAGCAGGGTCATCGGGATACTCACCGCACCCAAGAAGAGAACGGCACAGAAACACCGACTACTCGGCATCATCGCTTCCACCTGTAGAGTTGGAGCGGGCGTGCGCATAGTGTGCACGGCGAAAGAGCTTCCGGCTACCCCGAACACGTCGGATGGGATTTGCCGGCGTGCGGTTCAGCTCACGAGCTGCAGGACAACATCGAGCAACCCGGGCGGTGACGGGCCCAGTCCGGGCGCTTCGCCGCGAACTCCTCCTGATCAGACTGCTCGTCGTAGGGGTGGCGAAGAACCTGCAGCAAGTCTTGGATCTTGCGGAAGTCCCCGGTCTCCGCCTTGTCGATGGCGAGCTGTGCGAGGTAGTTCCTCAGGACGTACGTCGGATTCACGGCGTCCATGCGTTCGCGGCGCTCGAGGTCGGACGTACCATCGCGACGGACGCGCTCCGCGTAGCTACGCAGCCAGTCGACGGTCCGCGCGCGGTGCTCGGCGGTGAGCTGGTCGGGAACGTAGTAGGCGTCGAGCAACGGAGCGATGGGGTCCCCATCGATTTCCGTGAGAGGCATGGCGGAAAGGCGACGGTAGAAAACGGTCATGTCCGTCTCGACCGCGGCCAGTATCTCGAGGAGCTCGGTGACGAGGATCTCGTCCGTGGCGGGGTCGAATTTCGCGAGGCCGAGCTTCTCCCCCATCATCGCTCGCCACCCGTCGTCGAAGGTCTTGCCGTAGGTGTCGAGCGCTTCCTGCAAAGGCTCAGTTTCTTCGACGAGGGGCACGAGGGCGTTGGCCAATTGCGCGAGATTCCACTGGGCGACGAGACCCTGGGTACCGAAGCGGTAGCGGTGATGCTGGGCGTCGGTCGTGTTCGGCGTCCAGTTCTCGTCGTAGTTCTCGATCCAGCCGTAGGGCCCGTAGTCGATCGTCAACCCGAGGATCGACATGTTGTCGGTGTTCATCACGCCGTGAACGAAGCCGACGCGCTGCCAGTGCACACACATCTCGGCGGTGCGCCGACAGACCTCGTTGAACCATGCGAGGTAGGTGTCCTTCGTCGGCGTGCCCGTCCCGGCGAGAAGATCCGGAAACAGCGTTCGAATCGTGAAGTCGGTGAGTTGCCGCAACAACTCGACCTGTTGCGTGGAGGCGAGGATCTCGTAGTTGCCGAACCGGAGGAAGGACGGCGCGACGCGGCAGACGACGGCGCCGGGTTCGAGTGCGGCGCGACCGTCGTAGAACATGTCGCGGATGACTTCTTCGCCGGTGAGCACGAGGCTGAGCGCGCGAGTCGTCGGAGCCCCGAGGTGGAACATGGCTTCGCTGCACAAGAACTCGCGCAGCGACGAGCGCAGGACCGCGAGACCGTCGGCGGTGCGCGAGTACGGCGTAGGTCCGGCACCCTTTAGCTGCAGCATCTGGATCTCGCCGCCGGGCGTCACGACCTCACCGAGATTGATCGCCCGACCGTCGCCGAGTTGTCCGGCCCAGTTGCCGAACTGGTGACCGCCGTAGCACATCGCGTGCGGATCCATGTCGGCGAGCACGCGGTTGCCAGCGAGCACTTCGGCGAACGACTGATCGCGGCATGCCGCTTCGGAAAGGCCCAGGTCCGACGCGACCTCCGGCGAGTGCGCCACGTAGAGCGGCTTCGCGAAGCACTTCGGCGTCACCCGCGAGTAGCAAGCCCCGATGACCTGCCGCTGCGCGTTTGTCACATCCGGATCTGCCGGCAGCTCCCGAGTGAACCGGTTGTCGAAGGGCAGGCTGTCGATTGTGTCGTGCATGGGCCCCGGACACAGTACCGAAAGAAACGGTCAGACGCCCAGGCGTTTCATCTTGCTCTGCAGCGTCGTCGGGTTGAGTTCGAGGATGGCTGCCGCGCCGTCCGCGCCGTAGATCTTGCCACCGGACTCCTCGAGCGCGGCGCGGATCGCTGATCGAGACGCTTCGGCGAAACTCGAAGCCTGCTGCGGTCGTCTCTCCGGCTCTCCTCTGCGCGCGGTTCTCGCGCCGAGGTCGTGGGGGATCCTGAGTCGGCCCTCCCGGCCCAGGATGACGCTCTCCTCCAGGACACTCGCCAGTTCCCGCACGTTGCCGGGCCAGGTGTGCGCGGCCAGTCGTTCGATGTCGCCAGGTCCGACATTCGACACGGGAATGCTCATGCGCACGCTGAAGGACTCGAGCAGGGCGTGCACGAGGGAAGGAAGATCCTCCAGACGCTCCCGCAGCGGAGGAAGCTCGACGCGGAACACATCGATGCGCCAGAACAAGTCCTCGCGAAACTCGCCCGAGGACACGAGGCTCGCGAGGTCTCGATGGGTGGCCGCGACGACGCGCAGATCAACCTTGATCGTGCGCGAACCTCCGACTCTCTCGATCTCGCCTTCCTGCAACGCCCGCAGGAGTTTCACTTGCTGCGCCAGCGGAAGCTCGGCCACCTCGTCGAGAAACAGAGTGCCGCCGTGCGCCCGTTCGAATCGTCCCTTGTGCGCACTCGTCGCGCCGGTGAACGCGCCCTTTTCGTGGCCAAACAAATCGCTCTCGACCAGGTTCTCCGGCAGCGCACCACAGTTTACCGCGACGAACGGGCCGCGCCGCCGCGCCGAGCGCGCGTGGAGTCGTCGGGCGAAGAGCTCCTTGCCGGTCCCCGACTCGCCGCACAGCAGCACCGTGGTGTCGTGAACCGCCACCAAGTCGATCCGCGTCCGCGCGGCCCGCATCGTGGAACTGCGGGAGATGATGTCAGGACCACCCGTCAGCACCTCGACTTCGGAACGCAATCGACGACGCTCCTCGTTCACTTGCCGCGAGCCTGTCGCGAGACGCTCGATCATCGCGCACTGCACGACCACCAACTCCAGGAGCCTGGCGACCGCGCGCCAAGGTATGGCAGGCGCGCGAGACGCTTCAAGATAGAGAATGGCGACGCCGCGCTCGGGCAAGCCCGTGAGCGGAATCACGACGACGCGACTGGCGCCCAGCTCTTGCGCCTCTGCGTCCGGGGACACGGAGATCGCTGACTCTGCCGTCATCCCGTCCGCGGCTCTCGACGTCGCCGGTGCGCGCAGGTCCTCCTCCGTCTCCCCGCGCCCGATCCGATATCGCTCCATCCGGTGCGTCCAACCCGAGAGAGACGGAGTGCGGATCTCGAATGCGACGAGTCGCGCCGACGCGGACAACACCTCTGAGGCTCGGCGCACCAGCGCACGCCGCGTCGCCACGTCGCGGAAGCCTCGCGCCAGGGAGCCCAACAGGGCGACGGTCGGGTCATCGTCGATGCGCTCGCTCACGGTTCAACGATATCTCATCGCCTCACTGTCATGTCGTGTATACCCGATGATATATCATTACCACCGCTGGAAGGGCAGACAGCGATCGCGTCGGCGATCTGTAGCAACCCCTGGTTCTGCAAGAGTTTCAGTCGGACACCCGCGATCCGAAGCCCGTGTTGTGGCAGCCGGCACAGCCCGTGCTTTGGCACCCGCATGGCCTACGTCATCACATCACGCTGCCAGTCCAACTGCCTGCAGGACTGCGTCAAGACCTGTCCGGTCGATGCGATCCACGGCCCGACTGACGCCGAACACGTCCTCAGCGCCCGCGCCTCGGGTCGCCCGCTCGACCCCTCTCTCGCGAAGGTCCAGATGTTCATCGACCCTGAGACCTGCATCGACTGCAACATGTGCACGGAGACGTGCCCGGTCGCGGCGCCGTTTTGGGACGAAGAGGTCCCTGTCGAGTATGAGGGCGACATCCAACAAAATGCCGACTTCTTCGCGGCCTGAACCTCGTTTCGTTGCCGTCGCCGTCAAATAGACCGATCCTGGAGACGGAACAGAAACGCACGGGGACTAGCGCCCCCGTCCATTTGCCATGATCAACCTCGCCCTCTCCGGTTCGTTACTTCTTCTCGTCCTGGCTCCGGCCGCGTCCGCGCAGGATGTCGCGAAGGAAAAGCAGGCTGTGTCCAAGGACACCGTCTGGAAGGTGCTCGGCGAGATCGGCATCGGGGCGGCGGACAACGACGTCGTCGCCACAGGCGTCCGCTACATGAAAGAGTTCATCGCGGCGGGTGTGGAAGACGGCAATGATGACCATTTCACGAACGTATCGTTCCTGACGCCCGAGACGTTCGCCGCGTTACCGCTCCGGTATCGGTTCTTCCTCGACCCGAAAGCGGACAACCGCAGACCCACCCCCTTCCTCGTCTTCGACCATGAGAAGGAGATCGCCTTCGACAAGATGTTCGCGAACATGAATCCGCAGCCTCTCGAAGGCGCGGCGGCGTGGCATGTGCGCGGCGTGCACATGTGCAAGGTGAAGCGACCAAACGGAGGTTTCCGACTGAACTTCGGAAATCGCGACTTCTTCGGCCAGTCACCGACCGAGAACCCGCTGTTCACGACGTACACGGAGATCACGGCCAAGCCCGACAACGAACGGCTGATGACCCGCCTGCGTCAGATGCCTATTCACGCGATGTTCGACTTCCGCAAGATCCTCAGCCAGCGCGAGAACAAGGAGCTGGTCGGGCTGTTCGGGCCGAAGGGCGCACTCGTGGCCGGATCGATCACGAAGATGGGCAATCGACCGGTGGTCGATCTCCACAGCGCGATACGCGCCGGTGAAGGGTTGGTCGGCGCGTACCTCGCGAAGAAGCCCGGCCACGCCCGCATTCTCGGCGCGCTGAACTTCGAGCCGCACGCCATCTTTGCGGTCGATCTCGGCACGCAGGTTCCGCGCATGGTCCTGACCCTCGCGAACGGCGCCCGACAAGGGGCCGACCTCAAGGACGTCCTCGAGCCTCTGATCGACTTGCTCGATGTCTGGACCGGCGAACTCACGGTGGTCGCGGCCGGAGTCGCACCTCCCGCGGAAGTCGGCGACGCCATCGACCTCGACGAGATCTTCGCGAGGTTCGCCAAGAGCCTCGAAGGCACGATCATCTTCGGCGTTGAGGAAGATTCTTCTGCCGACGTCATCAATTCGCTCGAGACGTTCCTCGGCAGCGATGCTGCAAAAAAGAGCGAGTTCGAATTCGAAGCCGCCGGGGAGAAGGGGCGGCGGACGTTCCTCATGGCGGGAAAGGCGTCAAAGGACATCGGCGTGAAGTTCGTCTCGTTCGGAGGCGGCGATCGATTGGTAGTCGTCAGCATCGCGAACACGGCTACCAAATGCCTCGACCGCCGGGATGGCACGCTGGCCAAGCAGAGCAGCGTGCGGACACCGAAGAAGCTCGGGCTCGCTCAGGGCCCGGTAAACATCTGGGTGCACAACCACACGCTGCGCTACGTCAGCGCGTGGTGTCGAGCCTGGCCGGATTTCGGGTTCGGATCGAGAACCGAGAACATCCGCAAATGGATCCTGGACACCCTCGAGAACAAGTTGCTCAGCGAGAACTTCGCAGCGTCCCTTTCTTGGACAGCCCGAACCGGCACGATGCTGCGCCTGCTCTTCTGACTGAGCGCCGCCCGAACGCTCCGCGAACACATCTTCTCTGGCCGCACCCCGACGGACCCGCACGTCGTCGCGCTTGCGGCCTGCTTCGCGGTGGTCATCTGGGTCTGGGCGACCCACTACAAGTTCTTCCGCCGACGACAGGGACTCTCAGCAGTCGAGCCACGGCGTACGTGATGGCCTCACTCGACAAACACGCGATCATCACAGTCAGCCCGACGTCCTACACCCTGGCGTCGAGGGCGCACTACTTCTTCGTCGTCTCTCCGCATGCGAGAAACGCCATGACTGCGAACTGCGTCGCCGCGTGGCTGATGAAGTGCTTGCCATCTTTCTTCGGGGAACGCACGAACCAGCGACCACTCCGACGTTGGTGCGCACGCAGCCATGCGAGGCCCTTGGTGATGCGCTCATCGTCCGCCGGGACGCCCGCCTTCCGCAGGACGAAAATCGCGAAGCCCGTCGCGTAAGCATCCACGGTGAGTTTCTTCGCGTCGTCCTTCCCGCGCTTCCACTTTCCCGCGCCCAGATCGACGAGGCGCCATCCACCTTCCTCGCGTTGCAACGCGAGCAGCTCATCACGCCACTTCTTCTGGAGCTTTGCGGGAACAACTTCGGGGAGCTTCGCGGCAGCCCAGAGCATCATCCCCTTGTTGTGCGAGTTGGCGGGCGGGTGCGCTCGAAGCCAGCCGAGGAGCTTCCGTACGCCTTCCTTCGCCTTCTTCGTACGGCGGTATGACCCGGGCACGGCACCAACTGCGACGGCGACCAGCGTTGCGCCGAAGTGGTCGTCGACTTCGAACGGCGGCCAGTTGCACTTCAGCCACCCGCCCCACGCTCCGTCTTCGGCCTGCTTCTTCCAGATGTGATCGAGCCCGCGGATCGTCACCTTGTCGAGACGACCGTTGGTGGCCATGTCGCTGATCGCCAGAAAGCTCGTGGTCGCGACGATCCCTTCGATCGCGCCCTTGCCACGCTTTGGCTTCTCGTCGTCGACGACGTACCGCTTGAGATAGCTCTTGGCGAACGCACGGTTCGACGTGTTCGCTGCATGCGTCTTCGAGACCAGTGGACGCGAGATCAGGAAGAGACCGTTGGTGTGACACGTGACGCACCCGTACGTCTTCCTCCAGCGCCGCGAGGCGTCGTCGAGAAACGCCACCGATTTCTTCAGCGAGAACGCCTTCGCCATCGGCTCGTCCGCGCGGTTCGGCTGGACCCTGGGCTTGTCCTGCACGCCGGCTCCGAGAAGCAGGAGAACCCCAGTGATGACAATCCATACTCTCGACATGGCGACTACTCCTCGATCGGCGCGGAATCGAGCCGGCCCCAGCCTACCCAGAACGGCGCGAAGCCCGCAACCCCGATGAAGATCGTGGTCAGCGCGCAACTGTTGACGGCTAAGATCCGTGCATGCGAATCGCGCCAGTTCTCGTCGCGGCCATCCTTACGGCCGCGCACACTTCCGCTCAGTCAGCGCCATCGATCGGCTGGCGAATCGCGAAGTTGGAGAACCCCACAAAGCAAGGCGAGAAGGTGCTGAACGCCGTCGTGCACTACCCGGCGAAGGTCGGCTCGAAACGCCCGCGGAACGCCGCACTCGCCGCAGGAAAGACCATCTTCCCGGTGATCGTGTTCCTGCACGGCTACGGCGCATCGGGCGGGATGATGGTTTCGATCGGGCAGCACTTCGCCGAGCACGGCTACGTCGTCGTGCTGACGAACACCACCCGCAAGGATCGCAAGAAACAGGCGATCAACGCGAGCGCGTTTTTCGACGCGCTCGAGAAGGTGAACAAGGACAAGGAGTCGTTCTTCGCCGGGCGACTCGACATGAAACGCGTCGGGATCTCCGGCCATTCCATGGGTGGCGGCAACACCCTGCGGGTGCTTGCCAAAGACAATCCGGGCTACAAAGCTGGCTTCTGTTTCGCACCGTGGACGACAAGGGGTGCGGGCGAGGACGAGTACATCGCCCGGTTCACGAAGAACGTCGACGTCCCTCTAGCGATCGTGCACGGCGTCAAGGACAAGGTGCTGCCGTGGAAGGAGAACGCGGTGCGACTCTACGACGCGGTGAAGAAGGACAAGGCATTCCGGTCGTTCTGGGTGCTCGGCGACAAGGCGACCCACGTCAACATCGCGGTCCCGTCGATGCTGCGCCGCGCCAGCGACCCCACGTTTCAACTCTGCTCCGGCATGGCGACCGCGTTCTTCGACCGCTTCCTCAAGGGCAAGAAGAAGGCACTCGATAGGTTCCTCGACCCGAAGAAGAAGCCGAAGGGCGTCGAGGCCTTGCACATGAACGCGACGCAAGGTGCTGAGAAGACGGACGGCGAGTCAGCGAAGGAACGCAAGAGCGCCTGACACGCTCTGGCTCCTAGTCCTGTTTGAGAGCGGGGCTCGCCAGGAGGAACTCGCGGCGCTCCGCGAAGAACTTCTCCAGTCCCGGCCTGCGGTCGCTGCCCTGACTCAGGGCTTCCACGAAGGCCTCGTAGCCGTAGAGCGCCTTGTCGTCCACCTTGACGATCGGCTCGATCTGCCTGCGCCACTTCGCGATCAGCGGCGAGACTTTCTTCCAGTCGACCCAGGTATCGAGCAACTCGCGGCAGTTCTTCAGGTACTGCGCCCGCCACTCCGGGACAGCGAGGAGCTTGCTTGACAGCGCCGCGCGTTCTTCATCGGCTCGCGCCAACGGATCCATGATCGCGCCGCGCGCGCGCCGACGACGCTCGCCCTCGCGACCGAAACCGCCGGGTCCGCCGCCGTAGTTGAACGCCTCGTTGTTGTCCCGGAACAACGGATAGAACCGACCGGACGGATGCAAGTAGAGCGCGTAGTCGCTGCCGCGGTAGTGGTAGCCATCGCCGTCCATCAAGATGTTGTCCACCGCGAGGTATCGCAGCGCGTGATCGACATCGAGGATCTTCGGTAGCTTCTTGCGAAGCTCATCGGGCAAACTCTTGCTCAGCGTCTCGCACAGGTTCATCAGTGCATTCCACGCCTTCTTCTTCGACTTCGCCGACTTCAGTTCGTACTTCGTCTGATAGTCCTTCGCTTTCGGGCCCTGGTAGGCCAACGCCGCCTCGCCGCTGAAGTTTGGGCCGATCTTCCAGCGCGCCCCCTTGCGCGTCTTGAACGCCTGCTCGATGAAGTCCTTGTTCAACTGCTGGTCGTTGATGTAGAGACCCCAGCTCTCGCCGTTGATCACGAGGTGCACGAAGCAGGCTTTCGTCATCGCCACGTACTGACTCGCGATGTGTGAGAACAGCACGGTCCGCATGAAGGACGGATCGGCGTGCCCGTTCAGCAGGTTGACCGTCTTGTGGCCCGCGAGCTTCTGCTTCGGATTCGTGTAGTCGAGTGAAATCGAGAACGACTTCTTCTTGCGGTTCGTGATCGAGAAGTACGACGACGACCCCCGGAAGTGCACGCCAACCCCGGGGTACTCCTTGCCGTCGACGGTCAGCTTGGCCGGCACGTCGACGTCGGTCCGATAGAACAGCGCCATCTCCTCCGCCCACTTCGGATTCTCGAAGTCGAGGAAGACCGTGCGGATCACGTCGACGTCGAAGAGCTCGCGGTCGGCGTAGTGCTTCACGCTGTCCCGGGCGATCTGGCGCGGTTTCAGCTTGGTCTCCGGCGCGGGACGACTGCGACGCCGCCGCGGCGGGTTCTTCTGCTGCTCCTCCTTCACCCAGTACATCGCCGCCGACCGCTCCTTGCCCTCGAGCCGACCCGTCTTGTTGACGTCGAATTGCTTGACGAGCTTCTTCTTCGCGAAGCGAGGCACCGAGCTCGGCGGGCGGGCGGGGGCCTGGGCTTCGAGCGACGGCGCCAGGAACAACGAGAAGAGGACGAAAGCGTGCGTATGGTGTGTCATGGAGATCAGGAGGTGCGCCGATCAGCGAGCGAGCTGCGCGTAGTGGTAGTGCGACTGCAAGGTGAGCGCCAGAGCGAGAGCCGTGCGTATGTTCATGATCTGGTCCGTACTGGTTCTGATCACTTCTTGCGGAGGAACCGCTTCCACTTCACCGTGACGTCGTTCTTCGCCGGGGGCCCGGACGTGCTCCGACCTTCCCCCACGAGCTTCGACATCAGCTTGGTGAGCTCCGCGACGACGTCGGTCTTTTCCGCGTAGAGGTTCTCCGACTCCGCGAGGTCTCTGCCCAGGTGGAACAGCTGCCCGGGCAACTTGTCCCGTCCCTTGGCCCAACCGCCGGAGCCGGGGCCAAAGATCAACTTCCAGTCGCCGCGGCGGATCGAGAGCAACCCGCCCATTCCCTGGCTGATGGCGTGCTCGCGGATCGGAGTGTCCTTGCCTTCGAGCAACGGGTGCAAGTTGAAGCTGTCCTCACCGGCGGTCGGCGGGACTTCGACACCGGCCATGGACGCGCACGTCGCCATGATGTCTGCCTGATGCGCGAGCTGACCGCACACGGTGCCGGGCTTCACGACGCCGGGCCATCGCACGATGAACGCGACGCGGTGACCGCCTTCCCAGACATCCGACTTGTAGCCGCGCAGCGGCCCACTCGGGTAGTGCCCCATCTTCTCGAGCGCCTTCGCGCCGACGTAGGGCGCACACCCGTTGTCGCTCGTGAAGATCACGATGGTCTGCTTCGCTTCGCCGCTCTTCTCGATCGCGTCGAGAACGCGCCCGATCACGGCATCGGTCTCCATGACGAAGTCGGCGTAGAGATTGAGTTCGCTCTTGCCCAACCACTCCTTGTTCACACAGAGCGGCGTGTGCGGCGCGGTCAACGGCATGTAGAGGAAGTACGGCTCCGACTTCTTGGCCGCCGCGGTGATGAACTTCGACGCGCGATCACCGAGCGCCGGCAAGATCGGCTCGAGCTTCCAATCCGCGAGGGCGGGTCCCTGGAGGCTGGCCTGATTGTTCTTCAAGAGCCGTGCCGGCATGAACTCCGAGGGGATGCCCACGGTGCGGTCGTTCTCGATGAAACAGAACGGTGGCCAATTGGGAACGTCCGTGCCGAAGTACTGGTCGAACCCACGCGTGATCGGCCCCCCGGCGATCGGTCTGGAGAACGCCTTCTTCCATGCAGCTCGATGGGCATCGGTCGCGGTGGCGTCCTTCTTGCCGCCGAAGAACTTCTTGTCCTTCCTCTCGATCGGCCAATCCCATCCGAGATGCCACTTGCCGACGCAGGCGGTCTGGTAGCCGTGGGACTTCAACATTCCGGCAACCGTGAGGCGGTCCGGCGCGATCAGGGGCTTGCCCCACTTCCCGACGATCCCTCGCTGCAGGCGCGTGCGCCAGTGGTAGCGACCCGTCAAGAGCGTGTAGCGCGACGGCGAGCACACTCCCGAGCTCGAGTGAGCGTCGGTGAATCGCATGCCCTGCGCGGCGAGGCGGTCGATGTGCGGAGTCAGGATCTTGCCCCGCTCGGGGTTGTAGCAAGACACGTCCCCGTAGCCGAGATCGTCCGCGTAGATGACGACGATGTTGGGCTTGTCCTGCGCCGTGACCGCTGCGCTCAAGACCGAGGTGAAGAGGAATGCCGCGAGGGGGAGGTGCCGTCTCATTGTGTCGCTTTCGGGGGCCGGGCAAGGGTAGCCAAACGTATGCCCAAAGCAGCAAGGACCTTCGGTCGGGACATCTTTCCGATCAGCGCAGACGAAGGTATCGGTCGCCTGGCCATGTTCGGCGGTGGCGGCGTCGTCACGTCGAAGTATCCACCGACGTTCGCGGGCAACATGAACGCGCGGCCGTCGGGCGGGATGGGTGGCCTCGGCATCATCCAGTTCATGGCGCCCCCCGGCACGACGATCATCGGCGACAACGCCGGCGACTTCCGCCCGGCACCGATCCTCATTCCGGCGTTCTAGTGGTCGCAATTCTCTCGATACTGTGCCTGGCACGGTATCGAAAGAATTCGCCCTACTCCCGCGTGTCGTAGACGATCACGCGTTCGAAGTGCGGACCGAACCTGTCGCGGAACGTGTCGTGGACCGGGTCGGACTGCCACGCGGTGGCGACCTCCTCGTTCGCGAACACGAGCGCACTCATCACCTGGTAGGACCCGTCGACGACGTCGCGATCGGTTCCGGCGGGGCGACCGACGAACACGTGCTCGACGCCGTTCACCTGTGAGATCTCCTCTTTGTAGAACTTCGCGATCTCGGCGGCGGTGTCCTCCGGTGCTTCGGCCTTGAGCCAGAAGACAACGGCGTGCATCAATCGTGCGTCGGTCATCGCCGGATCCTAGCGTTTCCTGCCCGCGTCTACTCGACCGGCTTTGGCGCTCTTCTTGCGACGTCCCGGAGCCCGGCGTCGCGGGGTCCCACGCACCGGCGCGCGGGAGCCGTCCTTTCTGGGCATCAACGTCCGCGGCGACTTCGCGACACCGACCGGCCGGCAGCCGGCCCCCTTCGTCCCCCCGTCGCCGAGGTCGAGCCGTGCTGCTTGCATCAACTTCGACAACCGATCGACGACTTTCGGGTGCTTCGCCACGACGTTGTCCTTCTCGCCGATGTCGCGACCGAGATGAAACAGACGCCGCACGCCGTTGGGACGCGGCGGAACGTGGAGCTTCCACAATCCCGAACGGACCGCCATCAGGCTATTGCGGCGGTAGTAGTAGAACAGGTCGGTCGGCGACCGCGCGCCTTCCTTGCCGAGCAACAGCGGGACGATGTCGCCGCCGTCGAGCTTCCGCCCCTTCGGCAACGCAGCGCGGGCGAGCCCCGCGAACGACGGCAGCAGATCCATCGTGCTCGTGATCTCGTCACTCGTCTTGCCGGCGGGCACGTGGCCCGGCCAGCGCACGATACAGGGCACGCGGACACCGCCCTCGAACGTACTCCCCTTCTTCGCGCGCAACGGTCCCGACGACCCGCGCGCCGCACCGTTGTCGGAGGTGAACAGCACGAGCGTGTTCTCGTCGAGGCCCAGCCGCTTCAACGTCTTCAAGATCTCGCCTGTGCTCCAGTCGATCTCTTCGACCGCGTCGCCGAGGATCCCGTTCTCCGACTTACCTTTGAAGTTTGTGCCAGCGTGCAGCGGCACGTGCACCATCGTGTGCGGCAGGTAGAGGAAGAATGGTCTCTCCTTGTTCCGCTCGATGAACGCGACCGCCTCCCTCGTGTACTCGCCCGTCAACAACGACTGGTCTGCGGCCTCGCGCAGCACCTTCTCTCCACGCATCAGCGGCAGTGGCGGGAAGTTCCGATTCTTCGATCGCCGCGCGGGGAACATGTCGTTCGAGTACGGCACGCCGAAGAATTCGTCGAAGCCCTGACGTGTCGGCAGGAACTGCGGCTGGTCGCCGAGGTGCCACTTTCCGATGCACGCGGTGGTGTAGCCCTTCGTCTTCAGCACTTCCGCGATCGTGACCTCATCGGGGTGCAGACCGTTCGTGTCGCCGGGCATGAGCACACCGTGCCACGACCCCTGGTGCAACCCGACGCGCTTCGGATAGCAACC
>Ga0114996_10006018_pt1 | contig 14090 bp, 10 predicted proteins | sample ArcticOcean_MG_C_4_FD_87039 | JGI IMG/M metagenome (GOLD analysis project Ga0114996, IMG submission 87039) | Marine microbial communities from western Arctic Ocean - ArcticOcean_MG_CB4_134 | ecosystem: Environmental > Aquatic > Marine > Oceanic | place: Arctic Ocean: Canada Basin | collected...
ATTTTCTTCAAATGGTGCCATCGCTACTAGATAGTTGTCATAAAGTAAAAGAGCGAAAACTAGACCCAATTTTATTTGTTTAATAACTACTTGTCCTTGTTCATCATTTGGATTCACCGAAATAACTTCTTTAATTGATGTTCTCCACAAAGACTTTTTAGTAAAATATCCTGTAGGTTTTTTATCATTTATTTTTATCGATACATTCTTATTTGTATACGGTGCAAATCTTGATATGATTTGAAAAAGAGGAGTCCTCATTTTTCTATACTCCTCAATAGCGTAATTGAGGTAATTCAAATCTGCGGCAGTTAAAACGTCTTTTTTATTGAATTTTTCATATGTTTCTATCGCAATTGAGCGCCAAGTCAGTGCATACTCAATGTGAGATTGATAATTATAAATTACTTCTCCAATATCAACCGTATCATTTTCTATTAAATTTATAGCAGAATGACTGTTTGCATTTTGATCGAATATAAAATTTATATTTACCTCTTGGGCTCTAATCAAAGTAAGAGATATAAGTATGAAAGATATTTTATTTACCAAGGCAACTGCTCCAAGTCTACATTCCCTCCAGAAATAATCAGCCCAACCTTCTTACCTATAAACCGGTCTTTCGACTTTAGGACTGCACTTAGCGTAATAGAGGAAGAAGGCTCAATAATTATTTTCATCCTTTCCCAAATCATTTTCATGGATTTAATAATTTCTTCTTCTGTTAATGTTATGACTTCTTGAACATGAGATTGAATGATTGGAAAAGTGATGGTTCCAATCTGAGCCCGCAAACCATCGCAAATGGTATTTATTGTTTTATTTGGTACTATTTCTCCTTTTTTAAGAGAGTGATATGTATCAGCTGCTTCTAATGGTTCAGCACCATAGACTTTTATTTTCGGATTCATGCCTTTAGCTGAAATTAGCGTCCCACTTAATAATCCACCCCCACTTACTGGTGAAATAATAGCATCTAAATCTGGGTGATCTTCAATCAACTCTTTTCCAGCCGTTCCCTGCCCCGCAACAATGCGTTCATCATTATAAGGATGAACTACAGTAGCCCCTGTTTCATTTACTAGATCTTTGAGAACTTTTTCTCGAGAAGTTTGGTCTGGTTCACACCAAATCACTTCACCACCATTTCTTTCAACATTTCTTACTTTAATCTTTGGTGTATTATGAGGCATTACTACTTTAGTTTTTCCATATCTCCGAGAGACTGCCATTGATAAAGCTGCTCCATGATTTCCGGAGGATGTTGTAGCAACTCCTCGTTCTAATTCTTCTTTAGATAATATCTCAACCGTGTTTGTAGCACCCCTGATCTTAAATGATCCTGCCTTTTGAAAATTTTCACACTTAAAATAAAGCTCAGCACCAGTTAATTTATCTAGGCTTTTATTAGTTAAAACAGGTGTTCGATGGATGAATGGAAGTATTCGATCATGTGCAGCTACAATATCTTTCAGAGTTACCATGTCTAAATCTAAATTCATTTATATAGAAAAACACATTTTTTAAGGTTAAACATGAATAAGAATTCAAAAATACATATGAAAACAGAAGAATTTAGGAAACAAGGCTATAAGGTCATTGATTGGATTGCTGATTATTATGACCATGTAGAAGAGTACCCTGTGCTCTCTCAAGTCAAGCCAGGTGATATACGTTCGCAACTTCCAGGTAAGGCTCCAATCAATGGTCGAAGTCATGATGAAATTTTAAATGACATGGATATTTTAATGCCTGGAATTACGCATTGGCAGTCTCCTAATTTTCATGCATTTTTTCCCTGTGCGACAAGCGGACCTGCTATTCTTGGAGATTTAATTTCAACAGGACTTGGCGTTAATGGAATGAGCTGGGCAACTAGTCCAGCTTGCACAGAACTTGAAACCCATGTTTTAGATTGGCTTGTAGATATGATGGCTCTTCCAGAAAAATTTAAATCAAATTCCACTGGAGGTGGAGTCATTCAAGATACAGCTTCGAGCGCCAGTCTTGTGGCTCTTCTTTCTGCTCGTGAAAAAGCTTCCAATGGTAAAACCAATGAAAATGGAGCAAATGGACAGTTTATTGCCTATACCTCATCACATGCCCACTCATCTATTGAAAAGGCCGTTAAGATAGCTGGAATTGGTAAAAAGAATATGCGCATGGTTAATGTTGATGAAAAGTTTTCAATGGATTCATCTCATCTCCGTCAATTAATAGAAAAAGATATAAATGATGGACTAAAACCTATATTTGTGTGTGCTACCGTTGGCACAACATCTAGCACCGCTTTGGACCCTGTAGATGAGATTGGTGAAATCTGCAAAGAATTTGATATTTGGCTTCACGTCGATGCCGCGATGGCTGGTCCTGCTGCTTTATGTAAAGAATATCGTTTTATTCATGAAGGTTTAGATTATGCCGATAGCTATAATTTTAATCCACACAAGTGGATGCTAACTAGTTTTGATTGCAGTATTTTTTATATAGCTGAACGATCTTTACTTCTAAATGCCATGTCAATTCTACCTGAATATTTGAAAAATAAAACAAGTAACTCTGAGCCTGTATTTGACTTAAGGGACTGGGGAATTCCATTGGGACGACGTTTTCGTGCTCTTAAACTTTGGCATGTGATCAATTACTACGGTGTAAGTGGTTTACAAGAATTTATTAGAAGTCATATGGAAAACACTAAAATCCTTCGCTCTTGGATAGATTCAGAAAAAGATTTTGAGATAGTTGCACCTACCCCATTAACACTAATCTGCTTTCGTCATGCTAACGGGAATGCTTTCACAGAGAAATTACTAAATAGAATAAATGAAAGTGGAAAAGCTTACATGACGCATACTAAACTCAATGGTCAGTACATTATTAGATTTTCAGTTGGTCAAACTTCAACAACACTAGATCATTTAAAAGAAACGTGGAATTATATTGTTAAAACTTCAAATGAAATGAATATGGACTAAGGTTTTTCTGCGAGCTCAACTAATACACCACCCGTACTTTCAGGATGTATAAAGACAACTTTATAACCTTCAGCACCTCTGGTTGGATGGTCAGATAAAATATGAATATTTAATTCATTAAGTTCATTTATTGCCTGGTTTATATCATCTACTTCAAAACATACATGATGAACTCCAGGTCCTCTTTTTGAAAGGAATTTACCAATAGGCGTATCATCGCCTAACGACTGAAGTAGCTCAACCTTACCTTGCGTTGTATCATAAATATCTGTTAAGACCCCTTGATCTTGAACTATTTCTTTACCCTTATGGCTAATATTAAGGATATGGCTCCAAAATGGAGCAGATGTATCCAGATCATTTACTGCAATACCAATATGTTCTATTCCAAGTATTTTCATATCAATTTTTCCAAATTTAATATATTTAAATTAATCTTTTGTCATTTGAAGATAAAGAAATACCCAAGCCATTTTCATTTGGTAAAATTAACTTACCATTATCAACGCTAACACCTGAATATGGATCATTATTTATTAGTAGGTTGCCATCAAGGTCAGCATAATCAACCAACGGAGATAAATGTGCTGCCGCTGTAATCCCGATTGATGATTCAATCATGCATCCTAGCATGATTTTCATCTCTCTCTCTCGAGCCATTTTTATCATTTTTATCGCTTCAAATAAATTACCACATTTCATGAGCTTAATATTTATACCATCAAAGACTCCATGAATTTTAGGAATATCAACTGAATTCAAACTATTTTCATCTGCTATAATTGGCAAAGGTGATTCTTCACGTAATCTTGCTGTATCTTCAAGGTTAGAGGCTTTAAATGGTTGCTCAATAAATTCAATATTTTGAGTTGCCAGCCAAAGGGTCATTTCTATTCCTGAAGCTAAATCCCAACCTTCGTTAGCATCTACTCTAATGACTTTATCTGTTTCTTGACGAATTGCATTAATAATAGCTTTATCTTGCTTTATCCCCATGCCTAATTTCACTTTTAAAATATGGTAAGGTGTGCTTTCCTTAATTTTTTCAGATATAATAGCCATATCACCAATTGAAATTGTATAGGATGTTTTAGGTGTTTTAATTGGATCTGCTTTAAAATATTTATAAAGAGGGGTACCTTTTTTCTGACACCACCAATCTAATGCAGCCATAGAAAATGCAACTTCTAAAGCTTTAATTCCTGAACATAGCGGTGTAACTATTCCTGTGAATTCTTCAGGGTCTTCAATTTTTTCAGGTAAATTAATTCCATTGTCTAATATGGTTAAAATATCTTTCGTAAACTCATTATACCGACCTGAAGGTGCCGCTTCTCCTCTTCCGATAATCCCCTCATCTTCAAGATATATATAAACTATATCATAATAGCTATGACTACTTCTAGATATACCAAAAGGGTGTGTGCATTCTATCCGGTATGTTGTATGTGATAGTTTCACTTAATAAAGAGAATTAAAAAGAAGCTTGAAAGTATTTCTAGGTTGAGCTCTAAACTGAGGTCGAAACCCAACCAAAACGACACTTCCTTCGCCTATTGCAACTTCAGCCATTGCAATTTTTCCACCAATATTTTTTTCTTCACCCATAGCCCAGCCGCTAAGTAAAATATCTTTTTTAGCATAACGTGCTAAAACTTTTACAGGTTGCTTAGGCGGCCTTTGTTTTAATGTTTCCTTACCACCTTCACCTGTATCTCTTAACTTTACAATATCAAAAGCGCGACTACGTACAAAATAAGCTACGGATTCCTTTTTCATACCAAACGTTAATTGATTCCCTATCTCAACATTAATTCTCACTAAAGATCCAGGTATGAAAAAGCTGGTTGAAGGCGTATTTTTAACAACATTTCTTATAGGCAGTCCTAATTGATCTATTAAAAAATCACTTGATTCATCAAGTGCGATAATTCTTCCACCTTTTTCAGCGTATTCTTTTAAAGCTAAAGAACCATTTAATCCTATTCCTCCAGCAAATTCCTTTGGATACGTATTATCTGTATATCCATGCAAAATTGCAGAACCACTCTGAGATGGAATAATAATAGCACTGTACTGACTTAAATTTCCATTAATTATATCTTGATTATGTAATGTATCTAAAGGAAAACCGTATTTCTCAAGTACCCAACGCGTCCACCCTTCATCCATATTTGCACGCCAAGATTTATAAATGCCTACTTTTGGCAACGTTAACTTCTTTGAACCTTTGGATAGGTCTTTAGATGTTCCAGAAAACGAAATACTATAAGCTTTTGCTAAATAACTGATTTGATCTTTATCTTGGGTCTTAATAAAAAAGTCTCCATTTGAAAGACGATATACTTCAGAGCCATTCGCTAGTAATTTATTAACTGCAATAATAGAAGCATTTGAATTTTGTGACAAAACATACCCTGCCTTACCACTTTTGAAATTTCCGGGCTGCATGGAGACTTCTAATGATTCAATTAATTCTGTTCTTACTTTAAATGGCTTCTCAACTCTATTAACGTCTATTCCCATTTGTAGAGTTAGAGTCCAGCCTGCCAAATCATAAGGAACTTTTGGCTTCCCGTTAGCATCTTTTAATTCTGGGTAAGCTTGTGGCTCAAGCATATCCATAAGGTGTGGGCGAAAAGCTTGTCCCGCAAAAATAATATGTGTGCCTTTTTCATAATTTTTTCCGTTAGCTTTAAATGCACGTGTTGACCTGTGGACCTCAACCCCACCTTTACGAAGAACGCTTAAAAACTTACCCGTTTCATATAAATCCCACTGTTCATTTGGAACCACGTAAGCAAAAGGTCCTCCTTTTTCACCTAATTCTATAGCATCTCGACCCATCCTGTAAATATCGTACAACCACTTTTCACGAAGATCCGCCGCAATATTTAACACCCCCATAGAAGCTGTGAGCATATAGTCAACAGCCTGACGAAAATGTGATTCACCTGCCTCCCATGGCAATGGTAAAAAGATATCTGTTCCAGTATTTACCATTCCACTTCTTCGACTGCCAATTGTTTTTGGCTTTTTTTCTGGATCATAATACCGTGGTGTGGGAGTTGAGTGGCTTGTCTCTGTTAAAATACCGATTTGATTATGATAATATGGAGCTGTTCTCATCCCACCATTCCACCACATACTATACTGAAAATCAGAAACGACACCTCCCATTTTTTTCATAGCAAAACGGTTTGCCATTGCTGTACCAACTAGATTTACTCCTGTTGTTACTCCAGGATGAATATTGGGATTAACAGGATCAGAAAATGGAGGTAAAAATATACGCGCCCATGCAGGTCCGGTCTGATGATGATTATAAACGATCTGTGGGTACCATTTATTATAAAGTTGGTAAGATACATTCTGCGTTTCAATCATATTATGCATAAACCAATCTCTGTTATTATCATGGCCTACATACTTTTGATAAAGAACTGGCGGTCCAGTAGTCTCATAAGGAGTTCCTAGTTGTTTTCTGTACCAATCAACAACTATATCCATACCGTCAGGATTAATAACAGGTAAAAGTAGAACAATGACGTTTTCTCGGACTTTTTTCATCTCATCTGTTTCTTCAGTCGCAATCTTATAAGCTAGTTCCGAAGTCATTTGCCCGTGTGCTTTTTCTGTCGCATGCATTCCACCGTCAATCCAAATTATAGCCTTTCCCTCCTTGGCATAACTTTTTGCAGTTGGCCTATCAATTCTTGCTCTAGATAGTTCAGAGCTAATTTTTTGCCATTGGTTTAATTTTGATAAATTTTCAGAACTAGAAATAAATAATAGAATCATTGGCTTACCTTCTGATGAAACGCCAATTTGTTCTAATTTCACTCTATCAGAGTTTTTAGCTAATTGCCGATGAAATTCGAGCATTTGTGAATAATCAGCTAATTTATAATCAGCACCAACCTTGAAGCCAAAAACCTCTTCAGGAGATTTTAATTGAGCAAAAACAACTGAAAATAGAATAAAATGATAAAATATGATCTTTCTTAACACGTTAACCTCCATAAATTTTTTATTTTGGGGAATCCGCACTACCTTCCCAATCTGGATCTGCTACTCCTATCCAGCCTCCATTCTTATTATCTTTCATAACAGCGTGAATTCTTCCAAATTTCGCCGATTTCCTTTGAACTGTCACTTTATGGCCCAATCCATTAAAATAGGCGCTATCAGCCAATGTAAAGCCTTCATTACCTGTAAATTCTATATCTAGTCCATCTTCTATGGGTTGCACTCTAGGCATTCCTACCGCTTTTTCTAAACCATACCCTTGATCAACTATTCTACTAATAACTGCAACAATTGAAGATGGAATACGAGATCCTCCAGCAGCACCTAATCCTAAAAACGGGGTACCATCTTTAGCCACGATTAGTGGTGATATATGAGAAGCTGCTCTTTGACCTGCTTTTACTTCTCCTAGATAGCCTCCAAGCGTTTGAGCGTAAATAAAACCTAAGCCAGGCGTTGCAACTTTTGACCCCATAGTTGTACCCACAGTTTGCGTTAAAACAGCGATCATTCCATTTTTATCAACAACGGTTAAATGTGTTGTGTGTCCCATAGCTGCTGTGAATGATTCAGGTAATTCTTTCCATTCTAATTGAGTTTGCTCATTATGAATTTCAGCGGCTCTCTTTTCAGCCCACTCTTTTGAAGTAAATCTTTTTGCATCTTCTAAAGTATTCTGATCACGGCGATCTAAATAAGCTCTTTCTATTGAATGATAAACGGATTCACCCCAATCTTGATTATTTGAGAATTCACTTTTGTATGCTTCCAATATTTGCAAGGCTTCAATTGTAATTGCTCCGAATGAGGGCATCCATAATCCTATTAAGTCATTATCGCGATAATTCCCTTTAACTATTTGCGCATCTAAAGCTTCATATTCCTCAAGGGCTTTCATCGAAAGAACTCCACCGTTAGCAATATTATCTGCCACAATTTTCTCCGCAATCCACCCTTTGTAAAATACATCAGGGCCTTCTTCAGCAATCGCCTGTAAAACTTTTGCTAAATCTTTTTGCTTAACCCATTGACCAGGAAGCCGTGGAGTTCCATTAATATTTAAAAAATGTTGACGAGTGCCTTCAAATTCTTTGAGCTGTTCATTAACTGAAGATTGACGAATCGCCTCACCAAAAATTAAAGAGTGGCCTTTTTCTGCAAATTGGATTGCCGGAGCCATTACATCAATACGCGACATTGTACCAAATTCCGTCAAAGCCTTTGTTAAACCTTTAACAACACCCGGGACACCAATGCTAGGGTAGCCATACCTTTTTTTAGGTGCATTTTCATAATCATAATCATTGGGAGCAGAGGTCGTTGCATCAATACCATGATAACCAGTCTCTGGAGAATAAATTAAAATTTGCGTTCTACCACCAATGCCACTCATTGAAGGCTCTACAACTGCCAAGGTAAATGCAGCTGCCACAGCAGCATCAATCGCATTCCCATTTTGAGCTAACATTATTGCACCCGCTTTTGTAGCTAGTGGATGTGCAGCAACAACAATTCCTTTATTAGAATGTTCAACTTTATGTAATGATTCAGCATAAAATCCATCTGCTTTTTTTATAGGCTGCGAACAGCTCCATAAAAGTATAAGTACAAAAAATAGTATTTTTTTATTCATTATATTAAATCCTTTAAAGAATCAATCATTCCTCCATCTCCAAATCTAATTAAATCTGTTGTTGCAATACCATACTCCTTCTGGGTCCTATCTATTTCAGATATTGCATCTTTATCAGAGAATGTCACTGTTAGTAAATTTATCCCAACAAACTTTGACTGTTTAAAATTTTTCATTAAGTCTAAATGGAGTTGCATAACTTCTCCCATTGAAGACATTGGATAATCGGTTACGTCTAAAGGTCTCCCAGGGTCATGAGTCATCAACATATAGTCTGGCATCGCTCCGTGAAGAAGACCCAGTGTTACACCCGCATAATATTGATTGGTCAGCGAACCTTGCCCCTCGACAATCACCAACTCTGTGTCCGAAGGAACTTCATCGATAAGTTTTTCAATCTCTCCAGCCATAAAATCTGCTTTTACCGCATCAATAGGAACACCAGTCCCGCTGAGTAAAATCCCGGTTTGACCCGTACCAATAAATTCCACCTTTTTACCTCTGCTACTTAATCTTTTAGCTACTTCCCAAGCTGTTGTCATCTTTCCAGAGTCACAATCAGTCCCGACAATGAGGAGCACCGGAATTTGACGATCTCTCCATGAACCTTTGGGAAAGTTAGCTGGGTGTGGAGGTATACGAAGATCAGTTAGAATTACATTATTTTTTACCGCCAATTCTCTAATTTCTTCATCATCATTTAATAGATGATGCATGCCGTTTATTATATTACAGTCAAACTCAATTGCTTTAATTATCTCTCCTCGAAACTCATCACTTATAAATCCACCCTGAGAAGCACTTCCAATAACCAGAGTGTCTGGATTTCTAGATAAACAAGAATCAAAACTTTCAACTACTGGAATATCTCCACCATATCCTAATTCAGACTGAGCGGTCTCACCCACTTTTGTATTATCAATAATTCCCACTACCTCATCTGTCCGATAGCGAATCAACATATTCCCAGTTTTATTTTTGACATAGTTAAATGCACCATGACATAAAATGACAAATTTATTTTTATCTTTAACCATTATTTATTTCCTGAAATAGTATGCATTCTTTATTTTTAATGATACTTTATGATAAAAAAAGACTCCTCAAGAAGCAGATATTAACAAATTGATAAATATTTTACACTTTAAAAATTTAAATAAAATATTTTTAATATTTTTAATATTTTTTTCTGCTTGCTCTAACAATGGCGATGAAATCATAGAGGAAGAAGAAAAAAAAATATCAAACCTAGTTCCTTTAGGTTACAGTAAATTTATTTTTGACAGTTATACACCTCTTGCTGACATACCAATTGATGTACATACATACCTCCCTGATACCACAGATACTACAATTCCTGTTTTATTTGTAATGCATGGAAATGCGCGAAATGCAAAAGACTATTGTTTTTCCTGGGTAGAGTCAGCGAAAAAATATAATTTTCTTGTTATTTGCCCTGAATTAGATGTTCTACAATTTCCAACCTCTCAGGAATTTCAATTAGGAGGTATATTTAAAAATGATCAACTCGTAGACTCAACTAAATGGACTTTTAATTATATTGAAGAAATTTTCGCTTTTCTTAAAAGTGAAAAAGTTATAACAAACGATTCCTATGGTATTTATGGTCATTCGGCTGGCTCACAATTCGCCCATCGCCTTGCCTTATTTACAGCGTCAAAAAATGCGTCAATATTTATTGCAGCTAATGCAGGTTGGTATACTACAGTAGACTTTGATGAACCTTTTCCCTATGGACTTAAAAATGCTCCTATTAATGAAAACCAGCTAATAGAAAAATTTAAATACCCTATAACAATTTTACTGGGTGAAAATGACACCGATCCAAACGATAGTTCTTTAAGGAAGACTGAACAGGCAATGCGACAAGGAGTTCATCGATTTGATAGGGGTAATTTTTTCTATAATATGGCGAAAGATAAAGCCGATCAATTAGGTGTTACATTTAATTGGAGACTACAAACAGTGCCAGAAGTAGGACATTCAAATACTAAAATTGCGCCCATAGCAGCACAAATTTTTATATCAAGTTTAAACGATTAATTTTTAAAGCTTCTATTTAAATGTATTGTATAATATTCACTTATTGCTGAATTTATAGATTTTGAAAAATTAGACCAAGTTGATTGATTCTCTCTAATTCCAGGCTTAGGTAGTTCTACTTGGATCGCGCTTATGACACCGTTATTTCTCGAGCCATGCCTAGCTGTATTATAACCTCCTGAAAAATAACGCATCCCGCTTGGGCTTGGGTCATTAACACTTGGAAGACTTTTATAGCCTAAGCTATCTAATATAGTACCAAAACTTACTGCCCCTTTCAATATTTCTATGAATGAATAAGAAGAAGAATCTACCCATGCCCTTATACTTGATTTTTCTTGATATAAATTTGAATTTAGTGTCCCATCGCCCTGGTCTAGTTCTTCAGCTGAAATTAAATAGCCCAGCCAAGTTCTTAGATCGTAAAACCCATCAGGGTTTTTCCCGTGTCCATGAATATCAAGAAAAAGCCCACTGCCATGATCATCCGTTATCTTTTTCTTAGCAACCTCAATGTAATGATGGTACTCTTGCCAAGCCCTTAAAGCATATTTATCTTCTTGAGCTGCTTCAACACTATCTCTATTTGCATCTAACTTTGTTCTTTTTAGCTTGCATAAGATTACATGAGGATAACCACCAAATCTAACAATCATAGAATCCATAATTGTTTTTGTTAATTCATACGTATTATCATCTGTAACTAGAGTCCCATAAGAACGATCATTTATTTCATCAGGAGTTAATCTACCGCCATGAGGCGCAGAAAGAATAATAGGTAAGTTCCCTGCATGATACTCAATATAACTTTCTCTTCCATAATAGGCATTTCCTGATTGATATGGTCCATCATATCCAAGTTCAGGAAATACTTCTTCCTTTGTTGTATCAACTGGAGTTATAACTTCAATTTCTTTTGATTCTTTACTGTCTTCGCAACCAATAAAAAGAAAAAATAATAAATAAATTAAAGTATTTATACTTTTATGCTCTATGAATCGATTCATTAAGTCAAAAGTGTGACCATTGTATAAACAATGAATATTGAAAATATATTTAAAATTATACCTGTCTTTATCATGTCCTTTTGACCAACATAACCTGTACCATATACAAGCGCATTGGGTGGCGTGGCTACAGGTAACATAAAAGCACAGTTTGCGGCTAACCCGACACCAAAAACAAGTGAATAGGTTACTGCCGGATCAAATTGGTTTGATAGTGCAAGCATTACAGGAATTAAAATAGCCGCTGAGCCAGTATTTGATGATAACTCCGTCAGAAAGACCATCAATGTTATACAAGCAAAAATAATTATCCACGGTGTAGAAATTGAATTAATCAGCGCTGTTGCTAGCCACAACGAAGTACCTGTTTCACCTAAGACTACTGATAAACATAACCCTCCGCCAAAAAGCAATAAAATCCCCCAGCCAATCTTATGTTCAAGGTCTTTCCATGAAATTAGCTTAAAGGCTGGTGCTAATGCTGTAATCAATATAGCTATCATTCTATCAAAGTTTTTTAAGCCCAAGCTTGCACCAATTTGACTTGAGAAGATCCAACAAATCACTGTAAATAAAAATAAGGCAATCGTTCCTTTTGCTTCTGGTGTCCAATTCATTGAATCATGGTCACTAAGGCGGTTTACTTTGGCATCTTTTTCAGGTTTAATAACAAACCATAATGCAAAAATGACCAACGGAAACATTACTAATGCTGTAGGAAAACCAACTTTAAACCACGTAAAAAAATCAATATCTAAAGCAGCAACTGCAAGGCCATTCGGAGGCGATCCAACCGCTGTGCCATTTCCACCAATATTGGCTGAATATGCTGTACCAAGAATGATCATTGTCCGCATTCTTGGATATTTTTTATCCACTAAAGCTATGGCAATAGGTATCATCATTGCTGTAGTTGCTGTGTTGCTCATCCACATTGACAAAAAACTTGTCACGGCAAAAAATCCAACGATTGAGACCCACAATCTTCCATTAGAAATCGATGTGACCTTATCAGCCAACCACCTATCAATACCATGTTTATTTAAAAGGGCCGCCAACGTAAACCCACCCATAAATAAAAATATAATCGTACTTGAAAATGGCGACATCGCTTCTTTTGGTGAGAGTATTCCCATAAAATAGGCAATCACAGGAACCAATAATGCCGTCACAGGTAATGGTATGATTTCGGTCATCCATAATCCCGCACAGACTAAGAGTATGAAAAAGCCTTTCTGGGTTATTTCAACGTCTAATATTAACTGGCTTAAAAGATAACTAAATATCCCCCACAGTAAAATTACTATGAGTTTTTTGGGAAGCGCCATTTGACTCATTTTATATTTCTCTAATTTTATTTATTCTACAACTAATAATTCAACTTCAAAAACTAAAGTAGAGTTTGGTGGAATTACGCGCATATCTCTTTTACCATACCCCATATTTGGTGGTATTGTTAATTTTCTTTTACCACCGACTTTCATTCCAGCCACTCCTTCATCCCAACCTTTAATAACTTGGCCTGCTCCAATAGTAAAGCGAAAAGGTTCTCGTCCAGGGTTTAATGAAGAATCAAATTTTGTACCGTCTCTCAACCATCCTGTATAATTAACAGTAATAACACTATTATTTTCAGCTTTGGCACCATCGCCAATTATTAAATCCTCAATGATTAATTCACCATTCATTTCCTGATCATACTTACTGCCTTTTATTTCTTCCCAGCTCTTTAATAATTCAGAGAATTTATCTTTATGTGTGTCAGTTGGTGGAAAAAATGACCCCTGCCTTACGCCGCCGCCTTGAAGTTCTCCAGCTAGGCGCATTAAGCCAGAACGTATGCTATCTACTTTCTTCTGCTGACCTTTAATAGATTTTAACTTTTTATCATCAGATTCCATTCTTTTACTAGATTGTTTTACCATCACTTTTAGCTTTTCATTCAGAGTAAAAGCTTGCTTGTGAAGGTTATGCAATTCAAGTAGGAATGTTTCTCTTTGTCGATAATCACCCGTCCTTAAGTTGAGTTTAGGATCGCCATTTACCCTCACTTTTTGTGAATGCGATTTATTACCAACTGATACTGTAACAGTATAAACCCCAGGACTGACATGAGGTCCTTGCGGGTCTAAACTATGCGGTGGAATCGGCAATAATTCAGACTTGTCTGGCTTTATTAAACCTGGAGTCTCTTTATTATTTTGAATAAATGGTGGCGGTGGATGTTTTAAATCCCAAACGAAACGATTAATTACACCGGGAGAAACCGATAATTGGTATGATCTGATTGTTTTGTTTCTTCTTTTAATTTCAATCACTGCTTGGCCTTCATTGGAATTGACAATAAAATTAATAATTGCACCATAGTCAGGATTAGGGCCA
>Ga0114996_10006019_pt1 | contig 14090 bp, 13 predicted proteins | sample ArcticOcean_MG_C_4_FD_87039 | JGI IMG/M metagenome (GOLD analysis project Ga0114996, IMG submission 87039) | Marine microbial communities from western Arctic Ocean - ArcticOcean_MG_CB4_134 | ecosystem: Environmental > Aquatic > Marine > Oceanic | place: Arctic Ocean: Canada Basin | collected...
CTAAATAAAATTGCAGGAGCTTTCCTTGGATTAATTAAGTATAGTGTTATTTGTATTGTCTTTGTTTTATTATTTGACAAGATTAATTCATCCTTGACCCTAATAGATGAATTAACAATTCTAAATTCAACTTTCTATCCTTTTATAAGATATATCAACCAAGAATTATTCCCACTATTTTTTATATAGCTTTAAGAAACTATGTTATATGGCTGTGATGAATGATGTAGATCAATCTTCAATTGATTATTAATAAGTTGATATCCAAAAGTAAATTCAACTTTAATTATATTGCTATTGTTGTCCTGAAAATAGTAATTACCCATCGCAATAGCTCTAGTGCCTTCTAGTATTATATTGTGATTCTCAAATTTAATGTCTGTCCATGCTTTTCTAGCATACCCCTCGTCTTCATTGCAAATAGAATTATCTCCGCCTATAAAATATGATAATGCCATTTCTTTAGTATTTCTAAATTGTTGTAAAGATGCCATAGTAGGCTTAAAAAGAACCGTTCCTAATTCAAAGCAATATAAATCATCCAGGAAATCACTAGCACATCTTTTACAAGCACTATCGTCTTTTATACTGCCTATTTCAATAACTCCTTTAGCCCATTCATTTTGGGCTTTTACAACTTGCTCTTTAGTTATCATAGTATCTTTACGTCAATTAATTGTATAAATCCTATTTGACCATTTACTAACTGAATTTTAATCCAATTATTATAATTTTCTAACAACTGCACCTTTGTCCCTTCATGTAGCATAAATAAAGTTTCTGATCTATTATTTGGTTCAGTTTTTAAATCAGTTTCATAAGAAAAAATAATAGCATATTCAATATTAATATAGTTATTATAGCCCTTATATACATTTACTAATGTAATAGACATCAATACAAATGATATACATAAATTAATAAATGTTATTCTTTTTATTTTGCTATCATTAGAAAAATAGTAAGTTAAAAATAATGCTATTATTAAAAAACTAAAAGCTATAGAAATATAGCCCCATGTTTCAAAATAAAAAATATTTGAAATTCTACTTAACATTGATTCTATTAAAGGGTCTGCAATAGACTCAATATCATCTACAAGCGTTTTATTAACTAATTTTAAATTATCAATTATATCCTTATCATTTGGATTAAGTTTAAGTGCTTTTTCATAATAATAAACTGAAGAAGGAATGCTGTCTAGCTTATAATACGTGTTGGCTAAATTATAATATAGCTCTGCAGAGTGAAATTCACTTTTTATTATTTTATTATAATAAGTAATGGCTTCGCTATACTTTCCTTCATTATATAATTCATTGGCTTCGGTAAAAATATTTTCAATATTTACCTGAGAAAATAAAATAGAGGCAGAAAACAACCAAACTATATTTAAAAGGAGTATAATCTTTTTCATTTTACTTAATTTCTTTATCAATTAATGATAACACCTCTAAAGCTCTAGAATAATCCTTGTCCATTTCAACTTGATCAAAGGGGGTATATCGTGCTATTTGACAATTGTTAAATATATTCTCCAATAAATCTATAGTTTTTAAACTAACTGACTTCTTTAATAGAGACTCTTTAAGTTTTTTAACATTAAATTCACTATTATCAAATAATAGAATTGATTTTAAATAATTCATCATCGCCTTATCTAAAGCTTCATAGAATTTATTCTTATCATCTATGTTTTTCTTTGCATCTGTTAAATATTTTTTGCCTAATTTTTTTGCAGCATTAGATGCAATCCAATTTTTATCATTTTTCTTTTGATCCAATATATTTTTAATTATAATGATAATTACAACAAGTATAAATGGGGTAAAAAATAATGTCCAAAACGTTTTTGAATTAAAAAATATTTCTTTATTAATTTTTTCAAATTTTGTTTTTGTTTTAAATGATGTAATTCCATATTCTATTAAACCTACTTTGTTTATCTTTTTATTAGTAATTACATTTTTATTATTGTTTTCTGCTATAGAATTCTTAATAATGGCTCCTTTGACATTTACATAAGTAATATTAGAAGTTTGTGTTTTATATTGAGAATCTTTTGGATCAAAATAAGTAAATGAAATTCTTGGAATTGCATATTTCCCAGGAGATAAAGGGACTATTGTATATTGATCCTTTATGCTCCCTCTAATTCCTAGAGAATTAGTATTTATTTTTTCTAATTTCTCAGGCTCATACACTTCTAAAGATGAAGGTAAATTTATAGAAGGAAAGCTGAATAAGTTAAAATTTCCCGTACCTCTAATTTCTAAATTTAATTGAAATGCTTCTGAAAGCAATAATTTCTGTTTTGATGTGCTAACTACAAACTCAAATTTTCCTACTGCTCCTGAAAAATTATTAGGTTTCCCCTGCTCAGGTAACGGTTTTACATTAATTTTCAAGTTTCCGGCAGAAACAGTTTTATTGACAGTATTACTTAATATCTGACCAAAAAAATCTCTTCTATTGCTAGGCGTTTGAACTGTTATGTCTAGGACAAGGGGCTTAATAGACAATTTTCCTACTTTCTGAGGATACAATATTGTTTTACGTAAAATTACATATCTATATGGCTCTCCTTTGTATGTTCCGTTTTCTACCGTTAAATTTTTAATATTAATATTCTTACTCCAAAAATCTGCATATCTAGGAGCATCTAATTCTCTCCAATTATTAACACCAGTATCCTGAGATACATATAATTTATATACAATTGATACAGGTTCGTTTAAATATGGATTTGTTTTTGAGACTTCAGCAACTAAATGTATATTTTTATCTGCGACATATGATGGGTCATTTGGATTTACTGGCTTATCAACTGCACTTGTCACGACTACATTAAGAGTCATGGTTTTATATGTTTCGCCATCAACTTCAACAGAGGCCTGGCCAATTTTAAAATTTCCTTTTTTTATAGGAGATAAAAAATATGTATATGTCTTGGAATATGATCTCTTCCCATTAATCCATGAGTTTTTTATTGACTGACTTGGTCCGGCTACAATTCTAAAATTTTCAAATTCTGGAGGTGTAAAATTATCACCATCCTTGTCTATTATAAAATCAACCCTAACTCTTTCATTAATGCCCAAGGAGTTTTTACTTAAATTTGTTCTAAAATTAACTTGAGCTGATAAAACGCAGCTAAAAAATCCAAAAAATATAACTAATATAATATTTCTCATTACCAATCTTTTTCAGTTACAATCTTAACCCCTTTTTGTTTCTTTTCATTAATTTTTGCCTGAACCTTGTTTTCTTCATTATTCATTGCTTTCAACAAATTCTTAATTTGTTCAGGAGATAATTTAGCTGATCCTCTATCTTTTGATGGATTATTCTTTTTATCGTTTTGTTCATTCTTGTTATCATTTTTTTGATCCTGCTTATTATCTTTTTGCTGATCATCTTTTTGATCGTCTTTTTGCTGATCATCCTTTTGATCGTCTTTTTGCTGATCATCTTTTTGATCATCCTTCTTCTCATTATTCTTATTTTGTTCATCAGCACAAAGCTTTGCTAAAGATAAGTTATATCTTGTTTCATCATCATTTGGGTTATTTCTTAAGGCGTCCTTATAAGCTTCTAAAGCTTCTTTACAAAGATCTTTCTTCATCAAAATATTGCCAATATTATGATTAATTCTATGTTTTTCATTACTAGAGTTTGCATTTTTTAATGCTTCCGCTTGTCTTATTAATGCCTCATCATACAATCCTTCTTCATAATATTTATTTGACAAATTATAAGGCGCTTTTATGTTGGAAGAATTAATTGATATTGCCTTCCTATAACTATTTTCTGCCAAAAGAAAATCCTTGTCATAATTTATATTACCATCATATAAGTTTTTATTATAAGATTCATCTTGACCAAATAAATTAATGGAAAAGAAAAATATAATTATAATATGTTTATGAAATACCATTCTAAATGTTAATTTTCATTAAATAAATTTAATTTTTTTAACCAAAATGTTTTAGTATCAAACAAAAAAACTTCAATAAAAAGAAATAAAAGCCCTATAGCTAAAAACCATTGGAACTGATCCTTATATTCCGAGAACTTTTTAGATTCAAATTCTTTCTTTTCAGTTTGATTTAAAATATACTTGATTCTGTCTATTACAAATTTTGTATCTAATCCGTCAATATATTCACCATTTGTTTCCTTAGCAATGTTACTCAAAACTTCCTTATTTAACTTAGTTATAACTACTTCACCTTTACTGTCCTTTTTATAGCTCTGTACAATTCCATTCTTTTTTATTGGAATTGGAACGCCTTTGTCCATTCCTACTCCAATGGTATAAATAATAATTCCCTTTTCAGCTGCTATTTTTGCCATATCTAATGATATATCATTATGATCCTCTCCATCGGAAATAATTATTAAAATTCTTTCAATTTTGTTTTCATCATCAAAATATGTTGTAGCTAATTGTATTGCTTCATCTATAGCGGTTCCTTGAGATGATATCATATCAGTATTCATGTTTTGTAAAAACATTTTTCCTGAAGAATAGTCTGTTGTAATAGGTAATTGTGGAAATGCCTTGCCAGCATATGCCACAATTCCAATTCTATCTCCACTTAAAGTATTTATAATTTGATGAACAAGTTGCTTCGATTTCTCTAGCCTATTTGGTGCTACATCCTCGGCTAACATACTTCGTGAAACATCAATTGCAAAGACAATATCAACCCCAAACCTTTTAAAAGTTTCCATTTTAGTCCCCATTTGAGGATTAATCATAGCCAATACAAGAAAAGACAAAGAAAAGACAATCATAAAAATTCTTAAGTATGGCTTAAATAATGAAATATTTGGGCTAAGCTTTAATATAATCTCCTTTGATGCAAATCTATTTTGAATCTTTGATTTCCAAATTCTATCAATAGCAAATAGAATCACTACTAATATTGGGATAATCCCAAGCCACAACCATGATATTTCTTCTATTTGATACATTATATAAAACTTCTAAACAAAGTAAATTTTAAAATCATTTCCAATCCAATTAACATTAGTGCAGGTAAAAGAAAAAGTCTGTATTTTTCCTGAACATTATAATATTTAAATTCTTCAATATCTGATTTTTCAAGCTTATCAATATCATCATATATCTCCTTTAATTTATTATTATTTGTTGCTCTAAAATATTTTCCTCCAGTCATATCTGCTATTTCATTTAAAAGCTTTTCATCTATTTCAACTTTAACATTTGCATAATTGAATTTTCCTCTTGAATCAATTCCTATAGGAGATAATGCCATGCCATTAGTCCCCAATCCAATTGTATATATTTTAATTCCAAATTCATTTGCAAGTTCAGCGGCAGTTAAGGGGTCTATAAATCCTGAATTATTTACGCCATCAGTTAATAGAATTATTATCTTACTTCTAGCCTTACTATCCTTTATTCTATTGACTGAGGTCGCAAGCCCCATCCCTATAGCTGTTCCTCCTTCAATAATTGTATTATATTCTATTTCCTTTAGAGACCTTAAAATAATTGATTTATCACTAGTTATAGGTGTTTTTGTATAGCTCTCTCCAGCATATTCTACAAGCCCTATTCTATCAGTTGTCCTGCTTTTAATAAAATTCGAGGCAACATTTTTTAATGCTACTAATCTGTTTGGTTTTAAATCTTTTGCTAGCATACTTGCTGAAACATCAATAGCCATAATAATATCTATCCCCCGATTGTTTTTTATTCTTGTAGAGATGTCTATAACCTGGGGCCTTGCTAATGCAATAATTAGTAACGTTAAAGCAATCATTCTAAAAATTCTAAGAATTGGTTCAATCATTGTAATAAATGATTTTGATTCTGAAAATGCTGCTGAATTAGAGAAATTTAAGATATTAGATTTATACTTTCTTGTATATGAATACCATAAAGCCAATAATGGTATAAGTACCAATAACCATAAAAATTCAATATTTAAAAATTCCATTTTTAAAATCATTTTTGTTGGTTTTTAATTAGTTCAACTGAAGAGATAGCTTTATCTGTAATTTCATTTAAATAAATGTCATCCTCATGAAGTATAATTAATTGTTTAAATTCATCTTCGGTAAAAAACCCTAATATTGAATATTTACCACTTATTATTTTGCTACTATTAGAATCTATAAAATCTGCTGAGCCATATACTTTAATGCCCTCTGCTTCATTGGCAGTAGTAAAATTTTCATACTTAACTACAATATTCCTTAAGCCCTTAGCTTCAATTATATCCAGAGTATAATCGATATATTTCTGGAAATCTTCTGGCTTAATCTTATCATTGAATCGTGTGTTTGAAACATAAATTTGCATTGAATTATCATTATTAGAAAATGCAAATTCAGATATATTATTAGAGTTTAAATATGTAAAGTTAGGGTCTAACAATTTTCTTGTTAAAACTTTTGGTGTTTCAATAGTAATGCCAGGGGCACCATATTCAGTAGTAACCCAATTTTTTGTTTCTAATAAAATTAAATTATCATTTCTAAGTATGGAATCCTTAACATATGTAAACCCAAATAAAACACTTGCAATAAACACAGCAGAAATCAGAAGACTCATAAATACTATAATAGCTTTTTTAATATTTTTATTCCTTTCCTGTTTTAATAATTTTTGATGGAATTCGTAGTCTTTCTTTAATTCCTCTATTGTAGGTTCTGGAAGAATATTATTAATTTCATCTACTGTAATATTAATCACTTCAGTATCTTTTTTTGCTATATCTTCATCTGGCTGATATTTTGCAAATTTTACCAAATCTGCTGTTTGTAAAACCTTCTGTAAATTATTCAATGTTGATGAAGCCAGATTTAATTCACCTTTTGATTTTATTCTTTTTAATTCATATAACAACTCATCTGTTGTACTTTCTAATGAATGATCAAAGACTTTTATTTCTAAAAAATTTCTAATAATAAAACTTAATTTGGAATAATATTCCTTTGCGTTTTGAACATCAGTATAGCCAGATTTCAATATTAAATTAATTTCATCCTTAGCTTTTTGATACGGAGGCTTCTCATATTGAAACTTCTTGCTTTTAAATATTTTATTTCTATAGATATATAGAAAACCCATTATTAAAAGAAGTATTAAATAAGATATGTACCTAAACAAATTATGTTCCTTGTTTGTTTTAAAAATTGGTTTTATATCATATAGTCCCTGCTTAGATGTATCAACCTCCACAAGTTTAACTTCAATCTTTTTAGAATTTGAATATAATGTAGTGTCTCCAAAAACAACTTTTTGTTTTGGCAATATATAGCTTGCTGCATCAAAATTAGTTAAGCCGTATTTTTTTGAAACTATATATTTTTCATTAGATATTATTGTGTCTGAATCATAAGTTTTCAAAACTTCCATTGGAATAAAACTCTTTGGTTCAGGGAATTTAATTTGGGCTAAAGTGTCTGAATGTATTTCTAATACATATGTAATTTCTTCACCAATAAAAATACTAGTACTATCAATTGAAGTCACAAGTTTCTGAGACATCATAGATGTCGTAACACCTATCAATGAAATTATTAATATTAATTTTCTGAAGTTATTACTGATCATTTTAACCTATCTGTTTTTAAAATATCTTAATAATTTTTTTTGATAACTATCCTCAGTAGAACAGTCAATAATGCCTGCACCAGCCTTTTTGAAATTCTCTTCAAACAGTTGTATTCTATTTTGATAATACTTTTCATAGTTTTTCCTAACCTTTTTTGAGCCAGTATAAACCAGTTTCATTTTATTTTCCTCATTGTCCATTAGAGGAACTAATCCTAAATTAGGTATTGTAATCTCACTTTTATCATATACTCTAATCCCTGTAATATCATGTTTAGATGAAATAATTCTAAGTGAATTAGAGTAATCATCTGATATAAAATCAGACATTAAAAAAACAATAGCACGATTTTTTAAAATATTAGATAGAAATTGAAGAGGTACATTTATATCAGTTTTTTTATTGACAGGTTTAAATTCAATTAATTCTCTTATAATTCTTAATATATGGGATCTGCTTTTTTTAGGAGGAATATATAATTCAATCTGATCTGTAAATAAAATTAATCCAACTTTGTCATTATTTTGATTAGCAGAAAAAGCTAATGTTGCTGCTATTTCTGTTAAATATTCGTTTTTAAAAGTTGAAGAAGTTCCATAAAATTCTGAACCAGAAATATCAACAACTAACATCATTGTAAGCTCTCTTTCTTCTTCAAAAACCTTTATAAAAGGCTCATTGTATCTAGCTGTTACATTCCAATCAATAGTTCTAATATCATCTCCAATTTGATATTGCCTTACTTCACTAAAAGTCATTCCTCTCCCTTTAAAAGTAGAATGGTATTCTCCTCCAAAAATGTGATCGGATAGTTTCCTGGTTTTTATCTCAATCTTACGAACCTTTTTTAGTAACTCCTTTGTGTTCATTAGAAATTTCTCTAAATATTAGATGAATTATGGCACTTCAATCTCATTGACTATCTTATTTATTATGTCAATTGATGTTAAATTTTCAGCTTCTGCTTCATATGTAATTCCAATTCTGTGCTGCAATACATCATGTACAACAGCTCTAACATCTTCAGGAATTACATAGCCTCTTCTATTAATAAATGCATAGCATTTTGATGCTAAGGCTAAATTTATACTCCCCCTTGGAGATGCCCCGAATGAAATTAATGGTTCTAATTCTGATAAATTATATTTTGCTGGATATCTAGTTGCAAAAATAATATCTAGTATATAGGATTCTATTTTCTCATCCATATACACTTCATTAACAAGTTTCTGAGCCTTTAAAATTTGTTTAATATTAACAACTGGTTTAATTTTTTCTTGAACTCCTGAAAGATTTGATCTAATAATACTTTTTTCATCATCCTTATTTGGATAATCGATAATTGTCTTGAGCATAAATCTATCTACCTGAGCCTCGGGAAGAGAATAAGTCCCTTCTTGGTCTATTGGATTTTGAGTAGCCATAACTAAAAATGGCTTGTCTAAAATAAATGACTCATCACCAATTGTAACTTGCCTTTCTTGCATTGCTTCAAGTAACGCAGACTGTACCTTGGCTGGTGCACGATTAATTTCATCTGCTAAAACAAAATTTGCAAATATTGGTCCTTTTTTTACAGAAAACTTAGTCTCTTTCATATTATAAATCAAGGTTCCAATGACATCTGCTGGTAATAAATCAGGTGTAAACTGAATTCTGCTAAAACTACCACTAATAGCCTTAGACAGGGTGTTAATTGCAAGAGTTTTTGCCAATCCAGGGACCCCTTCTAAAAGTACATGTCCCTGTCCAAGTAATCCTATCAATAATCTCTCAATCATTACTTTTTGACCAATAATTACTTTGTTAATTTCTAAAGTTAACAGATCAATAAAGGCACTTTCTTTCTTTATTTTTTCATTAATTTTCTTTATATCAACTTTCTTTTCCATATTGTTAGAATTTAATTAGTTTAATAATCATGCAAATTCGAAAATCATTAAGAAATAATCTGTTAAGAATTGGTTAAAAAAATGAATTTTAACATAATTTTTAACATTTTGTTTGATAAATTAGTTGTAGATACACAAATATGAGTACAAAAACGGTTTTAATAACAGGAGCTACCAGTGGAATAGGCAAAGCAACTGCCTATAGACTTGCGCTATCAAAAATGAAATTAATTCTCTGCGGTAGAAGAACGGAAGAGTTAGAAAAAATTAGAGAAGGGCTATCTAAATTAACTTCAGTCACATGCTTATGTTTTGATGTTTCAGATAATAATCAAGTTGTTAAATCCATTGAAAGTATTCCTGAGGATTTCAAGCAAATTGATATCCTTATCAATAATGCTGGAAATGCCCATGGGTTAGATAAAATTCAGGATGGGAATATAGAAGATTGGGATAAAATGATTGATAGCAATGTTAAAGGACTTCTTTATGTAACTAAAGCAGTGATTGGAAGGATGGTTGAAAAGTCTGCAGGACATATTATTAATATAGGCTCACTTGCGGGTAGAGAAGTTTATGAGAAAGGAAATGTTTATTCTGCTTCAAAGCATGCTGTAAATGCAATTTCAAAAGGCATGAGAATTGACCTAAACAAGCATAATATTAAAGTATCTGAAATAAATCCTGGACTAGTTGAAACTGAATTTTCTAAAGTTAGATTTAAAGGAGATCCAAAAGCTAACAAAGTATATGAGGGTTATAAAGCTTTAGAAGCTGAAGATATTGCTGAAATTATAGAATTTGTAATCTCAAGACCTCATCATGTAAATATAGCAGATGTACTGGTCCTTCCCCAAGATCAAGCAAGTAGCTCGATTATAAATAAAAAATAATTGTTTAAATTACAGGCATGAAAAAACTATTTTATTTATTTCTTGTATTAGGTTTATTTGCTTGTAGTAATGAATCAGTAGATGATAATATTAATATTAATCCTAATTTAGAATCAGAGTTTAAAGGTTTATGGTCGGGGTCTTTTTCTGGAGAAGATAATGGAACCTGGACATTAACTGTGCAAAATACAGGAATTGTGGTAGGAAGTTTTACTTCTAAAGATCATAATGAAATTCATTCTTTTTCAGGTTCTGATTACATTTTTGATTACAAGGATGTATCAAAGGCTAAAGAAATTCATATTATTGGATTTGGTCCAGCTGGAATGTATGCTGCACTTCGCTGTATAGAATTAGGATACAAACCAATTGTATTGGAGAGAGGTAAAAACGTACAAGATAGAAGACGTGATATACGTGCTATTAATCAAGATCACGTTGTAAATGAGGATTCAAATTATTGTTTTGGTGAAGGTGGTGCTGGGACATATTCAGACGGGAAACTATACACCCGTTCTTTAAAAAGAGGTGATGTTAGAAGGATCTTTGAAAACCTAGTCTTTCATGGAGCGACCGAACAAATATTAATAGATGCACATCCTCATATTGGTACAAATAAATTGCCAAAGATTATACAGAAAATTCGTGAAACAATTATAAAGTTTGGTGGTGAAATTCATTTTAATACTCGCGTCGTAGATTTTGTTATTTCTAAAAATAAATTACAAGCAATTAGACTTGAAAATAATAATGAACTCACTGTAAATTCTTTGATTCTAGCAACGGGACATTCAGCAAGGGATATTTACGAATTATTACATAAAAAAAACATAGAAATAAAAGCAAAATCATTTGCAATGGGAGTTCGTGTTGAACATCCTCAAGAAATAATAGACAAAATTCAATACCATTGCCAAGGCGAAAGAGATAACTTACTTCCAGCAGCTGCATATAGTTTAGTACAACAAGTTAACAATAGAGGTGTATATTCTTTTTGTATGTGTCCTGGTGGGTTTATAGTGCCTGCAGCAACAAATGAAGGTGAAGTAGTTGTAAACGGCATGTCACCATCTAGAAGAAATAATAAATATGCTAATTCTGGTATTGTTGTAGAGTTAGATATAGATAAAGATTTTAAAAAATACGAACATTTTGGACCTTTAAAAGGTTTAGAGTTTCAAAAAGATTTGGAAAAAATTGCTTTTTACGCAGGTGGAAGGAATCAAACTGCTCCTGCACAACGAGTTACTGATTTTGTAGAAGGTAAATTATCTTCTAACTTAAATGATTGTTCATATCAGCCTGGTTTAAATTCTGCGCCACTACACTCCCTTTTACCTAAGATTATAGGAAGTAGGTTGAGAAAGGGATTTCAAGCATTTGGCAAAAAAATGAATGGGTATTATTCCGAACAAGCAAACATTATTGGAGTGGAGTCCACTTTAATGAATTCTCAGGTGTAATTGAATTAAATTGTGACTCTACAATATGTTTAGATTCCATATCAAGACCTAAAATGATATCTTTATTTATTGCAGCTCCAATATTAAATAAGCTGATATAATATTTTTTAAGTGAGTCTATTGAATCTAAAAAAGAAGTATTTAAATTATTTGCAAAGGAAAAAGAACAAAAAACAATACAAAATATCAATATTAGATTGAAATTATTTGATTTTTTTTTCATATTCTAAAATATACAATAAAGTGATACTGTTAATTTAAGTGTATTATTCATATTACTAAATTATATTAATTACATAAAAAATTATGCTAAAAATTGATGGATTGATATAATATTTGAGAAATATAATTTATTAGTATTTTGAAATACTTGATGCTTTATAGCCAATTTTTATTGCCCTAGTAGCTAATTTTTGATTAGAAGAAAGAGGAAATGGTTGATTGTATAAATTCCAGTTTTGTGACCCAATCTGTGTGTCAATTTGATAACCAATAGACGCACCCTTAGTATCACATTTTAGCGAAACATTATTATCTAAAATACTAATTTCAACCGATTTAGTTGTTGGCTGAATCATATTAGGCCAAAATTGATTTATCAATTCTGTTTCATTTGTAAATCCCTTATCGTCAATTTCATTTTGCCAAAGATTTAAAGCATCTCGTAACTCAATTAATTTCTCATTATAATCAGGATTGCTAGCAATATTGTTTACTTCATAAGGATCATATTTTAAATCATATAACTCTTCATTTTTTTTTGTATCCATAAAGATATACTTTGAATCTCCGCTTAACTCATTATTATTATTCATCTGAATTATCTTTTTATTCATTGAAACTTGTTCTCTGTACTTATTTCTATAAATTAAAGGTAATTCTGGCATGAAGTTTTTAATGTATACAAACCTACCATCAATAACAGATCTTTGCATATCAGTAGATTCATCAAATCTATCAGCAGAACCAAACGCATATTTTCTGGGCTTTGTTTTAAACTTACCTAGAAAAGGTTTACCATCTAAAAATGAAGGTGGCTCTATCCCTAATAAAGACATTGTTGTTGGCCCCAAATCCATTAACGATACAATCCTCTCATCAACTTGACCAGATCTAAATCCGTCAGGGAATCTAATTATTAGAGGAACTCTCAAACCACTATTTCCAACAGCTCGCTTTTGCCTAAGTAGATTACCTCCATGATCACTCCAAAAAATTATTATTGTTTTGTCTAAAAGATTACTAGCCTTTAAATCATTAATTATTTCACCAACTTGTCTATCCATCTCTTGTATATTAGAGTATTTAATGGCTATATCTGTTCGGACTTCTGGGATATCAGGATAGTATGCAGGTATTTTTAATATGTCTTTATCTACTGTAATTGGCTCATCTTTTCTTAACCATATTCTAGATTCATGAGTAACCATTAAGTTTTTAACATAAAAAAAAGGAGTATTTTCTGGTCTATCTTTATATGAAACATTTCTACTAACTACATCCCATGCAGTAAAAGGAGAATTAAATTGATAATCGCATTTGTTATTATTAATACAATAGTAATTTTCATCTCTTAAATACTCGGTAAATGCTTTAACATTTGGAGGGGTAACTACTTCATATTCTGGGACATTTTTCCCTGACTTATCTAAAACTCCTTTATTTTGCTTGTAGGTTAATTTATCTGGATCTTTATAGGTATAGAAATTACCTGACCTCATATTTTGAGCTCCCAATCTAGCAGGGTACATTGCTGTAATAATAGAAAATCTACTTGGGGCACAGACACCAACAGTAGAATAAGCGTTAGTGTATTTAATTCCTTCTTCAGCTAGTTTATCTATATTAGGAGTAGAAATTTCATCAATTCCATAAGTACCTAATACTGGTCCCATATCCTCACAGGATATCCATATAACATTTAATTTATTATTATCTAAAGAGTTAGAGTAAGTTTCGATTGGAAATGTAAATAATAAATAAATTATTACTTGTAGAATAAATCCCACAAAATATCTAATAAAGTAACTGTATATAATCATTTTTTTTTATTTTTTTTCAAGTTCTAAAGAGACTTTATTCCATTTAGAATTTCTATCTAAAGTTGTAAAGTAGAATTTAATTTCTATTACAAGTATAGTAACTTCATAACTAAAGTGTATTTTTAAAAGTGTTATCAATATATGGTTTGAATATATAATTCAAATTCCCTGTATCATAAATACTTTTTTCATTATGTTACTTATA
>Ga0114996_10006022_pt1 | contig 14088 bp, 12 predicted proteins | sample ArcticOcean_MG_C_4_FD_87039 | JGI IMG/M metagenome (GOLD analysis project Ga0114996, IMG submission 87039) | Marine microbial communities from western Arctic Ocean - ArcticOcean_MG_CB4_134 | ecosystem: Environmental > Aquatic > Marine > Oceanic | place: Arctic Ocean: Canada Basin | collected...
TATAGCTAAAATAATAAAAGAAACTTAAAATAATAGACAAAACTAAAATATAGGATATCTGTATATTGTTTTTAAAAATTTTTGATAAATTGAATATGAATTCACCTATTAATCCTCTTCTTACAAAACCATTTTGATAATTTATCAACCATTCACCATACTGCCATGCATCTCTACTAATAGAATGATCAAATACTTTGAATATTGAAAAAATGTAAAAAAAAACAAATAACAATGTTATGAAATAGTCTTGCTTGCTTTTAATTAAAAAATTCATCATTAATTAAGATTGTATTAAATTAGATAAGGTAAAAATTATAAATTCTTTTTATCATTTGAATCTAATATATTTTTCACAATATATCTTGGTCTACCTTGTATTTGTTCATATATTCTAGCTATATAAATGCCAACAATTCCCATTGTGGTTAAAATTACACCTGAAAAAAAACAAATCACAATAATAACTCCTGTAGAACCAGGAGCTGCAAATCCAAAGTATTTTTCATAAAGAGCATATATAATTAACAAAAATGAAAAAGTTATAGCCATTATGCCTATTAGAATACCAATAAACAAAGGGACTGTAGAAAAACTTGTTATACCTCTAATGAACTCCGCTATAGGTCCAGATAGCAAGTTTCCAGAAAATGTAGACTTAAATTTTGTTTCGCCTGCTGAACGTCCTTCCCTTACATACTCAACAAAATCTTGTTTAAAACCAACCCAAACGGTTAGTCCACGAACATAAGGATTATATTCCTTCAAGCTATTAATATGTTTAACAGCTCTCTTTGATAGTAATTTAAAATCTCCAGCATTTATTGGTATAGGAATATTTGATACTTTATTAATCAATTTATAAGCAATATTTGTTAAAAACATTTTAACTATGCTTTCATCAATTCTTTTAGTTCTTTTAGTATGTACTACGTCTACACCATTTTCAAACTTATGAATTAATTTTGGTATAACTTCTGGAGGATCTTGTAAATCAGAATCCATATAAATTACTGCATCACCTTTAGCTTCATTTAGACCAGCTAAAATTCCAGGACCTATTCCAAATTTTCTAGATAAATTTATTATTTTAATAGGATTATTTTTTTGTAAACTAACAAGAATTTCTTCACTTTTGTCAGAGGAATCGTCATTAACAAAAATATATTCAAAACTCCAATTTGTTAGCTTTGACAAAGTATTATTTAATCTTGATATTAAATTTTCAAGATTCTCTTCTTCATTTCTAAACGAAAAAACAAGTGATAGAAGTTTCATATTAATAACTATTATTTTAATTTAAGGTAAAAAAAGTAATATGTATATACTTAAAATAAAAGCTCACGATTAATGCGTAGAAAATAATTAATAATTATTGATTATTTTTTCTTTACTAAAAGTAAAAATTTTTATCAACTCTTCAATTCCTGATTCAACAGTTGTCTTTGCCTTATAACCCTTTTTTTCAATTTTTTTATTACTTACAAAATAATCTCTTTGATCGGGATCTTTTCTATTTTTTACAATTATAATTTTCAGATATTTTAGTTTTTTCTTTATTTTTTTAGCTAACATTAATTTGCTAAGATTAGCTGTGGAAAGACCAAGGTTATAAACATTCGATTTTAACTTATTAAAATTATTGATAGAATATAAAATACCATCAACAACATCATTAATATGTATAAAATTTCTTCTAAAGTGAGGCTCAAAAAGAGTAAGTTTTTTATCTTTTAATGCAGTAAATACAAAGTTATTTACCAATAAATCAGTTCTCATTCTAAAAGAATAACCAAAAACTGTAGCTAATCTAAAACATACAGAGTTTTTATGTTTTAATACTTCTTTCTCTGCCTCAACTTTTGTTCTGCCATATAGAGAAATAGGTCTTAAAGGAGATTTTTCATCACAATATTTATTTTTTTCTCCAATTCCATAACCAGAATTTGTTGTTAAATAAATTATTTTATTTTTCTTATTTGAATTATTAACTATGAATTTAATTGAATCTAAATTAATTAGTTTAGCTTCTTTTTTATTTTTTTCACAAAGAGGAGCGCCCACTAAAGCCGCCAACGGTATAATAAATTCATTTTTTTTTATTAACTTTTTCATTAACTTTTCATTTTTAATATTTGCCTTTATAAAATTAAAGTTTTTTTTATAAAATAGATGATTTAATGAACTTTTTGAAAATTGTAAAATATCAATTACTGTCACATTGTAATTAAGATTTACTAGCTTAGTTGCAAGTTTAGATCCTATATATCCAGCGCCTCCAGTAATTAAAACATTTTTCATAAATTATATAAAATTTGAATTTTTATCTCTTTTGCTTAAAATAGGTTTTTTTGTGGGCCATTTAATATTAATAGTAGGATCATTCCATCTTACTGAAAATTGTTTAGACTGACCAAAATAAGAACCTTTATAAGAAAGTTTGTAATGAAACAAACAGTAATCGCTTATACAGTAATGCCCATTTGCAAAATTAGGAGGTACTAACAGCTGCAAACCATTTTCGTGACTTAATATCCATGACTTCCATTTTAAATATGTTTTTGATTTATTATTTAGGTCCACAACTACCATATAAAATTTACCGTATGGACAACTTATTAGTTTCCATGTTTTGCTATCTCCATGCAGCCCTCTTAAAACATTTTTTTTTGATAAAGAAAATTTATCATGTTTGAATTGAATTTTATCATTTGTTTCCTTTTTCCAAGATGTCCAGTAATAACCACGATGGTCTTTAAAAGATGAATTTTTAAATACTTTAACGTTAAAAGACATTATTTAATTATTTCTTTACTTGCTTCCAATAAATCGTTTGTCGATAAACCAAATTTATCTAATAAATATTTTCTTCCCCCGTTTTCAAAAATATATTTTTCAGGTAAGGACTTTGAAATAATTTTTGGAAAAACATTTAATTTACTAAGACCCTCGTGAACACATGAAGAAAGATTTCCAGATGGACTCTGTTCATCCACAACAATTAACACTTTACTTGTTGCTAGATCTGTAGCTAATTGTTTTGGAAATGGTTTAGATTTAAATATATCAATACAACAAAATTTATCTTTTTCTTTTAAGAATAACTCCATACATTTGTGAAACATTTTTCCATGTGAAATATATATAATTTTCTTATCATCAATACTTCCGTAAATTTTGTATCCTTTTTTATAATCGTTTGCAGTTGTTTCACTTTGATGGTTGGGAAGAATTTCTCTGTCTAAACGTACGTATGAAAATTTAGGATTATTTAACATTTCTTGGGCTATTAGTTTAGTTGTACTAACATCAGAAGGAGTAAAAACAGAACTTCCTACTATAGATCTAAAACATGAAAAATCTTCTGTTGAATAGTGTGTAGGACCAGCATCTGCATAACCAAGACCTACTCCAACTGATATTAAACAAACAGGTAATTTCATCAATCCTGGGCCACACTTAGCTTGTTCAATTGCCCTTAAAGATAAAAAAGGTGCCATTGCATAAACGAAAACATTATTCCCATCTAAAGCTAGACCTGAAGCGATATCTAACATTGCTTGTTCTGATATACCGCAATGAATAAAATTGTTTGGAAAGCGATCTCTCAAAATATCAAGTGCCGGAGCACCGAAGTCAGCACTTAAAAAATAAATACTTTTATCAGTCTCTAATTTTTTAATTATTTCTTGTATAAATATATCTCTTTGGAACATTAGCTTAACTCTTCACGTGTTTTTTTAATTTCATCCTCGTTCATAGGATTCCAATAATGCCAATTTTTTTTATTTTCCATAATCGAAGATCCTTTTCCTTTGATTGTTTTAGCAAGAATGCAGTTTAACTCATTAGATTTCTGTACACTTTCAAATGCTGTAATTAATTCATTAAAATTATGACCATTAATTTCTGATGTTTTTATTCCTAGACCTTGGATTTTAGATTTTATCGGTTCTAAGTTTAAACAATCTTTAGTATTACCTAAAATTATTAATGAATTTATATCTATAACGATAATTAAATTATCTAGCTCATTATGTTTTGCAAATAGTAAAGCTTCCCAAGTCGACCCTTCATAAAGTTCTCCTTCACTTATAATAACATAAACTTTTTTATCTTGATTTTTTCTCTTATAGCTAATTGCCATGCCCGCACCAGACCCAATACAGTGACCTAAAGAACCCGACGTTATATCTATGCCTGGTATTGAAGTATTTCCAAAAACTCTTAGTAGAGATTCTTTGTGACCCCAGTTATTCCACTCACTTGCAGGCAAAACTCCAAAGTCTCTAAGTATTGGATATAGAGCGGCAGTTGCGTGACCTTTACTTATTAAAACTTTATCTAAGAATTCATTTTTTTTTTTGTCAAATCTAATAAATCCACCGTGGTACATGGAAACAACAATATCCATCATGGAAAATATTGATCCTGGATGTCCTTGTTTAATTAATAGAAGTTTTTCAAATAAATCATGTCGGTATTTTTTTGCTAAATTTTCTAAATCATTAAGTTTTATCATTTTGGATGTCCTAAAATTTTTCTTTTTAAATCTACTTTTGTCATTTCTTTTATATTGTCTATAGCTTTTTTTCCAAACTTTTTCTCAATACGAGACAAAAAGGGTTTGTATGTATGGTAGTTTTTGAAGGATTTGTCTCTATATTCTAAAATATCTTTAGGTTTTAAAGTATCTGTAGGCAAAGGTTGGGTTTCGTAGGAATGAAAAGAATAACCTTCATAATTCTCTGGAAGGACATATTTATTCACAAGAGCATTTTTATATAATTGACTGCCTGGTAAAGCCATAGCTGCGTAGGTGTTCCAGCCTAAAGTACATAGAGCTAGGCTAAGATCAAAAGTTTTTTTCATTGTTTCTTGAGTATCTCCAGGAAGACCAAAAATATAATTTGCCATTACATCAATATCTGCTTCATGAACTTTTTTTATTACTTCTTTTACGTCTACATCCTCAAATTTACCTTTAGCTACCTCAAGTCTCACTGACTTGTCACCACTTTCAATACCTAAGCATAACCATTTGATACCTGCCCTTCTTACTAATTTTAAAATTTCTGGTCTTTTAACAGTATCAATTCTACTATAACTCCACATTCTTAGATCATCATTTTTGTTTCTCTCAGCTAATTTTTCACACAAGGGAATATAATATTTAGGGTTTAACAAAAACATTTCATCAACTATTCTAATTGTTTTTACACCCATATTTATTAGCTTATCAAATTCTTTAATAATAAAATCCGTGGACCAAAATCTCATATTACTGTATTTAGAAGCTACACCAATTTCATCAGTATCATTTCTATTGATTAAATTAATCATACAGAAATCACATTTAAAAACACAACCCAAGCTGGTTTGAATGCTGGCATAGGGAGATCTTTTTTCAAAATCATATTCAGCATGCCACATTGGAGATCTGTATAAATCTAAAGGCTTATTTTTATAAGGCAACAAGTCCCAAGCATAACCAGGTAAATCTATATCCATTCTTTCTGTGGGGACTACTTGCTCTGGTAAATTTATTAATACTTCACTGTTATTCCTGTAACCTATGCCCTTTATTCTACTTAATTCATTAGTAGTAAATTCTTTCAATTTTAATAAATTTCTTAATGCGTAAACAGCTTCGTTTGTGAAAACAATATCAATATTTTTTTCTTTCTTTAAAGTTTCTTTTGGTAATGCTTGTACATGTGATCCAATAAAAGCAATTGGGAAACTAATTTTTTTTTCTTTTAAAAAATTTGCTATATCAACAGCTCCCCTCATATTAGCAGTTCCTGCGTTTACATTTTGGCCATAAACAACTAAACATAATATTCTTGGATTTATTTTTTCTAATTTAATTAAAATTTCATCATCACTCAGATTTTCCGCATTTGCATCAACAATACTCACATTAAAATTTACTGCCCTACAAGACTGAGCCAATAAAAGTGCCCATGTTGGAGGCTCTATAGCTGAATAAGTTTTGGATAATTTTTGATATGACTTTTTTGAACTTGAGGCTACAAGAAAGCACACATCGTGTGTAATAGGTTGCGTTTTATTCATGTTTAATAGAATTTAAGATTTTACAGATTTTTATAATTTTATCTCTTTTAATAGAAGGATAATTTCCAATATAATATCCAAAAAAATGAATGTGGTCTACCTCTCTAAATTTTTTTAGATTTACATTTCCTAAATAGGGTTGCAGATAAGGTTGTCTTAGTTGATTGCCACCGCCAGCATTTCCTCTTCTAAACTCTATACCTCTATTTAATAAAGTTTTTTCTAACAAGTTTCTAAATTTAAAGTCAGGTTTTTTCAGTACAAGAGGGAAAGCATAATTACAACTACCTCTTAAATCAAAATCTGTTTTATATTTATTCTTGTCAAGCAAGGACAAAAATAATTCAAAATTTTTATTTCTTTTTCTATTATTTTTGTCTAGTAATTTTAATTGACTGAGCCCAATTACAGCTCCTATTTCATTATTTCTGAAGTTGTAAGCAGGATAAAGAAAAATGAATTTCGGTGACAAATGTGGATATTTTTTTATCATTTTTTTTTCAAACACACTATTATTTGATTCACGTGCCATTCCATGAGATCTGAGCATTCGAGCTATTTCATAAATTTTTTTATTATTAGTACAAACCATCCCCCCTTCAATTGTTGACATGTGATGAGCATAATAAAATGAAAAGTTAGAAATTAACCCAAATGAACCTAACTTTTTGTTATTAAATGTTGCCCCATGTGACTCACAAACATCTTCTATAAGTAAAATTTTCTTTTTCTTTAAAATATTAAGCAGATTTTTTGAAAGTCCATTAAAACCCTGAACATGCGTTAAAAATACTGCCAAAGTTTTTTTATTAATTTTTTTTATAATTTCATTTTCGCTCATACATAAATTGTTAGGATTAATGTCAACAAATATAGGTTTAAAACCATTTTGAATAACGGAATTAATGTCTGACACCCAAGTAAGACTCGGAACTATTATTTCTTTTTTTTTATATAATAGCTTCAAAATAAGCATACTAAGAAGATTTGCAGACGATCCGGAGTTAACAAAAACACTATATCTTACCCCTAACCATTTTGACCACTTTTCTTCAAATTTCTTCACGTTTACAGACTGGGTAAGTCTTAGTTTTCTTTCATTTAATAATTTAATTACAGACTTTACATCTTGCTTTGTAAAATTATCATGCATTAATGGATGGGAAAAACTCATAATTATAACTAACTTTGTTTAATTTTATTATTAAACAATATTTTACTTCCTTTAAATGAAAATTTAAAAGGCACATTCGTAAAGTAACTCATTTTTTTTAAAAAAAATTTTTGATTTTCAGGTGATACATAAAAAAGGAAAAAACCACCACCACCAGCTCCTAAAAGTTTTCCACCTAATGCGCCATTTTTTAAAGCTTGGTTATAAATATCATCAATACTAGAGTTGCTTATAGACGAACTAAGACATTTCTTTTCTAACCAAGAATCATGCAAAAGTCTGCCAAAATCATTAAGGTCACCACTTTTCAAAATTTTTTCTCCCTCTTTAACATAGCTTAATATTTTTAAAATATGTTTTTCTTTAGTGTTCTCTAATTTATTTACATAACTTTTTGCAATGTCATGGGCTGTTCTTTTATAACCTGTATACATCAGTAGTAAATTTTTATTTAATTTTATTAATCTGCTTTTTTTTACATTAATTTTATTAACAAGGAAATCACCATTTTTCTTAAAAATAATTTTATTAAAACCTCCAAATGCAGCTGCTATTTGATCTTGCGATCCCACAACTTCTTTTAAAATATTCTGTTCAAAAAAAATACTTTTTTTGGCAAGGTTTTTCTTATTAATTTTTTTTGTTTCAAAAGTATTTAATAGGTTCATTAAACCTACAACAAAAACTGAGCTTGATCCAACGCCACTTCTTGATGGTAGATCTCCATCATAGTGGATTTCTAAACCTTTTTTTATTTTATAGAGTTTTAACATTTCTCTTACTGCGTTGTGTTTAATTTGATTAATGAATTTAACTTCTTCTATTTTTGACCAAACAAAACGAAATTTATGATCAAAAAAAGGTGGTAAATCTCTGCAGGAAATATAAATATATTTATCGATTGTGCTCGATAAAACTGTGCCTCCGTTTTTCAAATACCAAGATGGATAGTCAGAGGCGCCTCCAAAAAAAGTTATTCTATACGGTGTTTTTGAAATTATCATTTCTTTATATTTTTATTCTTTAAGTTATTTAGACTTATTATAATTAAATTAATTTATTTGAGTTGTTTATCATAAAAAGTAATAAAATAGAATTTACTTATATAATTATATATAATAAAACTTTTGAGGCTTAAACTACACTAAAATTTTAAGGTTTTTATGAACATTGGAATAAATAAAGAAAATATCTTCATTCTTTTAATGTTTTTATTTAGTATCTTTTTTTCAATCTCATATTCCTTCGAACAAAAAGCTATTGATGGTGCGTTGGCTTATTCGGGATTAGTAAAATTTCCTGAAGGCTTCTCAGTTATGAAGGCAAATTACTTTAATCAGTGGACATTGCTCCATCAATTGCCTTCTTTTTTACTCAAATTAGATTTTTCAATAGTAAATATTTCTAGACTTTTACTTTTAACATCTACAATTTTTTATATGTCAGGAATTTATTTAATTTCTAAATCTATATCAAAATCTACATGGCTTGCATTTTTAATAGCAATTACAGTTTTAATGTATAGAAAAAATTTTGGAGATGTGGGCTATCCTACTTTAATATTTTCAAGACATACTTTTGGAATGATGAGTCTTAGTGTAGTAACTTTTATATTTGGCTTAATCGCAAATCGAAATTTATTTTTTGCTGGATTCTTTTCTACTTTTCTTATTTGTATACATCCTGTAATTGGCTGTTGGATTACTTTCATCATAATTTTTGCTATTATATTTACAAAATATTTTAAAAAAGAATATCTTATTGATAAAAAATTTATTTATGGTCTTTGTGTCGGAGTAATACCTGTTTTTATCAGTTTTATTTTTTATTATAATAATATTCAGAACTATGAACTCGGTTCGAGTATTACTCAATTAGATCAAGATGCTTACACAACATATATAAGTGCCTGGGATTCGCATAGAACAAATTGGGGTAGTTTAAGTTACTTAAACTATGATTATTTGGCAAAAACACTTTTATTAATAATGCTATCTTTATTATTTATAAGAAATTATACGAAGGATGATTCAAAATCTCCGCTATTAATGTTTTTAATCCTTTTAATAAGTTGTTTTTTTTCTATATCAATTTATATAACTTTTAATTTCTTTCCAAATTATTTCCCAGAAATTGTAAAAAATATAATTCCAAGTAGGTTAATACTAACGCACTCAGTTATTGGATGGCCTATCATAATATGTGTTATATTTCTTACTTTAAGATCTCAACTACATAAACTAAAAATTAATAAAATTTACTCTATAATACTTTTTTCAGTTGTTTTGGTTTTCTACTCTGTTTCGCACTATGAAAATATTCAAACCAGAGTAGAAAGTTTTACTAACAATTTTAATAAAGATAGTAGAAAATATGAAGATAATACTTTCTGGAAAAACTTTAATAAAATAAAATTAAAAGGTTACATTTTAACAGCTTCTTCAGAAAGATATTCTGATGTTTATAGATATAGTAAAAAACCAATATTATTAGATTTAGAAATTATTAATGTAATTCCTTACATTCCCTATATCGCTGATGAAATAAAAAATATTATTGAAAAAGTTTATGGCGTACCTTTTAATAATCCTCCGGTAAAATTCGTTCCATGTATACCGGAGAGAATTATAAAGCGTAATTTTGAGAAAAAAAATTATGATGAATGGATCAAATTATCTAAAGAATTTAATTTTAATTGGATAGTAATACCATCAAGCTGGAATATAAATTTAGATGCGGAGTTTAAAAATAGCAATTATGCTTTTTATGATATTAACGATCTTCACAGCATTTTACCAACTCAGAGTTGGATAACTGATGAAAAGAAAAGCTTAAAAATTAAACCTATATTGAATAATTGCTATCCTCATTGACATTCTTATTGAAAAATATATTAAAGTCTTCATATTAGGTTAAATTCTGGAGAGGTGGCTGAGCGGTTGAAAGCACTGGTCTTGAAAACCAGCGATGGGGCAACTCATTCGTGGGTTCGAATCCCACCCTCTCCGCCATTATAATTTAAAATTCTTAAGTAATTTAGTTATTTTGTTTTTAGAAATTTTTTTATTCTCAACTTTATCAAAATACCATCTATGCAAAATTTCATCTTCTAATGCTAAAACGTTTTTTAAATCCAAAAGATCCATATCATTAAAAGTGCTAATATATTTTTTTACAAAGGTGCCTAAAAGTATATCCATTTCTTTTGTACCTCTATGATTTGATCGATAAATAATTAGTTTTTTTAAAATCTCTTTATTTGTCATTCTTTGGCAAAAATTAATATATATTATATTTTAATGAATCAATCATATATTCAAAAATTCCTAACAAGAAGTGTAACTGTTTTGGAGGGTATTGGTGTAAAAACTCAAAAAATTTTGAAAAGAAAGAAAATTGAAAAAATATCTGATTTATTGTGGAATTTACCACAAGGATTTACTGATAGAAGAAATTTACAAACATTAGATAAGCTTGAGATAGGGAAAATTACTACCATCAAAGTAAAAGTTATAAAATATAATTTTCCAAGAATTCGAAATTTACCTAATAAAGTTATTTGTGGAGATGAAAAAGGAAAAATAGAAATAATTTTTTTTAATAGTAGAGAAGGATATATAAGAAAAATTCTACCACTAAATAACCTTGTCGTCATAAGTGGTAAAATCAACTTTTTTAATAAGAAATATCAAATAACAAATCCAAATTATGTAGTTCCTGAAGACAAGGAAGAATATGTTGCTAAAGTAATCCCGAAATATTCATTAACAGAAGGTTTAACAGAAAAAGTATATAGAAAATTAATAGAACAAGTACTACAAAAAATTACTAATTTGGAAGAATGGCATAATATTGATATTCTTAAAAAAATTGGAAATAAAAGCTGGTCAGAATCTATAAATTATCTACATAATAAAAATGATGTTGATATTAAGTCACCATATTACAAAAGACTTGCATATGATGAGATTTTATCAAACTTACTTGTTTTATCTCAAGTGCGAAAAAGAATTAAAAAACAAAAGAAAAAAAATAAAATATTTAATGAAGTTTTATCTAAAACTATAACTAAAAACTTTAGTTTTTTATTAACTGAAGATCAAATAAGAGCAACCAATGAAATTAATGATGATTTAAAATCTAACTATAAAATGTTTAGAATTTTACAAGGAGACGTAGGTAGTGGAAAAACCATTGTTTCATTTTTAGCCGCGGGAAATGTTATTAATTCCAAATATCAAGTTGTAATGATGGCGCCAACAGAAATTTTAGCTAAACAACATTATAATTTTGCAAAAAAGATATTTAAATTTACAAAAACAAATGTTGAATTTTTGACTGGGAAAATTAAAAATATTGATAAAAAGAAAATTAATAAAGATTTGTTAGATGGAAAAGTTGATTTTTTAATAGGTACACATGCAGTTTTTCAAAAAAATATTAAGTTTAAAAATTTAGGTTTAGTAATAATTGATGAACAACATAAATTTGGAGTTAAACAAAGAATAAATTTGTCTAATAAGGGAGGTAAAAATTGTGATGTTTTATTAATGTCGGCAACCCCAATCCCACGAACTTTAGTTATGACAGTCTATGGAGATATGGACGTTTCAAGATTAATAGAAAAACCCAAGAATAGAAAAGATATAATTACATTGAGTAAGCCTGAAGAAAAAATGAACGAAATTATTATTTATATAAAAAAACAAGTAGAAAATGAAAATCAAATCTTTTGGGTGTGTCCTTTAATAGAAGAATCTAAAAAACTAGATTATTCAGCAGCGGTAATAAAATATAATTCTTTGTCAAAAATATTCAAAAATAAAGTTGGTTTAATTCATGGTGCTCTTGATAAAGAGGCTAAAGATCAAGTTCTTAAAAATTTCTTAGAAAGAAAAATTGATATACTAGTATCCACTACTGTAATTGAGGTAGGTATAGATTTTCCCAATGCAAATGTAATTGTTATAGAAAATTCCAATAAGTTTGGTTTATCTCAATTACATCAATTAAGAGGAAGAGTTGGTAGAGGGTTAAAGCAGGCGACATGTATATTGCTTTATAAAAAGAATTTAAGTGAAAATTCTAAAAGGAGAATTAAAATTTTAAAATCAACAAATAATGGTTTTTTAATAGCTGAAGAAGATATGAAACTTAGAGGTTTTGGTGACGTTTTGGGATATCAGCAAAGTGGTATTAAAAATTTTAAATTAGCAGATCCAATTCACCATGAAGATCTATTTAAAATAGCAGATCAAAATATAAAATCCATTGAACTTAATGAAAAAAATTTTAAAAAATATGATTTTTTACTAAAATTATTTGATAAGGCTGATATAGTAAATAAAATTAATTTAGCAGAAACTAACTAGGGTTTGATGTTCCTGCTGAAACAATAAATTTTGAAGCTTCCTCAAAAGTCAAATCAAGATAAATAACATCTTCCTTTGGAAACATAAGTAAAAAACCACTTGTAGGATTTGGCGTAGTTGGAATAAAAACATTTATCAATTCTTTTTGTGTTTTTTTGCTAATTTCACCTTCGTTTTTTTTTGTTGCAAAGCCAACTGCCCAAGATCCTTTTCTTGGGTATTCTACTAAAACAACATTATTTGTTTTATTATCAGATTTTGTAAATGTTTCTGTCATTTGAAGTATTGCAGAATAAATAGTTCTCAAAATGGGTATTCTTTGTAAAATACTATTAAATAATTCTAACAATCTTTTTCCAAGCAAAGACAATGAAAGCCAACCAATGAAAGTGATTAATATTAAAGATATAGCTATTTCTAAGCCAGGGATATTGTATGGTAAATAGTGATTAGGATTAATTTCTTTAGGCAAAATTTTTGAAGAAATAGAAATAAGTAAAATTGTCAAATATATTGTTATTCCTATAGGTATTAATACAACTATGCCTGCTATAAAATAATTTCTTATTTTTGCAAAAATACTTCTTTTTTTTTCTTTAATAGGCATTATTATGTCTTCAAAAATTATGAGTAAAATTAGTATCATAAATAGAAGAAAATTTCTTGGATATTTTGGAAGCTGTGCATGTGGAATAATTATTCCTTCGTGCTCGACCGCACCAATCACTGATAGAAAACAATTAAAGTTGCTACCTGAGAGTTCTTTAAATAGACAGGCAGCTCAACTATATGAAAGAGTAAAAGCTAAAACAAAATTAAGCGATAATACAAAACAATTAGATGAAATTAAAGAAGTGGGATTAAATATAGAAAATGCTGTATCTGCATATTTTGCATCAGTTAATAAAAAAGATCCTACTTATGGTTTTCAATGGGAATATATTCTTGTTGATAATGATAAAATTAAAAATGCTTGGTGCATGCCTGGAGGAAAGATTGCTGTTTACACTGGTATATTAGAAATTACAAAAAATAAACATGGCTTGGCAGCTATAATGGGTCATGAAATTGCCCATGCTGTTGCTAAACATTCTATAGAAAGAGCTAGCAGAGCTTTAGTTTTAAATGTTGGAACTGCCGTTGTAGATATTTTTTCTGGTGGAGCTATTTCAAATACTTCAAGAACTACTGGTGTAGACGTGGCGGGAATGCTAAGAACTTTTGGTATTGATAATCCTTTTGGTAGAAAACAAGAAACAGAAGCAGACTATTTAGGTTTAATTTTTTCTTCACTTGCTGGTTACGACATTAGAGAATCTGTAAAAATTTGGGAAAGAATGAAAGAAGCTAACAAAGGTAAATCGCCACCAGAATGGATGAGCACGCACCCATCTAGTGATAGAAGAATTCAATCTCTAAAAGCTTGGATACCTGAAATTATTCTTAATTATCCACCAATTAAGA
>Ga0114996_10006024_pt1 | contig 14085 bp, 8 predicted proteins | sample ArcticOcean_MG_C_4_FD_87039 | JGI IMG/M metagenome (GOLD analysis project Ga0114996, IMG submission 87039) | Marine microbial communities from western Arctic Ocean - ArcticOcean_MG_CB4_134 | ecosystem: Environmental > Aquatic > Marine > Oceanic | place: Arctic Ocean: Canada Basin | collected...
CCACCGCCATTTCCTCTGGCCATCCAATGATCCGTTATTTCACCAGTTAAGCGGTCATAAACGAGTACTCCGAATCCATCAAGACCTAGCCAAACTGTACTGCCATCGGTTGCAATAGGGGCATTTTCAAGGTCATCAGCACCCAATGAGTTCCATGAGGAAAGGAGGGTGTCGCTCGTCAAATCAAAGCGCATGACGCCTCTATTTTCAGTCGCGATGTATACTATACCGGCTCGCGTTGCAACATCGGTTACGAAATTTGAGATTGCATCCGATGACTGGGATGAATGCGAATCTATTGTGCCATTGTTAGCATCGATTACTGAAAAACCAGATTGAGGATGGCCCGCTACCAATTTTCCAGTTCCAGCATCGTAAGATAATGCATTCACATTATCAGAAGACAAGCCATCCGATTCAGTCCAATGGTCGGTCTGATTTCCACCCAGTGAGTAGACGAAAATACCGTCATCGATGCTTCCGAGATAGACCATGCTTCCATCATTGGTTATCGAGATACCTTCAGTGCCGGTGGCGATTGGTTCTAACCAAAGATTTGTCGAGAAGTCAAACCTATCGAGCCAATCGATGCCACCAATCCAGGCGATATCACCGACTTTGGTAACGGAGAGCATCTCTTCAGAAGTTGGTCCACTCGCGATTATTGGATTCGCAACTAGTACTGGCGATGACTCGGGCTCGAGTTGGGCGAGTTTACCAGTACCGTCACTGACTAGAACTGTGGAATTAGACGGCCCACGGAGTCCACCAGCAGGCCATGCGATTAAGTCGCCACCCTCGATTGCTAATCCGATGTCGGATATGCGGTCATTCGATGTGAAAGACAGTGATGATGTGTCATAGGTATGTACCGTATCTCCCGCCATAATGTGAATCCATCCTGGCTGTGCTACCATCGCATGAATATCATTGTCGGCAAGCCAATTTCCTGATGACCATGTTGCAAGCCAAGAGTTCGTTGCGGTATCTCTTCGGACTATTCCGGCATCAGTAGTTGCGATGAGTAGATGGTTACCCGTCATCACAAAACCGCGAATATAATCACTCGTGAGGGGACCCTGAGTATTCCAATTGGTTGCAGAACTGCCATCCCAGAATAGTACACCTGAACCCGATGTTCCAACATATACATCGGTTCCTTGGATGAAAATCGAGGTCGGCGAAACTACGGAATCGCTGCTCTCCTCACATGGACCCTGTCCCTGCGAGAAGGAAGAGGTTACATAATTCCAAGAAGTTGCTCCAATCGCTAGATTACCCAGAGCACAATCAACTGCAATCCAAATTATACCTGCATTATCGACCGCAATTGCCCGAGCGAGTGAGCCCGCTTTCGGATGACTTGAAGTCATGTCAATCATCGGCAAATCTCCTAAATCAGCGCCGGAATCTAAATCACGTACTGAAATATTACCATCTGTTTTACTCAATAGTAGCCTATTCCCTACCAGATCTAGCGCCATTGTGACGATATCAACTTCCTCCTCGACATCGATTATCCAAGGGTCATTATTTGCGTCGATTGTTACGAACGCATCGTTAACCGCTAACCAGAGCCGTCCATCGTCAGGATGAACGGCGCTCGCTTGAATGCTTACATCCACTTTCTCGAAAGAGACCAATGGGTCTACCGGTCGTAGTGCTTCTACGACTAGGTCTTCGATAGTTGCACCTGCGGGCAAAACCCACGACGCTCCAGTATCGCTCGTCGGCGTAAGGCGGCCGCTATGTGGGTCGCCACCTACGGCGAACGAATTTTGGCGACCGAGGTCACCATTGCCCCGCCAATCTAGGATAGGACTTTGGGTGTCCATGAAGGTCAATTGTGGTTGGTCAGCCCAAACGCCTTGGCTGCCGTTAACCATGATTTCAAATGTAAGATTAGAAATTTCAGCGCCAGGGGCAAATGTCTGGAATAAATCGGCGGTCGCCATCACTCCCATATCGGAATCTGCGCCGCTGGCTTCAAGGAGAATCCAACCTGTATCATTACTTCCCGCTTCAGGCCATTCAGTGACTTGTAGGGGGGGTTCCGCATTGACGAGCGGAGCGTTGAATACTGCCGAAAGTGATGATAAGAGCATCAGGAAAACAAGTAGCCCGGCAGTCCGTTGCGGATGGCTAACACCGTGCATTATCTCAAGCGACATAGTTTGAAGCCTTTCTTTCCCCTTATGAAGCGAGCGGGTTCGTGCGCGCGAGATATTGGTCTCATTACCGGAATGACTGAAAATTCACTCAAATAATCATTCTACAAACTTTGATAACATGAAACACTGAGGAAACTCACTCATCACCGATGACATGCCCATCATCATCGATTCGGTAAAGCCGGGCAGTACTTGTTGGGCCACTAATGGCTAGCGGTGACCCACTAATCGCTACAACTCGGTCACCGGGCTCAAGCCTACCATCGGCTAGTAAATCATTCAGTGCGCCCATCATAGTTGTGCTACCACGCTCTGACTCGGTCACCAAGACAGAATCAACTCCTGAAATCATCGTCATTTGCCGTAATGTATGAATCGAATCCGTAACAGCGGTTATCGGCATTGAAGGAGTATGAGCGGCGACGAGACGCGCTGCGTTTCCTCCTTCTGTGGCGACCAATATTCTAGACGCGTCAATCGCTGTTGCTAATTCAACACCAGCATGAGCGACCGCTCTCGTATGCAAAAGAAACGCATCGACTGGGTGGGAGAGTACTGCGGGCCATTCAGCCTCAGCTAGGATTGCGACCCTATGCATAGTTTCCAATGCAGCGATGGGGTGATTGCCCGCAGCCGTCTCAGCAGAAAGCATCACGGCGGTAGCGCCGTGCCGGATTGAGTTGGCAATATCACTCACTTCGGCCCGAGTCGGTCGTGCTTGCTCTATCATCGACTCGAGCATTTGGGTCGCCACTATGACCGGCATTCCGCGCCGCCTCGCGGCGAGAACAATCCGTTCTTGAGCCAACGGAACTTCCTCAGGTGGAATCTCAACGCCGAGGTCGCCCCGCGCAACCATCACTATATCGGCGATATCGAGAATCTCATCCAAGGCCTCAAGTGCTGAAGGATGCTCGATTTTCGCTACCAATCTAGCACTCGAACCGGCCGCATCTAGCATCCGCTTTGCCGGCGCTAAATCTGCAGCATCACGAACATATGACACTGCAACAAAATCGACATCGATTGAAATCGCGTGAGTCAGCGCATCTTCATCGCGTGGGCCAACAGCAGGGAGTTTCACTACGGTGCCAGGTAAATTCATACCTTTTCGCTGGGTAATCAATCCCCCCTCGATGACAACACATGCCACCTCGCCAGTATCGGCATCAGTCGATTTAACCTCGAGTCTGATAATTCCATCATTCAGTAAAACTGGGTCGCCGGCGCTGAGTTCACTAGCTAGACCAGCGTAAGGGACTGGAAGTTTTGAGGCATCTGCATCAACCATCTCTTCAATTCCACAATATAATGTAACCGATGTCCCGGAAATCAATTGGTGCCCTCCCTCAAACAATCCTAATCGCAATTTTGGCCCCGGAAGATCGGCGAGTATCCCCACAGGTCGGCCTTTTTCGGAAGCAATACGACGGATTCGTGTAGCCAATTCACCACGCCATTCGTGAGTCCCATGACTGTAATTCAAACGAGCGACATTAATCCCTGCGTCAACTAATTTTGCTAGTGTTTCATCATCCTGTGATGCTGGCCCTATCGTTGCTACAATTCTAGTTCTCCGAACACCCTTCCCCTTCACCATGGTCACTCCCTACCCCCCCCCTAACCGACTTAGCACATGAGTTTCACTCAAGTTACGATGATTCAACTCGTTTGAAAACTTGTTTTATTATCTGCTTTCATCGCAGTGAAAATATTATTTCTATATGTTGGAATAAATAAATTTTCATAAATTCGGAAAGGATGCTAATTGCCTCGTCCAACGAATTTTCAACATATTATGGCGCGAAGTCCAATAGTGGCCTGCTTGCCGGAAGCAGCCCGAGTGGTACAGAATGGATGATGAAACAATGCGCCGGGACGCCCTTGAGTACCACGCCGCGGAGCCGGCTGGAAAGTTGACGGTCGTTCCAACAAAGCCACATTCGACCCAACGTGAGTTGTCGCTCGCTTATTCACCCGGTGTCGCATATCCATGCCTAGCGATACAAGCTAATCCTGCTGATGCATACAAGTATACTGCCAAGGGAAATCTGGTCGCGGTCATCAGTAATGGCACTGCCGTGTTGGGCCTAGGAGATATCGGCGCCCTCGCTGGAAAGCCGGTGATGGAAGGAAAGGGATTACTGTTCAAAGCGTTCGCTGATATCGATGTCTTCGACATTGAAGTGGATACCACAGATATCGATGAATTTGTCAATACAGTGAAGCGGATTTCACCAACATTTGGTGGGATTAATTTGGAGGACATCAAAGCGCCTGAATGTTTTGAAATCGAGCGCCGATTAATCAAAGAAATCGACTTGCCGATTATGCATGATGACCAGCATGGAACCGCGATTATTTCGGGTGCTGCCCTGCTTAACGGTTTAGAAGTCGTCAAAAAACAAATCGACGAAGTCAAAGTGGTCATCATCGGTGCCGGCGCTTCCGCTCTTTCCTGCGCCGCCCATTACATTCGACTCGGAATAAAAAGAGAAAATATGTTGATGTGTGATTCGGGTGGAATCATGACCAAAGAACGATTTGACGCTGGTGAATTAAACCAATACAAAGAACAATTTGCACGAGATGTACCAACGGGCGGACCGGCTGAGGCATTAGTTGGGGCGGATGTCATGCTTGGCCTTTCACGGGGCGGACTAATCTCACCAGAAATGATTGTCACAATGGCCCCAAATCCACTGGTTTTTGCGCTTGCAAATCCAACTCCAGAAATCATGCCTGAAGAAGTCGCCGCTGTCCGTGATGATGCGATTATCGCAACTGGCAGATCGGATTATCCGAATCAAATCAACAATGTTCTCGGGTTTCCGTACATTTTCCGTGGTGCCCTCGATGTTCGAGCGAGCGAAATCACTGAAAGCATGAAAATGGCCGCGACCAAAGCGCTGGCCGAGTTAGCCAAACAGCCCGTACCAGACCATGTTGCAGCGGCGTATGATGGTGCGAATCTTCAATTTGGACGAGAATATATTATCCCAACTCCATTCGATGAGCGCGTTCTGATCTGGGAAGCGAGCGCTGTTGCTGAGGCGGCGGTGAAGGAAGGCATTGCGGAAGTCTCAGAGGAAGAATTTGATATTGCGTTATACCGGAAAGAATTGGAGAGTAGACTGGGCTTAACTCGTTCGATTATGAGGACCGTAATTGACCGTGCAAGGCATGACCCAAAACGCATCGTCTTCACGGAAGGAGATCATCCAACAGTCATCAAAGCAGCATACGAGTGCATTCGACAAGGAATCTGCGTACCGATACTTCTGGGCAGAGTCTCTACGATTGAATCATTGAAAGAAGAATTAGGATTAGAATTCGACTGTGTGTGTATCGATGTTAGAGAAGACCCGAGAAGAAAGGGGCGCTATGCCGACCTTCTTTCTGAGAGCAGAGCGAGAAAAGGAGTAACCCGTTCAGATGCGATTCGAATGTTGAGGTCGAGAACTTATTTCGGCTCACTAATGGTATCTGAGGGTGAAGCAGATGGCCTGGTAGGAGGGATTGACCGGCATTACCCTGACATCCTTCGCCCCTGCCTCCAAGTGTTGGGGACTGAGGGGGACGACTCTCCTCTAATCGGCAGTTATATGGTGACTGTGAAAGGCCAAGTTTACTTCATCGGTGATGCGACGATAAACATCTATCCGAGTTCGAATACATTAGCAAAAATCGCGATGCAAACTGCAAACATTGCTCGTCGACTCGGGGTCAAACCAGTCGTCGCAATGCTGTCATTTTCGAATTTTGGCTCATCGAGGGAACAGCGTAGCGAACGGATTGAAGAAGCGGTGCAAATTGTTCGAGTTGAAGAACCCGATTTAATAATCGATGGGCCGATGCAGGCGGACACTGCGCTGGTCGCCGATATTCAAGCGGAATATCCTTTCATGGCTTTTGAGGGGCCGGCCAATGTGTTGGTTTGCCCGAACTTGGCGGCCGCCAATATAGGTTACAAGTTGCTCCAAAGAATTGGTGGTGCGGAAGCAACCGGCCCTATTCTTCAAGGAATGGCTCATCCAGTTCAGGTATTGCAACGTGGTGATGCTGTCCGCGATGTAATCCATATGACTGCTTTTTGTGCTGTAGATGCACAGAGGCTGGCGAAACGTCGAGAAGAATGACGAAGTTGGGCCAAACCACTGAGTGACTTAATTATCAAAGGCTATTATTTTCAAGCGGGCCGTTTTCGGTTTCAATAATTATCGACACGATAGGAATTCAAACCCGATGATATGGACTGCCTCTCTCGATTTCGCTCACCCTATACAACTGCTCTAACAATACTACTGCTGCCATTTCATAAGTCATAGTCAACGGTCCCAGAGACAATTTCTGATGTTGTTGGATAAATCCCTCATCAAACCCGTCAACTGGGCCGATCGCAAGATGGATATTTTTCGATTCTAGGCGCCAAGTCCGCCAACGATTTGAGAGCTGCGCCGTCGAACCGAGTTCTCCTGATTCATCGAGAAGTATGAGAATACCATCGCATGATACTGCATTGAGATTTGCCTGATAATCTTTGGGCGAATCTTTTGAGGGGTCTAATACTTTGACCCCCCGGCCTTTTAGGCGAGTAGCATATGTATTGACTAATTCTGAATACGCCTTTTCTCGCGCCCGACCATGACGATGTACGACTATTCGACCCATGAGAGGCGCTGCAAGCATCCAAGTGATGAGGGTTCGGAAAGGTTACACTACAGCATCTAATCCGGAAGCACATGGGGTGGTGGCCATTCGGGCGGTCGATTAAGCGTCCCTTCGACGACCCGCACATGCGTGGAACCACCGTTTGGTTGCAAGACCTTCGTGAAACTTGTGAGCGCTGTTTTGACAATCATGCAGAGGGCCAGCGAATGATTCGACAATTACAAGTTGAATGGACTTCAGCGCATGGAAAATTGGAAATCGATGATGAGTTATTACAAGGCTTGGACCGCCGGGCTTTCAGATTACTCCGTGCCGACGGAAAAGAATGGTTGAAATGGCTCGATGATGAGGATTTTTGGAAGCCGGGTTGGCGCGGCGATGGTGATGTCTCGGAGGGCTGAAGAATGGAGGCTGAAGTGAATTGTCCGCTATGTAGTGATATCCAATCATTACAAATTCCAGAGAATTCTTGCTTATTCTTTCACAAATGCGAAGCGTGCAATCAAATCTTCAAACCTCTCCCCGGCGACTGCTGTGTATTCTGCTCCTATGCCGACAGTGATTGCCCATCAAAAAATGATGAGGCTAATCCTTGTTGCTGATCAAGCCACAATGTTACTAATTTCTCAGCAAATTAATGGAAGCGGTTCGATGAAAAAAACTGCTGGGAAGTGTCTTGTTCTCCAACTCGTATTTTATTGGATGAAGCGACCCTTGATGAGCCAATCACTTGTGAGTGTTAGGTGAGGGTCATGCTGGAATGGGTCGCTCTATTTTTTGGCATTGGCATCGCTGCCGCTTGGTACGGCCGGCGTCAACCGTTCCCCCGCTACGCCCATAGCCTCTCATTGACGAGTATCGGCACTGCAGTATTACTACTTCTCGCCCTCAGCGGGCCGAGGCCAACCGAGCCACGAGTACCTATGATTGCTGCACTTCTCATCGGCATGCTTGGCGTCACAATTGGCAGCCGCCTCATGAACCAAATGAAGCGAGATGTCGTCGTCGCACCATTTGCAAGTATCTTGTTCGCGAGTGGCGCGACGGGATTACTCGCCCACGACTGGTCGAACCAGATGATGTTGCAACAGATCGGCTCATTCGTTCTCGCGTCGCTGCTCGTGATGTTGGCCATTTATCTCTGCTTTCGTGGCTTGGTTATCGGCGTCCCAGGCATCGCTTGGTCACAAGCCGGACTACAACAAATCGAACGCGGTCTTTTCGATGGGCCACACGGCGCGATTTCTTGTTTTGAACGGGCTTGGGATGAAAACGACCCCTCTCTAGATGCTATGTCAAAAGCAGCGCTTTGTCGAATCCATTCAACGCGTGGAGATTCTACCGAACTCGCCGCAAACAATAAATTATTACAACGACATGGTGGTTTCGCTGCAGTCGATTCAGAGTGGATAAGAGCGATAGATAGTGCGCTAAAATCTTGTCAACTCCAACCGGGTCCACTTCCTTCAACCGAACAAGAGTGATTGATGTTCTTCCCCTGAAATAGCATAATACCACCCGTTACAGACCCTTTTTCTGATTGATTTTCTCCGATGATGACGTTCGATTCTACCTTCTAATCGTAGTTTAGACGAACGAGTAGAGGAGGGGTTGATAAGGATAGGAAGCACTATTCAATTCAGATGAAGACAACACTCAACAGAAATGATTCATGGACGAAAGGCCACCGATTTGGTGCTGTTATTGGAATATGGTTTGGTGCTAACCTGTTGTTTCAATCGTTCTGGCTCGGCTTACACGGCTACCCTTTCGATCCTGCAATAATGCTCGATTACATGGGGCCATTCACATCTATCATGATTATAGGCGAACTCGTCTTTTGGATATTTATCCTCACATGGTTGGGCCGTCGAATGATGCGTAGTAGAACATCAAATGTTAACGCGTTATCAGAATAAATCAATTCAACGGTTTTCGTAGTTCATCGATCTTGAAATATTGGTAGGGATTGAAGGGGAGCCACCACTTCGCCCAATCCAATATGGTTCGCATTACTCGAGTCCACACCGGTGGAGGTGATGGTGGTGAGACCAGCCTATTGTCTGGCGAGCGCATCTCCAAAGCAAATCCACGAATAATCGCGGTCGGGAGCGTCGATGAATTGAATGCACTGATCGGAATGGTTCGGATGGAATTAGGTCGAATTCCGAGTCTTCACAAAGATGGCGGTGAGCGGGCAACCGTGAAAGATGCCAAACGAATCGCTACCCGACCATTAGCACGAATACAACAAGAACTCTTCGACTTAGGTGCAGAATTAGCCGGCTTGCCAGAAGGATTACCGAAACAGATGGTGCTTCTCGATGAAAACCACGCTGATTTACTCGTCGAAGATATGGATTCATGGAATGAATCACTCGAGCCCCTCAGTTCATTCATTTTACCAACCGGGTCAGCAATAATCGCCACACTACATCTCGCGCGGACGGTCGCTCGTCGCACGGAAAGATGCGTCTGCACTCTGCGCGAGAAGGAAGGTATGGAATCGGTCAGGAATGTAGTTATTTCATATCTCAACAGATTGAGTGATTGGCTATTCGTATTATCGAGATTAATGACGGTAACTCTCGGCGAAGATGAAGTCCTGTGGACTCGTCTTTCAGACCGAAAATAATCAACGCGTCCTCCCTTTTGAGTGTTCTTTTTTCGCTGATTTGAGAACTTCTTTTTCAGATTCAAATGTCAATTGTTCCCCCGCTTCTTCCCAAGTCAACCAGAGGTGATTCAAATGTTCATGACTCAACTTTACAGTGAAAATTCTGGTGTCTCCCAAAAACCAATGTACCTGTTTTGAAGTCTCCTTGCCTTTTTTTTGAAATGAATATTCGGTTCTAGATTGCCAATTTGGATACAAACTAACATCTCGAATGCCTGTCTCTTCTGCCAACTCCCTCAAGGCTGTAGTTGCTAAGTCAGAATCAATGGTTTCGATATGACCTTTCGGGAAACCCCAATGACCTTGTGGATATTGTAGTAGTAGCACACTATCGATGTTGACGAGTACGATGCCACAAGAGGTCTCCATACGATGGCCTCAACTCGGCGCTCCTTCACCATTCGCCTCAGAAGCCCATCGGTTCGGGTAATTTTTGAAATAATCTGTTAGTGGCCGCTTGTGTAATATAACTGGGCGGAGTTGAATTTTCACATTATAATTACTATAGTTCTGAGTGGGGGGCTTTCGGCGATTTCTAAATCGAATTATAGCGGTTCTGCTTTGAGGAAGTCAGTCCTCGGATTGTAAAATTGTCTCATAGGAGTGAGGGGGGATGGGCATTGGTTGCGGAAATGACTTGATGGTGTGGCTGCCGCGGTCGCTGAATGGTCGATTATAGTGAACCTCTCGGCTTGAAGGATATGTCGAGCGAAGATATACCTCTCGCCGGGATTAAAATCGAACGCATTGTTACCGATGGCGATCTCGATGGTGTGATGACCGCGGCAATTCTTCGCAGATTGTGGCCTGATACAGAGATAGTATTCAGTAGCCCAGGAGCTATACGTTCTGGATTGATGGACCACCTCATCGATTCTAAGACTGCAATATGTGATTTGCCGGCTCATCCTGCCGCAGGTTTGATTATCGATCATCACGAAACCAATCGAATTTCAAAAGATGATGAATACGAAGGTTTTGGAGGGCAGATAAGAATTTGGGAAGCGACTAAATCGGCGGCGAGAATCGCATTTGTCGAGGTTGGAAAAATTAGGGATGTTAATGACTTGACAGAAGTATTGGAGTGGGTCGATATGCTCGATGGGGGCGACATCTCAAAGGAAGATTTTCTAGCTGGCGAGGCTATGGTTCGACTCGGTCGATTAATCGATGCTGATTCAAACCCAAATATTGCAACCGCAATTTTAGAGGCTTTCCAATCGGGGAAAAGCGTCGATGAAATTCTCTCAATCCCCATGGTAACTGAAGCCGATTTAGCCCGCCAAATTGAGAGAAAAGAAATTCATCGAATTATTGATGAGAACACCGAAATTATCGACCGCCTCGCAATCGTCAGATTCGATGGCACGGGTGTACGAACTAACGGTTACGAGGTTACCGCTCGAATCGGTGATGCTTGTGATGCTTGCTTGCTGCTGCATGGTTCGATAAACGGCTCCCTTGAAATCGGTTCTGCGGCCCCATTAGGTGCTTCATTCTACAACAATTCGTTCCTCTATCCCAAAGGTGGCAAAGCGGATTTAACGAAGTTGGCAATGGCTATCGATTCCGATGGCGGGGGTCATCGAAATGCTTGCGGTTGCCGGGTTAAAGCGATGAGCGATAAAGGTGAATTAGAAAAGCGAGAAGTCAGCGTTGATGATATCCAAAGAAATCTGCAACTCTGGCTCTCGATATGGGCTGAAATGCGCTGCTAAGAATTTTCATCCACGCACTTCTTAGAGTCGTGAAAGTAATCCAAGAAATCCAAGAAACGCATGCAATCCTGCTAACGCGAGAATAAAATCGCTGGCTCGGCCGTGTCGGTGCCGCTCCGAAGCAAAAGGTTCCCCGGCGAGCTTTAGGTCCCGACTCCTTCTACCCCATATCCAGAGCATCGTGAGCATCGCCATTCCTATTGGTCCAGTAGCGCCATGTAATGTTGACGGCAGCGCTTCAAAAATCGAGGCATCAACACTCTTCGCCCGATAGATTTCGACGAGGAAGGCGAGTCCCGTTACCAACCATGCAAGAATGAATAATTGATTGCCTGCTCTAATATGAGATTGAACGCCTCGTTCGCGTTCGGGGCCTTTCAAAGTGCGGCCTCGTTGCCGCCATCGATGCTGGGATATGAACCAAATCAACAAGCCAGTGGCTGCTACAGGATGTAACAGGATGATGGTGACTGAGGTAACAGACAATGGCGTCGGCTCAGCCTATATGCTCTTGATATTGCGCTTTATGCGACTCACTTCAGAAGGGAATCGTTGATGTATGCCGGTCAGCGGGGCGAGAGAAGAGGGCTCGTTATGGAGAATCTCATGAGCGAGTGTCTGGATGTTGCCGTCCGGGTCGGAGATGACCCTGATAGTAGATCGAGAAAAGCAATTCTGACCGCTGCTTGGTCGTTGCTGGAGAAGCGATGGAAAGCGGTTTTGATGGTTGCTCTTCGGAAAGAAGAACTTCCAGAACGAGATGAAGATGGGAAAGTCAAACAGAAGTTGACGAGGCGTAGTAGGCAGCGAAGTAAAGGACCTCGGCGAAGAATTACAGGGACCGGTGCTGATTCATGGTTGGAGAGTGTCGATACAGTTCTTCAGGATGGTTTGAATTCACCCTATCGACTAGCGGTTTTGTTAATCCACCGAGCCCGAATGGCCGATAATTGGAAATCCGAGAATGATGAAGTGGTCGTTTCGCTTCGTAAGGAGTGCGTTACCGGTGTTCATCCAGTTTGGTCGAGGCTGGCCAGAGAAACTCCCCTTCTCGCTGAATTTGCTGAATATCCCTCACTCGATATGGAGCAAGCCGAAGTAATCGAAGAAGAGTGGTTGAACGCAGCATTATTCGATCCTGTCGATTTAGGAAAACTCGCCGCTTGGCTGAACCATCCGGCAGCTATTCGCTTGCCGACTGAAACTTCACTCGCCATTCAGAGGTTAGCACAAGAATTAGATGGTAAAGGGGGAGCAAATATCCTCGAGAACTCGCTTCCTGAGGCTCTTGATGAACTGGTAGGTGGCGGCGCACTCATCGCCGGCATGTTATTTGCAGCGAGTGGTGATGAACGATGCAACGAAGCTTTCGACCGGGCATCAAAAGATAATGCTTCGATGCAAGATATTGCTATGAGGCAGAAAGTTTTGGCACAACTCCGTTCAGGAGATGATGCTGGTTGGCTCCCGTGTGCGAAAGATGAGAACTCGGATGGACTCGCAACCGCTCGGCTCACCACGGCTTGGTCGAGAGCCGTTCCCGAAACCGAAAACCTCGATGTCGAAGACTTGAGGAGAGGAATCGAACATCTAGAATTGGTCTCTGCGAAAGTACCCGAAGCCTTACGCTGGCGATTGGTCGAAGCGGTCGATGCCTTGGGCGATGCCGATTCTGCCGCTGAACTGACTAGTGATGCTAAAATTGCAGATGATGAGGCATTTATTCGAGCATTAAAATTAGCGAGCCATACCAATTCTCCCGCCCTCAATACTCGTCTCTTAAATGAAGTGAAACCTCGGAATGATTCAACTCTTTTCAGCGTGGTTAAAGATTTAGAAGCGCCTGCAACAGTTCGTAGCGAAGCGGCCAATGAATTGCTCTCAAGAAATTGTGTGTCCGAAGCTTTCGATGACTTACTGACAATTTTTATCAATGGAGCGGATGCGGTGAGGCTCGCTTCAACATTAGTCGAAGTTGAGGAATCTGGAATTAGAGAACCTTATGCTACACTGCTCGCTTGGCATTTGTTACCCGCTTCGGTTGAGCCGTTATTATATGACAAGATAAAAAGAGAAAGGCGTGCTGCTCAAGCGGCACTCAATAGCGCCTTACCACGGCCCGAACTATCAGAATTAGCCACTGCTTTGACACTGCTACTCAATGGGTCTAATGCAGATTTAGAAGCAATTCAGAGAGCTGCAGAAAAACACGGCATCTCATCGATGCGTGAGGCGCGACGCGCGATGATGGAGAATGGTGATGGGCTGCTTCGGAATGATCGGATAAACAAATTATCAGACTCTATTGCCGAAGCGAGTCTAACTCAAATCGAAGCGCGCCTATTCGAAAACTTAGTGATTGCGCTTAGACTAAATCGGGCCGCAAATGATCTACAGAGTGGAGATGATGAGAAGGGAATCATAGTAATTGAAATCCTAAACTCGATAGTCCAAACTAATCTACCCGCTCGCTATCTTTCAACAATTGAAGATTTGGTCATCGAATATGAAGTTCCATTACCCGCCCTTGCCACCTGGTACAGAGTAAATCGGCCAACCTCGCCATTCAGTACAGTGGTCAACGCTGCCATCCAACAAGCGGCCGGTGACCGTCTCCGTGCCGCACGCGCATACCAAGAAGCAGCGCCCCATTTTGATTTCGAACAAGCGACTATCCTCTACCGGAAGGCGCTCATCTCATTTGCGCTCGCCGGCCGTTGGCCAGACGCCGTCGACCTACTCGACAAACACCCTGAACTCGCTGCTGCCGTGACTAGGAGATTCCAACTCTATCTAAGGGTCAGCGATGAATTCCTGCGGGACCAAGAACGGAGCGGTCGGGGAAAAC
>Ga0114996_10006026_pt1 | contig 14084 bp, 11 predicted proteins | sample ArcticOcean_MG_C_4_FD_87039 | JGI IMG/M metagenome (GOLD analysis project Ga0114996, IMG submission 87039) | Marine microbial communities from western Arctic Ocean - ArcticOcean_MG_CB4_134 | ecosystem: Environmental > Aquatic > Marine > Oceanic | place: Arctic Ocean: Canada Basin | collected...
GACCGCATTACCTATCCCGGGGCTGATCGTCCTGACGTGCTGATTGTGATGAGCCAGTCCGCCTCCGATCTGCACGCCGCCAAACTGAACCCGGCCGGCTATCTCGTTGCGGATTCCGATCAAGTCACGCAGCTGCCGCCGGGAGCGATACCGGTTCCGATCGTTCGTCTGGCACGAGAGCACGCCGGGAAGCCGATCGCGGCGGGAGTGGTGGCGCTCGGGTGCGTCGCCGCCGCATCGGAAGTCATTTCCTTGGAGTCGATGCGGCAAAGTGTCGCCGCCAAGGTTCCGCTCAGAACGGTGGAGAAGAACGTGGCGGCCATGGAAGCCGGTTACAACGAAACACGGGCGGCGATGAAACAGCGCGTGGCGTAGGTGTCATGGCTGCTGTGATTACGTTGTTTGATGAAGGCGGTTCGATGAAAGCAACCGTTTGGAGAAAATAATATGGCAGGCAGAGTTGTGATCGTTGGCGGCGGATGGGCGGGATGTTCGGCAGCCATGGCGGCGCGCCTGGCGGGTGCGGAAAAGGTGGTGATACTGGAGCGCTCCGACGGACTGCTCGGGACCGGGCTGGTCGGCGGCATCATGCGCAACAACGGGCGCCACACGGCCACCGAAGAGATGATCGCGCTGGGCTGCGGTCAACTGTTCCAGGTGTGTGACTCGGTGGCGCGTCACAGCAATTTTGAATTACCCGGCCACAAACACGCCGCTCTTTATGATGTCGCCAAAATCGAACCGGCGGTGCGGCGCTGCCTGCTGGAGCACGGTATCGAGATTTGGCTGTTCAGCCGCGTCACCGGCATCGATCGCTCTAATGGCTCCATCGCCGGGATCAAACTGGAAAGCGGCGCGACGGTCGAAGGTGACGTCTTCGTCGACGCCACTGGGACAGTGGGCGCGCAAAGCTTCTGCACCGATCACGGCAATGGATGTGTGATGTGCATTGTTCGTTGCCCCACATTCGGTCCTCGGGTGAGTCTGACCGCACTGGCGGGCATCGCGGAGAGGCAAGGCAAGAGGAAAGACGGTTCGATCGGCGCTGTGAGCGGTTCCTGCAAGCTGAATAAGGACACGATCGCGCCTCATATCGTCGACGAACTCGACCGCACCGGGAAGGCGATCATCCCCATGCCGGAGCACCTGATCCATACCAACAAACTGGGCACGAAAGCATGCCAGCAATACGCTCTGAAAGAGTATGCCGAAAACGTGATCCTGCTCGACACCGGGCAAGTCAAACTGATGACCTCTTTCGTGCCGCTGCACGAGTTGCGTCAAGTTCCGGGGCTTGAAGAGGTGAGATACGAGGACCCCTATTCGGGCACCGTTGGTAACTCGATCCGCTACGCGGCTCTCTCGCCCAGGGACGACGCGATGCAAGTGCAGGGCGGCGTCGACAATCTGTTCTGCGGAGGGGAAAAGGCCGGGCTGCTGGTGGGGCACACCGAAGCGATGGTGACCGGAGCGCTGGGCGGTCACAACGCGGTGCGAGCCATGGCGGGACGCGAAACACTCGTGTTGCCGGATACGCTGGCGGTCGGCGACGCCATTACGAACGTCCGCGAATCGATGGATACCGAAGAGGGTTTGATGCAGAAGTACACGTTCTCGGGCTCGGTCTACTTCCAGCGGATGAAGGCGAAAGGGCTTTACACGACCGATAACAGCGCGATCGCCAAGCGCGTCGCGGACGCCGATCTCACGAATGTCTTTCAGCAAGCGGTGGTTTAGCCGGGTGGTTTCGTCCAGGTGATTTATCTATGTCGTTCATGATCACAGCCGAGTGCATCAACTGCAGCGCCTGCGAGCTGGAGTGCCCCGTGCGCGCCATCGAACCGGGTCCGTCGAAATACCTCATCGATCCCGATGTCTGTATTGATTGCGAAGGCTATTTCCCGGAGGCGCGTTGCAAGTGGGCCTGCCCGGTCGACGCCTGCGTTCCCGAGCGGACCGATTACCTGGCCAAAGACGGAATCATTGCCAATCGCGGGTCGGGGCCGCTAGTCGTTACACTAGACAATCCGCACGGCACCAAACTGACTGCATGATGTAATCTTTCCTGGAGCACGGTCATGGCAGATGAAAAGCAGGATCAGAAGGCCGACGCAGCTCAGCCCGGCGCAGCTCAGCCCGGCGATGGTCCAGACGAAGAAGCCTTGCGGAAGCAGCTGGCGGTCCTGCTGAAAAAGCAGGAGATCCTAACGAACAAGGAAGCCCGCGCCGAAACCCGCTACAAGATCGCGCAAATCCAGTGGCAACTGGGCCTGATGACCGACGAGCAATTCCGCGAGGCCGAAGATTTCTACGAGAGCTTCACCTACGAGTGGTCCTAGCCCGCATTTCATTCACGCCGCGGCAAGACGCGAACCTGGCTTAGCCAGAGGATCGCGTGGCTCTGAAATGTAGAAACTCCCGCGGCAGGCAGGGATACCTGCCCCACACGGGCTGAAGAACCGGGTGAGGAGACCTATGTCAGGGGCCTGGGACCCCGCGCCCGCCTGAATGCTAAGAGATACTGCCGAACCCTTCCCGAGACCTGATGTCCCCTGAGCTGCAAACCTATCTCCTGGTCGCCGTCATCGTCGCCATTGCCGCCACCATTCAGGGCTCCACCGGAATCGGGTTCAACATGTTCGCGGCACCGATCGTCGCCCTGATCGAGCCTGCTTTTCTGCCCGGACCGCTGCTCATGCTCGCTGCGATGGTTTCGGTAGGAGTGATGCTCCGTGAGTTTCGGGCGATCGACGTGCAGGGAGTCTGCTACTCGCTGGCTGGACGATTGCCTGCGTCATTCCTAGCTGGCTATTCGATGGCGTTGATGGCGAAGTCCGCTTTTGCGGTCTTTTTCTCCGTCCTGGTACTGGCGGCCGTGGGCATCAGCATCGCTGGTTGGGCGGTTCAGCCGTCGAAGAAAAACTTACTGCTCGCCGGCGTTGCTTCCGGCTACATGGGGACCATCACCTCCATCGGCGCGCCTCCGATGGCACTGATCTACCAGCATGCCCCCGGGCCCCGCGTCCGCGCCACGATCAGCGCTTTCTTCGTCGTCGGCGTCGTATTCTCGCTGGGAGCGCTGGCAACTTTCGGACATTTCGGCCTCGATCATGTGATCATGAGTCTGAAGCTCATCCCCTCCCTGGTGATAGGATTTCTGATCTCCGGGCCAATCAAACGGTTCGTTGACAAAGGGCGGGTCCGAGTGGCGGTGCTATCGATTTCCGCTCTATCGGCAATCGTGTTGTTGGGAAAGCAAGTGCTGTTCTAAACAGCCGCCCTACCCATGGGACACAAAACCACACCGGAACCCGACTCCGCCTATGTATCGGATGGGGGAACGTATGCCACGGAGCTGGGCTGCTTTTTTCTAGTCGCCGTATTCACGATCGGGGCCGTTTGGATCGCTACCGCGACCTCGTACTGGTATCTGGGCATCATTGCGATTCCAGGTATTCTCGGTGGCTTCGGGCAGATCCGCTGGTTGGTTATTCGACTGGCGGCCAGGTGGCGTTGGCGCCGCTCCGGCGTCCGAGGGGTGCTGGTCTACTCAGACTCTCCCCACTGGAAGGCCCACGTCGAAGAGCATTGGCTGCCGAAAGTCGGCGAGGAGATGATCGTTCTGAATTGGTCGCAACGCAAGCGGTGGCGGTTCTCCTTGGCTTCGGAAATCTATTGGCACTATTGCGGGCAGAACCAGAACTGCAATCCCGCCGCCGTGATTTTGCGGGGACTCAGGAAGCCGCTGGTCTTTCGGTTTTTCTATGCATTCCGCGATGCCAAGCATGGAGACCGCGAAGCTTTAGAGCGGCTGGAGAAACGCATGTTTGCCGAACTCACCTCGCCGGAGACTTGAAGACAGCTAGCGACTCTTGGGAGGCACTACCGGTGGTACATTGAAACAGAACATCATGATGCAGATGTTGCTCTTCGAGCCGCTCGACGGTACCTACGAGAGGGTCTTCCGGGAACTGAAGCCGCGCACGCGCGTGCCCCGGTTTTCCATCGACTTTCGCCCCTACGCCAACCTCGACAGTAAGATCTCAATCAATCCGGAACGTTCCCACATCACGGTCAAATTGTCAGACCTGTTGGAAAAGGCGCCCCCGTCGGTCCTCGAGGCGTTGAGCTACATCTTGCTCTGCAAGCTGTACCGCAAACCGGTACCGGCAAACCACGACCAAAGCTACCGGATTTATGTAAACCGGGCTGACGTCAGGGGGCAGGCATTGCGGATTCGCCAGGCTCGGGGCCGCAAGCCGAAACGATCGCCCAAGGGCAGTGTTTACGATTTGGACGAACTCTTTGACGGCCTGAATCAGCGATTCTTTGACGCAACACTCGCTCGGCCCGTCCTAAGCTGGAGCCGCCGAGCTTCTCGCCGATCACTGGGATACTACGACCCGGCCCACGATTTGATCGTGATCAGCAAGCTGTTCGATTCCGCCAAGGTTCCGCGTTTTTTGGTGGACTACATTCTCTACCACGAAATGCTCCACATCAAATATCCGGCCGAGCACCGTTCGGTGCGTCGCTGCGTGCATACCAAGCAATTCAAGACCGAGGAGAGAAAGTATCCGCATTATTCCGAGGCGGTCAAGCTCCTCAAGCGTATTTAGTTTCGATCCCAGATCCAAATCCAGCGCCGGTCACGCGGTCAGCTTCGAGTGAAGGTTCCCAACAGAGCCGCGCCCGCAAGGGTGCGGTCGAGCGTAGTCCAAACGTCGGAGCCGCCATCGGAATGCGTTCATTGCCGGACTCGGCGCGGACTCGACCGCACCCTTGCGGGCGCGGCTCTGTTTCGGCCCAGATGTGTGACCGTTGTTTTATCGGTAGCCCGAGCGTAGACTATGGGTGGCGACTATAACGCCTGGGCAACGATAAAGAACGATAAAGACTGATGGCGGCGACAATAAGAGGAGTCATGAGTTTCCCGCGACAGTTCAGCCGTGCCGGACGGGTGCAGGTGCTCTTCGCCGTCGTCTGTGGCCTGGCCTTCCCGCCATCAGCGGCCCCGCAACAGGCCACCTCGCTCGGACCCGAAGATGCCGCCCGTCACGCCCAGCGGATGGCTCAAGGCATCGAGCTATTCAAGCAAGAGGTTCGGCCGCTCCTGGTCGCCAGTTGCCTGCCCTGCCATGGCGGGGGCGCGCAAACCATGGGCAGCTTCGACCTCTCCAGCCGCCAGCGCCTGGCCGACAGCGGCAAGCTCGGCGACAGTGCGGCCACCAGCCGTTTCATGAAGCTCCTCCGGCATGAGCAAAAGCCCCACATGCCCTTTCAGCAGGCGAAACTCGCCGATGATGCGATCGGGAATATCGCCCGCTGGATTGACCTGGGAGCGCCCTACGACAAGCCGCTCGTCGACAAGCCCGCGGCCGGAGGCGGGCCACTGGAAATCACCGGCGAGCACCGCGAGTTCTGGTCGTTTCGTCCACTGGCTCGCAACACGCCGCCCGACAGCGGCGATCAAGACTGGCCCCGAACCCAGATCGACCGCTTTATTCTTGAAAAAATTACTTCGAATGGACTGACGCCCAACCCGGCTGCCGGCCGCCGGATCTTGATTCGCCGAGCTTATTTAGATCTGCTGGGCCTGCCGCCGTCGCCCGACGAGGTCGACGCATTCGTGAACGATCCCTCCCCAAGGGCCTATGAGAACCTGATCGATCGCTTGCTAGCGTCGCAACATTACGGTGAGCGCTGGGCCCGCCACTGGATCGACATCGCCCGCTTCGCCGAAAGCCACGGCTTTGAAGCAGACCACGACCGGCCCTACGCTTATCACTACCGAGACTTTCTCATCAAGTCGCTCAACCAGGATATGCCCTACGACCAGTTCATTCGCTGGCAGCTTGCCGGCGACGAACTGGCTCCCGGCAACCCGCTGGCTTTGATGGCGACAGGCTTTCTGGGCGGCGGCGCGTTCCCGGATCAGATCACCGAGCACGAGTTCGAGACCGTCCGCTACGACGAGCTGGACGACATGATCGGCACGATGGGCACCACGATGCTCGGGCTGACGGTCGGCTGCGCGCGCTGCCACGAACACAAGTACGACCCGATTCCGACCCGCGACTACTACCGCCTGGCCTCGACCTTCGGGCGAACGGTTCGTACCGAGATCGCCTATGACCCCGATCCTGAAGGCCACCGCGTCGCGAAAGCAAAGTGGGAGAAAGATCACCAGACGCTGATCGCCGCGCGTGGCAACTACGAACGCGAGCATCTAGCCGAGCCTTTCCGGGAGTGGCTGCAAGGTACTGAGCAACAAGGTCCTGGGCAAAAAGGTCCTCGGCAACAAGATACGCCCCAGCACGCGGCTGACCGGGATGCCGCGCTCGGCGAAAATCCATGGCAAGTTCTCGACCTCACCAGTTTCGAATCCAAGGAAGGCGCAACCTTTGAAAAACTGGCCGACGGATCAATTCTAGTCGGCGGGCCCAACCCCAAGTTCGACGATCACACTTTTACCGCGGACATTCAAACTCAGGGAATCAACAGCCTCCGTGTGGAGGCGCTGACCCACCCCTCGTTGCCCAGCAACGGCCCGGGGCGCTCTCACAGCGGCCAGTTTCGTTTGGGAATTATCGGTGTTACGGTTCAGCCATTGGCGGACCTGGGGTCCGAGCCTGTTGACGGCGTGCTTGCTTCGGCCAAGGCCACCAGCGAATTCGATCCAGGCAGGTCCGCTCAGGCCTTACTGGACCTGAAATCGTTGCAATCCGGGTGGTCGCCGAGCGCCCGGACTGCCGCAAAGGATGACGCCGTCGCTGTCGAATTCACCGAGCCGATCGGATTCCAAGGCGGGACGAGATTCAGCATCACTCTGCGCTATGGCTACAACAGCCAATACGCGCTGGGACGGCCGCGGCTGTCGATTTCGACGGCAAAGCAAGCGCCCGTGGAGGTTGGTTCCGGAGTGCCCCAGGCAGTTGTCGAGGGCGTTGCCAGGCTCAAGGGGGCCGGAACTGACGCTTTATCCGAGCGACACAGGGCCGCTCTGCTGCGGTGGTTTGCGCGGTCCGACAAGCGCTGGCGCCACCTGGATGAGACGGTGCAAGCTCACGCCGCCACCGAGCCACTATCGCTGGAGACAAAAATGCAGGTGGCGGTCGAGGGCTTCGCTACCCCTCGGCACGGCGCCAACGAAAAGGGCTACAAGCACTTCTACGAACAGACCTATCTCCTCAATCGTGGGGATCTCAGCCAGAAGCGTGAGCCGGTCAAGTCCGGCTTCCTTCGCGTATTGATGCGCGGCGGCAATGACGAAACGCATTGGAGGGCGTCACCGGCGGAAGCCGCGGGCCAGGGCCGCCACACCATCGAGTCGCCCGAGCAGGGCTGGGGCAAGAGCACTTTGACTCGCGCCTCGCTCGCGAACTGGATGACCGATTCTGAGCAAGGCGGCGGAGCACTGCTGGCCCGCGTCATAGTGAACCGCCTTTGGCATCACCACTTCGGCCGCGGAATCGTTGCAACGCCGAGTGATTTCGGAGTGCAAGGCGACAGGCCCACTCACCCCGAGTTGCTCGACTGGATGGCGCGAGACCTGATCGCCCACGGCTGGCGGCTCAAGCGCCTTCACAAGTTGATCATGATGAGCGCCGTCTACACGCAAAGCGCCACCACTGACGTTGGCAAGGCAGAGACGGACGTCAACAACCTCTACCGCTGGCGCTGGTCTCCGCGCCGCATGGAAGGCGAAGCCGTGCGGGACTCGCTGCTCGAGGTCGGGGGCATGCTCGATAAGAGGATGTACGGGCCCGGCTCCATCCGCCAGGACATGCGGCGGCGCAGTATCTACTTCTTCATCAAGCGAACCGAGTTGATCCCCATGATGATGCTCTTCGACTGGCCCGAGCACCTGGTCGGCATCGGACGGCGCCCATCCACCACCATTGCACCGCAAGCCCTGATGTTCCTCAACAGCCCGCAGGCGCGCGGCTATGCCGAGGGCTTCGCCGGGCGGCTCGATGGGCTGGAAGGTCCCCGGGCAATTCGCCAGGCTTACCGCATCGCTTACGGCAGGCCGCCCAACGCGGGCGAGCTGGCCGACGGCGAAAAGTTTCTAGGCCAGCAACGGCAATCCTACACAACGGAAGGCAAGACCAACGCCGACGCTCTGGCTCTGACCGATTACTGCCAGACCCTTTTGAGTCTCAACGAGTTTCTTTATATTCGGTGACACCTATGGCTTTTTCCATTCCGAATCGTCTTCATGAAAATGGGGCCACCATGGATCCGCTAGGCGGCCTTTCCCGCCGCTCGATGTTGCAGCGTTGCGGCATGGGTCTCGGCATGCTGGGCTTAGCCGGCATTCTCGGCGACGAGGGGCTCCTCGCGGCGGCCTCGGGCCCGCTCGCTGATCGATCGCTCAACCCGATGGCCCCGCGCCCGCCTCACTTTGCTCCTAAAGCCAAGAGGGTGATCTGGCTCTTCATTAACGGCGGTCCCAGCCACATCGACACTTGGGACTACAAGCCCGCCCTGGCGAAACACCACGGCCAGGAACTCGAGGGATTCGACAAGTTCACCGGATTCTTCTCGAAAGAAGTCGGAGCCTTAATGAAGTCGCCGTTCGAGTTTTCACCGCGCGGCAAAAGCGGCAAAATGGTGTCGGAGTTGTTTCCCCACCTGGGTGAACATGTCGACAAAATGGCCTTCATCCACTCGGGTCATTCTGATTCAAATAATCACTCCCCCGCCCTGTTCAGCATGAATAGCGGGCAGAGGCGCATGGGCTTCCCGTCTCTCGGTTCGTGGGTCACCTACGGGCTGGGCAGCCAGAGCAGCAATTTGCCTGGATTCGTTGTCATGTCGGATCCCAAAGGGCGCGGACTTCCCAAGAGCGGTGCATCGAACTGGAGCGCGGGCTTCCTCCCCGGCGCTTATCAGGGCACTTGGCTGCGCCCGACGGGCGACCCGATCGAAAACCTCAAGCGTGCGGCGGGGATGACTGACGGCGAGCAGCGCGCGCAGCTCGATCTGATGGCGCGGCTCAATGGCCGTGACCTCGAACAACATCCCGGCGAAGCCGAGCTGGCGGCGCGAATCGAGAGTTTCGAGCTGGCTTACCGCATGCAGATGGCGGCGCCGGAAGCCCTGGAAGTCGAACGCGAGCCCGCACATATCCAGCAGCTATACGGATTGCACGAGGAGCGCTGCGGACACATGGCGAGGCAATGCCTAATGGCCCGGCGGCTTGTGGAGCGCGGTGTGCGCTTTGTCCAGATCTATTCCGGGGGCATGGAAAACCAGCGCGCCTGGGACGGCCACATTGACATCCATGGCAATCACTCGCAATTCGCCGGGGAAACCGATCAGCCCATGGCGGCGCTGTTAACGGATCTCGAGCAGCGCGGCTTGCTGGAGGACACGCTCGTGATTTGGGGCGGCGAGTTTGGCCGCCTCCCGGTCGCTCAGATCGGCACCGCGAAACCCGGCCGCGATCACAACCCCCACTGCTTCACCACTTGGATGACCGGCGGCGGCATCAAGGGCGGCGTCTCCCATGGCGAGTCGGACGAGCTGGGTTTCAAAGCGGCGGTCGACCCGGTTTCCGTCAATGACCTTCACGCCACGATCCTTCATCTGCTAGGACTAGATCACGAGCGCCTAACGTACAAATACAACGGCAGGCAGTACCGCCTGACGGACGTGGCAGGCGAAATTCTGCATAAAATCGTCGCCTGAAGCCAACCGGCGGATAAAGCCAGTAAGTCCTGCAAGCTTGGGTCAGCCGGAGACGGACAGTATATTGACCACGACGAGGCCGTGCAGCGAAAAAATGGTGGGGCACTCGCCTATTTCGGCGGTCAGATAGTGATAAATTCGGATGAACTGCCGATCACATAGATGGATCTGATATAGACTTTGGCATCCTGCATAACCTGAATAATTAGATCCTAAGATGTTGATAATACCGATGTTGACAACATAAATACAATCGATAAGATCACACCCTGCAAGCGTCGAGTTGGCAACTGAAAAACTACAGGTGACGTCAAATCAAGTGGTGGCTTGGCTCGAACTCGTTCAGGTGTGGCCGATACGGTATAAGAGGCCAGTCGAGGGCGTTTAGATTGCGGTTTGGCAACCAGAGTCGTATAGTGGGCGGGGGCAGGCATGCTTCTTTTGCAAGCTCCCAACAGACCAACTCCGGATATGCCTACCGATCTCGCTTTCTGGGCCCCAGCGCTCGCGGTCTTCCTCGCGTTCCTGACCCTGGCGTCTTTTCTTGGAGGCTATTTCGCTTTGAGAAAACAAGTACAACAGATCGACGTTAACCTAGGTAAGGTAAGGGAAGCGTTGCCCGACCTAGCGAGAAAGGCAGAGCTTCAACAGTTGTCTACTGGAATTCAGGACCTGAAAGTGGCCAACGAAAGACTTGCAACCAAAGGACAACTGGAAGATTTGGGCAAGGAGACAAGAGACGGTGTCCAGAGTTTGCGGGTTGCAGCTCAAGAATTTACAGGGATACTCACGATCATCACGAAGATTCAAGCCGAGGTTAGTCAGCTCAGGCGGGATCTCGAAATCCTGAAGTCGCAAACGCATGGAGCGTGACACCAGTACAGGCTCCTCCGATGTCTCCGCATCGAACTACCTGACCTCGCCGGCTGATCCCGAACAGAAGCCACGGCAGCCGTTCGCGCGCTCATCCAGTGGCTTGTAGGATCTATGTCAGCCTTGGGTGAGCGAAAGCCGCCTCGACCCCTCCAGCGGGAATCTCGCCGGGCTTAACGGCTCGATCGGCAGGTCGGTCTTTCCCGAGGTAACCAGATCCGCCAGGATCTTTCCGGTGACGGGTGACATCATGATGCCCTTTTTGAAGTGGCCTGCCGCCACGAATGTGTTTTCGCGTGCGGGCACGGCTCCCAGCACCGGTTTCAGGTCATCGCAATAGGGGCGAAAACCTGACCAGGCGCAGATCAGCGGCTGCTCGGCGGCGGCGGGCAGCAGGGTTCGCAACTCGTCGCGGATGGATGCGACGGTAGCCGGCTCGACGCCTTGCTCGAAACCTACGTCGTCCACCGAGCCACCCGCGACGATTTGGCCTCCAGCCAACTGCCAGTAATAGTATTTTTCGCCGATCATTGTGTGGTGAAGCACCCGCGAAATCGGCTCGAGTGCCAGCAAAGTTCCCCGCATCGGTCGGATAGGTGGTTCCCAGCCCAGCGACTGCGTGACAAGGGGTGTCCAGGCCCCGGAAGCAATTACCGTGGCGCCGGCCGAGATCGCACCGCGATTGGTCTCGACCGAATCGCTGAGGTTCTTCACTTCGGTATTGAAACAGAAGCGAACGCCCTTTTGCCTGAGGTGTCCCACCAGCGCGGCGGCGAGGCGGGTCGGGTGGACGTGCGCTTCATCGGGATAAAATAGTGCTGCTTCGGGAGTCAGGGCCAGCCCTGGTTCGATCGAGCGGGCCTGTTTTCCGCTGACCAACTCGGCCCGAAATCCTGAGTCACGCACGGCTTGCGCGCGGCTTTCCCCTTGACCGGCTTGCTCTGCGTTGTTGAGCAGCTCCAGCAATCCCGTGGTCGTAAAATCAAACTCAAACACTTGCGACAGCTCATCGTAAAGATGGCTACTGGCCTTGGCGAGGACACTGAGCGAGCCGGGCTCGGAGCTTTGTTGTGCAAACCAGAGACCGCCGGCATTGGCGCCGCTGGCCTCTCCCAGAGCCGTGCCGCGATCGACCAGACAGATATCCTGAACACCGGCTTCGGTCAGGTAATAAGCTGTGGAGATTCCGATCATGCCGCTACCGACAATCACGACTTCAGCCCGGCCGGGCAACTCGTCACTCGTCTGCAGCACATCGCGAAGTTCTGACGGCAACGTGTGGAACCAAATTGAATCTTGCATCCAATCCATCCTACCAGCCGACAGGCGGGGGAAGCTCACGATGGGCCCGCCATTACATCGCCGCCCTTGCCTGACGTACTGTCAAGTGCGCGTCTTTGATTGAGCGGGGGGCGTCAAACGACGTGCGCCACGTCAGGGCTACCGGCCTCTACGCAGAATAGGAGACATCCGTTGGGGATGGACGCACACGTGGAGGGCAAGGCCTCCACCCGGTCTAGCGGGCCTGAAGTCGCTGGAATTCTTGCAGCTCTTTTCGGGCCTCCTCTGTTTTGCCGAGCTTGCGGTAGAGCATTGACATTCGATAGTGCGGCGTGGGGTCGGCCGGTGACAGGCGGACGACGGTTCTCATCTGGTCGAGCGCCTTGTCGAATTCGCCTTCCGCGAAGTAGATTCGTTCGATTGCGAGGCGCGCTTCGACCAAGTCTGGTTTTTGGCGAAGAGACTCCAGCAAGCGCTCCTTCGCCTGGGCATTGCGGCCACGGACTTGGAGAATGTCGGCTATTTCATAGAGGGCCTCGGGATGGTTGGGATTGATACGCAACTCGGCTTCCAGCTCGGGCAAGGCTTCGTCGAATCGAGACAAGGACCAGAGCAGGCTGCCGATCGCGAAATGAACGTTTTGTAAATCCGGTTTGAGCCGCAGGGCCGCGCGATATTCTCGAACCGCCTCGTCGGTCTGGCCGCGCGAATCGTGCAACTGTGCGCGGAGCTGGTGTGCGCGGTAGGAACCGGGGTCGTTCTTGCTGATCCAGCGGGCCGCCAGGTAGGAAGCGATCTGAGAATCCTCGGCTTGCCTATACAGCTTTTCTTCGTCACCGTCTACCGGCCCGCTCCGATGCAGCCGGTTCCCATACTCCCGAAACAACGGGTCGATCTGCTGCTCGGAAGGCGGCTCATAGAGAAACCCCAGCATGCTCGCTTCCTTTTCAGGCAGGGGTGGAGGCGGTCCGGCTTGACCGCCGCTCGTTGCGTTTCGGCTAACCCATTGCAGTCTTGCCTCCAAACCCGCGGCTTCGGGATCCTTCTTCAGCGCCGCATCGTAGGCTATTTCCGCTTCTTTCCAGTTTTTTCGGCCTTCATGAAAACGGGCGCGCGCAAGCTGCATATGGAAAGAACCAGGATGTTCGCCGCTGAGGCGATCCAGAGCCTGCTTGGAAAGCTCTCCATACGCCTTGCTCAGGTAATAGTAAGCATCAGCCCTGAAATCGTCGAGTGATGTCGCCTTCTGGAAAGCAGTGACAGCGTCGGCGTATCGGCGAGTCGCAAAGTAGGCTTCGCCTAGATAGAACGGAACAACCAAATTGGACGAATCCAGCTTCGCCGACGTCTCTAGGTGGTGAATGGCCTTCTCGTAATTCTGTTGCCGTGAGGCGACAACGCCCAAAAACAAGTGGGGTGCGGTCAGCTCCGGTTTCAATTGGATGGCCTTCTCTAAGGCAGCCATCGCTTTCGTGTCGTCATGGATCTGGTAGTAAATCGAACCGAGATTCGCGTGTACTTCGGCAAGTTCGGGCCGGAGGCGAACGAGTTCCTCGTAGTGGCCGGCCGCGGTTTGGAAGTCGCCGGCCTGCTGCGCCGCCTGCGCTTTTCTATAGAGCTCGTAGAGTTTATCGTCCTGCGCCCGTGCAGTGTTGGACAAAGTGTTGGACAACAGGATCAGCGCCACGGCGAGAACGCCCGCGGCTCGCTTACGCCTCGGGAGTATCCATGCACGGCAACCTTGGAACCACGCTCGCAAGCGGTCGCCTCCGCGCGAGCTGGCGGCAGGCAATCTCGATCGGGTTTTCGCCCTGAGCCTGCATTTCTCATCGGGTGGCGAGGCAAAGTGCATGAGAGGCATGTCAGTATGAGGCGCGCGCCGCTTGACGAGCGCAGGAGTACTCTCACAGTACGTTGAGCACGGCAAGCAAGCGCAACGAAGTAATGGCGGGCCCCTCATGTGCTTTGCCCGTCAGCCGGTGAGAAATGCGGGTTAGTTCCAGCATCCCGTTTCCATGGTAACTGAAGATTCGGTTTGTCGACGCTCGCGTTGTCCGGCTCGCTGAAGACATAGCCGTTGATCTCCCCCAGAGGGCATGACAAACGCGCCGGACAGCATTTTCCAATGCAAGGATGAGCCTGAAACGGGTCAGGGCGGAAAAGGGCAAGCGGCAGGGTGAGGATCTCCTTTCTGAAGGGTTAGGTGTGAAAAGTTTCGAGGGGAGCCATGAATC
>Ga0114996_10006027_pt1 | contig 14083 bp, 16 predicted proteins | sample ArcticOcean_MG_C_4_FD_87039 | JGI IMG/M metagenome (GOLD analysis project Ga0114996, IMG submission 87039) | Marine microbial communities from western Arctic Ocean - ArcticOcean_MG_CB4_134 | ecosystem: Environmental > Aquatic > Marine > Oceanic | place: Arctic Ocean: Canada Basin | collected...
CAAAAAATCATTTTGCCTTGAAGACCAAACTCTATATGCAAGCGCTCCATTCAGCCTTTGAGGAGTTACAGCGGCTTCAGCGGGATGCCCACCCCTTTACCGCTGGCTGCGTAACGTGAGTTAATGATAAAGGGGAGAACATCTAACCTATAAAATCCATCAGGGACTGCTGGATTACCATATTACCCGAAGCCAGCGCCGCCTGGAACACATCCTGCTCCTGGCGCAAATTGACGATGGTTTCAGTCAAGTCTACATCTTCGTCGGCAGAGAGCACACTGGTCATCTCCACCGATACCCGGTCGAGGACGTTGCGCGTGATTTCCATGCGGTTGACCCGTGCACCGACCAGACCGCGCACCGACGAGACATTCTCGCGTACATTGGCCAGGCCAGAAAGCGTGTCGCGCACCCGATCGGGGTCGTTGTCGCGCAGGGAGTTGCGCAAATCGACCAGGATATCAAACGGATTGGTGGTGCGGCCGACTAGATCGCGCTGCAAATCCTGCAACACCGTGGTGGTATCGGAACTCAGGGTGCCGAAGTCCGGTCCACTGATCACGCCGTTCAAGCTTGCCAAGGTTATCTCGGAGCCGAAGAGCCCCTGCAGGGTTGCAAAGTCCTGGCTATTCACCTGGTTCGCTACAGTATTAATATCGACGCTCACTTGCGGCGTTCCAAAGATATCGTCTCCGGGAATATTGACCTGCATGGTGATGCCGTCGGAAATTTCACGTTCAATCGAACCGGTGGGGTTGCCGCGCGCCCCCACTGCTAAAATATTACCGTTCTGGTCGCGCTGTGGCACATAGGGCACATTGGCCGTCTGCGTGCCGGCAAAGAGGTATCGCCCGCGGTAGCGCGCTTCGCTCAAACTGAGGACATGCTCTACCAATTGGTCCACCTGATCGGCAATGGCGTTGCGCTGGTCTTGGTTGTAGGTGCTAGTGGCACCCTGTACCGCCAGGCCGCGCGCTTCCACGAAAACAGCCTCTAATTCACTCAGCGTAGCTTCGGACAATTCCAACCAGCCGCGGCCGTCGTCAAGATTTTTCTGGAACTGCTCGATATTGCGCAATTCCCCCCGCAACGACAGTGAGCGTTCGACGGCGGCCGGATCGTCCGACAGCGTATTCAACCGCGTTCCCGAAGACAAATCGCGCTGAAAGCGAGCCACGCGTTCGTATGAACGATCCAGATTGTTGACCAGGTTGCTGACGGCCATATTTGTCGTCACGCGCATGACCTAATCTCCTAATTTCTCCCAATATAGTGGGTTATACATTTTCTGTCCATTGCTAAAGCACCCATGCCTTGCTTAGAGATTGATCGTCGTTTCCAACAGGCTATCAATAATAGATATAGTGCGCGCCGCCGCCTGGTAGGCGCGCTGGAAGAGCACCAATTGAGCAGCCTCATCGTTGAGCGAAACACCCTGCACGCTCTGCCGACGGTTCTCAATCTGCTCGGCAAAGAGGCGGTGGTTGCCAGACATGGTCTGGGCTTCCTTGCTGCGCGCCCCCACTTCACCCAGCAAAGTATTGTAAAATCCTTCGATAGTCGTCGATCCGCCGCCCAACACCCGTTTATTGCGCAACTGCGAAATGGCAATGGCCATGCCGTTGTCGCCGCTGTTGCCGTCGGCCGAAGCGACGATATTGTCCAGATCCGCTATAATATCCTTATCTACGGCCATATTGCTAGCGGTCAGCTTCTGCGCATCAAAAAAATTGTTCCCCGTGCTGCCGTCGGCGCCGGAGCCAATGCGGTGCAGGGCGTTGACCTCTTCCACCATAGCCTGCACCAATTCGTCTAAGCGCCCGATCATATCGGGGATGACCTGGTCGCGCACTTCCATCAAACCGCGCAGGCGGCCTTCGCGCGCTGTAGCCAGACTGCCGTCATCTTCAAAGAAAATCTTCGAGGTGATGGTGCCGCCCGCCGACAATTGGCGCACGCGCAAGCTTATCGCCTTGTCGGCTTCCACCAGATTGTGACCGCTGAGCAGTACGGAAACCTGGCCGCTGTCGTGCTCGACGGTCGTGATATCGATACGGCTTGAAAGTTGTTCCAGCAATAGGTTGCGCTGGTCTTTTAAATCGGCGGCCGAGCCATCTTGGAAGCTGGCGCGCGGGATCTCGGCGTTGAGTTGGGCCAAGGCGTCGAGAATTTGATTAACATCCTCGACTTCGTTGACCACCTCGGCATCCAATCCCAACCGGGTTTCGCGCAATTGCGCATGGTATTGATTTAGGGTAGTAGCCATAAACTGCGCCTCCTGGCGCACGGCAGCACGCGCCGCACCACTTTCGGGCACATTGGCCAGATCCTGCCAGGCGTTCCAAAACCGGCTCAACGAACCGCTTAGACCTATACCGGAAGGTTGGTTAAACACCGTGCCGGCCTCGCTCGAACCAGCACCGGCGGGTTCGTTGAACACTGCCTCGAGTGCCCCTAAGGCCTGTTCCATAGCTTCCCAACGTCCCAATACCTGCTGCTCAACCCGCACCTGGGAGTCTAAGAAACGGCTGCGCATACTGCTGATTTCCGTTGCGTCGACCCCAGTGCCAATGCCGCTGCCCGTGTGCGATAGGACACTTTCGAGCCTGGCACTTTTGCGTGCATAACCAGGCGTATTGGCGTTGGCGATGTTGTTACTGGTTACGTTCAGCGACGCTTGCTGTGCGTGCAGGGCGCGTCTACCCGTTTCCAGTCCGTGTTGTGCAGAGGAGGTGATGGCCATAATATCTCGGTTCGCCGTCAGGCTTTCTGGTTGACCAAGGAGCGCACGTGGGAATTCCTGCGCGTCTTGCCAAACTGCCCGTACATGCTGCTGTTGCCCCGCTGGCCGGTGAAGATATCCAGACAGCGGTCAGTATAGCGCATGGACTGGCGAATCAGAAAAGCGTTGTTCTCGTTGGTGGTGCGAATCTTCTCATTGAGTTGGCGCAGCGTATCGCGCATCTGCGCCAATTCTCTGCCGTGGTCATCTTCGATGACTTCGAGCAGGCGGCTCAAGGTGACATTGTCGGGTTCCATATCGAGACGCAAAGAAAGTTCTCTTATTACGCCGATGCGTTCGAGTTCCAATTCCTGCGCTTGGCGCGCCACTTCCTGCTGCGCCTGAATGCACGCCTCCAACTCCTCGATATTGTCGGCTATGATGGCGCGCTGTTCGCGCTGCAGCAACTCGAGCAATTCGTTGAAAGAACGGATCTCGGCGTTGACGATCTCGACCAATCTCACAATTAATAGGTCATTCATGGCTGTCGTCTTTCTCTACGATCGGCAACGAGATAGGCGGCGCTGTGCCGCGTTGCAGCGGCATGGGCTCTACGGTGTCGCGTTGCAGCGGTGTGGAGGTCTGCTCATGCAGCGGCAGCGCTCCAGGACTCTGGGGAGACAATGGCATAAAACCGCGCTCGTCTTTTGCGGGCAACGTCTCTGTTTCCACGCCAAGCTGACGACCCAACTGCTGGTAAATGGTCTTGGCCAGTCCCTGGGAACCAGTCTGGCTCGTCAGTTTCTTGGCCCATTCCTCATCTAGCATGCTCTCGAATATCTTCTCGCCGTTGCTCTTTTCTACCATGCCCCCATCACTCACGGTTGTGCGCATAGCCGCGACCATCTGGTAAGCAAAAATCGCCTCGAACTCCTCGGACGCCTTTTTTAGTGCGGCGCGCTGTTCCTCAGGTGTCTTACCGGCGGCCAGGGCCTCCAGATCGCGTCCCTCCAGACGCTGCAAGGTCCGCGTCTGTGCCTGTTGCAACATGGCCTTATTATCTATCAATTTGGAAAAATCCATGTTCTTCTTCCTACTGGATTATCAGTTCGGCCCGCAGTGCGCCGAGCGTTTTTAAAGCTTGTAGAATCGAAATCATGTCTCTGGGCGTCACCCCCAGGGCGTTGAGGCTGCGCACCAATTCGCGCACGGTAGGCATGGCCCCCACATTAAACGAATTGATGATCGGATGCAGATGGTCCGGCTCTTCCTCAACTTCGGCGCCACCGCCGAACAAATCGGTCGAGGCTTCACCCGGAATCTTCAATTTCAGGCTGCCGTGCGACAGCGCCACGGCCGATACCGAAACATTGTCGCCGACGACCACCGTGCCCGTCTTTTCGTTGACCACCACTCGAGCCGGCAAATCGGGCACCACTTTAATCTTTTCGATATCGGCGATAAACTCGACCAAGTCCCCCCCCTCAAAGTAGGGCGGCACTTTGATACTCACCGAATGCGGATCGGACGCTGTGGCCAGGCCGCGCTCGCCAAAAAACAAGTCGATGGCGTGAGCCACGCGCGATGCCGTAGTCCAATCGGCCTCGTAGAGCATCAGGATCAGATCGTTTTCCAAGTCCTCCAATTTCTCTACTTCTTCAATGACCTGTCCGCCGTTGGGAATCCGCCCGGCCACCGTGTGATTCTTCTGCACTGAGCCGGCGCCGCCGCCGCCTAAATTAAAACCACCGATGGAAACCGCCCCTTCGGCCAGGACGTAGATCTTCTTGTCCGGTCCTTCCAAATAGGTGCGCACTAGCGAACCGCCCTGCAACGAAGAAGCATCGCCGATCGACTCGATATACACATCGATTTTGCTGCTCTTGCGCGCAAAAGGTGAGAGCTTAGTCCGCACATTAACACCGGCGATATTGTTGACCCGCGCCTGGTCCGGCGATACGGCCACTTTCATATGGGCCAGGTAATTGGATAACATCTGGAAAGTGAATTCTGCCCGCCGTCCATCGCCGGTGCCTTCCAAACCAATCACCAATCCGACGCCGGTCAGGGATATTTCTGCTCCCATCTGCACCTTGGCCATATCCTTGATGCGCACCGGCACATTGGCCTGGCAGGGCGAGACTGCAAGACAACACAGGACTAAAAATCCTATGACTTTGTAATAGTTACAGCTTATCATTAGAAAACCCAATTCACTAAACGCACGATAATGCCCGGCCGCGACCCCTGGGTGCTAGTGCCCTTACCGGTGTACTCAACTTGTAAATCGGCGATGCTCGACGAAAGCACGGTATTGTCGCGCCCAATACTGGCCGGACTGACCACCCCGGTCAGGGCAATGGCCTCGCGCTCCCCATTGATTTTGAGCACGCGCACTCCTTCGACAACCAGGTCGCCGTTGGATTTCTTTTCTGCCACCAGGACCGTCATACGAGCAGTTATGCGGGCGCTGCGCGACGTCGATGCCCGGCCCTGAAAGCGGTTTTCGAAATCACTTTCCAGGCTGTGCAGCGGAATGAATTTGAGCAGATTGCCCGCCCCGGGAACCGTGCTTGAAATGCTGGTCTCGTTCGACTTATTGGTGCTCGTCGCCGTATTGTTGGTCGCCGAAGCATTCTCTTGGATCAGCACAGTTAATACATCGCCCACATTGCGGGCCTTGGGATCGGCAAAAAGCGATACGGGCTGAGCCTGTATACGGCTCATCCCACTGATGATCAGAATGGTCATGACGACAAGAGTCGTCTTTTTATTGTTTTTCATTAGCTAGCTCCCCTAGTCTACCTCCTAGAAAGTCATCCTTACTGTTTGTGCATCTATAACTTCGCCTTGCAGCACTTTGCGAGAATCGCCATTGCGGACGCGAATTTGCTGCCCGATGCCGCCGTCCTGTAGGGCTTTGCCTTTAATCGACAGACGCACATTATCCGTTTCCAATATCAAGGTGACTTCCTCACCGCGCAAAATCACCGGCACCGGCTCGACATGGCGCTGAGTGACGACGCGATTGGCGCCGATGGAACGCTTGGCACGCGCCCCCTCCAAATCGGCAAAGTCGAAAAAATACCCCTCGTTCTGCTTCGTAATATCGCACTCCTCGAGCTCGAACATCTCGGCCTGCAAAACTTCTCCGCGCCGCACATTGCGCGTACTGACCAAAACCTCGCGAAAGAAGCGGGTATCGGCCGTCACCGTCATTGCCCGCTCGGTACGCTCGTCAACTATCAATTCGACACGTACAATTGTAGGTCCGCGAAAAGCCCGCGAAGACAGCCGTTTCACTGCGATCTCCACTTCCCCACTCTGCTCCAGCACCAGATCGCCCTGCCAACGCACCTGCACCTCAAAGCGCTCCTCCGAATCGACATGGTCTACCAGCGCATCGTGCACAAAATTGCTTACGCTCTGGTGGATCGCCGCTTCCGTCACCAGATTCTCGGCTTCGGCAGTGCCGCTCCACAGCAGGATAGAGATGAGAAAAATGCTCGATTTCACTGTATCTTACCTATCTTTTTAGCGCTTCAGGTTATTGGCGTTAGACAGCATTTCTTCCGAGGTCTGGATGGCCTTGGAGTTAATCTCGTAGGCCCGCTGGGCCACGATCATAGAGACCATCTCGTCCACTACCTCGACATTAGACAATTCTAAAAAGCCCTGAGACAGTTTGCCAAAACCCTGGTCGTCCGGTGTGCCTATGTTTGGGTTGCCCGAAGCCGGGGTCTCCAAAAAGAGGTTGCGGCCGACGCTCTTGAGACCGGCCGGATTGACAAAACGCGCCGTTTCCAACTGCCCCACCGCCTGCATATCTGTGCCGCCGGGCAATAGTACAGCTATCTCGCCGTTGGACGAGATATTGATAGCCGTAGCATCAGCCGGTATAGTAATCTGCGGCTCCAGCGAATAACCGTCCGAAGTGACGATACTGCCTTCAGCCGACAGCTTTAGAGCACCGTCGCGCGTATAGGCCGTACTGCCGTCGGGCAAGGTCAATTGTAGAAAACCATCGCCGTCAATCGACACGTCCATCGGATTGCCGGTCGGCACGATATTGCCCTGCTTGAACAAACGCTGGGTGGCCACCGGCCGCGTGCCATAACCGATCTGTAATTCCACCGGCACCTGGGCACCTTCGGCCTGGGTAGCGCCGGCCAAACGCAACTGTTGGTAGAGCAGATCCTGGAATTCCAGCTTGCTCTTCTTAAAACCGGTCGTATTCACATTGGCCAGATTGTTGGCGATATTGTCAACATTCATCTGCTGGGCAATCATGCCCGTTGCTGCGGTAAACAAAGCCCTACTCATTTAATATTACTCCTATATTTCTAACGAACCACGCCGAGGTCGTTGACGGCCCGGTCCAGGGTGCTGTCCTGAATCTGAATGGCTTTCTGATCTGACTCATAGGCGCGCGACACATCGATCATGCGCACCATTTCCATTACAGCTTCCACATTAGACTCCTCGACCCATCCCTGGACGATCTGTGTATTTTCAGCCGGCACCTGAGCCGTATTGGGCCGCGCTATATAATATCCATCCTTGGACTTGCTAAAAGGCGACGTGTAGGGATCGGCTGCCTTGGCAATCGGATCGTAGAGTTCGGGAAAATCTACGACCTTCAAAATAGCCAGCGTCCGGTCCTCACCCGACACTTCGTCGCGGCCCCGCATGACTCCGGCCGCATCGATAATGGGAGAAACAAAATCTGCGGGAATGAAGATTTCGGCATCGCCCTCATCTAGTACGGGATTGCCCAAATGAGTCGTGAGCACCCCTTCCCCATTGCGAATGAAACCACCGTTGCGGGTGTACTGTATGCCCTCGGCGGTGCGCACGGCAAAAAATCCATTGCCGTGCAGCCCCACATCGAACGACCCGCCGGTTTCGCGCAACGGGCCCTGCTTAAAATCCGTCCAATCGCCGTTGATGCGATTGACGCGCCAATCGGGGTAGTCGCCGGACTGACGTTTCTTGGCCTCCATCAACTCGCGCATGAAAATGCCGCTGCGCTTGAAGCCGGGGACCTCGAGATTGGCCAGGTTGTTGGCGATCACTTCTTGCTTGGCCGATTTGGGCAACATGCCCGATGACGAGGTGTACAGTCCTTCGATCATTTTCTTTTATCTCGCTTGCATAACTTCTAAATGCTTTGCCTTGGAGGAAGCAAGCCATGTGCCACCTTGGCCAATTATATTTATTTCATTTAATAACAATATGTTATAGAAATTTATCTTTTTCGTAGGAGAGCTCAGATCGGAAATATCTTCCAAAAGCCTAGGAGCTTTTTCCCCGCCATCCCACAGTTGCTCTTCCCTCTTCCCTTGATTAAATTCCTGATTAGACACCCATATTTCTCAGGACTAATCCCCATGCGCATCTTTCGCCCTCTTCCCCTACTTTTGCTCGTCCTAACAGTGGGGCTCCTCGCTTCTGAGCAGCAAACCGCCCCCAATGCCGATGCCGGCATGGTCCACATCGACCATTTTGCCATTGATGTATACGAATTTCCCAACCGCAAAGGCACATTGCCCCTGGTCGATGTCACTTGGGGGCAGGCACAGCAATTATGCCAGGCGCAGGGCAAACGCCTGTGTACTGAAAACGAGTGGGTACGCGCCTGCCGGGGCCCCAATAACTATGTATACGGCTACGGCGACGTTTTTGAGCCGCACCGCTGCAATACGCCTTACCAGGAAGGCGAAAACTGGCAGCGCGGCGACCTAGCGGCTAGCGGCCAGTTCGACCAGTGCAGCAATGACTACGGGGTGCACGATATGATCGGCAATGTGTGGGAGTGGACAGACAGTTGGTACGATCGCGCTCAGGGCTGGCGCGTGGTGCGCGGCGGTTCCTGGTTCCAGAACGTCAATTTAGCGCGGGCCGACGGCCGCTACGGCCGCCAGCTCGACGCCGAGTTCCACCTTGATCTGGTCGGGTTTCGCTGCTGCCAATCGCGCCCTTTGCCCGAGGAATAACACCTGGCCTGCTCTTTGCTATATCTATACTTAGCCCGGTGTGGGAAACTTCTTTGTAATAAATGTATCGGTCTGTTTTTAAAAGAGATATGAAACTTAACTCGTCAAAACCAACGCCTATATTAGGGAGCATATCTCCTCATTTGGGGCGTCCCAGCAGCAAGGATTTCCATGCATAGTAAGAAGCCTCTGTTCGTCGCTCTGGCCATGTGCCTATCTTTTACGGCCATCTTGAGTTTTATGCTCGCTCTAAGTACGCCAGATCCCCGTCCTAAACGCAAACGCACGGCGGCCAGACAGTCTGTAGTAAAACCCACCCCACAAAAAAGTCGGCTCCTAGCAGCCCAAGAGCGACGCAAAGCCAAACATTCTGAGAAAACGCCCGCTTCTTCTCCTACCAAACAAGCGGCCTTACCCCAGACGCCCCCAGCAGCACCTGCTGCGGCCACCGCCCCCGTAGCCAAGATGGATCAAGCCGCCGTCCAAGAAATCCAGAAACTCAAGCGCGATCTGCTACAGCGCGTTTCCTCTCAAGAGAAAAATCTGAACGATCTGATGACCCAACTGGCTCGCCAACTCGTCGATATGCCCGCCACCAACGCCGCCGCTCAGATCAAGGCGCTCGACGACGAAGCCGCAACCCGCGTCCTGGCCCATATCTCCACAAGACAGCGCGATCCCATTCTCAAACAATTAGCGCCTAAGCGGGCCAAGCGCCTCAACCGCAGCCTAGCCGCCTCGGCGGCCAATTGAGCATGTACCTATGGCTATTCTCAAAGTGAGCAATATGGGACACCCGGTATTGCGCCAGCGCGCCGCGGCCATCCCCCCAGAGCAAATAAACACCCCTGAGCTACAGCAATTTATAGACGATATGATCGACACCATGATGGACTACCAGGGTATCGGCTTGGCCGCGCCCCAGGTTTTCCAATCGATGCGCCTCATCGTTTTGGGGGACCCCGAAATTGAAGATGAAGAAGAAGGAGATATGCCCCTCACCGTGCTCATCAACCCGGAGTGGGTTGACCTCTCCGACGAGCAAGTAGAAGATTGGGAAGGCTGCTTGAGCATTCCGCAACTGCGCGGTAAAGTTCCGCGCACCCAAGAAATAGAAGTGCGCGGCCTAGATCGCCACGGCCAACCCGTTGAACTAAAGGCCGACGACTACTTCGCCCGCGTCTTGCAGCACGAAATCGACCACCTCAATGGCATCCTCTACCTCGACCGCATGCGCGACTTGCAGAGCCTCACCTTCCTGGAGGAATACAACCGCTATTGGCAATCTTCTTCTGAAGAGTGAATTAACTGCAGTCCGACACTTGCGGCTTATATAGCCTACTAACACAAACCATCGTAGATACCCTCCAATTCCTCCACCTGTTTAGCCGCATTGTATTTCTCTTCCACGTGCTTTCGTCCCGCCCGCCCCATATCCTCCCAACGCTCGGCATGCTCCACTAATTGTCCTATATAATGCGCCAGGGCCTCCACATCGCGCTCGCCGGCTAAGAAACCGCTCTCGCCGTCTTTCACACTTTCGGGGATGTCGGCATGCGTCGTCGCCACAATCGGCATGCCCGCGGCCTGCGCGTCGAGCAGGATCACCGGTGCCCCGCCCTCGCCGTCGCCGTTTTGCGCCGTGACGCTAGTCTGCAAGAGAATGTCGTGCTGCGGCAATTCCTCCAGCACCTGAGCGTAGGGCAAAAAACCGCGAAAAATAGCATGCGGGCGCAGAGCCAATTCGTCTACCAGCGCTTCGAGTTGTAAGCGATCCTCGCCGTCGCCGATGAGGGTAAGTTGGTAGGGAAAGGGCCGGGCCTCCAAAGCCTGCGCCAAAGCCTTAAGAGCATAGGGAATCCCCTTCTTCTCTTTAAAGCCGGCGCATATCAGAAAACGCACCTTGGCACGCAATTGCCGCGGCGTAAAAGCGATGCGCTCCACATCCACTCCCAAACGCCAGACGCGCACCTTGGCGGCCGGACACCCCAGATCGACCAGACGCTGGGCCATCGCCCCGCCCTCGGCCAAAAAAAGTGTGCCCTGTGCAAAGAGTTCACCAAACTGGCGCAGCCAACGCGGATAACGCGGGTATTCGGTAGCGTCGGCCCCGTAGAATGTCGTCAGCAGAGGCAGCCCCGAGCGCCGCTGCGCGCGCAGCAGTCGACAACCTTCATAACCAAAATGGGCGTGCATTAGCACCGCATTTTCCCGCCGTAAAAGACCGTCGTAAAAAGCGTATTGGTTGCCGATTTTGCGCGCCAGACGGTTTAAAAGCCGCTTGTGTGGAAGGAATTCCTCCGCCGAGTAGAGCACCTCAACTGGATAGGCATCGAGATTGATCGCCCCCTGCGTCAGCACTACCGGGCGATAGCGCTGCAAACGATGTATTTGCTCGTAGACCCAGGGACCGGCCGTCTGCAGGTAGGGAGAGATGCAGTGAGCAACCGTTTTCATATTTGCAATTGTACGTGGGGTGGCAGAGGAAACAGCTGAGCCAAATCCCAGCCAAAAGAATGGCCGTTAGGTTCGGGAAAAAGACGCGCAAATAAATCGAGGCAGGGTTTATTCTTTTCCGTGGCCGCATACTGGGCCACCAACGACTGCCCTCCCATTTGCCACCCCCGCTGGGTGGCAAAGTGTAAGATCGCCTCTTCCACCTGGCGCCCCATTACCCGGCAACTGAGCACGAAGTCGGAAACACAGACTGTTTCGCTCTCTTTTTCTAGTCCCAATAAACCAGTCAATCCCGCTTCGCCAAAGCGATCTGCAACGCGGAAAATCCAGAATTCCCGGCCCGGCCCGGCCGCCCACTCCAATAACTCGGCCTCACCCAAACGCCGAGTGCGCAAATTCATCTGGTTTGTTTTGTTCAAGAGTTGGGCCGCGCGGCCGCTGTGATCGGCGCTTAATCTTACCGCATCTACCTGCAACTCCAGGCTCTGCAACCACTGCTGCAAAGAACTGACCTTGGCCTGAGACTGGCGGCGGCGGCGCTCGACAGCGTAGAGCTGAGTGCGCTCGCTGTCTTCGCGGCTAAGCGACACGGTGTCAAAACAGCGCAATGCGGCCAGCGCTTCGACATAACGCGTTGGATCGGCGGGCCACTCGGGCACCAGCACCTCGGGCAAGGCGCTGCGCACCCGGGCGCGCTCGGCGGCGCTATCATCGATAAATACCACGTCCTGCAAACCAATATTGAGCTCCTGTACCAGCGCTGCGACACTCTCCGCCTTGTCGCCCCAATGTATGCGCCAGGCGGCAAAATCATCGCGCCGCAAGACCATTTCTGGATGGGTGTCGATCGCTTCCAGCGCCACGTCCTCCTCGTTGCGGCTGGCCAATGCCAAAAGCACGCCGCGCTGTGCCAAAGCCTTGAGGGCGCGCTGAAAATCGGCGTGCGCCTCACCAACATGGTCGTGCCCACCCAGGCGCAGGCCGCGCCAGCCCACCTCGCCGACAATGCCGCCCCACAGCGTTTCGTCCAGATCGAGCACCACCAGTTTTTTGCTGCGGCCGTCTAGGGCGCGCAGGGCCGCTTTGATCTCGTGCACGGCATCGCGGAATACTGGGTTGGCAAAGGCAATCTTGCCCATGTACCAAAGCTTGGGATCAAAGGCATGGCCGCGCGCCGCCGCACCCCAGTGCTGCGCCTCAAGCGCGAAGAGTTGCGGCTCCTCTTCGGCACAGCGCACCAGCTGCGCGTTCATATGCAATAGCGCCCACGCCACGCCTCCCTGTTTTAAATCGCCGACACCCAAACCGCGCACCAAAGCGGGCACGGTCCACAGCGGCACCAAAAGCGCGCGCAAACGCCGCGAAGCCGCCGCCAGCAGCGCTGCAAAGCGCTGTACATCTTCCTCCAGCCGCTGGACCTCCACTTGCTCCCCTTGGCACAGCGTCGCAAAAGCGGCAGAAACCGCTTGCGGACGCGTCCACACTACGGCGCAATCCGGTGCCTGCTGCCACGCGGCGTGCTCTGGCAGCAGCGCGCTTTCGACGGCCCCGTAGGGTGCCTCGACTACCTCAACGACAGGGCTTTCGGCATCGTTGCGTAAATACCCTGCCAAAGGGCCCGCATTAAAGTCGGAAACCAGCAAACAGCGATGCGAATTTACGTCCATGGGTTCAGAGGATCTCGGCCACATAGGCCATGAGGGCACCGACGCTGGCAAAAGGACCGGCGTCCTCTCCCAGGATCTCGTCGTCAGCGAGGTTGACACGGCGACCGTTGGCGTCTTCTATGCGGTTTTCCAACTCGGCGATCAATTGTACCAGCCCCAGTGAATCCAACGGACCAGCGCCAAATAGCGCCGCCATTGCTTGCAGCCCCAATTGCTCATCGGCACCGCGTTGCAAATTGAGTTCGCCAATAGCTTCGCTGACAATGCGCGCCGCTGTTTCTGCCTTGTCCATATTTATCTTTCCTCTAATCTTTCGGCCAATCGACTCAGCAATGGCTCCACAGCACTGTCTCGGTAGATGCCTCGCGTGTACATGGTGATGCCACGCCCAGCCAATTCCTCCATACGGGCGTAGAGCACAGCAGCCGATAGCGCATAAAAAGGACACCCTTCGACCGTAAAGCGGCGGCAAATTTCGGGACCTATGCGCCGCCGCATATAGGCCAACATATGGCGCCAGCGGATGCGCGGATGCGCCACCAATGTCTGCACATCCACTTCGCCGCCCTGCCCCCTCACCTTGGCAGTATAAGAACGGGCGCGATGCGTCTCTACCGGAAAACGCTGCTTCAGGATATCTTCTATGCAGTGAACAGCAGTCAATACGTCGGCATCGACCCCGAGACCGACAATGCAGCCGCCGCCCTCAATCATTTTGTAATAAGGACTCTTCTCGCCGCAGGGATAAAGGTCCAGGTGATGTTCGCCCACCAACTCGTGCGCCTGCGGCCCTAGCGCCACCACCGAATGGGTCGGATGCAAACTGCGCACAGCATCGCTGTGCCGCCGCGCCATTTCCGCTAAAAGCCCCATCGTCGTTGGACTGCGCGCCACATCGAATACTTCGCCGCGTTGCAACCACACTTCGGGGCGTTCCCGCAGCTGGGTAGCCGGAAAAAGTAGCGTGCCCGTTGTCCCCACAGCGCGGCGCAATAAAGGCAAAACTCGCATAAAGGAAAAATCTAAATTGAGTCGATCCAACGAGCTATGCACAAAAACCACAGCGCCCTGGCGCAGCCCGAGGTCAGCAGCAAGGATCTGCACAAAACGCTCCTCGCTCAACTGCGGCCGGCGCTGCTCTTGACCGCGCCCGTAGCTGCGCACCCATTGGCGCGCTGTGCCATACACCGCCTGCGGCAAAAGACGGCGTGCCGTCTCTTTGATCATGCCCCCCTCCAATG
>Ga0114996_10006030_pt1 | contig 14080 bp, 15 predicted proteins | sample ArcticOcean_MG_C_4_FD_87039 | JGI IMG/M metagenome (GOLD analysis project Ga0114996, IMG submission 87039) | Marine microbial communities from western Arctic Ocean - ArcticOcean_MG_CB4_134 | ecosystem: Environmental > Aquatic > Marine > Oceanic | place: Arctic Ocean: Canada Basin | collected...
CCATACCTAGTTAGTATTTTCTAAAAATAAGTAACGAGCCATATAGTCCAAAATGGTAATATAGTTAAATCCGAGTATGCGAATAACGCAATTATAAATGCCGTAATCGCATGTCGTGTCGCGCGATTTCGTCTTAACGACTGTTCATCTGTTTTTTTTCTATCATGTATAAATATATATAGACCAACTAATAATAAACAGACATCCCACAATCCATCGTTTATCTGTAAAAAGTTTATATAACTTATTGATGTGTTTTTTCTCAAAAAACACAATGGGCATAATAAATCCAATAAATGCAAATATTATATAAACATAATCTGTTTTTGTGCTTTTCTCTCTTTCTTTCGAATTTATATTTTTTTTGACATATCTATATATAAATATATAGATATATTAAATGAATGGAAAAAATAGAAGGACAAGGGGATGTTGGTCCAGGGGTAATACTGTTTTTAAAAAATCTATACTAAAACGTACTATACCTGTGATCAAATATAATCTTCCTAATTTTTCACCTGCATTAAAAACTAAGTTAAATCAAACACAAAAATCTCTTCTTAATGAATTCGAACATTATACATATCTATCTAAATATGAAGAATATTCCTATAAAAATAATACTCCACGAGCCTTAATACGATTGCGTAATTCTCATTTTGCTAATGGAACCGTACGTATTACAAAACCCGGTATTTATATTCTACAGGAAGATATACATTTTCATCCAAATGAATCTAATGATTTTTTCCCTACTTACTCCCAGATTGCATCCGGACAATATCCTATGGGAACACAAGGGGCATATCATTTAGGTTTTTTTGCCGCTATTACTGTCGAAGCCACAGGTGTGATTTTGGACCTAAATTCATTCACAATAAAGCAATCCAAATTACATAATTTACAACAGCGTTTCTATGCAAATATTGAACTTGCTAGCGCTCCTTTTATTCCAGCACAAGGACCCGCTACCTTCTCAACAAATAGTAACTATGTAGCCGCCAATGGTGCACTTATTCGCAATGGTACACTTGGTATGTCTTCACACCATGGCATACATGGAAATGCAATGAGTAATACTGTAATAGACAATATTACTATAAAAGATTTTGAAGTTGCGGGTATTGCTCTTAACGGGACAACGATCGGTGTTATAAATAATGTAATAATTAAAAATGCTTCTCAAACAATACCTGTTCTCTCCACCTACTCACAATCAAGATTTATTCGTTCTTTTCTCACAGATCTCTCCAATAACCATCCAAATGCAAGTATCAGAATAGAAGGCGTGGAGACTGACGTCCATACTATTATTAGTAATCTCAATGATGCATTACATACTACAAAAAATGAAATTATGAATTCAAAAGAAATAACAAATACATTATTTAAGAATACTTCACAACTCTACGATGGCAATCTCTATGGAATTGTATTAAATGAAAAGGGCGTTGTTGTCAACGGCTTCATTCGTGACCGCGACGGGGCAGTTGGCAATATTGGTATTCATCTTCAAAATATAACAATATCTAATCTTGTATCGCAACCTATTGAAATAATAGGTCTAAGTAATCCCAATCCGCCCCCTAATGGCGCATATGGTGTTACATCTCAAGCAGGACCCATTGGTGATATTCTCCAAATTGAACATATTGCGGATACTACTACCAAAAATTATTTACCCACTGTTCTCGCTAATGCCCAACTTATTATCGCAAAAAATAATACACCAAAACAGGGGACAACAAGTATTACAACAGAAATTGTTGACTGGGTAGAAACACCAAGTGATCTAAGTGGCGTTATGAAAGACAATAATTATTATTATGTAAATGGCGGTGATTCAATGGGTCATAGTATGAAAGGGAGTCTTGGACTATTTATATCCGCGGGCAAAGATATTACAGGTGATACGATTAATATTGATGGCGTTGTTACCAAAGGAAAGAATGTAGGGACATCACCTTTAATATCAGACGCATCGCAAAATTATCAGGGCGCCGTTGCTAGTGGCATTCTCTTTACAGGTTCTGAAACAATTTCACTCTCCAATACAACCGTTTCAAATATTACTTCAGAAACAGGTGTTAATTATGCACATAATGTATATTGTATTAGTAGTTCCGGTGTGTTAAATAATGGGACAAATGTGCCAAATAATGAGTAAAATATAGTTAAAGAGTTTATAATTAAATATTTATATTTGTATGGAAAATTTCTTATGGATAGTAATTACGGGCGGGGTCTTTGCTTTCTTTGCAGCTATGGGAATTGGTGCAAATGATGTTGCCAACGCCTATGCTACATCCGTAGGATCAAAAGCCCTAACAATGAAACAAGCGGTTGGTCTCGCTGTTATTTTTGAATCTGCCGGAGCTATATTAATGGGTTCACATGTTTCTGAAACTATTCGAAAAGATATAGCCAATTATCATTGTTTTGAATCACAACCAGAACTACTAATGTATGGGTGTATGTATGTTGTATTATGTGTGGGGGTATGGCTGTTTTTAGCAAGCTATTTTGAAATGCCCGTTTCAACGACACATAGTTGTGTTGGCGGAATGATTGGAATGACATTGGTTCTCGGGGGATCGGACTGCGTGATATGGTTTTCTCACAAAGACACCTTTCCATATATTGGTGGAGTCAGTAGCATCATTTTATCTTGGATTTTATCACCTATTTTTTCAGCTATTATAGCAAGTAGTATATTTTATTTAATACGACTATATGTATTGCGCCATTCATTTAATTCTAATCGTATTTTGTATTTGTATCCTATTCTAATTGGCTCTACTATCACACTTAATACTTTTTTTATTATCTATAAAGGTGCAAAAGGTTTAAATTTACATAAAACATCTTTTGAAATTGCATGTGTTTGGGCTTTTGGGGTCGGTTCTTTTAGTATCCTTTGTGTAGTACCTTTTATGCCCAGACTAAAAAAATATGTGGAAAATAAACACGAATCTAGAATATCCATGACGATTCTTGAACTCCCTACTGTTGTTAATAGAAATATTATACCATGTGATATAAGTAGTAATGATATTAAATCAGCTATATTTTTAAAGGATTTGAATATTAAAAATGAAAAAGAAGGTCGACGCATAATAGAACTACACAATAATGCCGAAAAATTTGATAACAGAACAGAAGAAGTATTTAAATATTTACAGATTTTTACAGCAATATGCGATTCTTTTAGCCATGGTGCCAATGATGTAGCAAACTCTATAGGACCCTTCGCCGCTATATTTACGATATGGAAAGTTGGACGCGTTGAAGAAGATTCTGTTATGGATGAAAATGCCTTTTGGATTCTTTCCATAGGCGGCATCGGGATCTCTCTTGGATTACTATTATATGGTTATAAAATTATGATCGCAATAGGGACAAAATTATGTAAAATCACACCATCGCGCGGTGTAGCTATTGAATTGGGTTCTGCTTTGGTGGTTATTATAGGAAGCCGTCTCAAAATTCCACTTTCTACAACTCATTGCCAGGTTGGCGCTACTATTGGTATTGGATTGTTAGAAGATGCAAAAAAATGTTCGGGAATTAATTGTAAAGTATTCGCGAAAATTATATTGGGTTGGTTTTTAACTCTTATTATCGTTGGCGTAACAACTGCTCTACTTGTAGCCCAAGGTATTTATGGACCATCTATATGGAATTAATGTTTTAATTGATTTAAATCTTCAAGGGTGTAAATCAATTTAGTCTTATTTTGAGTAGTATATTTTAACATGCACACAAAAAGCACTTTACATTTTTAATGTAACGATTAGCCGTGACATCGCAATTCTCGTTCATCCATGCATCCACTATAGTCAACTATCTAAAACGATAACTACCAAAATTTTATTCAATATTTATATATATATATATAGAAATGAATGATTTACGTTCTCAAATTAAAGTAATGCTTGGAATTAGGGGCAGTTCAGCACCGCATACTGTTTTAGCTGACCTAAATGAAATCACCTGTTTTGCAACACTTTGCGATCCAACAAGTATCGCGGATAAATGTATCGATCCGATTTTAACCCATTCAAATATGGCGATAACAAAAAAAGTAAAAGAAGGATTTAGAGCAGTATTTACAGAGTTGAATACTGCTGGATATCTTGCCGCTCCAGACAAAGGGGCGTTCAATCAAATCGCCAGTCGGCTCCAAACTGTGATAGCCGCCACACCCAAAGGAAAGCAGGCGGGGGGGATTAAAATTGTACAAGGCTATAATGAAGCTATGTTTTTAGTAAATCAGTTGGGTCCTAATGCTGTTATTTCGGAATCCTATTTTACAAATACAGCACCCCTTCTTATAAACGCTGTCGCCGCCGCCGGTGCACCCGCTATTGCACGCGCCCTCAGCTCCAAGGGGTGGCGACCAAATCCAGCGGATATTTTGATTAAAATCGCCCCCGTCGCCGTTGGTGGCGCCCCCAGCGGACCAGAGATAGCCCTTGGCGTTTCATTAAAAGCATCATACGGAAAATGCGCACCCACTATTTGTAATTTTGGAATGCGAGGTGCCGGATGGGATATCCGCTCTTACGCTCCGAAAGTTTTAGTGGCACATCAGAAAGGGGCGCCGGGCAGGGCGACAAAGACAAAGTTGTTAATCGCCGCAAGTCAAGCGGTTGTAAATGGAATTGCTTCGAACTATGCGGCACCCGGTGCTGCTCAAGAATTCTTAGAAGCTATATTACATTGTCAATCGGATAATTTGCCTTATTTATTTGTAGCCGCACAAGGTAATACTTGTTATGGAATAAACTTTGCCCGATTCAAAGAGTTGATACTCAAGTCGAACCCCGCCATCACCGTTAAGGCGCAATTAAATGGTGCAAAAATTGGACAATCTCTGATTTTTACAATACCCAGCGCGGGACCTGTGCTTGAATTTTCATTTAGAGTGAAGAGAACCGCAAACACAGCCACGGACCCATCACTCAAAATTAATGTAACAATGACGCCACTAACTAAGAATTGGTTGTGCGATAACTTCCCCATTGGTGCTGTACTAGGACAATGTTCTAAATCAATGACTGGTGGGGGTATAACTGATATGGTTAAAGGGGGTGGTGGCATGGTCCTTAGAAGTGGCAGACAGCTCCCCCCTTTCGTGTCATCCCAATCTATCACCACAGCTCTTAGCAAACTCGCGCCCGCTGGGCAACTGTGTATGATAGATGATGCTCTCGACGATGAGCCTGTCGCGGACGCACCACCCAGTTCTGCGGGCGGCGCCCAGCGCGGTAGTATATCCGGAGGTCGCCGACGAAGGAGAAAAAGACGGACAAAGCGTAAGAAGAGAACGCGCCGGCAAAAAAAACAAAAAACTCGCCGCGCACATCGTCGTCCCTCTCGTCGTCCCAGACATCGACATCGGCACCAAACACATCGTAAATAAATCAATTTAGTTATTCATTTGATTATATGCTGCATTAATAATTCTATTAGTTTCTCCAATATTTATACACGCATCTGTAATACTTACCCCATATTTTAAATTCGAAATATTATTTAATGTTTGTTTTCCTTCATTAATATTTGATTCAATCATCACGCCAATAATAGATGATGATTTTTTCATTTGTTGAATAACATTTTCCAATACATTTTTTTGATTTGTATGATCTTTCCCTGAATTTGCGTGTGAACAATCCACCATAATTCCCTTCTTTGAGAGTTTTTGTTCACTGAGTAAATTTTCACTCTCTTCTATATATTCACTGGTATAATTAGGACCTTTACTACCGCCACGCAAAATAAGATGGCAAAACTTATTGCCTTTGGTTGTGCATATTGATGGAGACCCATTATGTGTTATTCCCATAAAACAATGTGAATAACGCGCAGATAAAATAGCATCCCGAGCAATTTTAATACTACCGCCTGTACCATTTTTAAAACCCACCGGCATTGATAAGCCAGAAGCAAGTTGTCTATGTACTTGACTTTCCGTTGTACGCGCACCAATTGCGCCCCAGGATATTAAATCTGCTATATATTGCGGCGTGATAGTATCTAGTACTTCATAACCACACGGCATACCAATACTATTTAACTCTAATAATAACTGTCGTGCTAAATATAAACCTTTGTTTACATCACAACTATTATCTAAATTAGGATCATTAATAAGACCTTTCCACCCTATCGTTGTTCGTGGTTTCTCAAAATATACTCGCATTACAATAAGAATCCTCTCCTTCACTTTTTCAGCTATGTTTTTTAACATTCGACCATATTCTAAGGCTTCAGTCGTATTATGAATAGAACATGGACCTACAATAAATATTTTTTTTTTACTATCGCCATTTAAAATTTGTTTTATTTCTTTACGTGTATCTGATACAAAATTTGCTATATGATTTTCCCGATATAACTGTTTTTTTAATTCTATAGGCGAAATTAATTTTGAAAATTTTATAATATTTTCATCCTCCATAAACCTTCTATAATACTATTATTCTAATTATTCTTATTTCCATTTTTCGTTGATATATTTTGCTTTGTTTCTATATTTTTCATACATTGTTTAATTGTAATTATTAATAGTTCCAGTTCAGTTACTGTATGTTTCAATTCCAATACTTTATCAAGGGGAATGGCTCCTAATTGTGCCGTACGTTGATATGCCTCTTTCAGAGATCTCATCACTTCTATACACTGTCCAATATCCATATTATATATTAAATAATGATGACCATTTAATATATTTAATTAAACACTAATCGTCCAAATAAATTGCCAATTATAGATTGGTATGATTGTAACTGTGGGGGAGGCTGTACCAAAACACCCGCACCACCATATTCGCCAATATCCCAAGGTTGATCGCCAACAGACATAACAACCGTTTCGGATATACTTTTTCGAGCATTTTTCTTATACAAGGGGATATTAAGATCATAAGGGGGTCGAAAAAACACTTTTTTATATCCATTTATACCACATTGTTGTAATTGCCGCATCGTAAAATTCATTCCATCTTGAGTACCCCCACGGGCAGTTATGATATAAATACTATAACCTTTTTGCCGACAATGGTGATAAAGATTACATACATTAGAAATACACATTCCTGTCTTTGTGCTAATAAGTGTATCATCAATATCAAATACTACGGCTTGATCAGGTTTAAATGGGATTTTTTCTAAAATATTCATATAATTAAAATAGATATAAAAAATAAAATTTTTATTTTTATATATATGTCACATCAAAAGAAAGATAGTAATATTCTTAAAGCTGAAGAAATTGCTTTTGTATGGAAAAGTACGGTAAAAAAATCTCCAGAATGTTATTTTATTAAAGATACAATTGTATCTATCTATAATAAAATACCAAATAATAGTTATTATGACCCCACTCGCGTTCGTTTGTACAATATACTAGATTCTATATGGTATAGTACCCCGGAAATTCTCCAGAAATCTTGGGGTGATATCTACACAACATTAATAACTTATATACCTTTTAAACATACAAATAAAATATCAAAATGGACAAATGATATCTTTATTATTTGGAATAAAGCGCAAAAACAACGAATACATCAGCCATCTCCCTCATATCATATGTATCTATCGCCGCCATTACCTCTGCCATTACCGCCATTATAAGAAAAAAAAGGTAATGATTGTATATCTTGTAAAAAATCAATAATATGACAATTATGGTATTTATATACCCATCGTTGTGATGTTGTATACCATCCAATTGAAAAACAAACGGAATGTATATCAATAAAATCATAATAATTTAGATACGATTGGGTATTTATTTTTTCCAAAATATCGCTCTTGAATGTGTTGTACTCTTTTAATTCTTGTATAAGAATATCGTGATTGCGCTTTCGTAAAATTTTTGCCACTGGGTGTCGAAAATGAATAAACATTTTATGTTTAATATCATATGGTAAAGAGTGATATATCTCCATTTTTCTATAATAGTATTATTTTATTCTAATATTTATTCAACTAATTCAATTCTTATTTTCTGTTTTAATCGCGTTTCATCCATAAAGATAAATAATTTAAATCGCTGTTGTGTATGGTTTTCTTTCTCATAACGACTTGTGAAGCGATTTACCATCTTTAATTTTGGTAAATAAACCATATATTGATACAAAGCATCTCCACGAATAATCTTGTCAAATATAAATCCATCATATAATTTATCACGTTCTTCTTTATTAATCATACAAAACTTAAGTAAATTACAATCATTCTGAACTTTGCGAATGGACCGCATTGTTTGATTAATATAGGCAAAAGAATCGGGTTCCGTCCATTTTTTATAAAATAATTCCGATTGTTCGTTAAATTCAAGTAAACCAAGTGAATGTTGTAGTGTCATAATATTTAATAGATCAATTAGACGTCGAATGGGTGACGTAATATGGACATAGGCGTCAAAATCCAATAAATCATGGCTTTCTATATTTTCAAATTTTACATAATTACCCCCAAAACTATTCCACATTTTTAGAAATTTCGTAACATTCTTTGGTAAATGTTCTGGAGCAATGAAATTCTTATTTCCTTTTACAGATCGATATATACCAATTTCACGCTTTACCATTTCCTTCGCAGTTAAATAATTCATTAAGATCATTAAATATGCAATCATATCGTGACACGAATGCATATTTTCCATATATTTATATTTTTTATTTAAATTATCAACAAGTTTAAATGTCTTCTTATACATTTTATTTTTACTCATTCTTTTCGTATCGTATCTCAAATTCTCTTTGACACATATACTTGTATTACAATAAGATGTTTCTATAATTTCATATGTTGATTTTCTAATCACTATATCTAATGTGAAAGCAAATCGGATTCGTTTTTCCTGCAAACTACATAATGCGTCTGATAGTATGGTTGGCAACATTGGTCGTTTTCGGTCAGGTAAATAAATGGTTGCAATCCGTTTGGAAAATGAATCCCAAACACCCATTATATCAATCCAAAATGAAACATTTGATATATAAATACTAAGTAATAATTTGTCATCATCAATATCTGTTATTCCAAAAGCATCATCAAAATCTTTACTTTCCTCTGGATCAATAGATATTATTACGCGATCTCTTCTATCTACAATATTATATTTTTTCATAATAGTTTCAATAAAATAATCTTCTGACCGCGATTTTAATTTCCTCATTGTTTTTTTTGTAAATTGCTGGATGGATGCATATAAACTTTTACAATATAATTGATATTCATAGAAATGATTTAATATACTCACATCACCCAACACATTTACAAGGCACCCTACAGGATGTTTACCCTCCCAATGAGCAAAAGTGAAAATTACATATTTATTATATAATTTCTTACTAAATCCGAGTTTCAAAGTATAAGGAACTAGAAATTCGGGAAATCGTCTATCATCTGGAATACAACGGTATAGAAAACGCCCTTTCTTGTTTGTCCCAAAACGTTTATTCCCTTCAAGCACGAGAATAGCTGGAATATTTGGCATTGATCGAATCGAAGAGTGTAAAATAACAACTTTATCATTCTCTACACGAAATATATCCTGATTAAATAGTTTTGATTTCACGGGATCAACATTTATACCTTCTGCTGGTACAGATGTTGAGGAATTAATAATATCATACTCATTATAATGACGATCTGAAACATTTAATTTATATGTCTGCATTACATTTAATTTATACAAAAGAAATTAAACTATATTTCAATTTATTAGCAGTTCTTACAGTGATGTATTATATTATTATTATTTGATTGTGCTTGTCCTAAACGAATATTATCTAATTTATGTCCAACACCACCGGCTAAATTGCGTGTGATAGGTTGCGGTACGTTACAAACAACGCCATTTACACCATTTTGAACCTGATGACAATAATTTCGTCTAGCAAGGGCACCAGCGGCAGCCCCATTAACGCCATAACGACATCTCCAACCACCTGTCCCCGCTCCACACAATACCATACGTGAATTTACACGAGATGCCACATATCGTTTATTTTGGGGTTTTCTCCCTATAAGAGATGGGATACCCTGCAATTTCATACCGGTTTGGTTTGTTTTTGTTCGCATTTTTCCTTGCCATACTTTTTTAGGAACTCCTCCACTCATTTATAAATTACTAATATAAAATTATTTAGAAATTTATTTATATCGTCTTTTTTTTCTTGTGCGACGCTTTCTTTTTCCTCCCTTATGATTTTTCGATTTGTTTAATACGGGATAATCATATGCTGTAAAGCATATTGATGCAAATACTGTTCCATGTTCTTCTTTTACATCGAGTGATTTAAATGCTAAAACATGACCTGGATGAATAATAAATCCCTTACTTGTTCTGTTATCTTTGTACATTTCAAATTTATTGGGAAATGTTCCATAATTGCGCCTTTCTATCATACCTTCAATCGATTCTCCAAGACTCTTCTCTACATCCGTCTTGGTACCACTTCCAGAATATTCACAAGCAAAACCCCCTAAATGGTTGCCTTTTGAATCGGCAACATTTGTTATCATAACGCCCGCTGTAATAGTTGTTCCTTTTTTCCCATTTGCTTGCGCCATAATACAGTCCATAACTTCCCCCCATTGAATATTTTTTAACCCTGTCTCCTTATCTATACGTTTGGCATTTGTCGGAACAACACTCGTATATTTTATCACATTTACATTTTGGATTCCAGCATCATTTAAAGCCGCATCATATGACCCTGTTTCAAATGGTAAACCTGCTGATCCAGCATCAGATTCTCCCGCGCCAACAGTAATAAAATATTCACATGGTACTTTATTGCCCAAAACTTGTTTTGTCATTTCTTATATTAATTATTTATTATTTTTATTCTGTGTCGATTTTTTTTATAATATCTCTCTTAATATTTTGTTTTTGTAATAAAGATAATATAATTTCAGGAAGAATGGCCAATGTATTCATATACGTTCGATATTGAAAATTACATATACACGATAATTCTGTATATTCTATAGAATACCACCAATATGCAGGAACAAAAATAATTTGACCTGGCATAATATCTAAATCCAAAACCTTTATTTTATCAAATGATTTCTTATATTTTTCTTGAACTTTCCAAGGATTTACTGGAGAACGATACTCAAAATTATCATAATCCTTTATAACATCTAAATAACGACCATTCTGTGGTGAGATCAACTTTAACTTGGCCGCTCCATTTGTAAGATAAATATAATTGCGATAATTTAGATTATATCGTAATGGTGTTTGGCAACCGACAGATCCACTCCAAATATCATATATACAACGTGATACCATATGTGGTCTTAGAAATGCATCATTATACTTAAATATTTTTAATGTCCCAGTTTCATTTAAAAAATCTATATTATTTTCGCTCATATACACTTTTTTATCATCATTTTGGAATAAATGAACGGCTTCTTTTAATAGAAATGGGAGATACATTTCCTTTGTATCATCATTATCATCATCTACATTTCTAATTTTTATATCAAAAGCACCATAAACATCTTCTAAAGTTGCAAGATTGCAACTTTCTTTTAGTTGTGTATTTTCGAATTCAAATATCACAGGTTGGCGAAAATCACATATCTCTTCTAATTTTTCTTTTGATGGTTGTTCAATTGTATAAACTTCTAAATCGTTACTTACTTTAAGATGAAAGAAAATATGCAAATATAAAAATAATACCAATGCAAATATAAAAATGGTTAAAAATATATTCATATTACTACTATTTAAGAAACGATTTTGAGAAATTCTCCGTATTACTCAATGTCCTTTGGTGCTATAAAGAATTGACAATATGATTTGGATTGCGATACTAATACATCATCATCCTTATCATCGTCATTGGATACACAATTATCAAGTGAATAATGTATTTTCATAGGATACAGAGTACTACAATGGATGTAAATATCAGAACTTATTTTATTAAAATGACACACTCGTTCTAAGAAACTTAGACCATAATTTAACTTAAGTTCTGTATCTTCTTCAATAGCATAACCCATAATATCGTCTTCTTTAATACTCGCCGTCATTGATCCAAGTATGCCTGATGCCAATAATTCTATTTTTTCATCTGTACATTTAACTTGAACTGTATCGTTAAAGATACCTAATTCTTTAACAAGTTCTGAGAATTCATTTGACTTGAAACAAATATCTGCTTGATATTCTACATTTGGAATCTCCATTGTCTCCATATCCATATCAATTCTAGTAAGTTCAAATTCCTTTGAGATTGAGTCTTCTCCTCTAAAAGAAATTGACATCTTATCATCGTTATTCTCCCATAATAGTTCAATATATTGGTCCTCATTCAAACAATTAATAATTTTAAAGAATGTTTCACAATGTAATCCGAATTTTTCTTCAGAATCATCTTCATCAGCTTCATAGAAATCAAACCATTTCTTTTCAATATTTAACTCAACCAATAAAGCGTGTGTTGCATCCATCCCTTGCATATATACATTTGTAGATGTAAAGGTAATATTTGCGTCATCTAATATATTTTTCAAATTGCGAAATATATTAGCAAAGATATTTACCTTTACTTTATCCTTTAGTACTAGTTTCATTGTTTAATAATTATTAATATCCTCTTTCCTAAATCAATTTTCTTCTACAACTTCTCCTTCCTCACTACCGGTATCTTCATCGTCATTTCCAGTTTCATTATTTGATACCGTACTTACTAAATTTTCTACTTTATTTGATAGAAGGCGTAATTGTTCACCCATAACTGCTAGTTTTGTAGTATTCGACCCCTTACTTGCCATTTTGTTCATTTTTGTTTCTAATGCTGCCACACGATGTAAATCGGTCTCGACTTTGTGTACTAAATTTTGCAAAGAATCAAAAGCAACACTTAAATTTTCTTCTAAAGTATCAACACGAGGGTCTGCCTTTTCCGTTTTGAAAGAGTTTTCAATCTCTTTCAGATACTGTTCAATTCGTCCCAAACGTGTTTCGTGGAATTTTGCAATAGTAAATAATTTTTCATTTGGTGAACCTTGAATAACTTGCGCTTCTAATTTACGATTCATTATAAAAGATTATAATGTTAAATTTTTATTTGAAAAACGCAATTTACGCTATCATATCCATTTTTATAATCGGGTGCGACTTATAATTTAAAATTCGAATATGATCTAGTGTATAATCATTTATCTCTGTCTCTTTTTTAATCTGTAAAGTAGAAAAGGGTAAGGGTTGTCGTAAAAGCTGTTTTTCTAAAGATTTACCATGGACATCATATATATGCGCATTCCCTATAAAATGAATAAATTCTTTTGCTTTTAAGTCACAATGTGTGGCTAAAATATGGGTCAAAAAACTATAAGAAGCAATATTAAAGGGGACACCTAAACCAATATCACCACTACGTTGATATAAACAACAGGATAGTTCATCATTCTTATTCACATTAAACTGCATAAGAATATGACAAGGTGGTAATGCCATTTCTGATATCTGCAAAGGATTCCAAGCACTTAGTATTAAACGTCTGGAATACCGTTTTGTCGGGTGTTTCAATGTATCTATAATGTTTTGTAACTGATCTACACCTTGTCCACTATAATCTGTTTGTGCATCTCTATATGGGGCATTAAAATGTCGCCATTGATGACCATATATGGGACCCAAATCATCTTCTTTATAGTGTTGCAGACCTTGCTGATCTAGAAATGATCTTTCACCATTCTTATCCCAAATATGCACATTTTGGGATTTTAATAAGTGGTTACTTGTAGAACCATTCATAAACCATAGCAGCTCCTTTAGACAGATTTTCCATGCTAATTTTTTTGTAGTTAATAACGGCAATGTCTTATTTGCCAAAGGGAAACGCATTGTTGCACCAAAAATACTTCTCGTTACTCCATTTCGCCCCGTTGATATTTCACCTGATGTTAGAACATCTTTAATAAGTTGCAAATACTGATATTCAGGGTGTATAGTTTGTTTTCTTATATTTCGTAAAAACATAATTTAATATTAAGTGTTTTTTTTAATTTCTTTCTATAATTCATATGGA
>Ga0114996_10006037_pt1 | contig 14069 bp, 9 predicted proteins | sample ArcticOcean_MG_C_4_FD_87039 | JGI IMG/M metagenome (GOLD analysis project Ga0114996, IMG submission 87039) | Marine microbial communities from western Arctic Ocean - ArcticOcean_MG_CB4_134 | ecosystem: Environmental > Aquatic > Marine > Oceanic | place: Arctic Ocean: Canada Basin | collected...
CAGGAGAACTGCAAAGTCTGACCGGAAGGGGTCAGGTCCATGTTTTCGGTTAACGCTTTACGGTGATAGTAATACCGAGTTGGCCGAAAAATGGACCAGACCCCGACTTTGCAGGCCTCCTGGGGAGCCGCGCCAGATACTGGTATCCCCCCGCCAGATGGTTATACTCGAACGTAACGGGCTGTTGATCGTTGGATCAAGCGCAGTTGGCGGACTGACTCGTCCGACGCTTCTCACAATATGTCTACTCATACGATGGAGAGCATCTCATTGTGTTCGACCGCGGTTCGCGGCCATCCCGATGCTGATTGTGGTGCCGATGCTCTATGCGATCATGTTTCGAGTTTCGTCGCAGTCGGCAAGTCAGGAAATTGGAGAATAGTCGTGGTTCGCTCCGCAAACCTTACGTTTCGCTAGCGATCCACGACGAAAACACCCACCGCTCGATCAAAAAAGTTCGCATATTTGTGTGGTGCGTTCGTTCTCCTCGCTCTCACTTCGGGTTAGTATGGGACATAGACAGCAACGGCTTTCTGTGGGCAGATTTCCAATAGTAGTGTCTAAACGATACGAGGATGCAACGATGAAAAACGCATTGATCTGGGGCTGTCTCTGTATGACGGCCATGCCACTGCTGGTTGGTTGTGGCGAAGCGCCGGCCAAGGAGTCGGTGACTCGCCCGGTGCGGTGGCTGACCGTGGCCGACTCCAAGGCGTTTGTTGGGCGCCGGTTGCCTGGCAAAGCGAACGCCGTGCGCGAGGTGAATCTTAGTTTTAGGATCAACGGCCCGATGGTAAGGTTCCCGGCGGACAAGGTTGGCAAGATCGTCAAAAAGGGTGAGTTGCTTGCTCAGATCGATCCGCGCGACTTTGAAGTCGAACTGGAAAACAGCAACGGGGAACTCGCCCGAGCGGAGGCGAACCTCGATTCGATGCGCAAGGCGCGGCCGGAAGACATCGAGAAACTAAAGGCCGAAATTCAAATCGCCACGGCCCGACACAATCGGTCCATAGCGGACTACGATCGTGCGGTTCCGTTGGTCAAAAGCCGTGCGATCTCGCGGGCCGAGTGGGATATCCGCGTTCAGGCCCGCCTTTCGGCACAGGCACAGCTGAAGCAGGCAGAAGAAAACCTGACGATTGGTCAGACCGGCGCGCGGCCCGAAGACATCGCCGCCAAGCAGGCCGAGATTCGCTCTCTGCAGGCCGCGGTCAGTGCGGCCCAGGATCGATTGAAATACACGAGCCTGGTCGCCCCGTTTGCTGGCTCGGTGGCAACGACCTATGTCGAGAACTATCAGACGGTGCAGGCCAAGCAGGCGATCATCCGGCTATTGGACACGTCGCAGATCGAGTTGGTGGTCGAGATACCAGAAAGCCGCATCGGCATGGCGTCTTACGTGAAAAATGCCAAGTGTGTGTTCGATGCGTTTCCGGACATCATCATTCCCTGCCGTATCACGGAAGTCGGCACCGAGGCCTCGCAGACCACACGAACTTATCCTGTGACGCTGTTGATGGATCAACCCGAAGGAGCAAAAATTCTTCCCGGCATGGCGGGCAAAGCATGGGGCGAGGTCGAACTGCCCGATGACTTCAGCGACAAAGGCTACGAGATCCCCGAAGCGGCCGTCTTTGATAACAAGGAAGGTCAAAAAATCGTCTGGGTCTTGAGCGACGAATCGGACGGCAAAGCCACTGTATCGTCTCATCCGGTCACCCCTGGCGAAATCACGCCGCTCGGGATTCGGGTTCTCGGGATCGAGGCCGGCACGCGAATCGTGACCGCGGGAGTCAGCTATCTCGTGGAAGGGCAAGAAGTCCGGCTGTTGGGTGACAACCCGCAGGAGGCGTCCGAATGAGTCTTGCAGAAACCGCGATCAAGAAAAAAACCGTTACCGGATTCACGACCGTCGTGCTACTGCTCGCCGGCGCGCTTTCGTATACATCGCTTGGCCAACTCGAAGACCCCGAGTTCACCGTCAAGAGCGCGAACATCATGACGACCTATCCCGGGGCGGATGCCCAGGAGGTCGAACTCGAGGTGACCGACCGGATCGAAAAAGCGATCCAGGAGATGCCGCAGGTCAAATATATCGAGTCGCTCTCACGGGCCGGCCTGAGCGTGATCACCGTGAACCTCTGGCCGAAGTACACGTCAGAGAAGCTACCCCAGATTTGGGATGAGCTGCGCAAGAAGGTCGGCGACGTGAACGATCTTCCGCCGGGCACTGGCACGCCCGTGGTCGGTGATGACTTTGGCGACGTCTATGGTTTTCTGCTGGCGATGACTGGCGAGGGCTATACGCCGGCCGAAGTCGAAGATTATGCCGATATGATGAAAAAGGAATTGAGCCTGGTGCCCGGCGTGGCCCGGGTGGAACTCTGGGGTGTGCAAAAGCGGTGCATTTATCTGGATGTTTCCGAGACTCAGCTTTCGCAGCTGGGAATCAGCATGGAGACGCTCCAGCAGACGCTCCTCAGCCAGAATCTCGTGGTCGACTCCGGCGGGCTCGACTTGCCGACCGATCGGTTGCGGATCGAACAGACCGGTGCGTTTACCTCGCCCAAGGATATCGAGGACCTCGTCATCCGCGGTGCCGGTATCAGCGAGTTGGTCGCCGAGGACACTACCACGGCAGTGGCGTCGGCAGGCGAAGAGCTGATGCGGATCGGCGACATCGGCACGGTCCGTCGCGGTTATGTCGAACCGCCCAACACGATGATGCGTTACAACGGCAAGCCGGCCCTGGGGATCTCGATTTCAAACGTCTCGGGCGTCAATATCGTTGATCTCGGAGTGGCGCTCGACAAGAAGCTCGATGATCTGTCTGCGATCATGCCGATCGGGATCGAGGTCGCACAAATCTCTTGGCAGTCCGAACAGGTGACCCAATCGATCAACGACTTTATGGTCAGTCTGGCACAGGCCGTGGCGATCGTGATCGGCGTACTTTGGTTGGCGATGGGTTTTCGCACGTCAATGATCGTCGGCATGTGTGGGCTGGTGTTTACGATCATCATGTCGTTCTTGGTAATGGCGCTGCTGGGCATCGACTTGCAGCGCATGTCGTTGGGGGCGCTGGTGATCGCGATGGGAATGATGGTCGACAACGCCATTGTCGTGGTCGATGGGATCATGGTCCGGATCGAGAAAGGAATGGATCGCACGAAGGCGGCGATCGAGGCGGCCACGCAGCCGTCGATTCCGCTGCTGGGGGCGACCGTGATTGCGGTGATGGCCTTCTATCCGATTTATGCTTCGGACGAGAGCGCCGGCGAATATTGCGAGTCACTATTCCTGGTGGTCGCGATTTCACTGATGTTGAGTTGGGTGTTGAGCGTGACGATCACGCCGCTGATGTGTATCTGGTTGCTGCCCGAGCCCAAGGCAGGCGGCGAAGATCCCTACGGCGGAAAGTTCTTCGGCATGTTCCGTGGCGTGTTGGGAATCGCCATGCGGTTCCGCTGGCCGGTGATGGGGGGGGTTGTTGCGCTGTTGGTCGTCGCGATGATCGGCTTTGGCTCGGTCGATCGGACGTTCTTTCCCGACTCGGCCCGGCTGCAGGTGATGATCGACTATTGGGCCCCCGAGGGCACCAAGATCCAAAAGGTTTCGGCCGACTTGTATGAGATCGAGAAGCGTCTGTTGGAAGACACGGACAAGGTTGTCAGCGTCAGTACCTTCATGGGACAGGGCCCGCCGCGGTTCTATCTGCCGGTTGATCCGGAAAAGCCGTATCAGTCGTACGGTCAGTTGATCGTTAACGTTAAAGATGCTGCGGCGCTCAATGCGTTCATTCCCGAGGCCGACGAGCGGCTGCAAGCCAACGTGCCGCAGGCGCTGATGATCGTGCGGCGATATGGTCTGGGCCCCAGCGAAACCTGGAAGGTCGAAGCCCGGATCAGCGGCCCCGGCAACGCCGACCTGAAAAAGATGCGCGAGATGGGCGAGCAGGGGGAGGATATTTTCGCCGAGAGCTCCTATGCAAAAATGACCCGAACCAACTGGCGACAACGTGTCAAGAAAGTGAACTTGCCGTATGACCAAGAGCGGGCACGCTGGACACGGATCTCTCGGTCAGACGTCGCGCGGGCCACGAAGCGGGGTTACGATGGCTACGCCGTTGGTCAGTATCGCGAGGCGGACAAGCTTTATCCGATTCTGTTGCGACACGTCGAAGCAGAACGCCAGGAGTTTGCGTCGAAGATCGAAAACTTGCAGGTCCATCCGACGTTTTCTACTCACACCGTGCCACTGGCGCAGGTGGCTGGCGATATTGCCGTGAAGTGGGAAGATCCGATCATCTGGCGCTACAACCGGCGGCGAACGATCACGGTGCAGGGCAATCCGCCCGATGGCGTACCGGCATCCGCATTGCGAGGTGATCGCATCACGGAGATGAAAGCGATGGAGAAGGAGTTGCCGCCCGGCTACGAGTTGGAATGGGGCGGCGAGTATGAAAGCTCGCGCGATGCCCAAGAGTCGCTGATTCCTGGCATGGTCCCAGCGGCCGTGATTGTGATGTTAATCATTGTGGCGCTGTTCAATGCGGTGCGCCCGCTATTAATTATCTTGTTCACGGTTCCCTTTGCGATCATCGGAGTTACCGTTGGTTTGCTGGTCACCGGACAACCGTTTGGGTTTCTGGCTCTGTTGGGTGCGATGAGTCTGGCGGGGATGATGACCAAGAACGCGATCGTGCTATTGGACGAAGTGGATCTTCAGATCGTCGGAGGCAAGACACGCTACGACGCGGTCGTCATGGCGGCGGTCTCTCGTCTGAGGCCCGTGGTACTGGCCGCCGCGACAACGGTGCTGGGCGTGATCCCGCTGTTGCAGGACGTCTTTTGGGTTGCTATGGCCGTGACGATCATGTTTGGACTGGCTTTCGGTACGATTCTGACGATGGTGCTTGTGCCGGTGTTGTATTCGTGTTTCTTTAATCTCTCGTCGTCGGACAGCGCGGCGGCCGAGTAGCATCCCGTGCAGTCCGCTGTTTGTCGGAAGGTCCCGTGAAAGAATATCGCTTCGCCATCTTGTTGGTTGCGTTGGCCGTCTTTTTAGTCTGCGCTCCGATTGTCGGCGTCGTCGGTTCGCTGAGCAACACCACCGCCGGTCAGTTTGTGATGAGCATTGCGTTTCTGGCGATGCTTGTCTCTGCGGTCTATGCGGTCAGCGGGACGCGGCGGGTCATGACGTTGATGGCAACGCTGCTGGTGCTCGACGCTTTGACGCATATGCTCGATCTGCTTATCACGGATCGTGATTTCGTCGTATTGGGACTCGTGGTCAGCGGAATTTTCTTGGGATTCGTGATCTACGTCGTGTTCAAGCATCTGCTGCAGTGCAAACATGTGACCGTCGATACGATCTGCGCCTCGCTCTGTGTTTACCTGCTGCTCGGGCTGTGGTGGGCGATCGTTTATTCGTTGGTCGATATCTACGAGCCGAATTCGTTCTATTCGGCTATCGATGGCGAGTTTACCCGCATGCGTTTCGGCAGCGAAAAGTCCGTCACGCCGCTCTATTTCAGTTACACGACGATGACCACACTCGGCTACGGCGATCTCGTGCCGCACGCGCCCATCGCGAGAATGCTGACGTCGATCCAAGCCGTCACCGGCCAGATCTATTTGGCGGTACTGGTCGCAAGGCTCGTTGGGATGCAGATCGCGGAATCGCGGCGTGGGGGCAAGAACACGGACGATTGACACGATCGACGAATAACGGGCGCACATCAAAATAACAGACTGCGAACGAATGATCGCTAGATGTCGTCCGGCAACAGATCACGTTGGGCCAGATGGCGGATCGCGTAAACGACGACTCGGTCAGAACGAACAGCGAAGATCGCCCGATGCGTCTTGCGACTCAAGCCGTAAGAAAGCTGCCGTATCTCGATCGGTATGCTCGCGTTTTCGCGAGCGAAAGGACAACGGTCTGGGTCGTCTTCCAGGCTGCGCAATGCCGCCAGAAAACCATCGTACCAGCGTTGAGCTTGCTCCGCCGATCGATTCTCCGCCCACCAGCGCGCGGCGTCTTCCAGTTGACGCTCTGCTTTGGCGGTGACGTAGACATCGTAACTTACTTGGAGAAGCCAAGCTTCTGACGGAGATCGGCGTCAACTTTAGCCAGGGGTCGCATTCGCCCAGCCGTTTCGTCGTCGATGCCTTGCTGGATTTCAGAAACCGCTTGGTCGTAGTCGTCCAGGGCGTGCAGTGCCTGGACGAGAAGGTCCTCTTGGGATCCATATCGCCCTGTGGCCATCCTTTGGTCGATTAACGACTGTAACTGCGTCGGAATCTCGTGCGTCATCACCGCTTCCTCCTTAGCTCGACCATACCATACCGGCGATGGTCGGTCAAAACGAAAGCAGTGCCGACCGGAATGCTGGCCCCCTGTTTTCGTTGCGAGGTGAGCTTGATGCACCCTACTGGACGATCAGGATCGTTGATCAACTCTTCGCGGTCGGCACGGCGAATCTCGACGCCCGCTGGATGACAGCCATTGAAAAAGATTGTGGAAAACGTCTTATTCGATTTGGTTGACCCGCACTGGCTGGGGCAAACTCAGTAGATCGCGATTTACGGCGCATTTTCGACTATTTCAGCAGTAAATACTTGACATCACGGTTCACGTCCGCGAGACTCAACGTATGCGGTGATGACAATCTATTCGTTCGACCGCGCGGATTCCAACAAGTTGACTTAACCAAGGAAAAAACGGCTCGAGTTCTATCTTTTGTTTCGGATCCCAGATCCGGGTAATGCCAATGTCTCGAAAACTGACCGATGTGCCGATGAGTTGGCCTCGCGCAATTCGCGTCTTTCGACGTGTCGAGTTGCGGCGTGCTAACCCGTTCGCCCGACTGAGTGGCGATGCGCGGCACATGCAGTTTTTCGACGCAGGTCGAGAAGGGCATTTTGTATCCCCGGCTCCTGGCACTCGAAGCAATCTCCGAGGTAGAACCGATGCGAATGAACATAACCATGCTGATAGCGCTGGGGGGCCAGATTTTCTGGCTCGCCACGACGGCGCAGGCCGTGTCCATCACGGTCCTGAACCAAAGCTTTGAACATCTCAATCCTAGAACCGTCCAAAACATCCCCAACCTGACTCGCGGCGTCGATATCTTCGATGCGGTCGACGGTGTCCTTGACGGGGATCTCTTTCACACGACGTCGGGCGTTCCGATTGACCAGCCCACGGCAAACGACAATCCGCGGGACTGGACAACAAGCGAAGACGACAGTCACGCAATCGCCTGGGACGCCCGATGGCCTGGTTGGCATCACGCGACCAACGCGGGGCCAGCCCACGGGCATCAGTCGTTGTTGCTCGACAACCGCGGGAACGGTATCAATGGCCAAATCAAGCAAAGCCTCGGCACGGTCGGCTCGTTGGGAATCGGTGGGCTCGACAAGCTGGTCATGACGTTCAACGCCCGATTTGGCGAACCAGGGCAGACGCCATCGGGTGATCCTAACGTCGACTTCTACGCCTTTTTCGAGGTCAACGCAGCTGAGATTATCCCGGGCCGGTTCCATTCGTCCATGGGGCAATTCTCTCCAGAACGAATCATCCAGACCTGGGGCGAATTGGGCCTGAACAATACGACCGACCATCTGCCGCCCAACCTGAGAGTCGCCAATCCGCCGGGCCCTCAGATCGCCTTGGGGACTCTGATCACCTCACAGACACAGCATATGGGCGAATACTCCGTCGAGTTGCCTTTGACCGGCCTGAGTGCGGGCGATTCGATTGGCATCGGGATACGCTACGAGGACAACGGTACCGACGGCGGTTGTTGCAATGCGCGAACCTATGTCGACAACGTTCGTGTCGATGCGATCAGCGTGATTCCAGAACCGACCAGCATGGCCACCGCAATGATTGGGTTGATGTTATTATGCGGGGTTAGCCGCTGCCCGAGGCGAAGAAAGTGACTGCGAAGCATCACGGTGGGCCGATTGCACTTTGTCGTGCAAACGCCACAATGACGTAGCAGCGCTTTCTTGTTCGCCCGCGGCTACTTTCGGATCGCCAAACCATGCTCAGCGACGACGTGACGATATACGGCCTGCTGATTCTCTGCATCCATGGGCTGGGGATCATCACGGCGCTTCACGCGGTGATGAACGTGCGCACCTCGCAGGGTTCGGTCGCCTGGGCGATCTCGCTGCTGACGTTCCCGTATCTTGGGCTGCCGCTCTATTGGGTCTTTGGTCGCAATAAGTTCGTCGGCTATGTCAACTCGCGTCGGGCTGACGACGCGGAACTCAATGAGGTCATCGAAGAGGCCGGCCGTCGTGCTCGCGAAGCAGGGCTCGTTGTGCCCGACCCGCACGATACGCATTCGGCGCTCGAGCGATTGTGCGAATTGCCGTTTCTGCCCAGCAATCAGGTCGATCTTTTGATCGATGGCCAAGAGACGTTCGACGCGATCTTTGCCGCGATTGATCGGGCCAAAGACTATGTGCTTGTGCAGTTTTTTATTGTCAACGACGACCAGTTGGGGCAAGCGCTCAAAGACCACCTGATCGCCAAGGCGAACGAAGGCGTGCGGATCTATTTTCTATATGACGAAATCGGCAGCCACAAGTTGCCCGGGCGATATCTCGAAGAGCTACGCCAAGCCGGCGCTGACGTACGGGCGTTTCACACCACCAAGGGACGTCGCAATCGATTTCAGCTTAACTTTCGCAACCACCGCAAGATCGTGCTCGTCGACGGGCTCGAAGCTTATGTCGGCGGCCACAACGTCGGCGACGAATACATGGGCCGCGACCCCAAGATCGGCGCATGGCGTGACACGCATGTCAGCCTCCGCGGTCCGGCCGTGCACGTCGTGCAGCTTTCATTTCTCGAAGATTGGTATTGGGCCACGCAGGAGATCCCTGCCTGGGACTGGGAGCTGCGCAAGTCCGACGCGGGCGAACAAGATGTATTGGTCCTGCCGACCGGCCCGGCGGACGAGCTAGAAAGCTGTAGCCTGATGTTCGTCCACCTGATCAACACCGCGCACCAGCGGGTTTGGATCGCCAGCCCGTACTTTGTGCCGGACCGCAAGGTGATCGCGGCGCTGCAACTGGCGTCGCTGCGCGGGGTCGACGTGCGTATCGTGCTGCCGGACAATCCCGACCACATGTTGGTCTATCTGTCGGCGTTTTCATTTCTCGAAGAGACCGAGGCGGCCGGCGTGAAGGTCTATCGCTACGAAGACGGCTTCATGCACCACAAGGTGATCTTGGTCGACGATCAACTCGCCGCGGTCGGTACGGCCAATCTCGACAACCGATCATTTCGGTTGAATTTCGAGATCACGGTCCTGGTCGACAACCGCGAGTTCAACCAGCAGACGGCCGACATGTTCTACCGCGACTTCAAGCGGTGTCATCTAGCCAAAGCGGTTGACCTAGAAGGGCGCGGATTCTGGTTTCGTTTGGCGGTGAAGCTGTCGCGACTGTTGGCGCCGATTCAATGAGGATCGAAGCGCCGGGCCCTAACCGACCATCTGTTCATCTGATAAACTTCGGGCAACTACCCCTGTTTCGTATCGACAACAATCCTTGCTAGGAAGCTTCCCATGAATGCAAAAGACGCAATCCGCTCGTCTGCTAATGTCAGCTCGATGGTTCTCAAGTCGTACATCAGTGACCTGGACGATGCAGATCTTATGCGGCGTCCTACCGAAGGATGCAATCATCTGGCTTGGCAGTTGGGGCACCTCATCGCCTCGGAAGTGCATCTTCTGGAGCAGGCCGCTCCGGGCAGCGGCAGCAGCGTCGCGTTGCCGGACGGTTTTGCGGAGGCCCATTCCAAAGAGGCGAGCAGCAACGATGATCCGGCCGGCTTTCACGGGAAGGAGATCTATGTCGAACTGTATGACAAGGTTCGCGAGGCGTCGTTGGCGGCGCTCGACGCGCTGCCTGAGTCGGATCTTGACAACGAGTCTCCGGAGGGCATGCGAGACTTCTGCCCGAGCGTCGGTGATCTGTTTGCGCTGATCGCGGTCCATCCGATGATGCACGCCGGCCAGTTCGTCATCGTTCGCCGGCAACTCGGCAAGCCGATTCTGATGTAACGGCACACCAAGCGGGGCAGCGCATGGCGTGCTCCGAGCAGGACCATCTCACCCCGGCACGACGATCGGTTTCTGTTCAACCAACTTCGTCAATTGCGGCTGGACTGCTTGGACTAGACGCAACTGGCCGACGTCGAAAAGCGTGTGCATGATCGTCGAGATCAGACTCTCTGGCCCGAAGTTCTCGGTGGCCGGTTCGCCGCCGTTGCGGGTCGAGCGGCCGATCACACGACCCCCTTTGATACCGCCGCCGTAAAGCAATAGCGGGGCCAACTTGCTCCAGTGATCGCGACCGCCGTTCTTGTTGACCTTCGGCGTGCGTCCCATCTCGCCGGTCGTGACCAGCAGGATCTTGTCGCTCAGCCCTCGGGCTTCGAGGTCGTTGATAAACGCGGCCACCGCGTGGTCATACGAACGGCCCACCGCGTTCATACCGTCGACCATGTTCAGGTTATTGCCGTCCGCGTGCATGTCCCACACGCCTGAGTAGCCAGCGTGAATCGTGATGAACCCACAACCGGCCTCGCACATCCGCCGAGCCAGCAGCAGCAGCTTGCCGATCGTCTGGGCCTGGGAGGTGAAATAGCCGCTACGGCCGCGCGACTTATCGTTCCACTGGCCCTTGCGTGCAAAATGACTGGTGTCATATCGGGCCACAACCTTGGGATCTTCCTTCGACAGATCCATTGCCTCGGACACGCCGCCCCCTAACAGCAGCCGATACGCTTGTTGCTGTAGTTCGTCCATCGACTGAAGCCCGCCGCTGGCGTCGACTTGCCGGTTCAGTCGATCGAGTGCCGCCAACAGCGAGCGGCGATCTTCGAACAGCCGCTCCTTGGGCAGACTCAAATGCATGTTCTGTTGTAATTGGCCCTTGCTGCCCGGCATGAATGGGGCAAAGCCCGAGCCGTACTTGCCGGTCGCCTTCAAGTCGCCTCTTGCCGAGGGTCCCGGCACGTCAGGATCGACGGCGCTAGGATGCAGGATCGCATTGGTCGGCATGCCGGTCGTCGAGTGCGTGGCCCCGACCATTCGGGAGTAATGCACGCCGATGATCGCCTGGAGCGAGGCGTTGCTGACGATCGGCTGAATGTTGTGGCCGCTGTTGTTAGTTTGGAACGACCGCACGACCGTGAATTTGTCAGAAAGCCCAGCCAGGCGGTCCATCGTGTCGCCAAAGATCACGCCCGGCGTCTTGGTGCGAATGACCGGCGTGAGGGTTCGCACACCGCTGGGAGCGTCGGGCTTGGGATCAAACGTCTCGAACTGACTCGGCCCGCCCTGTTGAAACAGAAAGATCACCGACTTGCCGGTGATATGTCGCGGCGATTGCCCGGCCTCAGCACTCCCGGCCAACAGCGAAGGAAGCGACAGCCCGGCCATGCCGAGACTGCCAACCGTCAACAATTGCCGCCGACTGATCGGTCGATTTCCGTCGAAGATCGAAAGCATCGCACTTTCCCCTCGTGGCGGCTGGCCAAGATGCGTTCACCAAGAACCCATTAACGTCATTTTATGCGTTTCGGCACAAAAAGCCATAGGCCTTGCGGTTTTTGGGGAAAGAGGCGCAATGATTTCCAAAATTCTGGCAAGATAGGGCAGCGCGGTCGAGTGCTACAGACTCTTCAGATACCGAATCAACACCCGCTGCTCGTCGGCGCTCAGCTTCCGGGGCAGTTGATGCTTGTGGTCGCGGATCACCTGCTCGACACTGGCGGCGCGGTTGTCGTGAAATAGTCGGTGGCGATGACCAACGCCGCGAAGCGACGGTGGACTGAATTTCTTCGAGCCATGCTCATCCTGCAGGCCGACATCGTACGACTCGTCGGAAGTGAGGGTTCGGCCCGCGTGACAGGTGTTGCATTCGAGCGATTCAAACAGCTTGCGTCCCTGGGCGATTGTTGCTCGATCGGCGCTGGACGTTGCGGGCTGAAAAGGGGGCGGCGGCTTGAGCGTCTTGAGAAACTCGACCATGTCGTTGACGTCGTGATCTGCAAGTTTACGGCCTTGCATGGTTAGTCGCAGCGACTGATGCAACTGATCGTCGAGCCGCTTCTTGTTTCCCAGCCAAGCCCAAGGACCGGTCTCTGTGACGCCGAGCAGCGAAAGAATTCGTTTAGGACCTCCCTCGTGGCCGTCGCCCAACGTATCGGCCAGACGACCGGTGGTATGCCCGTCGGTGTGACAACTGTGGCAACTAAACCAACCACCCAGCGACAACCGAGCGTCGAAGAAATGCGCCTCGCCACGTTCGACGGCCCCCGGCTTAGGGCTCGGACCAAGTGGCAGATGACGCACGGCATAGGGCGAATCGTCGCGGCGTTTGGTATAGCGATTGTACGACTCGCGGGCAGCATACTTGTCGTCACCACTTTTCTTGTCGATTTGCTTCGACTTGGAAGCTGGCAGCGGCGTTTTTTTCTTCGCAACGGACCGCAGATCAAGCAGACTGACCGAGTCGGAAAGCTGATTGACGATGAGAAACTTGTCGTCGCCCACCGCCACGACCGCGACCGGACGGCGTCCCACCCCAGTTCGCTCAAGGCGGACTCGATCGGGCTGGATCACGGCTACTTCGCTCGTGCCGGCCAGGGCGATCACCAGACGTCCATCGTCGGTGACCACCATCGCATCCGGATCACCGGCTCCCCGCGTTGCGTTTCCGATCATCACGAATCGACTCCCCTGCATCACGTCGGCCTTAGGGTCGAGCAGCTTTTCCTTGCGGAGCACGCGCAGCGCGTCCGACATCATTCCTCCCCACATAATGTCACTGCGTCGCGGCGGCGTGAACTTGTTGAGTAATTGGTGCGATACCAAAACTCGCTTGCCATCGGGACTTAGCGCGAGGCCGCGGATGTTCTGTGCCGAAAGGGAGTGAACGGCTTCCACTTTGTGCGAGTCGAGGCGAATCGTTGCGAGTCGATCACCAAATGCGTCGGCAACGAGGAGCCGAGAAGCGTCTTCGAGAATCAGTTGCTCTCGCGGCGCGAAGGAGAGTTTTACCGTCGCAATGATCTGCGGCGGTTTGGCCTTTGTAGATGCCTGCGGCAAGCGGACGAACGTGACCTTCCTGCTCCACATCGATCAAACCGAACACCAACTGCCATCAGCCGACACGCGAACACTCACAGGATGCTTCGGCATCGGCAGTTCCCATTTGATGCGTGCCGCCGATTGATCGATTTCAACCGCCACGAGCCGTCCGCCTTCGGCGTCAGTGACAAGCACATTGCGCCGTCGCACGTCGATGTCGGTCGGCTGGCCTTTGATCTCGAACTCGGCGGCGACCGCGAATCGCTCGAGGTCGATCACCGAGAGCGTTCCACTCCGGCGGTTGGCGACGATGGCCGTCTCGCGATCAAGAAGCCGCACCGCCACAGGGCGCCGATGCTGTGACGCAGTGTGCGCGACCTTTGCTAAGTCCGCAGCGAATGCCACGGACGAAAGAAAAAGCCCGGCGATGACCGACAGATACGTCCTCTTTCTCATGGCATGCAATCCTGTGCAATCGGAAACGGTGATTACCAGCACCACAGTATGGCGAAAAGAATCGTCGCTGTCACGTTAGATACGCCGCTCGGCCTGTTCGCATAGATCATCGAAGACCGAAAACCGCACACGGTCTCACCCGGTCTGCGGGATAGAGAAAACAGGATACAATGGGGCCCCACCCCGGTTTGTCTAGGCAAGCAAAACCCGCGAGAGAGATGCGACATGAGCAAGAAAGCAATTCTATATTCGGCGATTCTGACATGGACCTTCCTGTTATCACAACCACCCCAGACATCCGCCAAAGTGCACGTATGGGCTGCCGGAAGCACCGAAAAGATTCAGGACAGAAATCGGTCCCCGTTGCCGCACGATCGTGTTTGGAACGCTCAATCGCGAACCGTCTCGATCGACGGAGTGCGTGGTGAGCGCGTGCCGTTTCACGTGGTTCTGACAGTCGAGAACGAGGATTGCCGAGAGGTGACATTTC
>Ga0114996_10006038_pt1 | contig 14068 bp, 9 predicted proteins | sample ArcticOcean_MG_C_4_FD_87039 | JGI IMG/M metagenome (GOLD analysis project Ga0114996, IMG submission 87039) | Marine microbial communities from western Arctic Ocean - ArcticOcean_MG_CB4_134 | ecosystem: Environmental > Aquatic > Marine > Oceanic | place: Arctic Ocean: Canada Basin | collected...
TCGACGATCTTCAACCGGTTGATCAGGTCTTTGGCTTTTTGCTTTGAACCGGTCTCGGCCAGATCCTGGCGCAACTTGACCGACAGCGTCACCAGGTCGAGACCGACCAATAGCTTGCGGACTGCTTCGGCGCCCATCTCGGCCTGGAACGCCCCCTCGCCGTGTTGCGCACGAGCTTGGCGGTATTCCTCTTCGGTGAGCAGTTGCTGACGTTCGAGCGGCGTATCGCCCGGGTCCACCACAACATAGTCCTGGAAATAGATCACTTTTTCCAGGCTGGTGGTCTTCATGGCCAACAGGTTACCCAATCGACTGGGCATCGCCTTGAAGAACCAAATGTGAATTACCGGAGCGGCCAATTCGATGTGGCCCATCCGCTTGCGACGCACACGACTATGCGTGATCTTGACGCCACACCGGTCGCAAATCATCCCCTTGTATTTCATCCCGCGATATTTACCGCAGGCGCACTCCCAGTCCTTCTCCGGGCCGAAGATCCGTTCGCAGAACAGACCGTCCTTTTCCGGGCGATAGGTGCGATAGTTAATCGTCTCGGGTTTTTTGACTTCGCCAAAAGACCAGCTTCGAATGTCATGCGGACGTGCGAGGCTGATTTTGACCGAGGCGTAATCATTTATCCGATCATAAGAGGTTTCGCCGAGGCTCACGGTTCACGCTCCTGGAAGGCCGGGTGGTTTGAAAATTGAGTATTGAGTAACCGCACTGCCAAAGCAGCATCGCGGGATTTTTTGCTTTAGAGTCGTCGTTTCTCGAGTTGCATATTCAACCCGAGACCGCGAATCTCGTTCGTCAGGACGTCAAAGCTCGCGGGCGTTCCCGCCTCGAGCGTATTTTCGCCTTTGACCATCGATTCGTAAATCTTGGTGCGACCTTCTACGTCGTCGCTCTTGACGGTGAGCAACTCTTGCAGGATGTAGGCCGCCCCATACGCTTCCAACGCCCAGACTTCCATTTCTCCGAAACGTTGGCCGCCAAAGCGAGCCTTGCCGCCCAACGGTTGTTGCGTGATCAGCGAGTAGGGCCCCGTGCTGCGGGCATGCACCTTGTCGTCGACCAGGTGATGCAACTTGAGCATGTAGATGTACCCGACGGTCGTCTCTTGCTCGAACGGAATACCGGAGCGACCGTCCATCAACTGCGCCTTGCCGTGGGCCGGCAGTCCGGCCTTGGCGAGACAGGCATTGATTTCTTTTTCCGTGGCACCATCGAACACAGGCGTGATCGCCTGAAACCCGAGTTTTGATCCGGCCCAGCCAAGATGGGTTTCAAGGATCTGCCCGACGTTCATACGACTCGGCACACCCAACGGGTTGAGCATGATCTGGACCGGCGTTCCGTCGGCGAGGAACGGCATATCCTCTCGCGGAAGGATCTTGGCGATCACTCCCTTGTTTCCATGTCGCCCGGCCATTTTATCGCCGACAGAGATCAATCGCTTGGTCGCGACGTAGACCTTCACCATCTGCAGCACGCCGCTACGCAATTCATCGCCCCGTTTCATCGAGTTGAGTTCTCGATCACGGGCGTCGATGGCCGTCTCGATATCAGGCCACTGCGCCTTATAAATCCGTTCCACTTCGGCCTGACGATCAGCACTGCGCATGCGTTCGGTGATCGTACTAATGCGGAATCGCGTCGCCTGTTCGGCGATGAATTTCGCGTCCTGATCCTTAACCAACGGAGTGTCGTCCTCGTCGACCAACGTACGGCCTACCACCGTTTCGATCTCGTTGATCATGATGGAGAAGACCTCTGTGATCTTGGCGTTGCCTTCGGTTTCGGCGTCCTTGAGCGCCTTTTCGAACAACTTACGTTCGTCTTCCGAAAGACTCATCCGGCGCGAGAATTTCTGGGCATTAGTCACGATTCCCTCGACACCCGACGGCACATCAAGCGAGTCGTTTTTGACGTCCTCGCCAGCTCGACCAAAGATGGCATGCAACAGTTTTTCTTCGGGCGTCAATTCGGTCTTTGACTTAGGCGAGACTTTTCCGACGAGGATATCGCCGGGACGTACGTACGTTCCGACACGAATGATGCCGCCCTCGTCAAGGTTTCGTAAAGCCTTCTCGCTGACATTCGGGATGTCTCGTGTGAATTCCTCTCGGCCGAGTTTCGTTTCGCGAATTTCGATATCGAATTCTTCGATATGGATCGAGGTATAGGTATCTTCTTGCACCAACTCTTCGCTGATGATAATCGCGTCTTCGAAATTGAAGCCGTCCCACGACATGAACGCCACCAACACGTTACGACCCAGCGCCAATTCACCCTGGTACGTCGCTGCACCATCGGCTAAGACTTGGCCGCGTTCGACTTTTTCTCCCAGCTCGACAATCGGCTTTTGTGTCTGACAAGTACGCTCGTTCAGGCCAACAAACTTCGCGAGTCGGTACGTATCGCTGCCTACCTTGATCCGATCGGCGTCAACATAGGTCACCTTCCCGGCACGTCGTGCCCGCACCAACATCCCCGAATTGGCCGCCACTTCGCGTTCCATTCCCGTACCGACAATCGGTGGCTCAGCCACCAACAACGGCACGGCTTGACGCTGCATGTTGGATCCCATCAACGCGCGGTTCGCATCGTCATGCTCCAAAAAGGGAATCAGCGCCGCCGAAACACCCACCATCTGGCTCGGCGCGACGTCGATGTACTGAATCTTATCGATCGGGACCATCTCGAAGTCTGCCCGAATCCGGGCCACGATCGAGGGTCCTTTGAGTTCACCGCCGCCGGAAACCACCGCGTCGGCCGGGGCTGCATAGGCTTCGGCCTCGTCGTCCGCCCGTAGCCACGCCACCTCGTCGGTCAACTTCCCTTTACTGACCTCACGATAGGGTGTGATCAAAAAACCGTAGTCATCGACCGCGGCGTAGATCGCTAGCGACGAAATCAAACCGATGTTCGTGCCTTCCGGAGTCTCGATCGGGCAGATTCGTCCATAGTGAGAAATGTGGACATCCCGCACCTCGAAGCCGGCTCGTTTTCGATTCAAACCACCGGGGCCCAAGGCCGACAATCGGCGCTCGTGGGTCAACATCGAGAGCGGATTGGTCTGGTCAACCACCTGCGACAGCTCGCCACGACCAAAGAAGTACTCGATCGCAGCCGAGATGCTCTTGGGGTTGATCAGACTCCGCGGGGTCATGTCCTCAATATCTTTCAGGCTCATCCGCTCCTGGACTGTACGGCGGAGTTTCAAGAACCCTTTGCGCATTTCGTCGCTTGCCAACTCATCGATCGTCCGCAGACGCCGATTGCCCAAGTGATCAATATCGTCCACTTCGGCGTTGGGATCGTTCGCCCGCAGTCGCAACAAATACTTGACCGCATTGACGAGATCTTCCGGCCGCAATGTCTGATGACTCTCGGGAATGTTGATTCCCAATTTGCGGTTGATCCGGAATCGACCGACCTTGCCGAGACGATAACGGTTGGTGTCATAAAACTTTTCATCAAACAACGTGCGGGCTTTTTCCAGTTGCGGCGGGTTGCCCGGACGCAGTCGCTGATAAATCCGCAGCAGCGCTTCTTCGTGACTCCCCGTCACATCGTCGGCCAATGCGTTGAAAATCAGCGGGTCACGAATGTCGGCCATTACTTCGCACTTGGTGACGCCCGCGGTGCAGATCGTCTCGGCGACGTTCTTCGTGATCTTCTGGCCCGACTCGACGATGATTTCGCCGGCTCGGTCGCTTTTGGCCGGATAGACGATATCGTCGACGGCGACTTTTCCCTCGACTTTGACGACACTTCGTCCGTCGACGATTTTTTCGATCGACGTCTTATAGAAGGTCCGCAGCAGATCGGCGTTGCCTGCGTATTTGCGGTGCATTGCCCTGAGCAGCGTCATTGCCGAGAACTTGCCGCTCTGGTCAATACGAACCGTCAGGCTTTCCTTCTTCGTGACGTTCAGTTCGATCCAACTGCCGCGCTCCGGAATGATTCGGCAACTGTGCATTCGACGCTCGCCTGCTTCGTCTGAGGCGACAAAGTCGATTCCCGGGCTTCGGTGCAACTGGCTCACCACGACGCGCTCGGCACCGTTGATGATGAACTCACCTCCACCGATCATGATCGGCAGATCACCCAGATAGACCTCTTCCTCGACCGGTTCTTCCTTCGTCAGGCGGAGCCAGATGCGAAACGGCCGACCATAGGTCAGTCGCAATTGCCGACACTCGTGCGGCTCGTAGCGAGGTTTGCCCAATTCGTAGCGAATGTACTCGAGCGAGAGCGTCTTGTCGTAGCTCTGGATCGGGAATATCTCGCGCAGAACCCCCTCGACCCCTTCGTCCTTGCGTTTTTCGGACGGCGTGTCGAACTGCAAAAACGCATCGTAGCTCTTGGTCTGAATCTCGGTGAGATCCGCGATGGACTGAGAATTGCGTCCACTTCCAAAATGCCGAACTTCGTGGGTCTGGAGTCGCCGTTTTGCCGAGGTAGCCATAGGCCGGGGTGCTCCTGTAGCGTAGGTGCCAAGATCCTGTTGCGGCGTGCGCCCGTTGCTGCTCGTGCAACAGGCGACGCGAGGGTCTTTTTTAGCAAAAAAAAATCAGGGCGTGATCAGGTAGTTGTCCGCGACATGCTGGCACATACCCAACACGCAGGAACGCCCCGCTGAGCCGCGTCTATTCGACCCGGCGGGGATGTACGACAGTCAATGCTAAAAGAGCGAGAACTATTTGATCGCGACGGTCGCGCCGGCTTCTTCCAGTTCGGTCTTGAGCTTTTCGGCATCTTCTTTGCCAATGCCTTCCTTGACCTTGCTAGGAACAGCTTCGACGAGATCTTTGGCTTCTTTCAGGCCGAGGCCCGTCGACGCACGAACGATCTTGATTACGCCGATTTTCTTCTCGCCAAAACTCTCTAGGACGACGTCGAACTCGGTCTGCTCTTCGGCCGCAGCACCGTCGCCACCGCCATCGGCCGGAGCCATCATCACCGCGCCACCACCGGACGCCGGCTCGATGCCATGCTCATCCTTCAGGTAATCGCTTAGCTCCTTTGCCTCCTTGAGGGAGAGCTCAACAATTTTGTCGCCCAACTCTTTGGTTGCGGCACCGTATTCTTTGACTGCTTCGTCTGACATGATAATCCTTGTCCTTTCTAACCCTTGCGCCGGTCGACCGTTGTCGCCCGAAATACGCTCATTTGAATTGAAACTGAATCGATGATTTTTCCTGCCGTGCAATCACGCTCCTTGCACGTAAGGTCTCGTCGGCGGTCTCGGTTCGCGGCCGTGCTACCCTTCTTCCGCCGGACCCTCTTTTTCGCTGATTTGTTCGATTTGGCTGGCCAACGCGCCGCCGGCCGAATTCAACTGACTGGCCAGAGCGGCACCCGGCGAGAGAATCTGTCCCATCAACAGACTCAACTGCTCGCTGCGCGACGGCCACTTGCTGACTTCCGTGACCTGCTCAGGCGAAAGCTGCTCGCCGTCCATCACGCCACCGCGCGACTCCAGCTTGGCATACTGTTTTTCACCCGACAGCCGCACGACCTCTTTGGCCAGACTGACAAAATCCTCTGCACCCCAAACGATCGCGGTCGAACCCTCGACCCCCTCAAACGCGACCGAGAGCGGAGAACCCTCGATGGCGCGGCGGGCCAAGCTGTTCTTGACGACCATCAGACTGATATTCTTTTCTTCCAACGCGCCTCGTAGGCTGTTGTTGTCGTTGACTTCCATCCCGATCACGTTGACCAGCAACGCATCGTCGACTCCTTCGAGACGACCTGCGATATGGTCGGCAACCAGTTGTTTAACGTATTTGCTCATGACATTCGCCGTATCTGAATGCTGAAAATTGTCTGACGGTCAACTCGGCTAGGCCGCAATTTTTACGCCCGGGCTCATCGTCGCACTAATCGACACGCCCTTCAAATAAGTCCCTTTGACTGACGCTGGCTTGAGGCCCTTAATGTGATCCAGAAACGCCTGGATGTTCTCTTGCAACCGCGTGGCATCGAAGCTGATCTTGCCGACCACGGCATGCACGATTCCAAATGCGTCGTTGCGGAACTCCACCTTACCGGCCTTGTACTCTCGAACCACGTTTGCCACGTCGGGCGTCACGGTGCCAGCCCGTGGAGACGGCATCAATCCTCGCGGCCCCAAGACACGGCCGAGCGGGCCCACCAATTTCATCATGTCCGGGGCGGCGATACAGGCGTCGAAGTCGGTCCAACCGTCTTTGATTTTCTTGGCCAGTTCCTCTTCGCCCACCTCGTCAGCACCCGCCTCGCGTGCCTGATCCGCCAAATCGCCCTTGGCAAACACGACGACGCGCTGCGCTTTTCCAATGCCGTGCGGCAACACAAGTGATCCACGGACAATCTGATCCGCCTGCTTGGGGTCGATCCCCAATCGCATCGCGATCTCGACCGTCTGATCAAATTTGACCGTATCAAACCCCTTGAGCACTTCGACCGCCTTGTCCAGAGACATGGGATCGGAGTCCGGATGCTTGGTGCCCATCGCCTTTTGTCGTTTGGTGATTCGTCCCATCGTTCTGCCGTTTAGGTTGTGGTTTTTGCCCGGGCCGCCTGCCCTCTCCATTTGTCGTCGATATTCCATCCGACGACTGACGATCATTGCTTGTCGATCATTTCTCGACGATCATTTCTCGACGATCATTTCTCGACGATCATTTCTCGTCGTCGGCGTTAACCTTCGACGACTTCTAAACCCATGCTTCGCGCAGTGCCGGCGATCAGGTTTCTCGCATGTTCGACGTTGCGAGCGTTGAGGTCGGCCATTTTTGTTTTGACAATTTCATCCAATTGCGCCACCGTCACGGTGCCGACTTTATCGCGATTCGGCACCCCCGAGCCCTTGGCAATTCCTGCGGCTTGTTTCAGCAGCACGGCGGCCGGCGGACTCTTCGTAATGAAGTCGAACGTCCGATCACTATAGACATTCACCACCACAGGAATCAGCATCCCGTTGGCGTCTTTTGTTTTGTCGTTGAACTGCTGGACAAACTGTCCGAGATTGATCCCGAATCGGCCCAATGCAGTACCGACCGGAGGCGCCGGCGTGGCTTGGCCGCCCGGCACTTGAAATTTAACAGTTCCTGAAAGTTGTTTTGCCATCGCTCAAGGTCACCTACTACTGCGGCATCGTGACTGGTCGTCTGCAACACACTACGGGTGTTGCGTCAGACTGATTCGATCTGCCAGTATTCCATGTCCACGGGCGTACTTCGCCCGAAAATGTTAATAATCACCGTGACCCGTCCGTTGGCCTCATCGATTCCTTCCACTTCTCCCTCGAAGCTCTCGAAGTTTCCTTCGTTGATCTTCACCCGATCACCCACGCTGAAGCTAATCCTGAGCTTCGGCTGGTCTTCGGTTTCCTCCTCGGTCGTCGCGACAATTCGCTGAACTTCATGCGACAGCATCGGGGTTGGCTTGCCGGCAGCACCGGTAAAATCGCCGATCCCGGGAGTGTCGCGAACCAAAAACCACGAGTCATCGTTGATCGCCATATTGACCACGATATAGCCGGGATACAGCTTTCGCTTGACGATTCGCTTCTTACCGCCCTTGAATTCCGTCACTTTTTCGATCGGGACGATCACGTCGTTAAACAGGTGGTCGAGTCCGGCCACCTTCACCCGCCGCCGCAACCCGTCGGCGATCGAATCCTCGCGATTACTTTGCACCTTGAGGATGTACCAATCCATCGGTCGGGTTTCATCGGCTTCATCCTGCTCGACGTCAAAGACCTGGAGCGGCTCGACCGACTCGACCTCGCCTTCCTCCTCGTCCTCCACCTCGACCTCCGCCTCATATCCAATCGGCTGGAGAATATCCTGCTCCTCTTCCTGTACGTCCAGCATGCTACGCGCAGCGGTTGCCTCTTCGGCCGCCGTTTCCGGCTGCTCGGCGGGATCGTCCGTCGTTTTTTCTCGCTCGTCACTCACGTCTGAAATCTCCGACCGCTAGGCAGCATGTCACTTACCACTCGAATGCTAATTCACTGATGCCAACTCACTGAATGCCAATCAAACGGAAGAACCAGCCCCAGAACAAGTCATAAAACGCCAACACCGAGGCCAGGAAAAATATGGTGAACAGCACCACGATCGTGCTCCGCCCGAGCTCACCACGCGATGGCCAAGACACCTTGTTCATTTCGGCCTCGACCGCGATCAAAAAGTCCGCGAACTTCGGCCAATTCACCACACGAAATCCGAGCCACAGCCCGCCGACAAACAGCAGCAATGGAACCCCCAGAGCCGCGGCTTGCTGCGAATTGCGCATCCCAATCTGCGCCAGCAGGTTACCGAATACATCGCTGGCATGCAGCACCCCGCGCAATTGCCAAACGCCAAGCCCAATCGACACGGCAATCGTGGCAAAGGTCACCTGACGGGCAATCCGTCCCTGGGATCGTTTATATACGCCGGCGTGAAACAATTCCTTTCGGAAGGCTCCCTCCGCGGCGGTCTTTTCCTTTGCCATCGTTCAAGCCGCCCGAAACGGCTACACCCATTTGAATCGCGAATAAATTCGTCGTGCCACGCACGACGCCGTCCTTACTAATCCAATCCGAGCAGGGGCGGAGGGAATCGAACTCTCAACCTCTGGTTTTGGAGACCAGCGCTCTGCCAATTGAGCTACGCCCCTTCACACCCCTTTCCGACCACGCGCGAGCCGCTCGGCTCGCGAGGCCAGACTCGTCGATCTATTTCACCACCTTCGTAACGACACCTGAGCCGACCGTGCGTCCACCTTCGCGAATCGCGAAACGGACACCGTCGTCCATCGCGATCGGCGTATGCAGTTTTACGCTCAACCTGGCGTTATCACCCGGCATACACATCTCGGCGTCGCCAATCAAATCAACCAAGCCGGTCACGTCTGTCGTGCGGAAGTAGAATTGAGGACGATACCCGCTGAAGAACGGAGTCTTACGTCCACCCTCTTCCTTGGACAGCACATAAACCTCAGCTTCGAACTCGGTATGAGGATTGATCGAACCCGGCTTGGCCAACACCTGACCACGCTGAATCTCGTCCCGCTTCACGCCTCGCAACAACAGTCCGACGTTGTCGCCCGCTTGTCCGGTGTCGAGCGTCTTGTTGAACATCTCGACGCCGGTGCAGATGGTCTTTCGCGGCTCTTCGTCCAGTCCGATGATCTCGACTTCCTCGCCGACATTGACCACCCCCTGTTCGATTCGACCGGTCGCCACGGTACCGCGCCCTTCGATCGAAAAGACATCTTCGATCGCCATCAGGAACGGCTTGTCGACCTCCCGCGGCGGCTCGGGAATATTCTCGTCGATCGCGGTCAGCAATTCCTGAATGCACTTCGTCTTTTCCGGGTCTTCTGGGCTCTGGTAGGCACCCAAAGCGGATCCATGAATGATCGGAATGTCGTCGCCGGGGAAGTCGTACTTCGAGAGCAACTCGCGGATCTCCAACTCGACCAGTTCCAGAATTTCCTCGTCGTCGACCAAGTCGACCTTATTAAGGAACACCACCAAGGCCGGCACGTTCACCTGGCGAGCCAACAAAATATGTTCGCGGGTTTGCGGCATCGGGCCGTCAGCGGCCGAGACCACCAGAATCGCACCGTCCATCTGGGCGGCACCCGTAATCATGTTCTTGATAAAGTCCGCATGGCCCGGGCAGTCAATATGGGCGTAATGCCGGTTATCCGACTCATACTCGACGTGCGCCACAGCGATGGTCACGGTCTTCGTCTCGTCACGCACCGTACCACCCTTAGCGATGTCGGCATACGACTTGAAGCTTGCCAACCCCTTGACTGCCTGCGTGGCGAGAATCGACCCGGTCAAGGTCGTCTTTCCATGGTCAATATGACCGATGGTACCAACGTTAACGTGCGGCTTTGTCCGTACAAATGTATCTTTGGCCATCGTTCGGTTACTCCCTACGAAATCTTGTTTCTTTATGGGGCCTTTGTTTAGTCCGTCAGATCCACAAACGCATGGAATTCTTCAACAAAACTTAGAGCTGCTGATGGGATTCGGACCCATGACCTCGTCCTTACCAAGGACGCGCTCTACCAACTGAGCTACAGCAGCCACGCACCCGAATTAAACCCCTTCACCGTTCTATTAATTAAAGGGCTACCAAGGCACCGGGCTCGCCATGAAGTCCGTCCCGCGCTTTCGTAACTCGCTTCCCTATTTCCTTGTATCCTTCGGTTTCCCTGTATCCGGCTTCCCTGTATCCTTCGGCCCGTCTCAACCAAGAGCGGGTGAAGGGAATCGAACCCTCGTCTTCAGCTTGGAAGGCTGTGGCTCTACCATTGAGCTACACCCGCGATAATTCAAACCCCCGACTATCTCAACCTGGCATTACCAGTAATCAACTCACATCGTCATTTCAAAAACGTCGTCATTTCAAAAACGTCGTCATTTCAAAAACACACGTCGCCCTACAAACGAGCCTGACGCTTGGCTCCGCGTGGACACACCGAAAAAACAGGAGATGTCACGGGATAAGTGGGGGGTACAGGATTCGAACCTGTGAAGGCTGTGCCATCAGATTTACAGTCTGACCCCTTTGACCGCTCGGGAAACCCCCCGGAACCATGCACGGACCTGACCTGCCAACCAACAAGCCGCCCCGACTCCTTTCTTACTAACCTGCCGCAATGCGAAAACTCAGTCCTGTCGCACCGCGAAAAACTCAGTCCTGTCGCACCGCGAAAAACGCAGTATGCACGCCCAAGGAAGTCGATCTTCACCCTCCACCAAGCTCACATGTCGCTATAACGAGCTAGCGGAGGGACTTGAACCCACAACCTGTTGATTACAAATCAACTGCTCTGCCAATTGAGCTACGCTAGCCTCTGTTGCCAAAAGCCTCCGCTGCCAAACTGGCCTATTTCGCCGAAGGTGAAAACCTCTAAATATATCCGAACTTTGCGGCCCTGCAAGGTGGATGGATGCCTCTGGGCAATAAAAAAACGAGAGGCCGGACCAAGCTCCGGAAAAGACCCCTAACCCCGTGCCAATACTGACGGCAATCTGCGCCCTACAGAGCACACACCTTGCCAGCCTCACCGGGTCAATTGTCCTCGCCGTAAGCGTTCGCCACCTCCCGTTTGGTTCGTTCCCCTGTCTCGGGGCACCATGAAAACACCCCGATCCAGCCGCGGATCAGGGTGTTTCTTGTTGTTTCTCGTCCCAATGCACCCCCAACAGGGCTAGCTGGGAACATCAATTTTCTTGGACTGGGCCGCTACACGTAACTTATTTAGCGCCCGGGCCTCGATCTGCCGGATTCGTTCCTTGGTCACACCCAACTCCTCGCCGACCTGTTTCAAGGTCAGCGGCTCGCGGTTGTGATTCAGACCGTAACGCCTGATGATAATCTCCTTCTCCCGCTCGTCAAGCTCCCCGAGGATTCGGGTGATCTCGCTAACGCGTTGAGCCTGATCAGTTTCCGCCTCATACCAGTCAGAGCGAGGCTCTTCAGTCAAGACGAACTTTTCGTCGCTACTCGTCCGAAAGCGGTCGAGCTGCTTGAATTCGATCGGAATCGTCCGAGCAAAGTTCTTCATCACGGCCCAGCTTCCATAGGTGCTGAACTTGAATCCCCGCGTGTAGTCGAACTTTTCCACTGCCCGAATTAGCGACATATTCCCGTCGCTAATGAGCTCGAAAAAGTTATCCGACTGGCCCACATGACGCTTGGCGATCGACACCACCAGGCGAAGATTCGCCTGCACGATCTGATTCTTGACCACCAGCGCCTGCTCGTAGAGCCGCTCGACCTCGTCCATATCCCCGTTCTTCGCCTTCAGCGGATCGAGCTTTTTTCGGAGCTTGCAGGCTTGATACTTGAGGAAATTGAACTTCCTAAACAAGTGCGCCTCCTGCTCTCGCGTGAGCAGCGGCACATCGTAAAGGCTCGCCAAATAGGGCGGCAACCCCTTAGGAACCCGTGGCCGACGAGTTTTGGTTTCCGGTTCAGGCATTGGCGTCAAGATGCGACTGGCCGCATTGCGCCGCGTAAATTCGGGGCTCGCCATGTAATCCAGCGGGAGATCCAGAACTTTTTGGGCCCGCATTTCGTTGATCACACGATAGATACTGGTTCGCGTCCGGTCGTACTGTTTCGCAAGCACCTCGACCGACATACCGCGATGATGTTTCTTGTAGATCGTCTTACGAGCCTCTTCACTCAACGGATCGCCACTGCCGGGAAAAATCGCTAATTCAGGATTCTCCCGGTCAAATTGCTTCAGCGTGTAGCGAATTGTTTCTACGCTGCGGGACATGCGGTCGGCCAATCGCCGGGTGACGTCCGATGCGCAAGCACCCGTGCGAGCCAGACGCCGGGCTCGTTCGACGATTTCGCCCCGCTGGTCACTGGTCAGTTGAGTAAAACGACTGCCACGGCGAACTCGGTCAGGATTTTTTGCCACGAAGCGATCAACAGAACTCTTGAGAAACCCGACTCGCTTGCGGCCATCAACCACAAATCTCCGGCCGACCAAACCGCTCTGTCGCCAACGTGCGATCGTCTTAGGCGAGACCATGAGCGCTTCGCTCAGGTCGTCGACGGTCAAGACGCGCTCGCGGATTTCGTTGGTATCGACGTTCGCCGAATCACTTAAATCCTCGACCAACAGCCGCAGATCATGGCTCGCATCCTCGCCGGTGACCCGATGGTTCGGAAAAGAAGTCGGGCGATAGTCCGTGACTCGATAGCACAGGTAATCGTAGGTATAGGTTTTCTTGGGTTCCAATTCGCCTAGCAGCGACTCGGCCCGTTCGACCTGATCCAGTTTCTTGTCTCGCGGTGCGTAGCGCGATTGCTGATCGCACAATTGCCGCAAAATCGGCGAGCGGTATTCGGTGTGCATTGCTTTGACCTCTTCATAGGATGAGAAAAGAGCGCCTCCGCCGGTGTTCCATGCGACGCTCCGTCGCCCGACAAGGTTCGCCTCCATGTCATCTGGCCGCCCCCCCGCTTCTGCTAGCAGACCCCCTGGGTGCGTCTGTACTCGTTATACGTAAGGTAGGTCGAGTTGGGTCGCAAAAAAGTTCGCGCTTCGCGTCCAAACTTATTGCACTTGCTTCAGTAATACGGCACCGCCAACGCACTTAGCCGTTCATTCTATCACCTTTTGTGCATAGGGCTTACAGCAAATACCTGCCGTCCGATCCACCCAGTCGGCGGGGACGTCGGCATCACAGATTCTGTATCTATCCCATATCCCGGCCACCGACGCGCCACCCCGACAACCGGTGGCAAATCTTTGAACCCGTCGGTACTGATTGGACGATCTAGCGCTGGTAAGGTTTCAGCCAATTCAACCGCTCCAGGGGTTCCCATGCGTCTGCCAATTTTCCGTATGACATCATTCGCCTTCGGCCTACTGATCTTGGCTGCCGCATCACTGGCCGCTGACGAATCGACCTGCGTGCTAGCGACGTCCGACGATTCGCCAAGCCTGAACAAGATCACCGTGTCAATCGACGTCGCCGGTTCGCTCAAGTTCTCCGGCGGCGGAAAGGTCGAGAAACTGCCGCTTCGGGTCACCGGGCAACTGGCCTACCACGAAAAGACGCTCCAGCGACCCGCGGATGCCAAAAGCCCCTGGCGATCGGTCCGATTCTATGAGACCGCCGACGTCGACATCAAAATCAAAGATGGCGGGTTCAAGCCCGCGCTCTCAGCCAAGCGCCGGTTGATCGCGGTCGATGTTCGCGGTGCTGACACCACGTTATTCTCCCCGAGGGTATGCCTATCGCGAGAAGAACTCGACCTGATTGACGTGATCGGCAACAGCTTGATCCTGGATCGTCTGTTGCCCGGCACCAAAGACGCCAGAAAGGTCGGCGATTCGTGGAAACCTTCGCCCAAGATCATGGCGGCCTTGCTGCGACTCGACGCGGTGAGCCAGAGCGACGTCGAGTGCAAGCTGGCCAAGATCTCCGACTCGACGGCCGACATCGAGATGACTGGCGCGCTAAGCGGAGCGATCAGCGGCGTTTCCAGCGACGTCCAAATCAAGGCGAAACTCCGATTTGATCGCCAGCGAGGCA
>Ga0114996_10006039_pt1 | contig 14067 bp, 9 predicted proteins | sample ArcticOcean_MG_C_4_FD_87039 | JGI IMG/M metagenome (GOLD analysis project Ga0114996, IMG submission 87039) | Marine microbial communities from western Arctic Ocean - ArcticOcean_MG_CB4_134 | ecosystem: Environmental > Aquatic > Marine > Oceanic | place: Arctic Ocean: Canada Basin | collected...
GCGCAGCGCCAGGCGCAGCAGTCAGGGCGCGAAAGGGTGCGTGCTGGGTGCGACGCCTTGCAACCTGACGGTGGGGAGTCGGACAGTGAGGCGCAAGAAAAAGGTTCACCTAAGTCCTTGCTGAATGCGAACTTACGCGAACCAGTGCGTCGTCATGCGAAAGCGGAGGGCAAGGGACTCGAACCCTCAACCGTTTGCACGGCACCTGATTTCGAATCAGGCTGCTAGCCATTCGCGTACCCTCCGAATTGTCGTCCAAATTGTACTCGGTTTCTGGTCAATGGCAACCGCTTCTTGACGCCCGAAGCCGTGATCGACCAGGATTTCGTCGCTGCTAGGCGACCGGCACTGATGCCGCCTGCCCGCGGTCTTGAGCCCCAAAATCCCATGCGGTGATACAACCGGACCAGCGGGCACAACCCTGCTTGTCATGGGCTTCAGGCCGCACGATCGTCGCATCCCGACGCGCGTGGTGGACCATCTGTGGCGCACGTCGCTGACATGCACGATATGCGGTCTGGCGCGGATCGTCGTCGTGTGTCGCGCAACAAAAATCAGTTCTGCCACGACCGGTCATCACGCCGATACGTGTTGAACCGTCGGCATGCTGTGCCAACTAGAGTTACTCACCCGTTTGGAGTTATACACGCCATGAAAAAAGACACCTACCGACTCGTCACGCGGGGCAGCGATGGAAAAATTCGAATCCGGGATTATGTCAAACCTGATTCGCTTGCCAAGGCCCACACTCAGATCGGCGTCGACGATTGCAGCACCGACCTCGAACTGCGCGGACTACCGGTCTTCAAGGGGCTTGTCGGCCCAATGCCCGAGGGCAAAAACGTTGTGCGATACGAAACGCCGGAAGTGTTCGAATCGCTGACCAAAGAGTGGGGCGCTCCGGCTCCCAAGTCACGCCGTCGTAGTCGCGCCCGCTAAAGCGAGAATCGGTTCCGGCTGGCTAGCATTCTCAACGCATTCGATGCGTTAACGCCGAATCGTATCACTCGCGGCTCGCCAACCCGAGGTGCTGGCACGCGGCGGATCGTTTTCTAATCGCGTGCCGCCTATGCGATCACGGCGGGCCACGGAGACCGAAGCCCCATCACTACGGGCGTAACGGGTATCGGTCGAGGTGCTCGGCGAAACGACGACTCGTGTGATGACTTCTTCTTCGACCATTCGTCGCGTGGTGACTGGCACCTTGACGGTGCGGGTGTCAGCAACCCATTCGCTGCGAAGTACCGGCACGTCAACGACCTGCGAGCGGGTTTCCCAGCGAGTGCAGGGTACATAGCGATAGCCGACCGACGGCTGCACAAACGGGTTCCATCGCCCGACCCAATACGACCGGAGTTGATACTCCGTGACGGGCGTGTTGTAGGTGCGGTAGGATGGTCGGGTTTCCGAGACCATCTCGTGGCGATAGACAGTCTTTTCGCGGTCTTGGTAGCGGGTCTCTGAGACGGGGCGCGCGGTGGTTCGTCGCGTCTCGCGATAGGTCACGCCGTTTTTTTCGTAGAAGCGGACTTCCTCGGCGGCTGCGACCGCAGTGAACAGTAAAGTGACGAACAGACCGATGATCCCCAGGCTGACATTCCGTCGTAGAATCCGAAGCATTTTGTGCCTCCTTGCACGCGACTGTTAAGGTGCCACCCCGCCAGCACCCGCTACTGTATCGCATTGATCATCGGCACAATCGGCACGACCGCTTTAAGGTGATCTTCGATCTGTACCAGAAAGGTGCCGAAAACAGCCACGCGATTTCGTCACCGACGTCGCTTAATCAACAGGCCCATCAACGCTAGCAGCGCCATGACGCACGCCGATGGCTCCGGCACCGCTTGCAGTGAGCTGACGGCAACCGCCGCGTCAGCCGGACTGGAGTTCATCAGCACCGCCAGATCCGCCCGGTCGACCGAGCCATCGTGGTTGAAATCGCCTTGATTTGGCTGAGTACCGCTACCCCAGTTGGCCAACAACGTCGCCAAGTCGGCGGCGTCGATCTTCAGATCGCCATTGGCGTCACCCGGCTCCAGCAGCGGCGTCAAGCGAGGCGCATAGCGGACAAAGCCGGTGTCGTTTTCTGTGATGAACAGATCGCCATTGGGGGCCAGCGAGACCGAGCGTGGTTCGTCGAGGTATTCGCCGTCGCCAAGCGCCGACAGGAGACTCCCGTCGCCACCATGCCCGCCGTTCGCGCCATCGACCAAAAGATGAATATCGTCACTGGTGTCGACATACCACACCTGATGGCCTTTGTGGGTCGCTAACAGATAGCCGCCTTCGGGCGTAAACGCGATGCCGCGGACCTCATCAAGGTAGGTGTCGGTGGCCGCCGGGCCAACGCTGTCTTCGACGAGATTACCAGCGATGATCGTCTTCGTCACTTCCCCCGTGTTGTCTTCCGTGAGGCGATAAACCAGGCTGTCCTTACGATCCGTGACGACTAGATCGCCGGTCATCGGGTCGACGTCCAAATTGCCGAGGCTGTTGAAGCCGTCGTCATAGGTTTCGAGCCCGCCATCAGACGTCCACGTTTGAACCCGGGTGCCAGACGAGTAAAAGATGCGAGTTTCATCCGGGCTAACCCAGAGCCCGCGTCCGTCCACAATCCCGACGGTTTCTTCAAGTGTTATTGGATCTACCACGATCGTGGTATCCTCAACGATCGTGGTAACCATTCCGCCAGTATCTAGCCGACGAATCATGCTGTTGCCAAAATCGAGGATATAGGTGGTGCCGTCGCCAAGGGTATAAAGTCCGTTGGGCGAGTCGAGTTGTACGGTGGTCCCCAGACCGTCGCCGCCTGACCCTGCGATGTTGGTGCCGGCGACCGTGTGAATCAGGCCATCGGGCGTGATCTTACGGATCGCGTGGGCGACCTTGTCGGCGATGTAGACATTGCCCTGCCAATCGGCCGTCGTCATGTGCGGGCGTGACAGTTCTGCAAGCGTCGCAAAATCACCTTCCATGGCGGGAAGCCAACCGTTGTCCGTTGCCCCGTCTGTACCATTGCCCGACAATCCAGCGCCGGCGATCGTCGAGAGTTGTCCATAGCCGTTAACAAAGTCCGCCAACTCGCCCGCGTCAGCAGTCACGGGACTGATGGCCACAGTACAGAGCAGCATCGCAGTGCAGAGCAGCAGCATCGAGACGGTGATATTGGATATCGTCTTCATCGTCGTGCAAGTACGGAGACTTAGAGCGTTTGGCAAGCCCATCTATTATACCCTCACGGTACACAATGCGATAGAATTTGGTTCTCTTGCGACGCGATGACAGCCACCAGCGACCCACGAGGAACTTGAGCAGCGGCGCCCCAATGAATGATCACGATACGACCATCGACCAACTACGCGAGGTGGTCCGGCAATTTGTCGACGAGCGCGACTGGCAGCAGTTTCACTCGCCCAAGAATCTCTCGATGGCCCTGGCGATCGAGGTTGGCGAACTGATGGAGCATTTTCAGTGGATCACGCCCGAAGCGTCACGAGAGGTATCCGGCGAAACGTTGGCGGCGGTTAGCGACGAGATGGCCGACGTATTGTGCTATCTGCTGGCAATCGCCAATGAACTCGATATCGATCTCAGTACGTCGCTGCGAGAGAAGATGGTCAAGAACCGCGAGAAATATCCCGCTGACGAGTATCGGGGACGTTACGGGCCAGAGGACGAGGTGTAAGCGACCCGGCGCGAACCCCCCGGGAATCAAAAGATTGCCTCCCGGTGCCCCCTCCAGTACACTGTTGGCTTGTGATCCCGCCTAATTTTCCTGCCTTCAGAAGGAGATTCTCCATGCCGCGCTTGGTGGTTACGTTTGCTGTTCTGGCCTTGATGTACAATTCTGCTCATGCGGCGGACAGCGCATGGAGCCAATGGCGCGGCCCAGGTCGCGATGGCCACTCTGCAGAAACCGGAATCGTTACCGACTGGACCGGCAATCAACCGAAGTTGCTCTGGCAGGTCAAGGGCCTGGGCGAAGGGTATTCGAGCGTTTCGATCGCCGACGGACGGATCTTCACGACGGGCAATGTTTCCGATGGCCAAGCTGTGATTGCACGTAAACTCTCCGATGGTTCCCCGGTCTGGTCGACCACGCTGACCGACAAAGCGCCAAAGCATGGCAAGGGCGGTGCCCGTTGCACGCCGAGCATTGATGGCGATCACGTTTACGTCATCCTCTCCGAAGGAACCGTGGCCTGTCTCAAGGCGGCCGACGGTACTGTGGTGTGGAAGAAGAACTGTGGCAAGGACTTCGGCGGCAAGATGATGAGCGGCTGGGGTTTTTCTGAATCACCGCTGGTCGATGGTGACCGTGTGGTCGTTACTCCCGGCGGCAAAGACGCCGGACTCGTGGCGCTCGACAAAATGACCGGCAAAGAAATCTGGCGATCCGCCATTCCCGCCGGCGGAAAGAAAGGCCGGGACGGTGCCGGATACTCGTCGGTCGTGATTTCGAATGCCTGCGGTGTCAAACAATATGTGCAACTGATGGGACGCGGTGTGGTGAGTGTGCGGGCCGACAATGGCAAGTTTCTCTGGCAATATAATCGTGTGGCAAACGGCGTTGCTAACATTTCTACGCCCGTGGTCAGCGGAGATTATGTGTTCTGTTCGACCGGCTACGGTACCGGTTCGGCGCTGGTAAAGCTCGAAGCGTCGGGCGACACGGGTGTTTCTGCCGAAGAGGTGTATTTCTTGGACTCCAAGACGCTGCAAAACCATCACGGTGGAATGGTCCTGGTAGGCGACCACATCTATTGTGGCCATCAGCACAATGCGGGCTTCCCGATCTGTGTCGAGATGAAGACCGGAAAAGTCGTTTGGGGTGGAAAAATTCGCGGGCCTGGAACGGGATCCGCGGCGGTGTTGTATATCGACGGCCATCTGATTTTCCGCTATCAAAACGGGGTGGTGGCGCTGATCGAAGCGAGTCCCAACGGGTACAAGCTCAAAGGCTCGTTCAAGCCGGCCTACCAGAAAGGCTCGACCTGGGCGCATCCGGTGGTGCTCGACGGTAAGTTGTACCTGCGCGAGCAGAACCAGTTGATGTGTTACGAGGTGAAATAGCGCAGTTCGCGGCGGGCGGTAGTAGCGCTGCGAGGACAATAGGCTATCGGGAGGATGTATGCGAAGACCAGCACGAGACATTCAGTCTGTTCTGTTTTTCGTTCCCGGTTTTGCGCTCGTGGTCACCGGGCTTTCCTCGATGGTGCTGGCCGACGGCGAAGTTCGTTCCGTCGACCAAATCTGGCGCATGGCCGAGAAGGCCTATACGTCCGAGCATTTCGAGAGGGGGCACGATCACCTGAAGACCTTGATGGACGAGAATCCGGGTGATTCCGATCTGGCCATCAAGTGCCTGAAAAGAATCCTTCGAGAAGTCGGACGCCATAATCCCGTCTTCTCGCCTGCCAATCACCGGCTTTCTGTACGCCTGAAGAGCGAAGACCGTTGGGCCGTGTATGCAGCGCGGCGACTGTGCGCACTGGAACGTATTCGAGCGATCTCGGCCAATACGGACACCGTTCGCGAGGCCGTGGCGATCATGGTCCGAACGCATGAGCGACAAAAGCGGCTACTTGACGCGGTCGAGATGATCGACCGTTTCGTCAAAGAAAATCCACATGATCCTTTTTGGCGGATCAGCCTGGCGCGCTTCTATCGAAGGCGCGATTCCTCCAAATCGCGTCCGTTGTATGACAGGTTGCTTGCGGAGATGGATCTTGATCATCCCGATCCGATAGCCCGACAACGATGGAATGATTTTTTTGAAGAACGAGAAGCCGATCGCAGAGAACTCCCGATGGCGATCCTGCCGTTGCCGACCGGCAGCCTGTTGCTGATGATGGAACCAGACGATCCGGACGGCGAATGGGGTAGCGTCTTCAACCGCGCTGCTCGCGATGTTCCCATGGTGATCGACCGGCTCGCCGCCAGGACGCTGATCCCCAACCAGCACGTGATCTGGCGCGACATGAGTGGAGTTACTGATCCGTCCCGAGCGCTCGACCAGCATCTGCTCAGCCGGCCAAAAGCCGATCTGGAGCGGTTGCGCAAACTTCAAGCGGGACGACTTGCCCGCGAGGAAATCTCGGCGAAGCCCACGGACGCTGAGGTGCTCGCTCTATTTCGTCGTTATCGGTGGGCGGAGCCGGCGCAGCAGCGATTGTTGCTGCTGGCCAACAAGATGTTGTGGTCCAATCGGGCCCGGTCGGCCTTGCGGAGTTTTCAGGACTTGCTAGACCATGCGGTCGCCGCAGATATTCGTGACGCAGCGCAGGTCGGTTATTGGACGGCACGGTCGCAGATCGGCACAGTCGATGACCTTGACGAAATGCTCGACGGTGTTGACCCGAATCGCAAATTGCCTTGGTTCGGAAAACGAACCAAAGCGAGCACAATCTGTAAACAACTCTTGGCGAACCAGAGTCCCTCGCGGCCTTCGGTCGATCCGGCGCTGAAGGACCTCATTCCGCGCATTGTGCATATTCCCCCGGTATCGCCTTGGTCGACCGGTCTGCCCTCAACCGTTGATATCAATGTGGTCGGCGACCAGCTACTGGTCAGTGGACGGGATATGCTCGCGATGTACGATGCCCGCAATCCGACTCAGCCGGTTTGGAGCAACACGCAGCGGCAACAAGTCGACGGTCGCAAGCAGTATTATCCTGGATATTTTCGTCCCTTGTTCGACGGGCATTTGCTTTACACACGTTGGGGAATCAGCTTCGAGCCCCACGGCATCGCGGCGATTGATCGTTCGACTGGCGGAGCGATCTGGTCCAACGCGATGACGCCACACGATCTCAACGCTCGGCCAACTCCTCGTATTCCGCTGGGCGATCCGGTTCTGTCTGACGGATTGCTCTATTACCTGCAGTGGAATATCGAGAGCCATACCAATTCTCGTTCCGGGCGACGACTGAGCCTGGTCTGCTTCGACCCGCGAAGTCGCAAGCGCCTGTGGGACAGTACGATCGCGATCGGTGGTTTAGCAAACGACATCACGGCAAGCCTCGAGAGGACGCGACCCGAGACGACCATCTTTGGAAATCGCGTTACCCTGCACCGAGGATCCGTTTACGGCAGCTCAAACAGCGGCATGGCGGTGCGGTCCGATGTGCGTGACGGACGGACCGATTGGATTCACCACTATCGCTCAATCGGCGGGCATACCAATGTCATGAATCACGGTTCGCCGCCGATCATCGCGGGCGACAACGTAATCTTTATGCCGAAAGATGCTTCGCACATTTTTGCTCTCGACCAGCGTACCGGACGGCTTGTTTGGGAAAATCCCCTGGTGCTGGGTGTGCAGATCGTGGGTCAACATGACGACCTGTTGATCGTTCGAGGCCCGTCGGCCATCAGCGGTTTGGAATTGGCCACAGGCGAAATCCGTTGGCATCGTCCGCTCGCCAAATTGGTGTTAGGTCGCGCTCAACTGATCGGGTCGTCGATCTACTTGGCTCAGCTAGACGAGTTGCTGCGTGTCAATGCAAAGACCGGGCAAATCGCAGAGAAGCGTTCCTGGGCACTAAAAGACGAGCGGCCGCGAAGCTTCATGATCAGCGGTCGCGACTTGTTCGTCGTGACGAACAAGCCGGGCGAAGACCCTTCGCGGGAAATTGGTCGCCCGTTGAATCCATCCCTGCCAAACAAACCCGCCCCGCTGGCGTTGCCACTGGCGCGCGCCTGGTCTTTGTCGCGACGCAATGCGAAGATCGCAACGCCACCGAAGAATTCTGGTTTGTCTGGCAAGGCCTACATTGTTTCCGACGGAGTGATCGAATGTGTCGATGCGTCTGCCCGGGGGAGTATTCTCTGGCAGCGTTTTATCGACGTTCGCGATCCCAGCATTCACTTCTCTGGCAACACGATCCTCGCGATGGACCACGCCCAGCACCGTCTGCCCGGAGAACTGAACCGCGTCGTCGCACATGACGCGACCGACGGTCGCTTCCTGTGGGAATCGATCCTTCCCAACACGGTTCATGAGACGATCAATTGTGGCGCGACGCAGGTATTTTATAACTCCAACAACCGGATCATCGCGTTGGAGGTGACGACCGGTCGCAAGGTCTGGTCGCGCAGTTGGAGCCGCGGCCATCAGATGAGACTTTTTTGGGACGCGCAGCGTCTGCATGTCCTCTTGCTGTCTCGGGCGCGCACGCCTCACCATCTGATGCTAGAACCAAAACTCGGCAAGACACTCAGCCGGTCGAACGTCGATTGTCAGGTAGCCGGCAACAATGTGGCAAACGGTAAACGATTGAAAGATGGCTACTACGAAGTCCAGTTCGCCGCCGTTCGCGCCCGCTACGTGCGGCTCGTGGCTTTGTCCGAGGTTGGCGGTCGGGGCTGGACGTCCATCGCGGACCTACGGGTGATCGGAAACGGTGGCAAGAATCTCGCCCGTGATCAGTGGAAGGTGCATCATGTTGATAGCTCCGAAGTTGGCCGGGGAAGAGATGCCCGACCGGAAAAGGCCATCGACGACGATCTGTCGAGTTGGTGGCACACGCAATGGATCGGAGCGATTCCTCCCCACCCGCACGATTTTCAGATTGACATGGGCTCGCCACAACCGGTCGCGGGTCTCCGTTATCTGCCGGCAGTGATCCTTAATAACAACGGGATGATCCAGGATTATGAATTCTATGTAAGCAACGACGGCAAGAACTGGGGCAAGGCCGTCGCGCGAGGCGCTCTGGTCAACCGTCCGCGCCTTGATAGGGCCTATGCGACCAGTAACGGCTTCTTGTTCGAGGGCTACGACCGCGGAAAAAAAGCCCACTGTGTTTATCGTTATCCGCTGGATGGCAAGCCGGCTAGGTTGGCCGAGGAAAATTCGCGCGTCGTTTACAACAAAGGAGCGTACTTTTTGACGACCACCCGACGCGCTAACCGGGACGTTCTCGTCGTTCACCGTGTCGACAATCCGTCCTATCGATTCGAGCTAGGTACCACGCATCAGGTCAATCCGCGAACGATCGATATCGTTGGTGATCGTCTGATCTCGGCGTTCCAAACCGTCGTGGTCGCGGATCTGGCCAAGAAACGGTTTATCGTCGGGCCCAACGAAAAAAAGTTGAATTATGACCAAGTCGGCCTCGCCCTGTGTGCGGAATCTGACAACCTGTTGAAAATCGTCCCTCAGGGTCGGAAAATCTATCGATTCGATCTGCGCACGGGCCGGCGGACCGAGGCAAGTTTCCCGGACCAGTTCGAGCTTCTTGGCAATCGGCATCATCGCCATCAACAGGTGCAGATTCAGCACTTCGACCGGGTGGTTCTCCTCAGCGACAGCTCGACCGTCACGGCGCTTGTGGCCGATGCCGGGCTGAACAACTAGTCGGCTTTTTCTTCGGCGCGGCCGCGACTGCGCGACCAGTGGTCGCGGCTTTACAGTATGGGATGGCGGGGTACATTGAGGGTTTTACGATCAATCCAACCGGAGGCTGGCTGAAATGTCGCAAAAGCGCTGGGCGATGACAGAGGAAGACGTGACGCTCGAGGGCGATGCGCTGCGCAGCGGGTGCCGTGTCACCAAAAGGACACTGCATGGCGGGCTGCGCGACGGCGTTGAGCTGATTGAGGTCGACAACGGGGCGTTTCGATTTGCCGTGATTCCACAGCGTGGGATGGGTGTCTGGAAAGGATGGCTCGGCGATGACGAGATCGGTTGGCAGTCGCCGATTCGTGGACCCGTGCATCCGAAGTTCGTGCCGCTGACCGAGCCGAGTGGCTTGGGGTGGCTCGACGGCTTCGACGAACTGTTGGTGCGGTGTGGGCTGGAAAGCAACGGAGCGCCCGAGTTCGACGCCGAAGGCCGATTGGCGTATCCGCTGCATGGAAGAATCGCCAACAAGCCAGCCCAACAGGTCGACGTGTACGTCGATGAGTCGACCGGCGAGATCTCGGTAACCGGTGTGGTCGAGGAAACGCGGTTTCATTTCCAGAAGCTGCGGCTTACTTCGACGATCACCACGGCACCCGGCGAGTTGGGGTTTCGGATTCATGACGTGGTCGAGAACCTGTCGGCCAGCTCGGCCGGAACGCAGATGATCTATCACACGAACTTCGGCGAGCCACTTCTGGATCCGGGCTCGCGGCTGGTCGCCCCGCTCGTGAAGGTCGTGCCGCGTAACGAGCATGCGGCCGGCGGATTGAATGACTGGAAAACGTATGGCCCCCATGAAGCGGGTTGTGAGGAGCAAGTCTACTTCACACAGCTTGCCTCGGGGGAAGACGGCTGGACCCAGACGTTGCTGAAGAACGCAGCCGGTTCGCGGGGCGTGAGTTTGCATTGTGATACCACGACGCTACCGTGCTTCTCCGTCTGGAAAAACACAACCGCCAGCGAGGATGGCTATGTCACCGGGCTTGAGCCGGGTACGAACTTTCCTAATCCGCGCTCGTTTGAAGGAGAGCAGGGCCGCGTGGTGCAGTTGCCGCCACAGGGCAAAGTCACGTACGACCTGCGAATCGAATTGCACGCGGATGCGAAGTCGGTACGGCAGGCCGAAGCTGCAGTCGCGGCGCTGGCAAGTGGTGTGAAGGCGATTGTCGAAGGTGGGCCGACCGCGGATTGGTGTGCGTGAATTACGAGCGACGTCTGGCGAGCAACTGTCTCAAGTTTCTTGCGCCTGGCTCGATCAGCAACAGAAGAAACACGACACCTATCGTGCGAGTTGCCCACCCGGCAAGAAAGATTTCGTCGTAGGTACCGATTGGCATTGCGTCGGGGCCGGTCATCATGTCGTAGAGTTTGCCACCTCCGATCGTGCCGAGAGCGTAGGACAATCCGCCGACCGCGAAATAGGTCGCCAGATAGTTCGAGTTATCTTCTGTCGGGGAAAGCTTGAGCATCACGTTTGGCAGCGCGACGTTCAGTCCGACGTAGGCAATCCATACCGTCCAGGCACCAACGACCCACCACGGTTGCGCGGGTGAGGCAATCAAAAAAAACAGCGGTCCGGTTGCGACGAGTAGTTGCGAGACGATCATCACCGGCCGGTTACCGATGCGATCGACCAGCCGGCCAATCGACGGGCTCACGGCACCTTGTCCCAGCCGCATCCCGGTTTGAATTGAGTGCAATGTCAACACGTGCAGCCCCAGGACATGAGCGACGTAAAGGTACTGGGTCGCTTGCGTCATGCCGTTAAAGAGAGAAAACCAGCAGCCAAAGTACAACAACCGGCGAAAACGGTGATCCCCAAAAGGCTGAAGGAACGTCTTCCAAGCCGCATCGCCGCGCTGTGCTGTGCGGTGCCCCAGCGCCGGTATTTTCGTAAGCGGCCAAACTGCGGCCATCATCCATAACGCACCGATCGTGGCGGGAATCGCATAGCCGATCCAGTGTTCTGATGGTATATGAGGTACGTGATGCTCCTTCCAGTAATACGCGAACAGCCCGCTGGAGAGCATGCCGATGATCCGGCCGGCAAGCAGCCAGCGTTCGCGTCGCCCGAGGAATGCTCCGCGGGTCCTCGCCGGCGCGAGATCACCTAACCACGACCAGAGCGCTATCGTGCCCAAATACTCCAGCAGATGAAACAAAGACCAAAGGGTTACCAAGATGCCCATCGATAATCTGGAGGTCGGCATCACGTCAGGCGCTGCCAACGCCGGCATGATCAACAGCACGGGGCCAGCGGCCAGATAGCTAGCGATGCAAACCTTCTTGCGACTGCCGCACCAATCGATGAGCGCCGTCGCACCGAGTCGTAACAACCCTACGAGCGACGGCGTGGCGAGAATCAGGCTGATCGCTAGCCCTTTGGCCCCCAGTTCCAGCGCCAAATAAATGACCAATGTCGTGCTGGCGAGCCCATTGCCAAGCGCCCACAGAGTGCCATTGGCGTAGGCCAAACGCATGGCGTGACGTCGCTGGTCGGTAGTCAGGTCCTTGCGACTGGTCACGCTCACCTACCACCAGCCGAGCATCGGGCCGAGTCGGGGAAGAAACACGATCGCGCCGATGATCACTGCACCGATCGAGGTGACCAACACGGCGGCGGCCGCAATATCAAGTGCCCGGCCAAGCTCGGGATTGAACGATCCTTCGACCGCTCGGCCAAAGTGTTCGAGGCTGCTGTTGAACATCTCGGCTGCAAGTACCACAGTGATACAGAGTAGCAAGACAGACCACTCCCACCGCTCGACCTGTAGTACGAAACCGGCCACGATCACCACGGCGGCCACGAAGAAATGGACAAAAAAACTGCTCTGCCCGCGAATACCCAACTTGAATCCGCGCAGCGCATGGGCGAACTTCTGGCCCCAAGAAGGCGGTGACGGACGAAATGACGAGTCAGGCATGCCCCGATTATATCCGCCGACGTGGTTATTCCCCACCCACAATTCCTGTAAAGCCGCGACCAGTGGTCGCGTTCGTCACGCTTAAAACAAAGTATCAACGCCCACCGGCAAGAATTCGGCGTGGACGCCGACGCGAAACAGGTACCAGAAATGTTCCGTTACTCGCCAGCCACACGCACCCCGTGCTGATGCCCGTGGGCCGCATGTTTGTGCTTCAAATGCGTCGGCAGCTTGTATCCACCTGTCTCCAGATATGACAGCAGTGCGGTGATCTCTTCTTTCGTTAGCACATTGAGCATGCCACTCGGCATCGGTGAAATACGCGAGGGAAATTTCTCGTCGATTTCCCCCTTGCGAATTTCCGTGAGAACTTTTGGCGTGAGCAGGTTTCTGGCGACATGAAAGTCGCGGCCTGTGTCTTTGATGATCACGCCCGAGACAATCACACCGCTCTTGAGCAGAAACTGGTACGTGCGGTATTTTTCGTTGATCTCGTGCGATGGTTCGAGCAACTGCCGCAGCAGCTTGACGCCTTTGTATTTCTTGGCGACTTGGCTCAGGTCGGGCCCAAGGTTCACGCCGTGGCCCTGGACCTGATGACACTGATTGCAGCGGGCCTTCACGAATGCCTGCATCCCCTGCATCACGGTCTTTTCATCTTTCACGGTCCTGACGCTCGCAAAATCCTTCATCGTCCACTGCTTGACGATCGTCGGTTTGCGAGCCGCGAGCATTGAGGCGACTTCGCTGAGGTCCTTGGCCACGATCAATTCGCCCTTCATCACGACCCAGTGACCCGGAAAGGTACAGACATAGGGATAAATTCCCGGCTGCTTCGGTGCGTTGAAGCGAAACACGTGCACCCGATGCTTGCGGGTCGGGCCGATCATCGGTGAAGCATGCACGATAAGCGATTTCTTGGCTGCCGGAATAAAGTCGGAGTTGGCGTTCTTGGGGTCTTTGGCCATCTCGTTAGCCGCCATGCCGACCTCGGCCAGAGCACCCGCTTTGACGAACACCATGTTGTGATCCGTGGCGTCGCCGTTGGCAAACACGATTTTTAGCGGCTGACCGACCGTCACGACGATCTGTTCGACCGAGAACCTCATTCGCTCTGGCATGCAGAGGATTTTGACCTTCTTGAGATTCTTCTGGCTGTCGAACTGCGCCTGCGACGCATTGGGAGTTGGTTCTTTCAGGCCGCTCGCTCGCTTGGCTTTCTTCAGCAATGCCGCAATGTTGTACGACGGATCGTTTTGCCAGTGGGGCCGCAATGTGTGCGAACCGAGCGCACAGTTCGCCGCATAGGCCAGATGTCCGCCGATCGGATGGTTGAAGACATCCATCATCGCGTCGAGCGCCGGTTTGGTGCCGACGTAGCTCGCCGCGATCACCGCCTCCATCCGCACCAGCGCGTTAGGATCATTGGCCGCTTTGGCGAGCAACTGAATCGCATTGGGCAAGTGCGCGTGCCAGTAACGCAGTTGTCGCGTGGCTGCCGCGCGGGCGTGATGTTCTTCACAGGCCAACAGCTCCCGGAGCAACGCCGTGTTGACCTTGCCGATCACGCGATAGGCCCACAGTCCTTCGAGTTGATGATGCCGAAACCGCGGGTCATCTGCCTTGAGACCCGTGACCCAGGTGTCGAGCGCGGCCTTCACAGCGTTAGGTTTGGCCGCCCGAAGTTCGCGTTTTGCCCAATACCGATATCGATACTCGCGACGCTTGAGCAAA
>Ga0114996_10006040_pt1 | contig 14067 bp, 9 predicted proteins | sample ArcticOcean_MG_C_4_FD_87039 | JGI IMG/M metagenome (GOLD analysis project Ga0114996, IMG submission 87039) | Marine microbial communities from western Arctic Ocean - ArcticOcean_MG_CB4_134 | ecosystem: Environmental > Aquatic > Marine > Oceanic | place: Arctic Ocean: Canada Basin | collected...
AGGCTCGACACGGCTAAACCGCTTCCTTAAAAGGCGGCCCCTTAGCCGGAGATACATCGGACCGCCCCTGTTGGGGGGTCCAACCGCCGGGCCGCGCATCTTACCTCACGGACCGTGCGGCCTGTCAACAGGCCTCTTGTCAAACGGGCGCATCATCCTCACCCTTCGAAGCGTTGGACCGTCCATTGGAGTTTCCGAGCGATCGAGGGCATGCGCGAACCGTCCAAAAGCATCTGGTACCAGCTGGGTTATGCGCTCGAATCGGCCCGCCACGGAGGCCAGTCGGCCCGGGAAGTCCGATCCGCCAAGAAAGCTCCACCCGCAGGAAAAGGCAGGTCCGCCGCCGAGGCACGGTCTACCAGGAACACACGGGGCGAGGCGACGGACCCCGATCGAAGGCCCGTCGTGTCGATCGCGGATCAACTCCTCGCGACCGGCACCGGCATTCTCAGCGACCGGCTGTTCTCCATCGTGGTCGGGCGGCGGCCAGGAACGTTGCGCCTGACACGTGCCGCCTTGGCGGGAGCCGGCGCCGCGGTGGCGCTCAGCCTGTTTCGGAACGGGAAAAATGGGACGCCGCGGGCTGGACAGAGCCCGCGCGACCCGACTGAGGAACTCCTCGCGGGAGCGGCGCGGGGCATGCTCTATGGTGCAGTTCTCGAACCTCGGCTCCCGGGATCACCACTCCTTCGAGGGGCCACATACGGCGTCATGGAGTTCGTGACATCCCCTTTCGGCGGGCTGGACGGCATCCTCGGTGCTTCCAGCCCTCATCGGACCATGCCGATTGTGGCAGCACTTTTGGGCGCGAATAATTCTGGGGGCGAATCCGGGGCCGGGTCCATAGCCGACCACGTCGCCTTCGGGGTCACACTCGGCCTACTCTACGGAGAGGGAAGGCCCAGAAGAGGAAGCCGCGTCGCCGAATAGGCGGGGAGAGACCTGGGCTCCAGGCGTACCATACTTTGGGGGCAAGGCGCCAGCCTGATGGCTGATCCCGTGGTGACCCCGCCGCCCGGATCCACCGCATCTTCGACGATCCCCAAAATCTGAGTACGGACCTCTCCCCCGCCTACACCCACGAGCCCGCAGAACGCCCACGGACGATCCCGGACCACTGCTCCGACATAGGCGTCGCCCAAACCATCCACCCGATCGAGCACGACGTAAGAGACGCCCACTTCACGGGCCTCACGGAAAAAACGCTCCGGATCAGGGCTCAGCGGGTATGTCCGGCTTTGGACACCCGAGAGTGTATACAAGATGCGAGGTTTTCGGCTGAACACGGCGGACCCGTCAGGAACATTCTCGCCGAGCCAGCGTGAGGCAGTGACGAACTGCCGGAACCCTTCAGCGTAGCAGGCGAAAGGGCCCGCTTGGCGGACGACCCCCCGGCAGGCTATGGCCCCGCTCACAGATTGTCCCCAACTCTGCATGGAGGGCGCCAGCAACACGCCGACCGCGATCACCCCTGCGGCCAGCGGCAAACGTGGGTCTACCCGCCTCGCTCCCTTGAGTAGGGCTTCACCCGCGTAGAAGAGCACGAGCGGATAGAGCGGCAGCGCGAACCGGTCCCCGGACCAGACGGCGGGCCAGAGCAAGATCAGCCCGAAGTACAGTGGCAAGAACAGTTCGACGACGGTCCACCGGACTCTGATGCGAACGACCCAACCGGCCAACGCAGAGGCCATCAGCACCAAACCCAGGGCCGTGAGCGCGCCGCCCGACCACGGGGACAATCCAGTAGGGATGTGTACAAGGACGTAGCCCTGGAGGTTTTCGAGCACGCGGGTGGCAAGGTCTCCGATCCCGGCTTGGCCCAGATCGGGTTGGTATGGATCGATCATCCAGAACTCGGATACATACTGGGCCTCCCCCCCGGCCCGTGACCGGAGCCACCAAAGCACGTTGGGAGCCAGAAACGCGACAACAAACCCGGCCAACGCCCGCCAACGGCGCGCGAGACCGAGCGCAGCCCCGACCGCCAGAACCAGGGGCAGCCCAGCCGTCCGAGTGAAGGTGGAGAGAATCGCGAAAACGCAGCCGGCTAGGATCCACCGCGAGGACGCCGCCACGTGCTCCGATCTGTGAAAGCTCCAGAGACATGCGAGAGTCAGCGCCAAAAAGAGCGGATCCGACAGAATCCAATTGGTGGACCAAAGGAAGGCCGGCGAGAACGCTAATACCGCCGATACGCCCGTTGCCATGACCACTCCATGTCGGTCGCGCACCCAGGCAAAACAAAGGGTCACGCTGACCGTCACCAACAACAACGACAGGAGCTTGAAGGTGATCCAAGCCTCAGCGCCGAGCCCCATGGCCCCGGCGAGCAGCGCCGGGTAGAGCGGCGGGTACTTTGTGTGCGGCGCCAAAGCCGGATCCCACGCCTCGACGTACCCCGCACCCGTAGCCAACGAATGGGCCAGAGACAGGTAACCGGCGTTGTCCCCGCCATTGTGAGGCGCTGGACTTAGAGCCGGGAGCGTGATGGCCAGGTGGACCAGAGCTACGACGGCGAGAATCATCGCCGGAGGAATCGGTCGCTTGGTCCCCTCCGCCTCCGCTGCCGGGATCATGTTCCGGCCCCGGCGCGTCATGCTTCCGCCCCGGGTGTCATGGACCCCAGAACTCGGGGGGCCCCGGCACCCGTAACCGACGGAATGTTACCGGCGATACCGTGGAGATGCGCCCACGCCAGAAACGCGAATGCTAGCGCCTCGCGCGCGTCGGGATCGACGCCGAGCTCCTGGCCGTTCTTCACCGGGACGGAGTCCAAGTCCTGTCTGATGGCCTGGACCAACGCTGGATTATTCGCACCGCCCCCGACGAGGAAAACTTCATCGAGGCCCTTCGGAAGTACCCAGGCCCGGTAGGCCTCCGCGATCGAGCGGGCGGTGAACGCCGTGAGTGTGGCGACCAGATCACACCAGGCCTCCTCGTCCTCCCCGGGACCCAAACCCTCCGCCACCCGATCCAGGAGCGCCCTCCCGAAATGCTCCCGGCCCGTCGACTTGGGCGGTGGAGTTCGAAAGTAGGCATCGTCGAGGAGTGTTGTGAGGAGCGACTCGTCCGCCTGCCCCTGGAGCGCCATCGCCCCGTCCTGATCGTACGGCAGGGCGCCTGATGTGGCACGCCGCACCGCACCATTGATCAACGCCACACCCGGTCCTGTGTCGAAGGCGATCACCGGCTCAGGAGAACCCGTGGGCGGCAACCAAGTCACGTTTGCCATCCCCCCCAGGTTCTGAATCGCGCGCCGGTGATCCACGGCGGAGAACAAGAGTTGATCGACCCAAGGGACGAGCGGAGCGCCATGCCCACCGGCCGCCACATCCCGACTCCGGAAATCGCTTACCACCGGCGCCCCCGTACGCTCGGCGAGCGTAGCCGCATCCCCCAATTGGAGCGTGGCTCCCCTCAAAGCATCGGTCGGCGGAATGTGCCACACCGTCTGGCCATGAGATCCGATGGCCGCGAGCTCCTGGGTCTCGACGCTCGCGGCCTCACACACTTCGCGAACCGCCGTCGCGGACCACTCGCCGAGTGAAGCGTCCAGTCGGCACAAGGTGTCCGGTGTGCCCTCCTCGAGAGCGTCGAGAATCATGCTTCTGCGACCCTCGTCGTACGCCGTGGTGCTGAAGGCGAGCAGGCTCCAGGTGAAGGCCGTGCTGGAGTCGCCGTCGATCCGTACGAGCGCGGCGTCGATCCCGTCGATGGATGTCCCCGACATGAGGCCCACGAAGAGATCCCCAGAGGTCACGTGTGCGGGCCCTCGGCCAGGCTTCCGATCACACGGGCGAGTGCACCCCCCACCTCTTCGAGCAACCGCTCCGCCTCCGCGACCCCGGCCCCACGTCGTTCCATGACGAGCGCGGTTTTCACGCGGCCTCCCGCCGCCTCGAGGAGTGCCGAGGCCCGGGACCGATCCACGTCGAGGATCGTCATCAGAATACGTTCGCCCCGATCCTCGAGTTTCTCACACGTCGCCTGGAGATCCACCATGAGGTTGCCGAACACCTTTCCGGTCATGACCATCGCGCCGGTGGTGATCGTATTAAGAACCATCTTGGTGGCGGTCCCCGCCTTCATGCGGGTGGAGCCCGTCACGACCTCAGGACCGACCAAGGGGGCGATGACCACATCGTGGGTTTTCAGGAGTTCGGGCGCGGGGTGCGTGCAGAGGAGAAAGCCCGTGTGCGCGCCACATTCGCGGGCGCGGGCCAAAGCGGCATGGACGAACGGCGTGGTCCCCGAGGTGGCGATCCCCATCACGAAATCTTTCGGACCGATTCCGAGGCGGTCGATCTCGGCGCCGCCGTCCTCTGGACGGTCTTCGGCGCCCTCTTGGGACCGGACCAGCGCCTCGCGTCCGCCCGCAATGATACCCTGCACCATTTCAGGGTCGGTTCCAAACGTCGGTGGCATCTCCGCCGCATCCAGAACGCCCAGCCGTCCCGAGGTGCCCGCCCCGACATAGATCATACGGCCCCCGCTCCGGAAGGCCTCCACCGCCAACTCGATCGCGCGCGCGATGGCGAGCCGCTGGGATCCAACGGCCTCCGCCACCGTGCGGTCCTCGGAGTTGATGAGGTCGACCAGCTCGAGCGGCGACAACAGGTCCATCGCCGAAGAACGCGGATTTCTCTGCTCCGTCAGTCGGTCGTCGAGCATGCGGACCGTTCGTCCCTCAGTGTTCGGGGACCCGGAACTCCCCCGGGTTGCGGCGACACTCTCCTATAGACAAGCTAATCTTGGCTTCTTTTCGCCAGCAACCAAGGACCTTCCTACGTGAATCTTCTCGAACAGGCCCAATCTCTCGCCGCAGACCTCACGGCGATACGCCGAGACCTTCATCAGCATCCCGAACTTTCGTTCCAAGAGGTCCGGACCGCAGGGATCGCGGCGCAGGAGATGGAGGCCCTTGGCTTTTCCGTCCGTACGGGAATCGGCCGTACGGGGCTGACCGCCGATCTCCACAACGGCGAGGGACCGGTCATCGCGCTCCGCGCGGACATGGACGCCCTTCCTATCAACGAGGCGAATACCCACGAGTTCGTCTCCCAGAACGCGGGTGTCATGCACGCCTGCGGGCACGATGGACATGTCGCCGGATTGATCGGAGCAGCCCGAATTCTGGAAGAGGAACGGGACTCGGGACGCCTCCCCTCCGGCACCATCCGTTTCCTCTTTCAACCCTCCGAAGAGGCGACCGACGACGAGGGCAAGAGTGGAGCGATGCGGATGGTGGATGAAGGCGCCATGGAGGGAGTCGCGGCGGTGGTCGGACTCCATTTGGGGGGACCGCTTCCCTGCGGGAAGATTTTCTTCGCGGCTGGGCCCATCATGTCCGGCGCCGAAGAGTTGCTCATCCAGGTGCATGGGAAGAGCACGCATGCGGGGTTACCCGAAGCCGGCATCGACGCTCTCGTGCTGGCGGCTCGGGGGGTGGTCGCGTCCCAGGATGCCGCACCCGGGAACCGTTCTCCCGTCGAGGACGGAGTTCTCTCGTTCGGGCGAATCACGGGGGGCACGGCCAACAACGTCCTGGCCGACCTCGTCACGATCGAAGGCACCATGCGATTCTTCTCGGAGGAGGTCCGACAGAGGCTCCACCGCCGTCTTGATGAGGCGTTCGGAGTTCTGGAAGAGTCCGGTGCCAAAGTCACGATTCAAATCGGGACCGGTTATCTTCCAGTGATCAATGACGACCGAGTGACGGAGTGGGTACGTGCCGCCGCGATTGACCTGTTGGGAGAGGACAACGTGCTTCCCATCGAGCCCATGACGCTTGCAGAGGATTTTTCCTTTCTCGCGAACGAGGCCCCAGGCACGTTCTTTTGGGTGGGGGCAGCCCTCCCCAGGCCGCGCATGCACCATGAGGCCGACTTCGATATCGACGAAGCGGCGCTTCCGCTCGGGGCCGCCACGCTGGCGGCCGGTGCCATCCGCCTTTTGGAGGAAATGGGGTAATCCGTGAAACGAACCCTGACAGAGCCACCTGCCCCGAGGCACGCGACACAGGTAATGCTCGGTCTTGTGCTTCTGCTGGGGGCTTGTACGCCGGCCGAACCACGCCAGGCCCCGCCGACCGAACCGGTCCAATCTCGACCTCCGGTCGTCTTTCCGGAAACGTGGAGATTCTCGAGCAATGACACCGCGGTAAGCGCCGAGCACGCCGTGGTCGTGAGCACGGATAGTGTCGCTAGCGCGATCGGTGCCCTGGTCATGCAGGAGGGTGGAAACGCGGTGGACGCTGCTGTCGCCGTATCCTTCGCGCTGGCCGTGGTGAACCCCCAAGCCGGGAATATCGGCGGTGGCGGCTTTATGGTCGTGAGGATGGCGGACGGCACCGCAGCGGCGCTCGATTACCGCGAAAAGGCACCGCTCGAGGCCACCCGTGACATGTTCCTCGACGACCGTGGAAACTTGACCGACAAGTCGGTGGTGGGACACCTGGCAGCAGGGGTGCCGGGCTCCGTGATGGGAATGTGGGAGGCCCACCAACGCTTTGGCACACTGTCCTGGGCGAATTTGGTGGAGCCGGCGGCCGAGCTTGCCGACGGCTTCGAGGTCCACGAGCGCTTCCGCGACAACATCGTCGGCTCTGAGAGGGGTATTCGGCTCTTCGAAACAACGGCCGCTACGTTCCTCCCCGGGGGCCGAATCGCGGACCTGGGCGAGACGTTTTCCCAGCCCGAGCTTGCAGCCACGCTGCGCCGCATCCGGGATCGGGGCGCCGACGGATTTTACCGGGGAGAGACAGCCGATTTGATCGTCGCGGAGATGGCGCGTGGCGACGGGCTCATCTCTCATCGGGACCTTGAGGCCTACACCGCCGCCTGGCGGGACCCCATCGAGTTCACGTATCGGGGTTTCACGGTCCTGTCGATGCCGCCCTCCTCCTCGGGGGGCGCCACGATGGCCGAAATGGCCAACATCTTGGAGCTCTACGAGCTTGGGGAGATTCCGTGGCACTCGACCCAAATGATTCATCTCCTGGCGGAGTCCTGGCGGCGGTCGTACGCGGACCGAAACGAATATCTGGCGGACCCGGATTTCATCGATGTCCCTCTAGAGCGCTTGACGGCGAAGGCATACGCAGCCGCACGGGCCGCCGACATCACCGACCGAGCCACGCCCTCGGCGGACGTCGGGCCCGGTCTGGAACCTCCACGGGAGGGGGATCACACCACGCATTTTTCCATCGTGGACGCCTCTGGGAACGCGGTGGCCGTGACAACAACCCTCAACTCGTCGTTTGGTAGCAAGGTGACTGTGGCGGGAGCCGGGTTCGTGCTCAACAACGAGATGGACGACTTCTCTGCAAAGCCGGGCACTCCCAACCAGTTCGGCCTGGTCCAGGGCGAGGATAACGCCGTGGGGCCCGGCAAGAGGATGCTCTCGGCCATGACCCCAACCATCGTCAGCCGGCCCAACGGCGAGCCCTTCTTCGTTGCGGGCTCCCCCGGGGGGGGCACGATCATCACGACGGTTTTTCAGACCATCGTGAACGTCGTGGACTACGGGATGAACGTCGTGCAGGCCGTGAATGCCCCGCGGGTCCATCATCAGCACCTGCCCGACCAGATCTTTTCCGAGCGGGACGGCCTCCCGCCGGACGTCGTGGCGGAGTTGGAAACCCGCGGACACACGGTAGTTGAACGCCGTGGCATCTCAGGGGATGTTCAGGCCATCATGGTCATGCCAGACGGAACGCTCCAAGCGGCGTCCGATCCGCGCCGCGGAGGCGCGGCCGCGGGCTGGTGACCACGCCAGAGGCCCGCCTATGAACGAACTCCGCACCATCATCCCCTACTTCCGGCCCTACCGCAAAGGAGTCGTGGCGGGTCTGGCGTTGGTAGTCGTCACCAACCTCTTCACGGTGGCCGGGCCGTATCTGATCAAGCTGGCCATCGACGGACTGGACGATCCAGCCGTGACGATGGGCCGCATTTCGACCTATGCGCTCCTCATCGTGGTGGCCGCACTTCTCGGGGGCGCCGCCAAGTACGGCATGCGGGAGCTTCTCAACGGTCTCAGCCGCCGCATCGAGTGCGACCTGCGTAACGACTTCTTCGCACACCTCCTGCGGCTGGACTCGGGGTTCTACGGCCGAACGCGGACCGGTGATCTCATGGCCCACGCCACCAACGACACACAAGCCGTACGCATGGCAACCGGGCCGGCCATCATGTATGCGGTAAATACGTTCGTGAGCTTCCTGCTCACTCTCGCAGTCATGGTCGGGATCAGCCCGAGGCTCACGGTCTACGCCCTTGTTCCAATGGTGGTGCTCCCACCTGTTGTGTTCTGGTTCGCGCGTGTGATCCACCAGCGCTTCGAGCAAATCCAGGAGCAGTTCTCCACACTCTCGACCATGGTGCAGGAGAACCTGACCGGTATGCGTATCGTGCGGGCGTATGTGCAGGAGGAGAGTCAAGCGCAACACTTCGACAGCCTCAACCTCGAGTACATGGAACGCAACATGGGCCTCGTGAAGGTGGCCGGCCTGTTCCACCCGATCCTCGCGCTGTTCTCGGGAGCGGCGATGGTCATCGTGCTGTGGCTCGGCGGTCTCGAAGCCATCGCCGGACGGATCACAACAGGAGACTTCGTCGCGTTCGGAATCTACGTAGCCTATCTCATCTGGCCGCTCATCGCTCTGGGCTGGGTCGTCAACCTGTTTCAGAGAGGCGCGGCCAGCATGGGCCGCCTCAACAAGATCTTCGAGACCGAGCCGGCTGTGCGCGCCCCCGAGAACCCCGTACGTCTGACCGAGCCTCGTGGCGCCGTCGAGTTCCGGAACGTGTCGTTTCGTTATCCCGGCACGGAGCGGTTGGTCCTCGAGGACGTTTCTTTCGTCGCCCAACCGGGTCAGACCCTGGCCGTCGTCGGTCCCACCGGCTCGGGCAAAACCACGCTTGTGACGTTGATCCCCAGGATCTACGACGTGACGGGCGGGAGCGTCCTCGTCGATGGTGTTGATGTGCGCGATTTGGACCCGGGTGAGTTGCGCTTGCTCATCGGCATGGTGCCCCAGGACCCATTCCTCTTTTCGGCGACCATCGAGGAGAACATCGGATTAGGTCTCGACCTCGGTGCCGAGGCGTCGGCCGCAGACGTTTGGGCCCAGGGCGAACTCCGTGCCCACAGCGCGCCGGAGGGCCCACTCGAGGACCCGGACGAAGTTGTCGTCGAAGCAGCCCGCATCGCCCAGCTCCACGCATCAATCGAGCAGTTTCCGAAGGGCTGGGGGACACTTCTCGGCGAAAGAGGAGTCAACCTGTCGGGGGGGCAGAAGCAACGTACCACACTGGCCCGTGCCGTGGCGCGTGACCCACGGATTCTCATCCTCGACGACGCCCTGAGCGCAGTCGACACACACACCGAGGCGTACATTCTCGACGACCTCACACGCGTGATGGAGGGGCGCACTTCCTTCATCATCAGCCACCGCGTGTCTGCCGTGATGAACGCGGATCTCATTCTCGTGCTGGATGACGGCCGAATTGTTGAGCGAGGCCGGCATGCAGACCTGATGGCGTCAGGGGGGACCTACGCCCAACTGCTGCACCGGCAAATGCTCGAGCAGGATATCGAGTCGACGACTGTAGGGGCGGCGGGGGACTGAGGCGGGGGACTGCGATACGTCCGAGACTTACCCTGGACTAATGGACAGGCCCTCTCAATAATCTCGCGGTACTCCTTGCCTGCCCGAACACGGGCTCCATAACAAATCCAGCACCAGGGGGTGGGTGTCTTGAACTCGCAGGACGATCCAAGCAACCCGGTGATCGCCCCTCGGGACGATCCAAGCGAAGTCAGCCTCGGTGTGTCCGCCACGCAAGAGCGATACGTCAACCGGGAATTGAGTTGGCTCTCGTTCAATGAACGGGTCCTCCAGGAGGCCGAGAGTGGGTCGGTACCGCTTTTCGAGCGCATCCGCTTCCTCGCGATATTCTCCTCCAATCTCGATGAGTTCTTCCGGGTTCGGGTGGCGTCCCTGAGGAGCCTTCTCGAGATTCGCCGGAAAAAGCGTAAGAAAAAGGGATTGGATCCGACGGCACTCCTCCGCGAGATTCATGCCGTGGCCCTGGCCCAACAGGAGCGCTTCGGCAGGGTGTTCCGTGATGAGATCCTGCCGGGGTTGCGCGAGGCCGGTATCGAACTAGTCGACGAGCGAGGGGTCGATAGCGAGCAACGCGCCATCATCGAAAACTACTTCGTCGAAGAAGTGGCCGAGCACTTACGACCGGTGATCTTGCGGCGGGAGGATCCGCCGCCGTTTCTAAAGGACCACACGGCGTATCTCGTGGCAGAGCTTCAGCCCGGGCCCGACATCACCAGGGGTACCGCCGACCCCGAGCTGGGGATCGTCGAAGTGCCCAGCCCACCCTTGCCCCGCTTCTTGCCGATGACCGGTCCTGGGGAAGACCGGTGCATCGTCTTTCTGGACGATGTCATCCGCCTGAACCTTCCTCGTGTTTTCCCGGAATGTGTAGTCGCGGGGGCATACGCGATAAAGGTCTCGCGAGACGCGGACCTCTACTTGGATGACGAGTTCGATACGGGCCTGACAAAGGCGATCAAGAAGAGTCTCAAGAAGAGGGACACGGGCGCACCCATCCGCTTCCTGTACGACATGCTTTCCCCACACGCTATGGTCACGCGACTGACCACCCACTTCGACCTCCGCGGAGGAGATCTGATCGAGGGGGGGCGTTACCACAATCTCAACGACCTGGCCGGGCTCCCGGTGGGCGCCGTTCCGGACTTGGAGTTTACCCCGATGGAGGCTCTTCCCCACCCCACGTTGGAGGCTGGTGGGTCAATCTGGGATTTAATCCGAGCCAAGGATCGCTTGCTCCACTTTCCATACCAGTCCTATGAGTGCGTGCTCCGCCTTCTTCAAGAGGCGGCCGCCGATCCGGACGTACAAGCGATTTGGATCTCGTTGTATCGGGTTTCCAGTCAATCCGAGGTGGTCAAGGCGCTGATCAAGGCGGCCGAGAACGGCAAGGACGTGCTGGCGTTCGTCGAGGTACAGGCCCGATTCGACGAGGAGCTCAATCTGGAATGGGCGGAGCGCATGGAGCTGGCCGGCATCCGTGTGATCCACGGCACACGGGAAATCAAGGTACATGCCAAGCTGTGCCTGATCCGTCGCCGAGAAGGTGAAACGAGCCGCCTGTATGCGTTCCTTTCCACGGGCAACTTCAATGAAAAAACAGCTCGTGTGTACTCCGATCACGGGCTCATGACGGCCGACCCGCGACTCACCGAAGAGGTTCGTCGTGTCTTCCGCCTTTTATGTGGAGAGGACGTCCAGCCCGACTTCGAACATCTACTGGTCGCCCCCCACCATCTACGAGATCGTTTCAACGCCCTCATCGACGCCGAAACGGAGGCGGCTCGTCAGGGACGCCCGTCGGGCATCACGGCCAAGATGAACAGCCTCCAAGACCGTGGCATCATCGACAAGCTTTACGAGGCGAGCGCAGCCGGCGTGCCTGTCCGACTCGTCATTCGCGGGATCTGCTGCATGCGTCCCGGGATCGAGGGACTCAGTGAATCGATCGAGGTCACAAGCATCGTGGACCGTTTCCTGGAGCACTCTCGGATGTTCGTGTTCCACGCGGACGGTGCTGAGAAGCTGTACCTCTCATCCGCCGATTGGATGACGCGCAACCTGAACCGACGGGTGGAGGTGGCGTTTCCGATTTACGACCCCGAGGTGCGTGAGGAACTCCGCTACGTCCTGGATCTACACTGTGCGGATAACACGAAGGCACGGATCATCGATGAGCACCAACGGAACCGGTTCGTGCAGGAGATCGACGCAGCCACGGCACGCAGTCAGTTTGACACGTACCGGTATCTGAGCGAACTCTCGGCAGATCATCCAGGCAGTTGATTGGAGGAATTAGGCGTATGGGAAACGACGAAGAGAGGACTGGCGACACTGTCAGATCCGATCAAGTTGACATTGACCCAGAGGGTGTCGCGGAGGAGACGGCTTCCGATTCGGCGCCTCACGTCGCACAAGAAACAGGAGCTGCACAAGGCGCCGGAGCCACAGATGGAGCAGGAGTTGTGTTGGCGTCGGGTGGCTCGGATCTCACGGAGAAGCCAGCCCAGGAGGATGCCCAGGTCGACACTAAGAAAAAGAAGAAGAAGGATTTAGGGATAGGGACGTCTCGAGGCATCGAAACCATGTTCCGGACCAGCTATCGGGTTCAACAGGACCTGGTTGGTTTAGCGGACGCGAAGGCCAACATCATGATCAGCGTGAACGGGTTGATCATCTCCATCATCCTGGCGGCGGTCTCGCCCCGCATCGGTGGACTGCCGCTGCTCGTCCTCCCCACGAGCATCCTTCTCATAGGCTGTGTCACTGCCCTCGTCTACGCCGTCTTGGCGGCGAGGCCGCGCGTGAGCAACGTTCCGATAACCCTCGAGAAAATCGGACGGAACGAGGGCAACATCCTGTTCTTCGGCCATTTCGTGAAGCTTTCCGAGAGTGATTACCAGCAGGGCATGCGCGACCTGATGGAGAACCAGGATCTTCTCTACTTCAACATGGTGCGAGATCTCTACGGGCTCGGGCAGGTGCTCGACAAAAAGTTTCGGCTCCTGCGCATATCCTACACCGTATTCATGTTCGCCCTAATGGTGGGCGTCGGACTGTTTGTCTTGGTGTTTGCCCTCGATGCGACGATCGCCACCGACTTGCTCGAGCCACAGGGTGTGCTACCGGTTCTTCCGTAATTAGGTCGGCCGGTTAAGTCGATGGATTCTTGATCGTCGCCTTGAAGGTGCCGGGGACATTAGGCCGACGGATTCGTAAGTGCCTGGCCGCCCGCCTGGCCCTAGTGAGAGAATGGTGCTTGCCGCCCAACCCGCCTCAGGCACATCTTGTCCGCCATGTCTGACCCGGTCACCTTGACCGCGACAAGCGACTTGCTGGTTGAATCGAAGTCGGCCTTGTGCGCACGTTCGCTGAAGGCCGACTTCCTCACCCCCGTAGTTAAGAGGCGTATGCGCCCACTCGCATCCGTAGTCTTGGCCCTCTCGCTACTCGCCCCAGGGCTCAGCGCCCAGATAGGGGGGCCTCCCCCGCCCACACGCGACTCTGCTACGGTCGTCTCCGGCGAACAATACGAAGCCGGTGGCTTGTTCATGACCTTCATGGGGCGTGGGTACCGGCACCTCTGGACCACGCCCATCAAGGTGCCAGTGGCCGACCTGGCGACGTGGGGCGGCGGCGGGTTGACGCCATTCGATGTCGGTGGCGGATTGACCACGAAGACGCTCCACCTCCGCGGGGCCGACGGCAGACGCTACGTATTGCGATCGGTAGACAAGACCATTGGCGCGTTGAGGGAGGATCTGCAGGGAACGCCCGTCGACGCGATCCTGCAAGATCAGCTGTCCTCGTTTCACCCATCGGGAGCGGTGATCACTGCGAGGCTTCTCGAAGCGGTCGGTGTGCTCCATCCACAACCGGTGCTGGTGCAGGTGCCGGATAGCCCTCTGCTCGGCGAGTACCGTGAGGAGTTCGCTGGTATGCTGGCGCTCTTCGAAGAACGTCCGGACGATCTTCCAGCGGGCGAGGCCGGCTTTGGCGGCTCGCGACGGATCGAGCAGACCCCCACCCTGTTCGATGAACTCGAGCAGAACCCCGGCGATCGCGTGGACCTTCACGAGTTGCTGAAGGCTCGCCTGATCGACGTCCTGGTGGGTGACCGTGATCGCAGTGAGAACAACTACCTATGGGCGCGATTCGACGAGGTGGACGGCGGACGCGTCTGGCGTCCCATCCCCCGTGATCGTGATCAGGCCTTCGTACAGTTCGACGGCTTCTTGAAGGGGCTCGCCCGCCGGTATGACCCCCGTCTGGTCCTTTTCGAAGAAGACTATCCCGACATAGGGGCACTCACGCGAAACGCTTGGGACATCGATCGTAATCTCCTGGTCGGCCTCGACCGAGCGACGTGGGACGCCACTGTTGAGGAGGTCACGGCTGCGATCACCGACGCGGTGATATCGGATGCCGTCTCCCGCATG
>Ga0114996_10006041_pt1 | contig 14066 bp, 8 predicted proteins | sample ArcticOcean_MG_C_4_FD_87039 | JGI IMG/M metagenome (GOLD analysis project Ga0114996, IMG submission 87039) | Marine microbial communities from western Arctic Ocean - ArcticOcean_MG_CB4_134 | ecosystem: Environmental > Aquatic > Marine > Oceanic | place: Arctic Ocean: Canada Basin | collected...
AGTTCCTCCTCGGTCGGCAGTTCTCCGTCCGCCACAAACGCAAAAGCGTCATGCCGAATTCCTCCCTCCCGGCTCATAAGTTTGAAAGTCACCTGGCCGCCCGCAGTGGTGTAGGACGCCACGGGATCAACCGTACCCGAACTCGGGCCCAATCCGTTCAGGTCGGTGCCGTCGGTCAAATTGATCCACGCCCAATTGTCATGGACATTGGCTCTGACCGGGTTGCCCGCTCCGTCGAACCGGCCAGTGCTTCCGTAACCATTCCCCCGGTCGAGATCGACGGCCGGATCGCCACCCAGGGTCGAGGCGACAAAAAAGCTGTCGTTCTCGTATGCAAACAACGCTTCGTTGGAGTCCGGATCGTCACTAATCTCAGGGTCGTAGGAAAAAAATACCGGACAGTAGATCCGTCCCCAGAGATCGTAGGTGCCCGCCGGCAATGACAGCGAGTAATTGCGGAATACGGCTTGGTCGCCGAAGGGAGCTTTCGCGTCCCGACGGTCGGTATCGATATACTGCCCCCCTAAAGCTTCGGGATCATTTTGGACACGGTAATTGTCCTGACCGTCAGGAGTGTTCCCCGATTCCGCCTCGAAGCCGAAAATATCCGCAGATGCAGTAGATATGAGAAGCCAGGGCGCGAACACAGTTAGTATTTTCGATACGAGCATCATTTTCATTGAGATTTAGGTAGCTGAACATCAATAGATTACGCAGAACTCTCGTTAAAGTGCAATCCTTTTATAGTGATAGTTTTATGTGAAAACAATCTAAGGGTTCCCTCATGGCGTTCGGAGGAATTATCCTCTTCATATTCCAATATGATTTATTCTTACAGGAAGACGATTCCAGATAAGGAGTTAAAGCGGGCAAAGGATATGAACCCCTGAAATTCCATCCATACAGGGCCGAAGATATATATTAGTGATATTATTTTTGTAGCATAGTCATCACCAACAAAGAAAAATAATATAAATCCGATTAGGCTGAACCTGAGTCCAAAGAGTACCGATATTAAGGTAACGATCTTGACTGACTCTTTAATGGGTATTCGATTTATTTTTTTTCATGGCGATGTAGCTTAAGGCTTTAACTATTTCATGTCAGCTCTTTCTAACCCTCCAGAAAAAAGTCCCATCTGATATTGAGTGAGAGAATTGAAATGTTTTCCCGTTGCCGATCAAAAGAATTCTAGGGGCGAACCAGCCAGCCAAGTTACGTGATCTTTCCAGACTGTAAAAGCTTCCCTTTTCGCCAGGGAACATGACGATCACTTTTCCCGGTTCCGAGAGTTTGATTTTGATTTGGTGTTTAGGTGCGCTAAAAGGGTCTTCTTTTGAGCTATCAAATAGATCTTCGGTTTCGTTTTCCCAATTGTCTCCATCGTTATCTTCGGGTGAGGTGGCAAAGAGAAGGACAGTGGATCCGTCAACGATCTTGTAGTCGTTAAAGGTTTTGAAATTGTCCAGGAGCTGATTCTCAAAGTAAAGGAGCTGATCATCGATCTCAATGCTTTGACTATTCTCAATTTTTGTTTTCAAGGCATCAATTTCATCAGATGGCTTCACATCGAACTGAATAGCCTTACCATCCAAGGGTTGGACATAGACTTCAATTCCACTTGCATTGCCTATGAGAATGAGACTCAGGGATAATGTTGCTAGGCTCTTAGATAACATCGGATCAATTTCCTGATCTTTAGTCCCTAGGCAAGTGACGAAGTTAGCAAGTTTGAGCTTAATTGTTAGGGTTACGGCTGAATCCTTCAGCTAACTTAATATTAATGACCCTTAAGACCCTTGTTTGGAGTTCATAATTAGGTTATGCATTGAGATATGAAATTTCCTAGTTGTTTACTACTTTGGATTGCTTTTTCGATGAGTTCCGGAAAGCTCATGAGTGCCGATCTGAGTGATCTCTCGTACTCGGTGAAGTACGGCTCTGTAATTATTACCGATTGCAAGACGACCGCTACTGGAGAATTGGAAATACCGGCATTGATTGGTGAAGCCCCTGTTACTAAGATTGGGAGCGCCGCTTTCCGAGGATGTTCAAATTTGACCAGCATTACTATTCCTGATGGGGTCACCACAATAGGTGACGAGTCATTTTATTCATGCTCTTTGCTGGCGGCGATAACTATCCCTGATACGGTGTTCAGTATCGGTGAGTCGGCTTTCCGTTATTGTAATTCCTTAACGGCCATTAATCTGCCCGAAGGTATTACAAGTATTGGAGATTCTGCGTTCCATAATTGTGGAAGCTTGAGTGAAGTTCTTATTCCAAGCACCGTAGTTCAAATAGGTGAGAGGGCTTTCAGGGATTGTAAGAATTTGGCCAGAATAGTTATTCCTGCGGGAGTATCTAATGTTGAGCGGCTTGCCTTTTATGGATGTACAAATCTGAGGCAAGTTCACATAGAGGGTGAATTACCTTCTTTCGGGAGTAATGTTTTTGGAGGTTCTGCAAATTCTTATATTACTTATTCGGGGGACCAAACGATGGTCGCTGGTAGGCCAAGCTTCAGTCCTAGTCAGCTCTTTGAAGTTAATAATTTGCGGGAAACAATTCAGGTCAAGGATGCTCAGATTGCACAATTAGCGATTCGCCCCTCAGTGCAGGAGATTCAGGACGCTCGTGCCGGATCAATAATAATGAGGAAGGATCCGGAAACAGGAAAAGCAAAGTTGCAATTTAGGCTTGAGCAAACGGACGATTTTGAGTCATGGGATCCTTACGAGGGTGGGGAGTTGAGCGTTTCGGATGGAGGTGGGTTTGAATTACTTATGCCACTTGATGCTGATAAGATGTGGCTTCGTGTCGGAATGGATGGAGAGGCACCTGAGTCATACGAGTCCGGTGGGGACTTTGGTGGAGTTGATTTTGGAGATTTGCTTAATGGTGGAGGATTTCCAGGTGTGAACATTGGGGGTGATAATAAAGAGGGTGATAAGGTAGAAGATAAAGATTCTGAAGGAGAAGGAGAAGATTCGGGTGGACTTGGGAACATAAACTTAGGTGATTTAAATTTAGATGGAATCGACCTCGGAAATATTAATCTAGAGGACTTAAACCTAGAGGACGTTAATCTAGAGGACTTAAATCTTGGGGGATTGGATATTGGGAATCTTAACCTTGGAGACTTGAATTTAGAGGGTCTTAATCTTGACGAAATTGAAATCAGTCCATTGCAGTTAGTGCAGCTTGCATTGATTTTTAATCAATTCCTTTCTGATGTTTCCGATGTCATTGGAGTAGATTTAACTAGCATCTTACAAAGTGATGGAGCTGACGGAGGCGGTGAAGGAGATGAGACGGACGGAGTTGATGGAGATGATGGAGGCATAGTTGATCCGGGTTTTGGGACTGATGAAGGTGAAGATAATGGGAATGGAGGGATTGACCTTGGAGGGATTGACCTTGGAGGGATTGACCTTGGAGGGATTGACCTTGGGTTTTTAGATCAACTCTTCAATGGGATATCGATTCTTCCTGAAGCCGATGACGGTGTTGCAGCTGAAGCTGAGTAGGGGATTTATTTTGGTGTAAGGTAGAGGATAGTCCATGCGCGCTTGTTTATTTTTGTTCTTTGCTCTCTCCCTGGGCACCGAGGCGGCAAGGAAACCTAACGTCATCTTTATATTTACTGATGATCAAGGAACGCTCGATGCGAATTGTTTCGGATCTGAGGATTTGTACACTCCGGCAATGGATGAGTTGGCGGATAATGGAATAAGGTTCACTCAAGCCTACTCGCATACGGTATGCTGTCCTGCCCGAGCAGCCTTATTAACTGGCCGGTATCCTCAACGATCAGGCGTTAACTCTTGGACTCAGGGGGACTTGAAGAGCGGCAGAGGAATTAATATGTCCGGGAATGAGGTTACAATTGCTGAAGCTCTTCGTTCTGCTGGATACCGAACCGCTTTGTTTGGAAAATGGCATTTGGGAGCGGCCCGTGAGAGTGGCCCAACGACACAAGGGTTTGATGAGTTCTTTGGCCTGCGCGGAGGGTTCATTGATAATTATAATCATCACTTTCTTCATGGTTCGGGATTCTATGACCTTTACGAAAAGACAAAAGAAGTTCATGCGAGGGGCAAATATTTTCCAGAGATGATGACCGACCGGGCACTGAGCTTTATCGAAAAGAACAAGGATTGTCCCTTCTTTCTTTATTTTGCGCTAAACATTCCTCATTACCCGGAACAGGCTCTCGAGATGTTTGGCGACAGGTACAAGAGCCTGCCAATGCCGCGACGGTCTTACGCGGCCATGATTAGTACGACGGACCATTACATTGGCAAGGTCTTGAAGAGGCTCAATGATCTGGGACTACGGAAAGATACAATCATTGTATTCATGAGTGATAACGGTCACTCGACTGAGCATAGTCAGATACGTGTTGATGGGCACAGTAGTGGCTTAAAGAAAGGGCATTATTATAGCGCTCATGGAGGAGGAGGAAACGCTGGGCCGTACTTGGGCAATAAGGGGACTTTCTTTGAAGGTGGCATTAGAGTGCCCGCAATTTTGTCTTATCCCAAAGAACTGCCGAAGGCTAAGGTTAAGAGTCAAGCGGTCACTTCGATGGATTGGTATCCAACAATCCTTGATTTGTGTGGGATCAAAAAGAACGAGTCAGTTTCTTTTGATGGCAAGAGTCTAGTTCCCATGATTATGGATAAAGGAGACAAAAAGATTCATGACGAATTTCATTGGGCATGGCAGAACCAGTGGGCCGTTCGAGTAGGAGATTGGAAACTAATTGGACGAGGATCGTGGGATTTGAAGCCGGGACAAAAGATCCCGCCCGGCACTCATCTTGGTAAAATTTCAGGCGAGGCGCCGGAAAATAAGAACTATGCTTCAGAAAAGAAAGAACTTCTAAAGGAACTCAAGGATGCCCATGACCGGTGGTCAGAAATGGTAGGGTTCTCGGCAAGATGAGTAGAATATTTTTTATCTTAATACTATTAATTAGTTCAGTTATTCATGCGGCTGATAAGGACTCTCTATTGTCAGGGCATCCTCGAGAGTCATACAGGGGTGTTAAGAATATCGAGGAGATGGAGGAGGCTTTGAGGAAATCGATGGGAGCATCGGAGAAGCACTCTTTTTCGCGAGGCTGGTGGGTCTGGGACCGGTTAAGGTGCCGTTATGTGGACGGAGACAGGAAAGATAAGGGTGCGTTGAAAGTGCTGCGTGCTGTCTTTAGAGGGCTGATACTGGACAAGCATCAGAGATTAAAAGAGAAGAGAGAGGGCGATCTGCTTTATTTATTTTATACGACGCTGACTGGGGACAGTAAGGAGTCGACCCTCAATGTTGAGGGCCGTAAAGTATATAGAGATCTTCACGGTGGAGGTTATCATGGTGGTTGGGGAGGTGCTGCGAGGATGAGAATTTATCAGGAATTAGCCAGTCAGGGGATGCTTACGGATGAAGAGAAGATTCGGTTTGAGGAAATTGTGAAGCAGAGCCTCGAATCTAGATTTATTAATTTCAAGAAGAAGGCGCAATCTGCAAACAATCACTCTTTCGGTAATGCTGGAGGAATTGCTCTTGCTCTGAAGCTTTATCCCGACGCGCCTCAAGCAGTCGAGGCCAAGGCATGGATTGATAGGATATGGAAGAGCTTGTCTGATTTCGCGGATTGGACTGAGTGGACCTACTATCCTTATGGGCCGATATTTCTTCATGGGTTAATCGATATTGCGGAGGCCACGGGCAGGATAGATAAGGAGAAGGTGTTAATTAATTCTGTTGCCAAGAGGTGTTTGGGATTTGTTCATGGGGGCGGTGTTCGAGGGAATCCAAATTCCGGATCAATGGTCAGGGATGATCTTGATTCGACCTATGAGGATCCTTGGAACGTGGGGTATTATAACGTGGAGACTTCATCCAGGGACGGGCACTTGTGGTACCGATTGGCTCAGCATTATAAGAATCCGCACTATTTATGGGCCGCCGAGCAAGTGGCAATCGGAGGCCGTCCAATCAGAGGGGACGTTCCTAGAAATTACATTTCTGCATACGAGCGCCGCTTTGCGTGGTTTGTTAAGCGCGGGATTAAACCTGAAGTGCCTCCAGGAGGATCAATGGTCGGAATGCTTAGCTCAATGAAAGAGAAGATTCCTGAGAGGCTTTACCTTAATCAAGACCGACAAGCAGGAACTCCTTTTGCTGCGTACTTTCTTTACCCGCATAAGGATGAACACTTGGATAATGTGTCAGGGCATCTTTACGAGTACTCGGCTTCTGGATCCAAGTACCTGCATACCTCTGGTAAATATAATAATGTTTATAGGGATGATATGCCAATTGGTGGAGGAGCCGGGGAGGAGAGCTTAGATCTTTTATTAGTCCTTCATAACCGCCATAAGTTTCCGCTTCATCCTGACAGGAAAGGAGATCACCGTGATTCTATGCGTCGTGGAAATATTAAGCACGACAATAAGTTTGTTGCTGGAGGAAACAATCCTGATGGGGACTCATATGGGCAGTTTGCTTACAATGATTATTACGGTAAGGGTAGTCGCTGGGAGAGGAGATCAGTTCTGACAAGGGAAGGCTTTTTTGTTGTGATGGACAAGTACCGTGGTTCGAAAATTCTTGGAAATGAGTATCAGGCTGGTCCTGTCTGGCATGTGGGTTATGAAAAGTCCATGGATTCAGGGGATCAGGAAGAAAACTGGTTTGATGCTCCACCAATAGATAACGCGTGGTGGAAGAAAAGTAAGTCCAGGCTCTTGCTCGTTACGCATTCCTCCAAAAAGTCTAAGCATGGAAAATTGAAGCAGTCACATTCTCAGGACACTGCGGCCAACATTACAGTATTTTCTTACCGTCCGATCCAATCACTTCGCGATGAATTTTTCTTGAGTGTCTTTGTTCCTTATGATTTGCCGCAGGACCCAAGTGCTATTCGTGAGAAAACGAGCATTCAAATGAATGATAACGGTTCATATGAAGTGACCTTTGATTCTGAGGGAGTCAGGGTATTGGTTGGAGAAACCTGGTCAGTTACTCGAAAATAAAATCAAAAGGTCGGAGGGATAAGCTCAATATTGCTGAGTAAAAATACCAATAATTTGATTTGATTGGTCGAGCCTAATTTCTTTAACATCGGAAGATGGACAATAAGAAATTAATCGCGATAACAGGAGCAAGTTCTGGTATCGGTGCCGCGACAGCTAAGGCCTTTTCAGCAGCAGGTTACCCGCTCCTTCTCATGGCTCGAAGGATTAAGCTCATGGAGGCTATGGATTTACCAAATACTATATGCAAAGAGGTTGATGTTCTTGATCTTGAGGGTATGAAGGCTGCCATTTCTGAGGCCGAGGATACTCACGGTGAAGTGGACTGCATGATTAATAATGCCGGAGTTATGATTAACGGGAAATCCCAATTTCAAAATCCTGAAGATTGGCAGAAGATGCTCGATGTTAATATTAGGGGTGTTCTCAACGGCATTCATTTAGTTCTCAAGAACATGGTGGAGAGGAGGAGTGGAACTATTGTCAATATGGGATCCATTGCTGGGATTAAAACTTTCCCTGATCATACAGTTTATTGCGGAACTAAGTTCGCAGTTCACGCTATCACTGAGAATATTCGTGAAGAGGTTTCTGGGAGTAATGTTAGACTAATTAATATAGCTCCAGGAATGGTTTATACTGAACTTTTAGATCATGGTTGTGAAGAAGAAGCCAGAAAAGGTTGGATGGATTATGCGGAACAGATTGGAGGGGCGCTAAAGCCTGACTCTATAGCACAGTCAGTTCTATTTTCTTACCAGATGCCGCAGGAGGTTTGTGTGAGAGAGATTGTAATTTGTCCGACAGGCCAAGAACCTTAAAAAAGCGCTCTTCTCTTTATTGATAATTGTACCTGTTAAATTTTAATATGGTTATTTTTATCAATAGTATTTAATATAATTAAATATGATGAAAATTTTCACGTCTGTATTTTTGTCCGTAATATTGTTTCATCTTAATTTATATGGTGAAAATATTTTCACGCTTGGGATTGATGATGAGAGTCAGGCGGAATTTTCACAGGAAAGCTTTAATTCCAATTCTGCTCCTGGGTCCCCGACTCTTAAAGATGACGATTACTATTTTTTAGGAAGTTATGATGGGATCGGGGTTCTTCAGGCGGATGAGGACATAGTAAATTTTGAACGGGCAGTCACTAATGGTGACAAAAATAATCGGATACATTTTCATCTGGATTCTAATGATATAATCAATAATGAGTATACACTCACTGTTGATTTGATTGGTGGAGGTTGGTGGGATGCTCCGGCAGGTGCTAGTGGAGTCGGCTGGGGCATACATGATGTCCGCGCTAACTTTAATGGGGTTGAGATTTTCGCAGAATCTGAAATTGTCGAAAATAGACTTGTCACTGCGGTTTTTGACGCATCTTCAGTCAATGCCGTGGCAGGAGAAAATGTGATTGAAATTACCCGGATAGGAGGTGACAGCAAAGGAAACGGCACTGATTATGGCTGGATTCAGTTTGATTACATTACCTTAGAGGCTAGTGCAGTAGCTGAGCCTGGACTCATCCAGTCATTCTTTACTGATTCAAATGAAGTTGCTGCTGATTCTCCAACTGCAACTTTATCATGGCAGGTCGATTCTGATCCTGAAACGAGTGTTTTTATTGACAATGGGATTGGTGAAGTGACTGCGATCACTTCTGAAGGGGCTGGAAGTATTGATGTCAGAATTTCCGCAGTTACCACATATGTTCTTACTGTAAAGGGAGTAGACGGAGACGAAGCGACTGCTTCTTTGACTATTGGGTATCAACCTTATGCCGAGATTTGGACTGTGGGCTTGATTAATGGATCTCAGGCTGAGTTCAGCCAGGAAAAAGGAACGTCCAATGAAGAGTCGGAAGGGTCCCCGCTATTTCAAGATGATGATTATTTTCTTGCTGGCAATTATGGGGGAGAAATTGGAAATTTAGAATCAGATGAGGCGTGGCTCAATCTGGACCGGGCCGTGACAAATAATGATCCAAACAACAGGTTTCATTTTTTGCTGGATTCTTTACAGGCAGACGAGTCCAGTCAGATGAGATTTACTATGAATCTTATCTGGGGAGGTTGGTGGGACGCAGAAGCGAATTCTAGTGGCGAAGGTTTTGGTGCCCATGATGTTGAAATTAAATTGAATGGAAATGTCATTTCAGCCCATTCTGATATTACGCAAAATGAATTAATTGTGGAAACTTTTTCAGGAGATGAAGGCGGAGCGGTGCAAGGAGAGAATGTTATTGAGGTGAGTAGGACCAGTGGAGACAGTAAGGGGAACGGTGGAAATTCAGGTTGGATTCAAATTGATTATGCCTCACTAGAAGTTGACCTCAGTCAGATAGTGCGTGACAAGCCCATCACTTCATTTTCTTCTAATAAGAGTCTAATTGTGCCAGGGACATCGGCCTCCCTTAATTGGCTTGTTGATCCAACTGCAACCGTATCGATAGATCAAGGGGTAGGAGACGTGAGTGGGAAAACAATTGATGGTATTGGAAGTATAGAGATCGATCCTAGTGTGAATACAACTTATACACTGACCTCGGTCCGGGGAAATGATGTCGAAACGGCGGCCGTGAGAGTTGAGGTTGATCTGATAGAATTTTTCCAGTCGAATGTTCTTGAGGTCACGCCAGATGAGCCGACCGCGCGCCTTTCATGGTCAGTTTATTCGATCCCCGGGATGACTCTGTCAGTTGATAATGGCATTGGTGATGTCACATCGCTTACAGAGGACGGGTCCGGGTCTATTGATGTTAGGCCATCTTCAACTACCACTTATACTATGACGGCAACGAGGCCGAATGTTCCGGAAGAAGACACAGAACAAGTTTCTCTCACTGTCGAATACAATGGGTATTCTGTTCTGTGGAGTTTGGGAGTTGATGATAATACTCAGGCGGAATTTTCCATAGAGGACTTTAATTCAAACCCTCTTCCAGGTGCGGCAGATGCTAAGGATGATGATTATTATTTTGTCGGCAACTATGCAGATATTGGAGAAGTGCTTGAGGATGAAGATAGCGCTTTAAACTTTGAAAGAGCAGTGACTAACGGAGATCCCAACAATCGGATCCATTTCATGCTTAGCCCTGAGCAAGCATCTCCGTCTTCAGAAATACGTATTTCAATGGATATGATTAACGGTGGATGGTGGGACGCCTTGGCTGGGCAGGGTGGTGGTGGTTTTGGAATTCATGACGTATCGGTCAAGTTTAATGGAGAAGAAGTGATGGTGTCGGAAGGCATTGAGCGGGACACATCCCTGAGCGCTACATTCACCGCTGCAGAAGTCGGCGCCGAAATAGGTGAAAATACGATAGAAATTACTAGGACAGGTGGAGACAGTAAGGGTGATGGTACGGACTATGGTTGGATACAGTTTGATTATATCTTAGCAGAGATTGATTCTCTAGGACCTAGAATCTTTGAGATTAATGATTATGAATACGACGCTGCAGGTAAGTATCTTTCGATCTCTTTCCCCTCTAGCCCTGGTCAGTTTTTCCTAGTTGAGGTATCTAATGATATGCAGACTTGGTTCGAATATGATGATAGCGTTGAAGCGGATGAAGAAGGCTCTTCTACAACTTACACCGTGGAGCTTTTGGGGGATGAAGGTGATGCATTTTTTGTAAGAGCATCACGTTTTCCGTGAACAATTAACATCCATACTCAGAATCAATGATTCGTAAGTCGCTGGTAAATGTATTGGGGTTTGGTGTTTTTTTTATTGTGGGAGGGTGTGCTCCAAAGGAAGAAATAAATCGTTCAGGAATCAGTGACTCTCATCATAATGCTGAGATTGATAAGATTGATAGAATGGTAGCTGTTGAGCAACTGATCCTCGGACTGACTCCAAAATTAAAACTATTAGCCGGTTCCCTTATTGAAGGAGGAATTGAGATTTCAAAGACTGGTCCTGATCTCTTTGATGAAGAATTTCGAATGGGATCTGTGGCAGTTGCAAATTCAAACAGTTTACCAGCTGATCAGATTAAAGAAATGCCAGTCCGAGTACTTGAGAGGGAATCGGCAACGATGTGGTCTGAAATATTTAAAGACGTGCAGAGATTTAATGATGCTCATTTCTATTTTGTGGATGGAAATTATGTTGGATCTGATTTGAAACGATTCGAGTCGAGCGTCGGATTTGAGGGGAAGGGTGTGGACGCGAAGGGCTTGGCTCTCTCCATAAAGGGTAAGATTTATATTGGTTGGAACTTCAAGAGAGACGCATGGAGGATCGTGGAATGGAAGTTCGAAGCGATGGAGATGGTGAAGTTGAAAGAGCCGCTCTTTAAGGAAGTTCTCAAGGACGTAATTTTAGACCAAAAACAATATGAAAGAGCCGTAGCCTCTTTACACGAGCAGAACATCATTGAGCTTTTTACTCGTAATAAATTCAATGTTTCCAAGCAGGTGTATGCTGATTTCCTGGACCTTGACTCAACGTTTCAACACCCTGGGCTTTCTGTTGTGGACTATAACAAAGATGGTTGGGATGATCTTTACTTAATGGGTCGATGGGGAGTGAATCAGATGTTTCGCAATAATGCTGATGGAACATTCACGGACGTGGCCAAAGAGATAGGCCTTGATATTAAAGGACTATGTAACTGTGCAACATTTGCTGACTTTGATAATGATGGGGATCCGGACGTATTTATTGGGCGAAGCTTAGAAAGATCTCTTTACTTGGCAAACGAGGGCGGACGATATGTTGATAAAACAAAAGAGACCTGCGGATCATTGCTTATGCCATACCTCGTCTCAACAATTTCGGCTGTCGATTATAATCAGGACGGTTTACTTGACGTTTATCTAGGTCTTTATGGTCCTCCTCAGAAGAGCGATAGCCCTGAGAAGTGGGTTAACAGATTCTTTCCGAAAAGCATGGCAAAGGAGATTTTGAAGAGGTTGCCTCAATCTCACCGCTACATAAACCGGTTAGGACCTCCTAACCTTTTATTGGTTAATCGGGGGGAGGGTCATTTTTCTGTTGCTCCAGAATCTAGGGAAATCGCTGAATGGCATAGCACATATCAGAGCGTGTGGAGTGATTTTGATCAGGACGGAGATCAGGACGTTTATATATGTAATGATTTTGCTCCGGACCATCTTTATCGGAATGAAGGGCCAAGAGGCTCTTCAGGTGACCCGCGTTTCGTTGACGTGACCAAAGAATTCGCTGGAGAGTCAATGCAGGGATTCGGAATGGGGGCCTCTTGGGGCGATTATGACAGGGACGGGAAACTTGATCTTTACGTATCAAATATGTTCAGTAAGGCGGGAAGGAGAATTACCCGGTCCATAGAGGGGCTAGATCCTCGTGTTCCATATGCAGCCCGGGGGAGTCTACTTTTTAGGAATAAAACTTTTGCTTTTGAGCAGGTCGCTGGAGTCAAAGACGGATCTGTGAATGTTGCTAAGGTGGGATGGGCGTACGGTGCTCAATTTGTTGATGTTGATAATGATGGCTGGCTGGACATTTATTCTGCTAGCGGGTTTTATACTGCGCCGGAGCAGATATCTACGGAAAATGATTTGTGAAGCATTTTCTGGCGCGCGGTCGTAGTCGCTGATCCAAACAAAGGAAGCACAATCATTAGGTCCGACCTCTTTAAAGAAACAACGGTTGAGGCGGCTAAAGAGTTATCAGGAGACTATTGGGGAAGGGATTCACTTAGTGGCAATGAAAGGAATCGACTCTTCATTAACCATGAGGGTAAACAGTTCATAGACGTGACCAACGTTTCAGGGGCGGATCATATTGGTGATGGGAGGAGTGTTGTTCTTTGGGATTACAATCACGATGGCCTAACAGACATTGCTTCAGTAAATACGAACAGACCTAAGCTTGTTTTTTATAGAAATGAGACTGACAAGATAAAGACACAAAAAAATAACTTTTTGGCTCTTCGATTGATTGGTGGTAATAAAACGGATTCAAAGAGTAGTCGTTATTCTAATCGTGATGGTTATGGAGCAAAGGTCCGAATTAAATGTGACGGGAGTTCTTTTTATGAGGAACACAGATGTGGGGAAGGATTCAGTGCCCAGAACAGTAATACCCTAATCATTGGTATCGGGAAGGAGCCGATGGTTCGTTCAGTAACTATTAGCTGGCCGAGTGGGCGCTTAACTGAGTTACTGAATCTTCGTCCTGGTAGCCTCGTCACTGTTCACGAAAATAGTGAGGATTCACCTAATGGGAAGGCCTTTACGGCAGAGCCATATGTTCCGTAAATGTGAATTTTAGGAATTGAAGATCCTTTAAATGATTGGAGTCTTGAAAGGATTATTATTACTATTTCTTGTATGTTATTTTGTGTAATGAGTTTATTTTGAGCCCCTTGGAGGTTGTAGTCACTTTGCCCGGCCAAAGAATTTCAGCGTCTAAAGGACCTTCTAGATTTCCCAGACCAAAGTGGAGGGTCATTTCGCTCTGGTTACCTTCTCCGGTTCCTGTTTGAACATGTCTTGTCATGACGGAATCCTTTGAGCGAATCTTAACTATAGAGCCAATGGCGGAACGATTTATATTTTTACCGTCTCCGCTCAGTTCAATTTTTATCCAGTTCCCTCGCTTACTGTTGTTTTGAAATATTTTTCCTGCAGAGCAAAGATCGAGGTCTCCGTCGTTATCGATATCTGCCCAGGCAGACTGGTACGTTGCCGGAAGATTTTGGAGGCCTTCATTTGATGTGACGTTAGAGAATTTCCATTTCCCTTCGTTGCTATAAAGGACAGGAAAGTTTTTTATGTTGCCGCTGCCCACGCCATAAACCGTAGTAAAATAAAGGTCCAGATCCCCGTCATTATCAAAGTCACCGAAGCTTGGCGAGGCGAATGATTCTTGCCAGGCCAATCCTGCGCCGGAGCTTTTGTCCTCAAATTTATATTCAAACTTTTTGCCTTTATTACGTAAAAATTGAGGATGATCTTGACCCGGTCTTGGATGGCTGAAATTTCCTACAAACAGATCAATTAATCCATCATTGTCCAGATCATC
>Ga0114996_10006046_pt1 | contig 14062 bp, 8 predicted proteins | sample ArcticOcean_MG_C_4_FD_87039 | JGI IMG/M metagenome (GOLD analysis project Ga0114996, IMG submission 87039) | Marine microbial communities from western Arctic Ocean - ArcticOcean_MG_CB4_134 | ecosystem: Environmental > Aquatic > Marine > Oceanic | place: Arctic Ocean: Canada Basin | collected...
AAATCACTTTCTGCATTTTCTAAGTTTTGAAGTGATTGATTATATTGAAGTTCAAAATTATTATATTCTTGTTCTGATATAATTCCTTTTGAGTACAAGGTTTTATTTCTTTTAAATTCTACTTCAGCATTATTTAATACTATTCTAGCATTTTTTACTCTACCTTCAGCACTATTAAGTGTCTGTTCATTTGGCACAACTTTAATTTTCACTAGTAGATCACCTGCCTTAACTTTATCTCCTTCTTCCACTAGTATCTTATCAATTATACCAGCTATTTGTGGTTTTATCTCTACTTCATCTTCAGGAATGACCTTTCCTGTTGCTACAATTTTAGTTTCAATTGTTTCTTTTGATAATTGTATAGTTTCATATTTTGTTAAATCTTTTTTATTAGATTTAATAAAAAATGAGGTGGCAAATACCATTCCTAAGATTAATACTCCAAGTCCGATTTTTTTTAAATTTTTCATATTTGTTATTTAAATTATTCTTCTCTTAATGCTTCTATTGGCTTAATGCTTATTGCTTTTTCTGCAGGAATAAACCCAATTAATGTACCAAGCCCTATCATCAGTAGTAATGCGCCCAAAATAAAATTAATTGGCACTGTTGCATTAGTAAATGGCACATCTTCTAAGTTTTGTGTTGCTATGTTTATTACATAAAGAATAAAAGCCCCAAGAATAATACCAATTATACCTGCAATAATAGTTAAAAAAACAGATTCTAAAATTATTTGTTTTCTTATATGATTTGGACTAGCACCTATAGCTCTTCTTATTCCAATTTCTTTAGTTCTTTCTTTAACAGATATTAGTAGTATATTTCCAATTCCAATAACTCCGGCTAATATTGTAGCGATACCAATTACTAATGAAAGAAATGACATGCCATTTGCAAAACGTTGAATTCTGTTAAATAATGCTCCTAGATTAAAACCTCCTATTGCTTGCTTATCATCGGGATGTATTTTGTGAATTTCTTTAAGCTGAGCCCTTACTTTTTCTTCTACTTCTACAATATCAATATCATCAAATCCGGCTATTAGTAAGAATCCAACTATATCTCCAGTATTATATATTCTTTTAAATGTAGAGAAGGGAACATGTATATCTCCATCATCAGCAAAACTACCCCCTCCTTCATCGGTATGTTTATGTATACCTATTACTTTAAAATAGATATTATTTACACTAATATATTTTCCAATAGGGTTGATATTGTCTTTAAATAATTCTTTTTGAGTCCGCTCTCCAATTACACAAACTTTTCTGCTTTCTTTTATATCTAATTCATTTATAAATCTACCACCATCATAAATATCTTTTGAAGTTACTGTTGTTAGTACAGGATAATCACCATAAATATTAAAAGTTCCTGAGCGTTGCCCATTAACAACACTAGCTCCAGATGATCCAAAATTCCCCTTCTGTATCCTTGGGGCTATATATTGAATTTCAGGGATATTATTTTTCAAGGCCTCAACATCACTTAATTTTAAATCAATATCTCTATCAGTTTTAAATCCTGCATATGGTATGCTGGTATATTGAGCCCAGATAAAGAGACTGTTAGAAGAAATTCTTTCAAATTGTTTTTCAAAACCATTATCTACCCCTTTGGCAATACCTGAGAGCACAATATATAGAAAGATCCCCCACAACACACCAATTATTGTTATAACAGTTCGTATTTTATTTTGACCTATTGAGCCAAATATTTCTTGCCAAGTATCTTTATCAAATATTGAATTCATTTATTTATCTCTTAATGCTATAATGGGTTTGATTTTAGCAGCTTTTCTTGCAGGCAAGTATCCAGCAAGAGCACCAAAAAAGATTAATATTAAAGTAGCCATTAAGGCGTTACCCGTGTCAATATAAGGGTTAGAGATAAAGTATTTTTCTTCTAAATTATTTCCTATCAATTTAAGGACTATCATTGCTAATATTAATCCAGCATATCCAGAAATAGTAGTAATAAAAATAGATTCTTGTAATATCATAGTAATAATACTTTTAGGCGTTGCTCCAATTGCTTTTCTAATTCCTAATTCTTTTGTTCGTTCTTTAACTACAAAAACCATTATATTGCTAATACCAATTATTCCTGCAATTAGTGTTCCTATTCCAATAAATGACACGATCATTTGCAGTACAGAAGCAAAATTCTGCGAGTTTTCTATTTCTTCACCAGTGTTGCTAATATAAATCCCTCTATTATCATCAGGAGATATAAACTTTTTTTCTTTAATATAATGCTCTAGCTTATTTTCTAATATAACAGACTGATCATAAGTCATATTAGAATTATAGACAACAATCATCTGCTCAATTTTATCATTCTTCTTCTCAATTTCTTGTAAGGTTGTATATGGAACATATAGCGTTCTTTCTTCTCGATCACCACCTTCGTCTTGAAACACACCAACTACTCTCCAGCTATGACCATTTCCAAATATATATTCTCCAATAGCTTTTTTTCCATCAAATAAATCTTGTTCAACTAATCGACCAATGACAATATGTTTTTTTTTCTTTGTCATGTCTCCTTCATTAAGATACCTCCCTTTCATTATTATAGTTACCTCTGCTTCTTTGTGTCCAGGAGAAACCGCTCTAACTTGGTAGTTGTTAGATTTTTCTTTGTATTTAATTTGATTAAATCTAGTATTACGCACAACTATATCTTCAACTTCTAATTTAAAATTTTCTTTAATTTCAATTAGATCTTGATTTGTAAATTCAATTCTTCTATTTGACGCATATCCTCTGTAAGGTAATGATGTGGAGCTAGGATAGATTCTAATTGTATTTACTTTGTCATCGGTAAAGAATTTAGCAAAACTATTTTGTAGTCCATTGCCAAAACCAAAGAGAATAATAAAGATAAAAATTCCCATTGCAACAGTAAAACCAGAAAGAAATGTTCTTAGTTTATTTTTTTTGATCGTGTCAAAAATTTCCTTCCAGCTGTCTTTATTAAAGATCATTTATTTTATTTTAACATCTGTCATGATGACTCCATCTTTAAGGGTGATTATTCTATTACACATATTAGCAATTTCATGTTCATGCGTTACTACTAATATTGTCTTTCCTTCTTTATTTATTTTTTTTATTAGACCCATAACTTCCTCTGAAGTTTGAGAATCTAATGCCCCGGTAGGCTCATCAGCCAGTAGTACTTTCGGCTGTGAAGCCAAAGCCCTAGCAATTGCTATTCTTTGGTTTTGCCCACCTGATAATTCGCTAGGGAGATGATCTGCCCATGCTGTTAATCCGACTTTCCCCAGGTATTCTAATGCAATTGATTGACGTTTTTTTCTTGAAATTCCTTGATAGTATAGTGGAAGAGCAATATTTTCTAAAGCTGTTTTATAATTAATAAGGTTGAAAGATTGAAAGACAAATCCTAAAAATCGGTTTCGATATTTGGCAGCCTTAGTTTCATTAAGATTCTTTATTGGTACGTTATCAAGTGTATATGATCCTGATTCATAGTTGTCTAGGATGCCAATAATATTTAATAAAGTTGATTTTCCCGATCCCGAAGAACCCATGATAGCAACTAATTCTCCCTCATTAATTTTTAAATCTATGCCCTTTAAAACATGTAATGAGTTTTTCCCAATTACATAGGATTTATTTAGCTTTTTTATTTCAATCATATTTATTTCAAAAAGGGTAGCAAATATAGTGATTAGATTAGAATGTTGCTTCTGTTTTATTTATGAAATTTAGTATTGTTTTGAAATAAGAAAAAGAAAGATTATTGCGTATCTACCCAATCTCCATGTTCTTTAATTAAATCAATTAAAGCATCAACAGCTTCAGCCTCATCAATGTTCTTCCTTACAATATTCTTTTCCTTATAAAGCGTAATCTTACCAGGCCCTGTACCTACGTATCCATAATCTGCATCAGCCATTTCGCCAGGTCCATTGACAATACAACCCATAATTCCAATCTTGATTCCTTTTAAATGATCCGTTACTTTTCTAATTTTAGCAGTAGTCTCTTGAAGATCAAATAAAGTTCTTCCGCATGAAGGACATGATATATATTCAGTTTTAGATATTCGAGTTCTGCTAGCTTGTAGTATTCCAAAGGCTAAAGAATTTACAGATTGATCAGAACCGCAATTCTCTGCTGCAATAAATATACCATCTCCTAAACCATCTAAAAGTAATGCTCCAAAATCAGCAGAAGCAGAAAGTTGTAATTGCTCTTCTGACAAGTTTCCATAAGCCCTACCAATAATTACTGGAGTTTTTATATTATTATTCATTAGTTCAGTAAAAAGTTTCCTTTGCTCTGCAACTCCATTTTTGTTGTAAGTGTCAATCATTAAAACAGCAGTTGTGTCTGATTTTAGTTTTGTAAAAAGTTCATTTGATAAATCTGATAAACACACATAAACTACATTTAGTTTTTCGGAAAAGTTATCTGAAAGTAAATATTGCTTGACATCCAGAAATGGATATCCTTTTTTATGTTTTCCCCACTTTTTGTAATTGTAAATAATCCCCAAAGTCCCAGGAACTTCAAAATCAATATCATGATTTCCGACAAAAACATAATCTGCAGCCATATCAGAGATATGCCATTTATCTAAAGGAACAGAATAATTAGAACCCAAAGCAAACAAAGAAGCAGGTGTTATTTTTTCTTTAAGGCAAAAATCAGCCATTACAACTGGCACATTTCTACTTCCAATATTTAACACTTGATTTGTATTCCTTTTTTGATAATCAAATGCATGAAGAGGATTCTCAGTTATTTTCTTGATTTCTTCATGCTTTTCAATTCCTTTAAAATGAGAAAGTAAATTTTTAGCAACTGGCAACTCAAATTCCGGAGCTTCTGTAAGTGAAACTCTTATGGTATCACCCAATCCATCTGTTAAAAGCGTACCAATTCCTACTGCAGATTTTATTCTACCATCTTCTCCTTCTCCTGCTTCTGTTACTCCTAAATGTAAAGGGTAATTCATTCCTTCCTTTATCATTTCCGCTACCAGTAAACGATATGCTTGTACCATAACCCTGGTATTAGATGCCTTCATGGAAAGTATTATTTCGTGATAATTTTCTTCTCTACATATCCTTAAGAATTCCATTGCGGATTCAACCATTCCTTTTGGGGTGTCTCCATAACGACTTAGAATTCTATCTGATAATGAGCCGTGATTGGTTCCAATCCTCATGGCAGTGCCGTGTTCTTTACATATTTTAACTAGAGGAGTAAATTTTTTTTTAATCCTTATAAGTTCGTCATTATATGTTTTGTCGGTATATTCAATTTCTTCAAATTTCTTTTTATCTGCATAGTTCCCAGGATTGATTCTTACCTTTTCTACTATCCTAGCTGCTATTTCTGCTGCATTAGGCGTGAAATGAATGTCAGCAACAATAGGTGTTGAGTATCCTCTTTTTCTTAACTCATCTTTGATGCTTTGTAAATTTTCAGCTTCTCTTTTACTTGGAGCTGTTATTCGAACTAATTCGCAACCAGCCTCAATCATGCGTATTGACTCCTCAACAGTAGCTATGGTATTCATTGTGTCTGTTATAGTCATTGATTGAACTCGGATTGGGTTGTCTCCTCCAAATCCGAGGCTTCCCACCATTACCTCTCTAGTTTTAAATCGCGAATATGAGATTAAGCTATTGCAATATTTCATTATATTTTAACAACTTTTTTAATAATTTCTTTAGTATTTGTTATGACTTTCATTAAATAGACTCCATCCTTTAAGTAACTAAGATCAATCTTTTTAGAAAACTCTCCTTCAGTATTTATGGTTATTTTTTTAAGTTGCTTCCCTAAGCTATCAAGTAAGATAAAATCTGTAATCCCATTAGAAAATCCTTTAATAGTTATTTGATTTTTTGATGGATTTGGATAAAAAGACCATTTCGTAATATCTTCTTCAACATATGTTGTTCCGTTATCAACTTGAAATTCATGATGGATAGAAGAGCCAAAATCTCCCTCAAAAACTTTAATCCAACCACCACCGATTTGTCTAAATCTTGCCATTCCAGCGCCATCATTGTTAGCCCAAAAATCAATACCATCATCATCTGTGTCACTTATTATAAAGCTATAGCATCCATCATTAAAAATTAAAGTATCTCTATATTGACTATTAATCATTAAGCTACCACCACCAGCGGATTCATATGTTAAGGTATTATTACTGTCAAAAATTTTCCAAGATGTTTCTGATTGATTTAAACCAATAGTCCCACTATTTGTTTGTAGCCATAGAGCAAAAGTACTATCATATGTTGGTGTAGGTTCAAATGTTGAATTTATATAGTTATTGTAAATATTCTCATCTTGACCCTGATTAGGCTCACTAATTTCAACATAAAACTTGTTATTTGAGTTGAGTAAATTTTTCCATATATGCGACGGAGCATTTAATTCAACAGTTTGTTCTTCTTGGAAATCAAGTGCGCCATTCCATAGTTGAATCTCTTTATTTGTAGAACTATTTACCCAGTATTCAATTTTTAAGCTTGTAAGAGTTGTTTCTCCAGTATTTTTTATAATAATTTTTGGTTTTCCACATGTTGGATTAATCCTTGAATATTTCACTTTATTTGTTGGAGAGATGATATCAATTACTGATGCGTCTAAATCATGATTAGCATCTTTATAACTAACTAATTGACTACTTACCCAATAGTTTGAACTTCCTGTAGCAGCCATAACTCCATAATCTATATTGTGTATTTGTCCTGAGTTAACTAGTGAGGTTATATCATCTTCTCTCAGGTCTGACGCTTGCCCTGGACACCATCCTGCTCTATCATATATCCAGGTTCCTCCTTGAGGATAAATAGGGTTGCTTCCACATTCTGTCCAAACGGGCCATGTATATTCAATATTACCTCCATTGATATTTATAAAGTGATCTTGAGGTACAAATTCCCCTTCCTGTCCATGGCCGGTTATTGTTGTTCTTATTTTAAAAGACTCAGCATTTGGGTCTAATAAAACATCTCTTGGCTCAAAAGAATTATCATTTATAATTGTTGAATAGCCTTTTGATTGAGGCCTCCATATTTGTTGAATATTTACAACATCTCTAGAGGGTGTTCCAACTATGAAATGAAATTTAATATCCATATCCTCTTGCCATTGCCCTCCACTGGTCATATTAATTCTTTTATTACCATTTAAAATTGGAGCAAAGTCAGTTACATCAAAATACCACGTCTTACCATTTGTTCCTAAATCAAGATATGCTCCGTATGGTGTTACAAATGACATAATTTGAAATGCCATAGGGTATCGTTTATAGTAGGTTAGTTCACTGATATTAATAACACTATCAATATGTAGTGTATCGCTTGTTAGAACAGCTCCACTTGTATCGTATGTATAGCTAACAGCGTGCCAAAATATATTTGACGATACTATTGCAATACTATCATGATTAAGGGAATTGGAGTTTGAATAAATGCTTTGTTCTTGTACAGTATTTGGAGTGGCTAGTATTGAATCTAAAACAATAGTAGTTGTAGTTGTGCTAATATAATCTCCTTGAAATATTTTTATTGTAGGACGAAAAGAAGTAGGGCTGAAAAATTGATTAATATGTTCGCCTCTTGAATATTGCCAACCAACATTTCCGTTAAAATTTGCAGTTGCGCTATTAGGAGAATTATCATTAGCAGTATTTCCAATACCCTCGTTGAAAGGATAATAGGCTGCTAAATTAGTATAATCTGGATGATTACTATTTAGACGAACATTCATCCAGTTATTAATTGTAGCTTGAGATAGTTCCTTGTTAAATATTCTCAGTTCTTTAATTTTTCCATCCCAAAAATATCCAGTCTCTTTTCCATTTGAACCAAGAGCTAATGTGTGAATATTAATAGTAGCGTTTTTATTACTTCCACTGTGCCAAAGCACGCCATTTTTGTACATTTTCATTTCTCCGCTAATGCTATTTTTTATAAAAGCCCAATGGTTCCACTGTGATGAATATTCATTTTGAATAGCTAGTTTATCTATCCTGTCATAGGATCCTCCATTATTTCCACAATCCCAATAAATCCTACTATTGTTCCAAGGAAAATGAATGTTGATTGTTCTGCTTCCATTTGAGTCTAAGCCTTCTAAAATAGTGCTATTATATGGTAGTGTATTTTCATCACCATATACCCAAAATGAAACTGTGATTTCATTTGAGATTGTGCTAAGTGGAGTGTGCGGTATTGATACTGATTCATTTTGATTGATATCAATGTTTGTTGCGTCATTTGAAAAAAGCCCATATATACTAGACGTAGAGTCTCCAGAGATCAAGGTTGGGCTTGATCCGATAGTACTATTTGTTAATGAAAACTCGATTAGTATGTTAGATATTGAGTCCCATAAAAAAGGAGTATGAAATTGAAAGCGATTTTCTCCTAAGTTTAGATTAGTATTTGCGTAATACACTTCAGTAAACCCATTAATATGGGGGGTGGATGGGTTGAGTAGACTATCACTAGTTAGCTTTAGTTTGATTTTTAAAAAATTAGCAGAGCTCACTCCGTTTATTGTTAGTGATATAGCATTTATTGAGTCATTTGTTAGCCCTAAACTAGTTAACTCACTTGCCTTATATAGAAATTGAGATTTATTAGAATTTTTATTTGTTGCTATAACAAAATCTTCTTGATTATTGCCTGTTCCAACTGTTGTAGTATCTTCAGATATTATATTGTTTATGATTGTGTTTTGCTGATAAAACTGGTAGTAGTTGTAGATTGGGTTTATACTATATGGATATGTGTTTCCGGAAAAATTAGAAATTAAATGACTAGTGGCTTTTGATCTTATAGAATCTATTCTGCTTGAGTCATGAATATTGGTGTGGCAGCTATAGTCCCATGCTCCACAGCCAATATTGTTGATACTTCCGCTAGTATTTATAACATCATCTTTACACCGCATATTATACGACATAATAATTTTTTCGTAGGTAATAGCGTTATTATTTGGAAAACTAATTATTGTGTCTCTTGTAGTGCTTGAGTAATCAAATGTCTGGATTGTTATTGTATCTCCAGTATTCTGGGCGTTTAAAGATATGTAGTTTAGAAAAAAGAGAAAAAGAACTATTTTCCTTATCATAGTAGAGGTCTTTTTGGTTGAAAAACACAAAGTTAAGTTTAATTTTCAACTTCCGATACGCCTCCAGATATTATTAGCTTCATTATATCGCCTGAAGAAGAGTTGATTGGGGTTAAGTTTTTTTTCTCGACAAGAAATAGTTGGCCAGAAAATGCGTAGGAGTGTGGGAGGTATACAAGTACTTTTCCTTTACTAATATTTAGATTTTCAAGATCTTCATTGGTAATAAATCCAATTCTTTCAATTGTTGAGTTTTCATAAACTTTAATTAATACCGCTTGGTCAAAGCCCTTTTTGCCGCCAACAAATGTTTTCATTAGATCTTTAACTGAAGTGTAGATGGTTTTTAAAAGAGGTGCTTTTTCAAGTATTTTTTTAAAAATAGAGTTAAATGGTGAGGCGATAAGTTTTGAGCCGATAACCCCAACTAGTGTGATCAGTATAAATAGCACTATTAGTCCAAGTCCAGGGATATCAAATGGCAGTATTCCGTCAATTTTTTTGAATGACTTGTATACAACATATATTGTTACGCTTATTGGAACGATGTATATTAGTCCTTGTAAAAAGTAGTTTATTATTCTATTCATAAGTGAGGTTTAAATTGATTTTAAAGATAATAATCTTATAATAAATTTATATAAATATTATTTTCTTTTTCTACTCTATTTTCTCTCTAAAACTTTATTTCTTTTTGTGCATTTTATTGCTTTTTTTGTGCATTTTATTGCTTTTTTGTACAGTTTATTGATTTTTTTGGATTTTATAGTATTTTCTTTTTCTTTTTATTTGAATTACTAATTTGAGTTTTATAAAGTATGTATAGAAGAATATAAATTAAAATATCGTCTAATTATTAATGAATAATATCTAAGAAATATGATGTTTTTGAATTAAAATAGTTTGTTAAATTTGTGTCCTTAAAGCAAAAGCTGAAAAGCGATAAGATTAGAACTTTATAATTTCAATTCTTAATCTGTATTAATTCACAGCTGTTGTGTTTGACTTATTTTAAGTACTCAATTTTAAGTAAACCTTAATGAAAAAACTTTCTTTCTTTTTTACTTTATTTTTAACTATAAGTTTTTGTTTTGCACAAAATTTTAATGGTTTTGCAATTTATAATCAGCAAGGCTCAAACACAACATATCTAATTGATGAGAATCAAAATATTGCTCATACTTGGACAATGCCTACTGAGTGTAATTACACAGTTCAATTAAAAGATAATGGAAATTTGGTTAGAGGAACTAAAAATAATGTACAAACTGGAGGCACTAATAATTATCTTACTGGAGCTGCATCCGCAGGAAGAGTTCAAGAAATAGATCCGAATGGCAATGTTGTAATGGACTTTATTTATTCTACAGCTTCAGTATTATCACATCATGATTTAACTTTAATTGGGGATAATGTTCTAATTACTGCTTGGGAAGTAAAAACATCGACAGAGGTTAATAATGCGGGTGGAAGTACAACGTCAGATAAGTGGCCAACTCATTTTGTAGAAATTGCAAGTGATGGAAATGGAGGCGGTCAAGTTGTATGGGAATGGCATATTTGGGATCATATGATTCAAGATATAGATACCGGTATAGCTAACTATGGTGTGGTTTCAGAGAACCCTCACCTAATTGATATTAATATGATTACTGGAGGCGGCGGTCAAGGTCCAGGAGGAGGAGGTGGTGATTGGTTTCATGTAAATGGGGTAGATTATAATGAAGATTTAGATCAAATAGCATTTTCTTCTCGATTTGCAAGTGAGATATATATTATTGATCATAGCACAACAATTGCTGAGGCAGCTTCTCATAGTGGTGGAAATTCAGGTATGGGAGGAGATATTTTATATAGATGGGGTAATCCAGATAATTATAATGTTTCAGGAACTCAGGTAATACCAAATGCTGTTCATGACGTTAGGTGGATTACAGATGATGGAAGGCCAAATGGAGGCTTTTTACAAATTTTTAATAACTCAGGAGTTTCTAGTAGCCAATCAGCAATTGATGGTATAGATACACCAATCGACCCAGCAAATCAATATAACTACTATAGAGCAAATGGTCAGGCTTTTGGACCTTCATCATATTCAACAAGATATGCTTGTGCATATTCTGCAAGTGGTCAATCAGCTTCAGATCGATTATATAATGGGAATATTTTTATTAATGCATCAGGTGGACAGGGAGGCGCAGGAGTGATGTATGAAGTAGATCAAAATGAATCTATAATATGGGGCCCTTATAATGCAGATACTCAAAAAGCATTTAGATATGAGTGTGAACATCCAGGCATCATTGCACTTGAACCGTATATGAATTCTACAGCAACATCATCTTGTTTTTCTACATTAATTGATGAATTAGATAATAATCTAATATCTATATATCCAAATCCAACCAATGATTTTATTAATATATCTTTTAATCAAAAGAGTATTGAGAAATATGATTTATATATAATAAATAATTTAGGACAAAAAGTTTATAGTTATCAATACAATAATCTTTTTGATCAAAATCAAAAGAAAATTAATTTATCTAATTATCCTCAGGGCTTTTATAATATAAGTATAGTCTCCGCAAGCGGGAATCATTATTCTTATAAAGTTGCTTTAATTAAGTAATATGGTAAGATCTAAATTTATATTTTTTCTGCTTATTTCATTAACACTGCAATCATTTTCGCAAAATAATTTTTATGATGTTGATAATATCAGAGAGGTTAAAATATATTTTTTTCAACCTAATTGGGATGATATTTTAGATAGCCTATATATAGTTGGTGATGATGAGCGTTTAGTAGCAAATATTGAAATTGATGGTAATCAATATGATAGTGTTGGAGTAAGGTATAAGGGATTTAGTTCAGTGAGTATTAATACAATTAAAAATCCGTTTAATATAAAGCTTGACTATGTAGATAATAACCAAAGTCATGAAGGATTTACAAAGCTTAAATTATCAAATGTTATTAAGGACCCCTCTTTTTTACGTGAGGTGCTTTCTTATGAAATAGCTAGAGATTACATGCCAAGCCCAAGAGCTAATTATACTAATGTATTTATCAATGACTCTCTTTGGGGGTTATATGTAAATGTTGAGGCTATAAATGACAAGTTTACTAATAAACACTTTTCTTCAGTTAACTCTCCATTAGTCAAGTGCAATCCACTGAATCTTAGTCTTCAAACAGGTGGAGAAAATTCTAATTTAAGTAGCTCTCATGGTTCAGATAGTTCTTATTATTTTGACTATTACGATTTAAAATCTAATTATGGCTGGAGAGATTTATATGATTTAATTGACACACTAAATAATCATACTAGCAGCCTTAATAGTGTATTAAATATTGACAGAACATTATGGATGCATGCCTTTAATTATACGCTTATTAATTTTGATTCCTATGTAGGTTATAGTCAAAATTACTATTTATATAAAGGGCTTTCAAATCAATTCCAACCAGTTCTATGGGATCTGAACATGTCCTTTGGAGGTTTTCGTTTGACAGATGCCACTCAAGCTTATTTTAATGGATTTGACATTACTCAGGCACAAAATATGGATCCATTAATTTTCTTAACTAATAGTTTTTTATCACCACGTCCTTTAATAACTAATTTGCTAGGAGATTCTAGACATCAAAGAATGTATCTAGCACATATGAGAACTATTGTTGAAGAACATTTTTCAAATCAAAATTATATATCACGAGGACAATATCTTCAAAATTTGATATCTACTCATGTGCAAAATGACACAAATAAGTTTTATTCTTATAATGATTTTTTAGATAACTTAAATAATCAAGTAGCTATTCCTAGCTCTATTTGTCCAGGAATTTCACAACTTATGGATGCAAGATCAACTTATTTGTCAAATTACTGGTCTAGTTTTACTCAGCCAAGTATTTCTAATATTCAAACCTCACCTCAGGCATTAATTTTTGGTAATGATTTATCTATAACCGGACAAATACAAGATGCAACCTATGCAATGCTTGCGTATAGATTTGGTGAGAACATGGCATTTGAAAAAGTTCAGATGTATGATGATGGAAATCATAATGATGGTAGTGCAGGTGATGGAGTATTTGGAGCTATAGTTTCTAATTGCAGTAATTCAATCGATTATTATTTATACGCAGATAATAGTAATGAAGGAGTTTTCTCTCCTAAGCGTGCAGCTTATGAATTTTATTCTCTTTCTGCTTCTATACCTCAATCTAGTTTGGTAATAAATGAGGTTATGGCGAATAATAAAACAGTAGTTACTGATGAAACAGGAGATTATGATGACTGGATAGAATTATATAATACAACAACAACTCCTATTTCAACTAAAGGTTTAGTATTTTCAGATAATCCATTAAATCTCGTAAAGTGGGATCTTCCTAACGCAGTTGTTAATCCTAATTCATATTTTATTATTTGGGCTGATGAAGATGGTAATACAGGAGATAATCACGCAAACTTTAAACTGTCTAATTTAGGAGAGCAGCTTATTTTATCAAATAGTGATTCTACAGTTGTAGATGCTGAATTTATTTATCCTCAAGTAGATGACATTTCTTATGGTCGCTCACCAAATGGAACAGGTGGCTTTACTATGCTAACCCCAACATTTAAAAGTAATAATACACCTACCTATATTGGTAATATAATTGAAGATCATGATTTTTTAATTTATCCAAATCCATTTACCTATTCTTTAAATATTGGTCAAAATCAAGAGTGGTTTATTACTAATGCAATTGGACAGAAGATGTATGGTTCAAATTCAGATACTCAAATAAATACTTCTTCATGGGGCGTTGGAGTATATTTCCTTCACTTTAATGAATCACAGAATAGTAATGTGAAGCTGCTGAAAATTAAATAATAATGAATAAAATTAAACAATTAGTCT
>Ga0114996_10006047_pt1 | contig 14057 bp, 14 predicted proteins | sample ArcticOcean_MG_C_4_FD_87039 | JGI IMG/M metagenome (GOLD analysis project Ga0114996, IMG submission 87039) | Marine microbial communities from western Arctic Ocean - ArcticOcean_MG_CB4_134 | ecosystem: Environmental > Aquatic > Marine > Oceanic | place: Arctic Ocean: Canada Basin | collected...
ATAACGTTGCGCTCGATCGCGACGTTATTTTTCTTTCTGAATCCGGTGAGGAAGGTACGACCAAGTTTGGCATCGACTTTATGATCGAGAAGCACTGGGACGAGATCGAGGCCCAGTATTGCCTGGCCGAAGGCGGCTCGGTGACTTCGCGTGATGGAAAGGTGCGCTATGTATCGATCGCCACGACCGAAAAAGTGCCCCGCCGCATTCGCTTGATCGCGCGCGGCACCGCGGGGCATGGGTCCATTCCGCGCGTGGATAACGCTGTTTCGAAACTGGCCACGGCCGTGTCCAAACTGGCCGCCTGGCAGCCCCCGATGAGCTTGAACGACACGACGCGGGAATATTTCGAGCGGCTGGCAACGATTAGTCCGCCTGAGCAGGCAGCGCGCTACAACCACCTGGCCGACCCCAAGCAACGGCCGGGGATCGAGCGCTACTTCGCTCAGCACGAACCTCACCACTACTCCATTCTGCGGACCTCGGTTGTCCCCACGATTCTCAAAGCCGGTTTTCGGATGAATGTGATTCCTTCCGAAGCCGAAGCCACCATCGATATTCGCGCCTTGCCGGACGAGAATATCGACGACTTCTTCGCGCAGTTGTTGGGCGTGATCAACGATCCTGCGATCGAAATCGCGCCGTTGTTGAACTACCGCTACCCGGCGCCCCCTTCGCGCATGGATAACGAGATGTTTCGGGCGCTGGAAGGCGTCACCCAGCGGATGTTTCCCGGTGCGATTACTCTGCCCTCGATGCTGACCGGTGCGACCGACATGTCGCAGCTTCGCGCCAAGGGCGTCGAGGCTTATGGATTTGGTCCGATCCGCTCGGAGGAGGATTTATCGAAAGGCGGGGGCGCGCATGGCGATGACGAGCGCATCGCCGAGGGGTCGGTGGTGAAGCTGGTGCAGTTTCTTTGGTATGCGGTTTTGGATGTGGCGGGGTCGGAATCGGTGGAAGGAAAATAAGCGGCGAAACTAAGACATGTCGCCACGAATGGCGACACGGCGCGCAAGAATGCGTGCGCCACGTCGGGCGGCCTGCGCCGTCCGCGGCTTCAGGGCTCTGGCTGGCGCGAAAGGCTGAGCCCGTTTGCTTGACCCGTCACTTGCGTTCTGGGCTCTGAAACTAGCCTTTGCCTCGGGTGACGATGACGTCGAACTCGTCTTCGGCGACGGGCATGACCGATAGGCGGCTTTGGCGGACGAGCGCCATGTTGGCGAGTCGCTCGTCGGCTTTGACGTCGGCCAGGGTGACGGGCTTCTTGAGCGCTTTGACCGGCTTGAGGTCAACCACGACCCAGCGCTCGTCTTCGGTCGTGGGGTCCTGATAAGCCTCCTTGATGACCTTCGCTATGCCGACGACCTCGGTACCTTCGTTGCTGTGGTAGTAGAGCACCCGGTCACCCTTGCACATGGCCTTGAGGTTATTGCGGGCTTGGTAGTTGCGAACGCCGTCCCAGTAGGTCCAGCCGTCCTTGACGAATTCGTCCCAAGAGTATTTGACGGGCTCGGATTTGACGAGCCAGTATTGCTTTGGTTTCTTGGCGGCGGGCATTTTCAAAGGATAGCGGATCGGGTTTGAGGCGCGGCGTGGATGCCGATGACGGCGCCTCACGGCCAAGTTGCGGCCCGGCGAAAGGCCGCGGGTCTCTGCGGGCCCCGTAGGGACCGGCAATCTTGCCGGTCCATCGCCGCAACGCGGCGACGCCCAATCGTTCCGAGCAAGCGCAACGAAGCAATGGCGGGCCTGCCATGTGCTTGGCCCCTCAGCCGGTGAGAAATGCGGGCTACGCGCGAAAGGCCTTGCCCAACCCGGTGACCGGCTCCATGGCTTCGAAGGTGACCCGGAGGCGCTGATTCACCGCCGCGATGTCAAACAAGTCGGGATCAAAGCTGCCGCCTATCCACCGGCGCCTCTCTTTGTGCTCGGGATGACGCTTGTTTTTCAGGGCTTCTAGCAGTTCGTAGTAGCCCCAGATGCCGCTGCAGTCGTCCGGCGGACAGGCTTTTTCGCCGGATACACAGACGGGGTAGAAGGCGTCCGGCTGCTCCGGTTGTTGAGACTCGACCTCGATTTGATGGACCCAGTCGTCGCCAAAATCATAGGTGTAGGTGAACTTGCGGCCTTTGCTGACCAAGCCGAGCTGACGCAGTGAAACGCTTCGTGAATCTTCTTCTTCCGGTGGAGCGTCATCGGTGTCGCTGAATAGCGAGAAGCTGCGGTCTCCTACCTGGAAAAGATGCAGATGGGTGTCGTTCCAGCCCATGACGATCTGGACGGCGCGATGCAATTCGCCCAGATGCATTGACTCCTTCATTTGGAAGCTTCTCCAGATCGGCGGTTTCGACCCAACCAGGGTGATTCTGAGCTGTATGACCTTCGGGTCTTTGATTGCTCGGTCCGGGGTTACTTGGTCTGGGGCTGCCCGGTCCCGGGCTGGCGGCTTCGGTTTGGTTCTCTTCATACGGGTTCGATCATTATAGGGCTTCGATCATTCAGTTCGTCAGAGAGCGAGTTGGCGCGCTGCGACCGTTGCTGACGAATAGATCTAGCTGAGATTTAAGTTCCGTCACGATCTCGGGGTGCTCGAAATACAGGTTCGTTGTTTCGCCAGGATCGGTCTCTAGATTATAAAGCTGAGCGGGTGCGTCGGGCGCTTTTTCCGGCAGGACGTAGGATCGCAGAGCTTCCCTGGTGTAGTCATTGCCGCCTGATCCCTGGTGGTCGAGATACTTCCAGGGTCCGCGGCGAATGGCAAGCGCGAGCTGGATGGTTTGGTGAAGGGTGTATTCGCGAACCGGCGAGCTGGCCTGTTCGCCGGTCAGCGCTCCGAGGAAATTGTAGCTGTCTTCGGCGGCATCGTTGGGGAGCTGGAATCCGACAATCGCGGCGGCGGTTGCCATGATGTCGGTGAGACAAAAAGTCTGGCCGGTCACGCTGGCCGGCTGAATTTCCGCGGGCCAGCGGGCGATCATTGGAACGCGATGTCCGCCTTCCCACTGGTCCCGCTTCACCCCTCGCCAGGGACGTGCCCCGTCGTGCTGCTGGCCGGTGCGCATGTGATAGGTCGTGGTGACCTCGGGACCGTTGTCGCTCGTGAAGATGACCAGCGTGTTGTCGGCCATGCCGAGACGGTCGAGAGTGGCCAGCAGCTCACCGACGATGTGGTCGAGTTCGAAGATGAAGTCGCCGTGCGGGCCCGCGTCGGTTTTCCCTTTGAAGTTGTCTCCCGGGAACGACGGCAAGTGTACGGCCTGGGTGGAGTGGAATAGGAAGAACGGTTTGCCGGGTGACTCGGCGGCGTGGTTTTCGAGAAATTCAACGCTTTTGTCGAGGAAGACCATGTCGACTTCTTCCAGATCGAAGTCCGGCGCGATCATGCCCTGGCGATTGTCGTTGGCGTAGGGGTGCTTGGGCAGCGGCGTGCGATCGAGCAGCCCCGTCGGCGGGACCGGGACACGGTCGCCATCGATCCAGGCGTAGAGCCAATCGGTGGTGGGGCAGGCGACGGTACCGAAGAAGCGGTCAAAACCGCGGTGAATCGGTCCGTCTGGTACCGGCTTGGTAAAGTCAACCTGGCGGACACGTTCGACGCCGGCCTTGCGCCGCTGCTCGCGAGTTTTCGAGGGCAGCGCGATTTCGTGAACCGGCTTGCCTTCCTCGGTGAGGAACGTCATTCCGATGTGCCATTTGCCGATCAGCCCGGTGCTGTAGCCGGAATCGCGGAGCATTTGGGGCAGCGTCAGGCGATCGGCTTCGATCAGCGACGGACCTTCGACGCCGGTGAAGACACCGCTCATTCCAGTGCGGAACGCCATGCGCCCGGTCATGATGCTGTAGCGCGTGGGCGTGCAGACCGTTGACGGGCTGTGGGCGTCGGTGAAAAGCATTCCCTGCGCGGCGAGGCGGTCGATATGTGGTGTCGGAATTTTCGAATTCGAGTTGTAGGCGCCGACATCGCCGTAGCCTAGATCGTCGGCGAGAATGAGCAGGATGTTGGGCGGGGCGGCCTTGGGCGCGGGCGGCGCCGAGCCGCAGGCGGTGGCCAGTAGCAGGACGAGGGCGATCGGGGTTTTGGGGAGACGCATGTTTTACTCGGAATTCAGAGTGGACTAGAGTGATCGCGCACCGGCTGTGGCTCGCCAATAATACCGCAACTTCATCGGTCACGGTTTGCGGCGAGCGGGTCGTTAAAGACGGCCACGAAGAGGCTTGGCTCTCAGGAAAGCTTGCCGGGCCGCGGTGGGGAGGGCGCTCTCAATGAAACTAGGATCCAAAAATTATCAGTCCGATTCCGGCAGCGGACACGACAGACATTGTGTAGTAGAGCCTAATCCACGGGCGTCGCGGTACTTTCTCTCCCACTGTGGCCCCGGGATGGATGGCTCTGCCGGCCAGGAACACGCCTTCGGTGGTGAATCCCAGGGCTTCGCTGAGATTTCTCAGCACGGTGACTGAATGATTGCGCCGTTTCTGGTTGTAGTGAAGCACGATTATGGCCAAGACCGTGAACGCGATATCTACAAGGAAGAGGCCCCACTTCACGTAGATGCTGGTCAGAGGGTGCTGGCCTACCCAGGTTGCGACTACTAGCTGAGCGGTGATGTAGCCGGTGAAAATTTTCACGTCAAGATCAGACATCAATCGAAGATATTGAAGCTGATTATCGTAGCCAATACGAAGAATCTCAAGCTGATTGGCTTTGACTTCGTATACAGGTATCGGGACGGCTTCATCTCCGTTCGGGACGGCTTCATCTGCGTCTATGCACATGGGATTCGCTTCGGCTGCTCGCGACCATTATATCCCAAGCGGGTTCGGAGCCAGACTGATTTCAGGACAATCGTTCTGTTTTCCTGCTTCACATTTTCGCGCATAAATGGTCATATTGTTCATGTAATCGCCACCGCTGGTCGAGGAGAACGGGCCGCTATAGTGACCGTGCCAAACGGTCAAGCCCGCTTTTCGAAGTAACCGCCTGAGGGCCGGCGTGGAGAAGTGCCAAGTATGATCGGCCAAATGCAGAGTGGGGAGTCGGGTAGTTTCCGGTACGCGAAAAATGATATTGCCGTTGTCGGCCAACATCGAACGGATCATTCTCAAAAAATCGCCTGGATCATCCACGTGCTCTAGAAGGTCGTAGAACACGATGACATCAAAGTTGTCCCTGAACCGCGAATTTCCTTTGCCGACGCTATCTAGAGGCAGCGGCCAGACGTTCAGACCTTCTTTTGACGCTTCCCTAACCGCGTGGGCCGATATCTCCAGACCGAGTGTATCCCACCCCTGGGCTGCGGCGGCTTTTTGCAAATGGCCGCCGCCGCCGCCGATTTCGAGAAGCTTCTTGGGCTCACCTAAAGGTCCCTCGGACTTGATACCAAGTTCGACCCAGGACTGAACCACTTGAGCCGAAATCGAATCACGGAACTGTTTATCGGCTAGATCCGTGTCGGCAATTCCGACTTGGTCTCGTAGCGCACGAGGGACACTATAGTAATTCCTCGTATACAAAGACGAAGTGAACGTCTCCCCCGGCAGAGGGTTGCGCCAGATGAGCTCACAGTTCTTGCATTCGACCAGCAGGAACTCGATCTCATTGATCATTAGAGGGGCTAGGGCGGTGAAATCGAATGAGCCACAGATGTTGCATGGCACGTAGTGGAGTTCCTCGGGTCGCAACGTGGCCCACGGAATTTTTACATGGAGAGGTTTCTTCGCTGGGCCGGTCTGGTTACCCGGGACCGGCGTGCTGTGCTGCGGAGCGCTCACGAGTTATCCCAACCTTTCAGGTTACACCTTCGCTGAGCGGTACCGAGCCAGCCCTCTATCGGCGCGTAACTCTGGGAGTAGCCGAGCCATGCGTCTCGCCGACGCGTGGCTAGCTAAGAGCTTGCGCCAGATCGGCGCCGACAACTACGAACGCATTCGCAAGATGAACCAGGATATCCCGATCAGGAAGAGCAGCCCGGAGCCGACTTGAACTGGTTTGAGAGCCGCGGCGACTTTGTTGAGCTGGCTGAGCAGCGCCGCGAAAACCAGCAGCAGCAAGCCCTCCCCCAATGCCACTCCTGTTAGCACAAAGAGAGCGTCCATTTGGGTCTGCCGCAGAAAGCTTCCGAAATAGAATCCGTGGAAGACTCCCATGCCAGCGGCCACCATCCAGCGGTAGCCGGCTTGGGGCAGCATCAGGATCTCCACGGCGAGATAGGCCACCGTCAGCGCGGCGGCGGCCTCGACAAAGCGCGGCGGAGGCTCCCAGGCCTTGGCGTTGATGACTACCGTCGAGATCGCTTCGGCGAGGATGAACGCCACGGCGAGCCAGAGCAGCTCCTTGCGGCTGCGCCCGGCAAGCACGAGCGCTAGCACGAAGAGGATCTGTATCGGTCCGCCCATGACGCGCACCAGGCCGGCCCAAATTTCGGAGAAAGCGACTTCGGCCGCGGTCGGAGGAACAAAATTAATCGTCGAGCGCGTGAAGCTGAAGTCGAAAACGGCCTGCTCGGTCACCTCCCCGCGCTTGGCCTTCAAGACGTGGACGTGATTCGGCACCGTCGCGCCCGCGAGGGTGCATTCCACATCGAGGACGTCAACCGGCTCGGGAAACTCGAACTTCGATTGGCAGACGTACCAGCCTTCCTGGGCTTGTGACTCACAGGAGCCGCTGACGCGCTCGCCTTCTTCGCCACGGCTGAAAAGGCGAACTGCGTTGAGAAGCGCGGGTTGCGGGTTCTCGAGGTGGACGATCTCATAGACAGGCATTCGCAGCTCGAAGGTCGCGGTGCTGCCGGAGATTTCGAGTTCTCCGTTGCTCATGCTCATCGCGTGCGCGAACAGTGGTGGAGTGAAGAGCGCTGGCAGGAAGAGGGACGCCGCGAATATTGATGCTGAGAAAACCAGGGCGGCGCGGAGCGCCGGCGGTAGAGAAGACTGCTCTCGGCGAGGCTCGGTTCGGTCCGCTGGCAGCTGTTGAAGACTCGTGTTCATCGATTTTTTGTAATCCAAGCGGCCGCCGCCAATCTTGCGCCATTCGCGGCCGCCCTTCATCTTACAATCCAAGCCGGGCATCGTCCTAGCCCGCATTTCTCGCCGTCTGACGGTCCAAGCACGCGATAGGCCCGCCATTACTTCGTTGCGCTTGCTCGCCGTGCTCAACGTACTGTCCCAGTACGCCTGCGCTCGTCAAGCGGCGCGCGCCTCGTACTGACGAGCCTCTCACGCACTTCGCCTCGCCACGCGGTGAGAAAAGCGGGCTAATATTGGCGATCCCCCGTGATACCATCCTGAGAGCATGCGGGGAATCGCGTGCCAGGCCATGAAAGCAACGTTTCAGCCGCAGCCGGGACTCAACCCACCGGATGCTCGCGAGAGAGCCGTCAGGGAAGGTCACATGCGCGCCCTGATGGAGCCGGTGGTCGAGCTGGAAAAGCGCCTGCACCAAGGCGGCGGGGCGGAGCGGATCGCCAAACAACATAAGCGCGGAAAATTGACTGCCCGCGAGAGAGTCGGCAAGCTGATCGACGCAGGGTCATTTTTCTTGGAATGCGGCCTGCTGGTCGCTTGGGATCGCTACGACGGCAAGGCGCCGGCCGCCGGGGTGGTCACCGGCCTCGGGCGTATCGAGGGACGCCCGGTTGCGATCATCGCGAACGACGCCACGGTGAAGGCGGGCTCCTGGTGGCCCGAGACCGTCCCGAAGATGGTGCGCATGCAAGAAATCGCGATGCGCTGCCATATCCCCATCGTCTATTTGGTCGATTCAGCGGGAATCAACCTTCCGTTTCAAGAAAGCATTTTTCCCGGACAATACGGCGGGGCGCGGATTTTCTACAACAATTCGCTGATGCGGCGCACGCTGAAGGTTCCACAAATCGCGGCGGTCATGGGACAGTGCATCGCCGGCGGGGCCTATCTGCCCGCGCTGAGCGACGTGCTGATCATGGTCGAAAAAACCAGTTTCATGGGACTGGGCGGGCCCAATCTGGTCAAGGGAGCGATCGGCAAAACGGTCGACGCCGAGACACTCGGGGGCGCGGCAACCCATACGGCTTCGAGCGGCGTGGCGCACTACAAAGCGAAGGACGATGCGGCTTGTCTGGAGATGATTCGCGGCATGGTCGCTGACCTGCCCCGCGAACCAGGGGCCGCGGCGGCGGAACCGTCCTTGCCCTTGCTCGGCCCCGACGAAATCTATACCGTGCTTCCGGCCGATCACCGCTTGCCATACGACGTGCAAGAGATTGTTTTTCGCGTCGTCGACGAAGAGGGCTATCTCGAGTTCATGGTGGATTACGCGCGTGAGATCCTTTGCGCCAATGCCCGGATCGAGGGGCGTCCGGTCGGGCTCATCGCCAATCGCAGGGGTTTTCTCCGCAACGGAAACAAGACGCGCATCGGAGCGATTATTTACACCGAGAGCGCCCGCAAGGTCTCGCAGTTTGTCGAGACCTGCAACCGCCAAGGGTTGCCGCTGGTTTATTTGCAGGACGTAACCGGCTTCATGGTTGGCCCCGAAGCCGAGCAGAGCGGCATCATTCGCGCCGGTGCGGAGATGGTCGAGTCGATGGCTTGCGCCAGTGTCCCCAAGATTGTGGTGACTCTCAATCATGCCAGCGGAGCGGGATATTACGCGATGGCGGGGCAGGGCTTTGACCCGGATTTCATCTTCAGTTGGCCTACCGCGCGGGTCGGGGTCATGGAGGGCGAGTCGGCTGTTCAGGCCTTATTCGCGGGGCAACTCGATCGGCTGAAGGAAGCAGGCGAGCCGGTGAGTGAAGAGCTGGAAGAAGCAATGGACCGCACGCGTGCTGATTACGAGCGGTGTCTCGACCCGAAATGGTCGGCGGCCCGGGGTCACACCGACGCCATTATTGATCCCCGCAAGACGCGCGAAGTACTGGCATTTTGCTTGGAGACCAGCGCCAACGCACGGCCTCGAATTGCGCGGCACTAGCGACCGGCCATCCTGCCGGTGGTGCGCCGTGAAGCGGCGACGCGCCGGCGATCAAGAGCGGGGGCCGTTCTTCACTAGCTGAGCGTGGACTTCCGTCCACGCCTCTGTCGGGCCGACTGCCACATGTCAATCACAGGCAATTTGCGCTTGTCTGTCGCGGGTTCGTCTCGCTACACTTTAGAGCTTGATGCCAGAAACCGTCCCAGCTCCATCCGGCGCCCTGGCGAAAACCCTGGTGAGCCGCCACCAGTTTCGATACTACGATTTACTGGTTCACGTCTTCGTCGTTGTCCTGCTGGTCTCGAACCTCGTTGCGCAAAAATTGTGCGCCATCGGTCCTTTCACGATTGGGACGGCGGAATTCGGCCCGTTTTTGATTAGCGGAGCGCAGGTGCTTTTCCCGATCACTTACATCTTCGGGGACGTTTTCGTGGAGGTCTACGGCTACAGTGCCTCGCGCCGCGCCATCTGGATCGGTTTCTTCTCGGCGGCGCTGCTGGCTGTGATGGCGCAATTGACGACGAGCCTGCCGGCGGCTCCCGAATTCACAAACCAAGAGGCATTCGAGAGAGTTTTCGGCTTCGTGCCGCGCGCCCTGGCCGCCAGCTTGATCGCCTACTGGTGCGGGGAGTTCGCCAACGCTTTCATCATGGCGAAAATGAAGATTTTCACGGAGGGTAAGTATCTGTGGACCCGCACCGTCGGCTCGACTGTCGTTGGGCAGTTCATTGATACGGTCGTGGTCATCACTGTCATCTTTGCGGGAATTTACGATTTTTCAACAATGCTGAATCTGATGTTTACCGGATACGTCTTCAAAGTCGCTTACGAGGCGGCCGCAACGCCGCTGACGTATTTGATCGTGAACACCCTGAAACGAGCCGAGGGCGTGGATGTTTACGACGCGGAGGTTGACTTCAATCCGTTCAAGGGGGAGAAGTCAAATTCGGGGCCGAACGACGCGGGATGATTAGCGAAAGATGAAACGGCGCGACCTCTTCTGATCGAGGAGGAGCCTCACTACGGCAGTGCCACTAACCGCCGCTCACGCTCGGCGGCGAAGGTTAGAGAGGCCTTGATATCCTTGCGAGTCAGTTCCGGAAAATCCTCTACGATCTCTTGCTCGGACATTCCCGAAGCGAGATACTCAAGGACATCTGAAACGGTAATTCGCATACCGCGAATGCACGGTTTCCCACCCATCTTCCCCGACTCGATCGTGATATAGGGGCGGTAGTCCATACCTTGAGCGTATGAGCTGGGTTCGCAAGAGTCAAGCTCGGCCCGGCCCGCTTCAGATGCTGTCAATCCAATGCTTCGGCTCTTTGTTTTCCTTGAAGCCGGCAAGGAAACGTGTGAATCTTTCCGGTTGCAGCAGGCAGAGCATGACAAGCCCCAGCACAACCGAGCCCGCCACGAACCTCACGGCGGGTATGCGCAATAACGGGTAGGCTAATGCGACGAGCAGGCAAAGGGCGACGATGACGATTGTCTTTCTGGGGAGCATAGGCTGTTGATCTGGTGACCCGCTTGCGAATCGGCGCCGGCTGGCTACAAGGCCGCGGGTCTCTGATAAGCCCTCTGCTACGAGGATACTAAAACTCTTCGGTGGACAAGCGGAACCTATTACGACAGATTGGGGTCTGGGTTCGCCCCCGCCTCGGGGCCGTCAGCGCCCCATCCAGCCCCCATCGACCAGCAACGTTGTGCCGTTGACGTAGTCGGATGCCTCCGAAGCCAGGTAGAGCACGGCGCCCTTGATGTCGTCCGGCTCGCCCCAGCGCCCCTTCGGGATGCGCGACAAGATCGCCGCGCTACGGCTAGGATCGTTTTGCAGCGCTTCGGTATTGTCTGTTCGTATGTAGCCCGGAGCGATCGCGTTGACGTTCACGCCCTTGGCCGCCCATTCGTTTGCCAGCGCCTTGGTCAGCGTCTCGATGCCGCCTTTCGACGCCGCGTAACCGGGAACCGTGATGCCTCCTTGAAAGCTCAACAGCGAGGCGGTGAAGATGATTTTACCCGAGCCCCGCGCGATCATTTCCTTGCCGAACTCGCGCGCCATCACGAACTGCGCATTGAGGTTGACGTCGAGCACTTTGTCCCAATATTCATCCGGGTGCTCGGCGGCGGGCTTACGCAGAACGGTGCCGGCATTGTTCACCAGAATATCGATATTCGGAACGTCGGCCTTCGCCTGTTCGATAAACCGGTACAGTGCCTGGCGGTCGGAGAAGTCGCACGCATAGCCGCGAAAGTGACTGCCGGCCGACTCGATTTGTTTTTGGACTTCGCTGCCCGCCGCTTCCAGCGAAGCGCTGACGCCGACAATATCCGCGCCTGCCTCGGCCAACGCCAGAGCCATGGATTTGCCGATGCCCCGGCGGCAACCGGTCACCAGGGCGACTTTTCCGTCGAGTCGAAACAGGTCGAGTATGCTCATGATTGAATTCTGGGCGGGTGGAGTTCCGATTCTACCGCGGCTCCGGGCTCAGGGGGGGCGAGCGGTCTTTTGGCTATTCCCTGGCAAGTTCGCGCCGACGCTCCATTCGCCGGGGTATTTGAACCTCTTGACACTCTCGGGGTATCATCCTTAGAATATTTAGATCGGGTAGAGGTTTGGGCAGTATTTTATCGGGTCGTCGCCTTAACGTTTAATTATTGCTTGAGGAACATGCGGAAGAGTCTTCTGGAAAAGTACAAAGGACGACTTGCGCAAGAGCAAGAGGAGCTTCGCGCGTTGATGTCCCGCCGCGGGCAGGACATTCGCGCCAATGACGGTGTGGTGCCCGAGGACAGCGCCGAGCAGGCCGCTAACGCTTATTCGAAGGAGTTCGTCTTTCATCAGACCGATAGCGAGCGCGTCAGGCTCGCCTTGGTGAGCAAGGCGCTGAAACGCATCGAGTCACTTGAATTTGGCTCGTGCGAGTCATGCGGAGAATCGATTGAGCCGAAGCGCCTGGATGCGGTCCCTTGGGCTCGTTATTGTCGGGCGTGCCAAGAAGTGGAAGAACAGCGGGACAGCTTGCCGGAAGGCAGCGATTTTATCAACGAGATGGCATAGTCACAGGAGGGCAGTCTTCCCTAGCAGCCCGCTCAGTGCGATTCGAGAAACGGTTCCATCCGCTGCATTCCGCGGCGTTGCCGATGCTCTTTTCTCGATTTTTTTCCCGGACCAGTGTCGCTTGTGCGATCAAGCGCTGACTGGATACTCGAGGACCCCTGTTTGCCATCGGTGCCTGTCCGGCGCCGCCCACAACCAAGTTCGATTCCATTGCGAGACCTGTGGTCAGCCCTTTGAGACGGAGCCGCCGCCGCGGGCCAACCGGCTATGCGGGCCATGCTTGATATCGCCTCCGGCGTTTGACAAGGCGCGCAGCTTCGGCATCTATGAAGACAGCCTGCGCGGGCTGATTCACTTATTCAAATACGACAAAATGAGGCCCCTGGCGAAGCCGCTCGCCAGCCACATGGCGGCGGCGCTGCCTCAACTCGGGCCGGTCGATCTATGCGTGCCGGTGCCACTGTACCGCTCCAGACGCTGGAAGCGGGGGTTCAACCAATCGGAATTGCTCGCGGCGGAAGTATGCCGGATCAGTGGTATCCGGCTCGGCAGAGGGATTTTGCGGCGGGTGAAGGCCACCGAGTCGCAGGCAGGTCTGTCGAACCGAGCACGGCTCGCGAACGTGGCGGGCGCGTTTGCGGCGCCGAAGCCCGAAGCGGTGAAGGGGCGGCGCGTGCTGGTGATTGACGATGTGATGACGACTGGGGCTACGCTGGCGGCGTGTGCCAAGGCGCTGAAGAAAGCGGGAGCCGCCTCCGTTGTTGCGCTCACGGTAGCTCGAGCGAAGCGCCGTATTATTGATGTCAGAGTGCCGCTAGCGGCAGGGAAGCTCAGCAACGGAAATGCGGTTGGCGGCAGCGACGGATAGCCCGGGCCGCATGGCCGAAATATAACGCGAAGGAAGGCGCCCACCAGCTATGTCAAATGGCAGCGTATTGCGGACACCGGTGCTCGTACTCAATGCGACGTATGAGCCGATCAATGTGTGCGCGGCTCGCCGAGCGCTGGTGCTGATGTTGAAGGGCGTTGCCTCGGCGGAGGAGTCGGGCAGCGAGGCGGTACATTCGGCCAGGCAGGCGGTTACCGTGCCTTCCGTCATCCGGCTACTTGAATATAGGCGTATCCCGCGGCAGACTCGCGCCTTGTCACGGAAGAATATTCTTGTCCGCGACCGCCATACATGCCAATACTGCAGGCGCATTTACTCGGCGACCGACCTGACGCTGGACCACGTCATCGCGCGCTCCCGCGGCGGTAAAAGCACCTGGGAGAACCTGGTTGCCTGCTGCCGGCGATGCAACAACCGTAAGGGGGATCGCGTGCCCGAAGAAGTTGGTATGAAGCTGGAGTGCCGCCCGAAGCCGTTTACTCTGCATACCAGCCGCAGCCTGATGCGGCAGTTGGGAAACCATCAGGAAGCCTGGCGCAAGTATCTTTTCTATTAGCCCGCATTTCTCGCCGGGTGGCGCCAGGCACACGGGAAGCGCGCCGCGACGAAGGGCATTGGGCCGCGATGATTCGTATTGCCCAGATGGCGAGCGCCGAAGCGGCGAACCTGTCTCATCCAGCGGCCCATGGATGTTTTCTTGATGTTCTCGCTTTGAGTCTCTTTTGCCACCATTTTCATCGCATTCGCTAGCAAAAGACTCTCAACGGACGTGATGGATTCTATCTCAAGTTATTCATATATAAGAAGTTATTTTTATCAATGAGAGTATTTGCGAGGATCTGAGAGGGTTTCGGGTTTTTTGTGTCCGGCGGGCCTTGGATCGCTTGCCAGCTTACCTCCATATGAAAACTGAGTCATCGCTGATTGTTCCATGTTTATGATACCAGGCCGATCTCGGATGGCTACTGTCTAGAAGGGTAAACCTATTGAAAACAAAGAGACTATAGTTACGATTTATCCGTGACCGAGTGAGCATGTCCAGAATTCCGTTGAAACAGGAGCGACTCTCCGGTTAGTTTAGGCTGCCATCTTGCTCTCCGCAACGGCCGAGGTAGCCGGTTTCAAATTCAGCTGCTGCAACAGGGCCGGAA
>Ga0114996_10006049_pt1 | contig 14056 bp, 13 predicted proteins | sample ArcticOcean_MG_C_4_FD_87039 | JGI IMG/M metagenome (GOLD analysis project Ga0114996, IMG submission 87039) | Marine microbial communities from western Arctic Ocean - ArcticOcean_MG_CB4_134 | ecosystem: Environmental > Aquatic > Marine > Oceanic | place: Arctic Ocean: Canada Basin | collected...
AGGCGGGCAACAAACGGGCAACATTTGGATTTATACCTGAATACCCTTTGGTGCAAAAACCTTATTTCGTGCCTAGAAGTGTGGTACGCCCGACAGGATTCGAACCTGTGACCCTCGGTTCCGAAGACCGATGCTCTATCCACTGAGCTACGGGCGCGTATATTAATTGAAGCCTAATTTAAAGGTCAAATAAGAATGTTATTAATTAAATATTTGAAATTATCAGTCCCTTTCCATCTGAATTCTTTAATATTAACAGGTTGAACATCTTCAGATTCAATTAATAGTTCCAGGTGACTAACAATTTCCTGAAAGGCAGGGAATAAATTACCTCCAACTAGTCTTCTTCTAGAGAATATTTTCTCGGTTATTTGTTCTAATGTCTTAGGCTCTAATCCAATCCAATTAACTATTCTATATAATCTGTTGATGTGATGGTTGATTATCTCATCTGCCCTTTCGACAGTTATGATATTTAAATTATCTCTATTATATAATCTATGTGCTGGAAGTATCAAAACGTTTTCCTTACATATTCGCCTGATTTTCTTCAATGATTTAATGTAAACTAAAAGCCCCCAATTATTTGATTCTTCTTGGAATCGTTTTGGAAGTTGCTGTTTTATGAAATTTGGGTACTTAGTTTTCATTGTTGGATGCGGAGTAATTTCTGGTAGTATATGGTCTCCAGTAAATAAAATTTCATCTAATGATATACATATATGGTCAGGGGAGTGACCTGGAGTTTCAATAAAATCAAGATTGCCAAAATCGGTTTTAGGTCCGATTGGTTTATTTACTGATAGGCTTTTTCGGGCGCTAAGGTAATTATTTATTATTTCAGAGTGTTCAGGTAATTGAGTGTATATAGATGGCCGTGTACTGTTTTTGATATCATTCTCTAACACCTTATCTAATTGAGCTTGAGTTTCTTTATCAGAACTAGCTAGGAGATCTTTAGGATGGTATGGGATTAAATGTCCATACAATTCTTGAGCCCATAATTCTGCACCTTCGTGGACTACACCAGAAGCTATTCCATCATGGTCCCAATGGCCATGAGTAAGTATTAATCTTTCTATGTCACTTATTTTGAAACCAATTAAGCTCATTAATTTTTGTAGATATAGATATGTCCCTGCTCCTCCTGCATCTATCATTGTTAGTCCCTGCTCTTCGAATAGATAAGACCAGGTTGGACCGGTAGGGGATGCCCAAGCTTGAGGTATAGCTAAAGCATAAATTAGCTTATTTCCTGGAGTTATTAGCTTCAGGATCATCCAGTCACCGTTCGTTTCACCTTGATGAAGTATATCTATATGCTTAAATAAAGTTGGCATTAATTTACAATTAACGAGAGGTACATATTCAACTGGTTCACAAAAAATGGGGTGAGCGAAGGGATTTGAACCCTCGATCTCCAGGGCCACAACCTGGCGCCTTAACCAACTTGGCCACGCTCACCACTAACAAAGATTTTACATTGGGTCTTATACATGGTCAAGTTAAACAATTCTCATTAACAATAAAATACTCCTCAGTATTTTATTGTGTCTTAGACTGTTTATTTAATTCATTTATATATTTAAGGAAGGTCCAGTCTTCTTCTTCTAACTTGGCGTTACTTAAAAGATCAGGCCTGTTTTCCAAGGTACGCAGAATAGATTGTTGACGGCGCCAGGCTTGGATCTTTTGGTGATTTCCAGACTTGATTATTTCTGGAATCTGCCAACCTCTAAAAACTGCTGGACGTGTATATTGGGGGTATTCAAGAAGATCTTGAGTAAATGAGTCTTGGCTTGCTGAATTATTTGAACCTAATACGCCTGGTATTAAACGGGATACGGCATCAACCAAGATCATCGCTGCTAATTCACCTCCAGTTAAAATATAGTCTCCTATGCTAATTTCATCGGTGGCCAAATGCTCTTTAACACGTTCATCAACCCCTTCGTAATGTCCACAAATAAGGATTAATTCAGATTCTATTGCTAACTCACTGGCAATAGACTGATTGAATTGTCTACCTTGGGGCGATAAAAGAATCACCGGCGCTTTTTTTGATGAGTGATTATGTGACTTCAATGATTCTATAGCTGCAAATATTGGTTCAGGTTTCATTATCATACCGGGACCACCACCATAGGGATAATCGTCTGTTTTTTTATGACGGTCATTTGTGTAGTCCCTAAGATTGTGGATTTGAATATCGATTATTTCTTTATCTATAGCTCTCTTAATTATGCTTTCAGAGAAAGGGCTTTCGAATAAAGTAGGAAAAGTTGTAAAAATATGGATTATCATAACTAGTTTTTTGGATGATTAGAAGTATTTCCTTGCATTAAATCAATTGCATGTGGGATTATTGGTATTATCACTTCCATACATTCCTTAACTGCTTGGGTACTTCCAGGTAAATTGATTATAAGACAATTGTTACGTATACCAGAAACTCCTCGACTAATAATAGACATTGGATTTATTGAGTGTGTTTTTAAACGAATAATTTCTGAAATGCCTGGGACATGTCTTTCTAATATTGGGTAAGTTGCTTCTGGGGTTACGTCTCTTGGGCTAAGACCTGTACCACCAGTTGTGACTATTAAATCTATTTTATCAGATTCAGTCCAGTGGATCAGCTGTTGCTGAATGACTGCAATTTCATCTGGGACAATTTCTTTATAGAGTATTTTTATAGAGTTGTCTAATAGTATCTCCGCGATTCTTTTTCCACTTGTATCTTCTCGTTTTCCTTGTGATCCTAGATCACTAATTGTAAGTATTGCTGAAGTAATCATCATTAAATACCTGCGAATAAAATTTGAAATTTCTTAATTAGGAATGTTACCACAGGGTAGAGAGTATTCACAATTCTCTTAAATTCTCAAAATAATTAAGCAAAAAAAGCTTGACTGTCAGTTGGATATAAGGTAAAAATAGGGTTCATTAGGAAAATATAGGTTCATAAAGGTGAAATTTTAATTCAGATGTTTTTTTCTGGCCAATACGAACATAAGCTTGATTCTCAAGGCAGAGTATCTATTCCGGTTAGATTTAGGGATGCTTTCAAGGCTGGAATCATTTTAACCCAAGGATTTGAACAATGTATATTTGTTTATACACTTAAAGAATGGGAAAACATGGCCTCTAAAGTCTCACAAATGCCATTTACTCAGGCGAAGTTTCGTAAAATGATGAGATTAACCTTTTGGCAGGCATTCCAGCTCGATATGGATCGTCAAGGAAGAGTGCCCCTCCCAGGTTCGTTAAGAGAATATTCGAATGTGGATGAAGAAATAGTTATTGCCGGTACAGGTCTATTTTTGGAGATATGGAATAAGGATAGTTGGGCTGAACAAAGTTCATTATTGAGTGAAGCAGCATGGCAAATTGCCGAAAATACGGAGGTTAGGGATTGATTTTGGCATTAAGTGCACAAAAAATCTACCATGACCCAGTTCTTGTAAGAGAAATAGTTGAAAACCTTCAGGTAAGGCCAGGAAAAACATATATGGATTGTACTTTAGGAGAAGGTGGTCATACAGAAGCTATTTTTAAAAGTTGTGCTGGAAATGTGAAAATTATTGGACTAGATGCCGATCCAGATGTTTTGAAAACATCAGAGAAACGATTAGAGCAATACAGGGATGCGTTTAGTCCAGTCAATGCTAATTATGCGGATATGCTCAGAGTTGCTCACAGGCATTCCGCAATGAAGATTGACGGTATTTTAATGGATTTAGGAATGTCATCTTTTCAACTTGAGGCAAGTGGAAGAGGTTTTAGTTTTCTAAAAAACGAGCCATTAGATATGAGATTTACATCTTTTGAAGGTATTACTGCTGGTGATGTTGTGAATGATTACGAAGAAGATCGTCTGGCAAATATAATTTTTAGGTTTGGACAGGAAAAACGATCAAGGAGTATTGCTAAAGCAATTACTAGAAATAGGCCAATAACAAGCAGTTTAGAATTAGCTAAAGTAATTAGTTACGGTGTTCATAGTAAGAAAAATAGAATCCACCCAGCGACTAAAACATTTCAAGCTATACGTATTGAAGTAAATAATGAATTAAGTAATCTTCACTTGGGGTTAATTCAAGCGATAGAACTGTTAGTTCCACGTGGGAGACTTGCTGTAATTAGTTATCATTCATTAGAGGATAAATTGGTTAAGGAATTTTTAAAAAGGGAATCTTCTGATTGTATTTGTCCAGTTAGTGCACCGATGTGTAAATGCGGGCATGTAGCTAGTATTAAAATAATTAATAGAAAGGTTATTAAACCTCAAGATGTAGAAGTAATGATTAATTCTAGGAGCCGCAGCGCCCGTCTAAGAGTGGCGGAACGTATTTAATTGGCTCTAACTTTGGATTTTGGAAAGATGGAAAAAATATACAAATATAAAATCTTAGGTCGAACCCCAACGACAGCCATCTCTCCAGAATCCATCGCAAGAAGGATTGTTAATCCAAATAGGGCAGTAGTTTTTGTTAAAACAAAAATGATTCGTGCTGTAGGGTATAACCAATATTTATTGGGAAGGGGATGAAAATGTCAAATCAAATAATTACAGCAATAGATGTAGGTACGACCAAAATTTGTACTCTAATTGGAGAAGTATCTCAGGATGGAGATGCAAATATTATTGGTGTTGGCATAGAACCTTCAAAGGGGTTACGAAAAGGTACAGTTGTAGATGTTCATGAGACTCGAAGGGCTGTTAGAGCATCTATTAAAAAGGCTGAGCAACAAGCCGGCAAACGTATAAAATCAGCTTTTGTAAGTGTGACAGGAAGTCATATAGAGTCTAGTAATAATTGGATTTCAGTTACAACATCTACAGATAAATCAGTAATAACTAATGATCGATTGAATAATATGGCTAATTCTGCTAAATTGCCGAATTTGAAGTCAGATAGAACTCAAATCCATTCCATCCCAATTTCCTATGCCCTAGATGGGAAAAGAGGCATTAGAAATCCAGTCGGGATGCATGTAAGTGAAATAGATATGCATACCCAATTTGTCACAGGAGATTCGAGTTTTGTAAAGACCCTTAATGAAACTGTAATCAGTGCTGGCATAAATGTTGAAGGTATGGTTCTTCAACCATTAGCTAGTGGGGAAGCGGTTTTAACAGAAGAAGAGAAAGAAGTAGGGGTAGTATTGATAGATATTGGTGGTGGAACTAGTGATATAGCAGTATTTCAATCCGGTGTATTGATTCATGCTTCAGTATTACCTATTGGTGGTTTTCAATTTACTAATGATATTTCAATGATGTTTGATACAAATTATGAAGATGCTGAAGTCATTAAATTACAATATGGAGATGTAAATCCAGAACAAATTGACCTTGATGAGACCGTAGTCACTAAAATAATTGGGGAAAATAAGGAAATCACAGTAACACGAAGAGAAATCTGCCAAGTATTAAAAGAAAGAGGAGTGGAGCTTTTCAGTTTTATAAAAGCTAAGCTCGATAAGGCACCTTTAAAAACAATGCCTGTACTGAGAATAGTATTGACTGGAGGAGGTTCTAATCTATCTGGCTTGGATAAGTTGGCACGTCGTTCTTTGACAGCAACGGTGAGGATTGGAGTTCCAAATACTACAGATGTCCAAGAACAAAAGCTTAACAATCCAGCCTATTCAACATGTGTTGGAGTTTTAGAATGGAGTGTTAAATGTTCTTCTCAGTTATCAAATAGTAATACTGGATATAATAAATCTTCTAATTTATATAACCGAATAGGTAATTGGTTATTAGGTCAAATCAAAGGGATGGTACCTGCTTAAAATTTAGAACTTCGCTTAAAGAAGGAGGATTCAATAATGGCTGTTCACAATACAGAAACTGACGGAATTGCAAAGATAAAAGTGATAGGAGTTGGTGGTGGAGGTTCAAATGCTGTATCAAGAATGTATAAGGAAAGGATTGAAGGTGTCGAATATTTAGCGGTAAACACGGATGCACAGGCTTTATTCCAGTCTGATATTCCTAATCGTTTTAGGATTGGCGATAAACTTACAGAAGGTAAAGGAGTTGGTGGTAAACCAGATATAGGCAGGCAATCTGCTGAGGAAAACCGTGATGAATTAGAAGATATGCTTAGAGATACTGACATGGTTTTTATAGCAGCAGGCATGGGTGGTGGAACAGGGACTGGTGCAGCACCAGTAATTGCTGAAGTAGCTAAAGAAAGTAATGCTTTGACGGTTGGTGTGGTTACCAAGCCATTTGGTTTTGAAGGTGTTCAAAGAAGCCGGAATGCAGAGGAAGGAATCAAAAGGCTTAGAGAAGTAGTAGATACTTTGATTGTTATTCCTAATGATAGATTAATGGCCGCATGCGGCCATGATATCAGTGCAGCTGATGCTTTCAAACTTGCAGATGACGTTCTTCAGCAAGGAGTTCAGTCAATTGCAGAATTAGTTACTGTTCCAGGTGTAATCAACTTAGACTTTAATGATGTAAGAACGATTATGTCTAGTGCAGGACCTGCTTGGATGGCCATCGGATATGGTTCAGGGGAAAACAGAGCTATTGAAGCAACTCAGCAGGCAATAGCAAGTCCTCTTTTAGATGTATCTATAGATGGAGCAAAAGGAATATTATTCAACGTTATCGGAGGCAGTGATTTGAAGCTTTCGGAGATCCACATAGCTGCTGATGTTATAAGTCGTGTAGTTGATCCTGATGCGAACATCATATTTGGAATGGTTACTGATCTAAAAATGGAAAATGAGGTAAAAATCACTATTATCGCTACTGGATTTCCAGGTTCTGAGGATATTACAGGGAGAGTCGATCAAGAAATTAACAGCTTATTACTGGATGCACTTGGAGATGAAGAATCTTTAGATATTCCTCCATTTCTTAGGCAACATCCTGGAGCACGTCGTAGAACAATCCCATTGTTTTAAAATATCAGCATATAAATGGGAATGTTTAATCTGGAAGATTTCCATCTCTAAAGAGGTCACTCTCTAATATAAAGAGTGACCTCTTTGTTTTAAATTGATGATTTGTGAAATTTAAAAAATTAATATGCTAATTTAACTGAGAGCCTGAATAAAGCAGCATTTGTAAAAATATATTATGCAAATAGGTCAATAAATTGACCATTTCGATATGTATCCTGTTGAATAAGAAAGACCATTCTTTGAGTTGTATTAGTATTAAAGCATTCCCATTAAATATAATTAGTGCCTTCGATTTTGATATAAAAATAGGATCTAATAAAATTATCATTTAGAGATTAACTGGATTTACCAATATGGATACTTGAACAAATTGGATCTTCAATAAAACTATTAAAATATACAGTATTTAGCCATTGACAACATACAACTGCTGGTGGTACTTTTGATCCCACACCCAATATATGGTGGTCTAAAATTTACATTAATTAAACATTGTTTTAAAATATTCTTATACTTTAACTATGAATTGTCCTTTTTGCGCACATAATGAATCGAAAGTTATAGATTCCAGAGAAGCTGGCGAAGGTGTTCGGCGTAGGCGAGAGTGTTTAAGGTGTAGTTTGCGATTCACTACTTATGAAAGACTTCAAATGCTGGTTCTACAAGTAGCAAAACGAGATGCTAGGAGAGAACAATTTGATAGAAAGAAACTTATGAAAAGCCTTCAAAAGGCTTGCGCTAAAAGACCATTACCTACTGGTAGGGTTGAAAAAATTGTAGAAGAAATTGATTTGGAATTACAAAAACTTGGAAGAGCTGAAATACCTAGCTCTTTAATTGGCGAAATGGCTATCGAACGTTTGAAGGATCTTGATAGAGTTGCTTATATACGCTACGCCAGTGTGTATAGAGATTTTAGAGATATTGAAACTTTTAAGGAAGAAGTAGAAGCGTTGTTGATTCCAGAAGAAAAGAATGTAACCAATAATCAACTTCCTCTTATTCCAACCGATGAATTATTCCCATCTAGAAAGAAACGCAGAGGGCGTCCTAGGATATCTGGAATACAAACGGATTAGGGAACTTGGTTCTTTATCCATTTGTATCCTGGTATTTCAAGGATTGTATTATATAAAAATGTACAGTAAGGTCGAATAACAGATCAAAATTGCAACAAGTTATTAGGGGAGTTCATAGCATGGTAGCAACAAATGGGCACGATGGAATGAAATTTGAATTATTTAATAAGAGAGATAATGCAATCTCAATTGAATCAATGAAAGATAAAATGCAAATTAAAGAAATACCAGTAACATCTGGAATTGCAACTAAGACACGGACTCCTAAAGTCGATTATAAAAATTTAAAAGAACCTGAACTCCCTCCTAATGCGGTTACTGTACTAGAGGCACGTTACTTACAATCTGGAGAGACTGCTAAAGGATTATATTATAGGGTTGCCGAAGCTGTAGCCTTAGGGGAAAAAACCCCTAAACGTCAAGCATTATGGACTGAAAAATTTTATAATTTAATGGCTTCATTAAAGTTTCAACCAAATTCTCCGACTTTAGTAAATGCTGGTACTGGTAAAGGCTGTTTAAGCGCCTGTTTTGTTGTTAGTCCTGAAGATACCATGGAATCTATTATGAATGTGGCCCATGATGCAGCAATGATAGAAAAATGGGGAGGAGGAATTGGATTCGGATTCTCTTCTTTAAGACCCAAAAATGACAAAATTAGTACTGTGCAAGGAGCAGCATGTGGGCCAGTTTCAGTAATGAAATTATATTCAAAAGTTGGAGAAACTCTAACTCAAGGTGCTTTTAGATTAGGAGCCCATATGGGTCAATTAATTGTTAGTCACCCTGATATAAAGGAATTCATTCATTGTAAAGATAATGATGATACTATTTCAAACTTCAATATATCAGTTCAAATTACTGACAAATTTATGGAAGCGGTAAGTAACAATAGTGATTGGCATCTTTTGAACCCAAGATCAGGTGAAATTGTAGAAACAATAAAAGCTCGCGAACTTTGGGAAGAATTATGTGAATCAGCCTGGAAGACTGGAGATCCTGGAGTAGTTTTCATAGATAGGGTATGGGAAACTCAACCTAATCCACAGTTAGGTAAGATTCAGACTAGTAATCCATGTGGTGAAGAATTCCTTGAAAATTATGGTAATTGTTGTTTAGGCTCAATTGATCTTAGCAAACATCTTAATGATGATAATAGTGACGTTGATTGGCAGTCTTTGGAAGATACTATAAGGATAGCTGGCAGATTTCTAGATGATGTTATTGAGGTTAATATCTTTCCATTGGCAAAATTAAGGGATGTAAATTTGGCGACACGCAGGATAGGAATGGGAGTTATGGGATGGGCTGATGCCTTATTAAAATTGAAGATTCCTTATGATTCAAAAAGTGCTTTAGATAAGGCTGAAGAAGTAGGAAAGTTTTTATGGGATATAGCCTGGGATCAGTCGTCCAAATTGGCTAAAGAAAGAGGGCCGTTCCCAGAATATGAGCGATCAGGTTTAAAAGAGCGTGGCTACAAACCAGTTAGAAATTCTAGTGTTCTTACTATTGCACCAACAGGTACTATTAGTAGACTTGCTGGATGTTCAAGTGGTATTGAACCTCATTTTGCTATAGCGTGGTGGTCTAATGTTTTATGGAAAGACCAAGAAGGAACAAATACCAGGCTTTTGGATGCTCCTTCGTCAGTATGGGATGTGCTAGAGAGAGAGTTAGGAAGTAATGAAAAAGCTAGGGAAGTGCTTAAGCTTATAGCTAATACTAAGAAGTTGGAAGAGGCTGAAAAAATAATATTATCCTATGGTATGGATCCTGGTTTATTTAGAACTTCTATGACAATTTCACCAGAAGCACATGTTAACATGCAAGCTATTTGGCAAAAGTATACTAGTAATTCTGTGTCCAAAACAATAAACCTCCCTAATAGTGCTTTATTAAGTGATGTTCGTGAAGCGTTTCACTTAGCATGGAAGACTGGTTGTAAGGCGGTAACTGTATACCGAGATGGTTCTAAATCAATGCAAGTTCTTGAAACTGGTGAAAAGCTACAAGAAGAAGATCTATCAAATGGTAATTTATTAATACCTCGTCAAAGGCCGTCAGTTGTAAAGGGTGTTACTGAAAGGATTAGAACTGGTCATGGTAATGTATATATAACCATTAATTTTGATGAATCAGGCCGCCCATTTGAAGTATTTGCTACGCTAGGAAAAGCTGGAGGCTGTGATTCAGCTCAATTGGAAGCTATATCAAGAATGGCATCCCTTTCCTTGAGATCAGGAATTGATCCTATGGAAGTTGTAGAACAGTTGCGTGGAATAACTTGTTGTCCTGCATGGGATGAGGGTGTTTTAGTACGATCTACTCCAGATGCCGTCGCATTAGCGTTAACTAGATGTATTTCAGAAGAAGGCACTACTTTAGTAAGCTCCCAAAGTAATGGGCATTCTACACAACTTGGATTATTTTCAAATGGATCGAAGGACGGAGGACAGTTGTATTCTAGTGCTAGATGCCCTGATTGTGGTGGGTCCATGATTCCACAAGAAGGATGTCTTCATTGTCAAGATTGTGGCTATAATAGATGTGAATAGCTTTGTATAGGACTAATTTTGGCTCAGGATAAACTCAAACCAATAATAGCTATCACTCTTGGAGATCCTTGTGGGATTGGCCCTGAGGTTATTGCTAAATCACTGTCTGACAAGTCTATTTTTACTAATGTGATACCACTCGTGATTGGTAGTGGCTTGGTTGTAGAAAATGCTTTTATTCAGTGGGGAGCTTCTACAAAAATTAACATAATAGACTCACTTTTAAAGATTGATAAAAATCCTGGTGTTGTGAATGTTCTACAATCGAAAGAATTCGACGTCGATTCATTTACAACTGGCAAGTTATCTGTCGTTGCGGGAAATGCTGTTGTAAGTTGGATACTCACTGCTGCTGAATTAGCGCAATCCGGTCAAGTTAAAGCTATAGTAACTGGACCTATTAATAAGGAAGCTTGTGCTATGGCTGGGTATGAAGATATAGGACATATGGAAATATTTCAACGGGTTAGTGGCTCTGTTAATGTATCTACAATGTTGATGTCAGGTAAACTGAGAGTAGTTCATTTGGTCACGCATAAATCTCTGAGAGACACAGTAAATTTTGTTACTCAGGATAATGTTCTAGATTCAATTACATTAACGAACGAGAGTTTTAAACAATGGGGATTTCAGGATCCAATTATTGGAGTTGCTGCACTAAATCCTCATGCTAGTGATGGTGGACTTCTTGGGCATGAGGAAAGAGATCATATTCTACCAGCCATTAATAAAGCTCAAGATATGGGAGTGAATGTTACAGGGCCGATTCCAGCTGATAGTATATTTCACCAGGCAATTAATGGAAAATATGATGTAGTTATTGCTATGTATCATGATCAAGGACACATACCTGTAAAAGTTCATGGGTTTGAGCAAAGCATAAGTGTAAATCTGGGGTTACCTTTTATTAGAACTTCTGTAGATCATGGGACTGCTTTTGATATTGCAGGCAAAGGAATTGCTAGTGAGATTAGTATGAAGGAAGCTATAAAAGTGGCAATAAACTTAGCATTTTTCAATCGGTTATCAGATTAAATATAGCGGTTCACTATACTTGAATTTATAAATAGCTAGTTGTGAGTCAGCTTAATATGTTATAAACTTTCCACCATTATTTAGTTTGCATTAAGCTTGGAGGCGGAAAATGAAAATTGGTTTTATTGGGGGCGGCTTGATGGCCGATTCAATAATACGAGGAATACTGAAAAATGAGATTACTTTGCCACAAGAAATTTCAGTGGGCGAAATTATTGTAGACCGTCGGAAACAGCTGAACGAGCAGTATGGAGTAAAGGTATTTGAAAAAAATGAATCTGTTCTAGAAGTAGCAGATCTGATAGTTATTTCAGTAAAACCCCAAAATCTTATTGATGTTTTTGCAAATTTAACTGGAAAATTTAAACCACAACATACGATTCTTTCTATTGTTGCTGGTACTAATATTAATACATTAAAAACGGAATTAAATCATTCGAAAATAATTCGAGTTATGCCTAATATGCCTGCTCAAATTGGCTGTGGAATGACGGTTTGGACTGCTTCAAAGGAAGTTAATAAAGAACATTTAATATTAACTGAAAAATTAACAGAACTTCTTGGCAAACAATTGTATGTTGAAGATGAGAAATATATTGATATGGCTACAGCCCTTAGTGCTAGTGGTCCTGCCTATGTATTTTTATTTATTGAAGCATTAATTGATGCAGGAGTATACATAGGAATGCCTCGAGATATGGCCAATACATTAGTGAACCAAACAATTTTCGGAAGTTCAAAGTTAGTCATGGAAACAAATATTCATCCAGCTGAGCTTAGAAATGCTGTCACATCTCCAGGTGGAACCACAGCTGAAGGTCTTTTAGCTCTTGAAGAAAATGATTTTCGCGCTGGTTTAATAAATGCGGTTGATGCTGCATATGGAAAAGCTATTTTACTTGGGGCAAGCGATAATGATGATAATTGATAGTTGTTCACAATAATTGAGATTAATAGACATCGTAAATATGGAATTATTTATTAATAAGGGAGAGTAATTGTGGATGACCTCTTACAATCGATACTTTTCTTGCTTGAATTGGTAATATTCGCAAGGGTACTTGTTTCATGGGTAGCTCGTGGTAAAATGGGCCATCCAATAATAGTAATCATTTTTCAAATCACAGAACCTATTTTAAAACCTATAAGGAGAATATTGCCTGGTACTGGTACGTTAGATTTTAGTCCAATAGTGGCTATCATTTTACTTAACATTATTTCGTATGTAGTACGATCTGTAATTTGATAACCAAATAAGATTACCTCATATCAAAGGATTGTCATGGATGCGTCAATGCTCCTCCATCAATGAATATAGTTTGCCCAGTTACAAACTCACAGTAATCAGAAGACAAATATATTAATAGACCACAAATATCTTCAGGATGACCTTGTCGTCGACTTGGTATAAACCTTGACAGTTTGTTAGTTTCCTCCTCCTTTTCAGATAGTTTTGTTGTCCTCAGCCAGCCGGCTCCAATACCATTGACACGTATATTGGTTCTAGCCCACTCAATGCCTAATGATTGCGTGATTTGATAGACAGCCCCTTGGCTGGCGCAATATAGGACAGAATTAGAAAGGCCTCGCACTGCTAATATAGAAGTAATATTGATTATTCGTCCGCGGTTTATTTTGAGCATTTCGTTTCCGAAAATTTGAGAACAGTTTAAAATGGTAATCACATTTTGATCGAATATTGTTTTCCATTCTAGAGGATCTGTTTCTATAAAAGGTTTACCAAATTGTATTTGTGGATTATTTACCAAAATATCCACATTTCCTAATTTAGCTATTATTTCGTTTGCGGCAGCTTCTACAGATGTGATACTTGTTAAATCAGCATTTATGTATATTGATTTTGCCAAATTGTCTGATTTAGTTTTGATTAGGTTTAAGTAATTTTCCTCTGTTCCTATTATAGCTATTATAGCACCAGCCTCGATCAAAGCTTCCGCAATGCTAGTGCTCCAACCTTGTCCATTGCCCGCGATGACTGCTATCTTGTTTGTTAATTTGAACTCACTTATAACTGGCATTTAACTGCTCCTAACTGTAATTTTAAAGTTTTAAGTAGTAAGTTTGATTTTTGGAGCGTACCCCGTAGGGGCTATCCCCGCAGCTAATCCACCACCATCAACCGGGAACAATTCCCCATTCATGTAATCAGAAGCAGATGAAGCCATAAATACAGCAATAGGACCCACATCCTGCACTCTTCCAAAATAACCTACCGGTATAAACTTACCTTCAGGTCTTGAATCTCTCGGGATTTCCATACTCCCTTCGGTTGGAATAAATCCAGGTAACATGCAGTTACAAGTTATACCATACCTACCAAGGCTCATCGCTGTGGTTCTTGTGAGTTGAACCATCCCACCCTTGCTAGCTGTATAAATATAGTTATCTCTACCTCCTCTTACTCCGTAACCAGACGAAATATTTATAATTTTA
>Ga0114996_10006050_pt1 | contig 14055 bp, 14 predicted proteins | sample ArcticOcean_MG_C_4_FD_87039 | JGI IMG/M metagenome (GOLD analysis project Ga0114996, IMG submission 87039) | Marine microbial communities from western Arctic Ocean - ArcticOcean_MG_CB4_134 | ecosystem: Environmental > Aquatic > Marine > Oceanic | place: Arctic Ocean: Canada Basin | collected...
CGCGTTCAGGAGTTGTTGGAATCGCAGCGGAACGCCCAAGCGTCGACACAATGAGCGTGTTGCTCGGGCAAGGTGAGTCTAGCGACCGCGGAAGCTCTTCTGATCGATCCCGTGCTCATTGATGCGTCGGTGCATGGTCTCCCGACTCACTCCAAGCAGCTCGCCCGCCCGCGTCACATTGCCACCTGTTCGCTGAAGCGCGGCTTCGAGTTCCGCTTTGGTTCCGCCGCGTTTGACCGCCGATGATGGGGTGTTGAGAGGGGAGTCGTCCCCATCCGGGACGGTCTTTTTTCTCGCTTCGCGGAGGAGTTTCTGGAGCAACGGAAGGTCATCGGTGGTCAATTCGCAAGCACCTTTGCTTCGATGCTGCACCACGAGTCGCTTCGCCAGATTGCGAAGGTCGCGCACGTTGCTCGGCCATTCGCCGATCAGCAGCGCCTCTTTCGCCCCGGGGCTGAACTGGATGACCTTCCCACCCTTCTCCAAGTTGACGAGATGTCGCCAGATGAGGAGGACGTCTTCTCGGCGGTCTCGAAGCGGCGGGATATGGATGGGCCATTCCTCGAGGCGTGCGAGGAGATCCCGCCGAAAACGACCCGCTTGGATTTCCGCCTCCAGGGGGCGGTTGGTGGCGGCGATGATGCGGACGTTCACGCGGGCGGTCTTGTTCTCCGTCGCGCCCACAGGTCTCACCCGAGCGTCTTCGAGGGTGCGCAGCAGCTTGGCCTGGTGCTCCAGCGCAAGCTCGCCGATTTCATCGAGGAAGAGGGTCCCTCCGTTCGCCTCCGCGAAATAGCCCCGCCGGTCTCTGTCTGCACCGGTGAAGGCTCCCTTCACATGCCCGAAGAACTCGCTCTCGAAGAGACTCGCTGCGACTCCAGCGCAGTTCACGGCGACGAACGTCTCGGAGTCCTTGTTGAGTGAATGGAGGGCTTTCGCCACCAGCTCCTTGCCTGTGCCTGTTTCGCCTTCGATGAGTACTTTGAGGGTGGATGGCGCCGCGTCGCGAATGTTCTTTCGGACGTTTTGAATGGCATTCGAGCATCCGTGAAGTCCGGCTTCTGGTGACTCAGGGGCGCCGGCTTCTGCAGCGCGGTGCACCACCATGAGGGAGTTCCCCATGCGGATCACGGCTCCCTCTCGGATGGGGACGCTCTGTCCCGGGGCGAGGCGCGTTCCATGGAGAAAGGTGCCGTTGCTGCTCTCGTTGTCTCGAAGCGTGAGGCCGCGGTCGCCCAAAGATTCAATCACGCCGTGCTCTCGACTCATCCGGGGGTCGTCCAGGCAAATCGAGCATTCCCGCCCGCGGCCAATGGAGAAGGCCTTTGTGTCGAGTCGCCGAGGCTCGCCGACCGTCTCAGCCCTGGGCGTCGACACGACCCGGATGGCCAGTTCCCGGTTCATGGCCGTTCTCTCGCCCTCTCGGGTCCCGATCTCGGTCTCTTGAACGTGTGTGTCTTCGTCGCTCGCCATGGCTGCGAGCGTACCAGATGGGATGAACCCCAACCAGATGGGGACGAATCGAACGCATCCACCCACACGCGGGCCGGCCTACGAGAAAATGCCCCCCGCGGCGCGGACGTCCTCAAGGAGTGTCGTGCGCTGCGGGGGGCGGAGCATTCGGATGGAGGGGCACTGGCGAGGAGCCATTCGGCTCATCGCATCGCCATGTCATGGTGGCTCTCCATGATCGCCGGGAGAAAGCTCTTCTTCTTGAGCGAAATCAGGCTCTCCCTCTCGAAATGAGGCCGCGTGTCCACGACCAGGGCATTCGGCCCTTTGATGTTGCCGTCAATCACCTGCTCATCGAAGTCATAGAATTGCTCGCGGGCGTCTCCAGGGGGCCTCGCGTCGGCGACGCTCATCTCCGTGGTCGCGGAGGAGGTTGCGAACGCTGGGGCTGTGATGAAGACCAGCGCGAGCGCGAGGAGAAGGCTCCCATGAAGGGTGTCATTGGTTCGTGGATTCATCGTGGTTTCTCCTTGGGTGGATTCAGGCGAGGGTGACGGCGATGGCAGCGAGGACGCCTCCCGCGGCCGCCAATGCGAGGGAGATGCGGGTCATTGTCTTCGATACGTGCTGGCGATGGGTCATGTCTTGTGCTCCCTGTGTCGTGGCACTCCTGCGAGTGATCTCCTCTTTCCGGACACCCTTCTCTGAAGCAGGAGCCGTGCCAATTCGCAAGTCATTGATATGAATCAGATGTCTCCGTTTGGGTCTTCATGTGGCCTGTGCCATGACACAGGTTTGGCGACGCACCTGACACAGTGTTGACACACCTTTGGGGGGAGCCCCTTCTGCTCACCCTCCTCATGAACTCCTCTTAATCCCCTGAAATATCAAGAGGTTCCGAGGCGCCCAGTCTCGGCCTTTCTTCCTGGCACAGACGTTGCGATGGGAAGGGGCGTGGGGTCGGCTCTCTGGCGTGGCACGCCTTGGAGTCCTGGGGGAAGGAGGAAGAAGAGATGTTCGCACTGATCATTGAGGCGACCCACACGAGCTGTGTCCGGTCGTACGAGCTGGGGCAGTGGGTTCAGTACTGCTTGTCCTGAGTCACCTGCGCCGAGGAGAGGAGATGGAGATGGTCATCGCGTTGTCGGTGGGGATGTGGCCCCACGTCGTGGAGGGCTGCTGGTGGGTGTACGAGACCGGCTGGTGGTGGATGTGCATGAGCTGAATGGAGGGGGGGCTGGAGCGGAGTGTGGAGTGGAAGCAAAAGGAGGAGCGACATGTTGGTTTTTGGAGTTTGTTGGGAGCGGTACGTGAACGAAATCGTCGAATGGGTGTCGTTCTGCGCGGGTTGAACGGCCGACTGAAGGGTATTTGAAAACGGAGGCGTTCTCTTGCTCGGCGCGGCGGCGCTGAGTTCGAGGCTGCCCCCGAGCAAAGAGGGAGTAGGAGATGAATGGGATCGCATGGATGGTGTTTTTTCTTCGGTTGGTTGCGTCGACGGCCTCTGCCGAACCGCTTCCCGAACCGGTGCATTCACCGAAGTCAGCTCCGGTCTCCACGGTCGAGCCGCTCACGAAGGGGCTCTGCGACCGGGACGACATAGCGGCCGTTGTTCGCGCGGCCAGACAGGACCTGCACGAGTGCTATGAGATGCGTCTGGAGTCTCTGCCCCATCTGGGCGGAAGGATCACGGTTCAGTTCCTGATTGGGGTAAGCGGTCGGGTCGATCGGTGCGGCATCGTGGAGGCCGATCTCATCGACATTGAGCTGCAGGAATGTGTCTCGAACGTCCTGCTCGAACTGGAATTTCTCGAACCTCGTCCGAAGGGGCTCTGCTGGGTTCGTTGGCCATTTGTGTTCTCGGTGGAGGAGGACTCGAATGACGCCTGAACACTCCAGTCATGGAAGTCAGAAGATGCTTCGGCGAGGCAAGATCGTCGTGTGTGTGCTGCTCTTCATCACGTTCCTCGCGGGGGTGACGAACGAGCACAACGTCACCATTTTGCGAGAGACCTTCGTGGGCTCCACCCTGTCCCCGATTTTCAATCGAGTTGCGATGCAGGGAGATACCGCAGCGGGTGATGCGGACATGACGAAGCGAGATCCACACGCCCGACAATGCACCCAGGATTACGAGTGTGGGAAGGGTGAGTGTTGGGTTGGTGATTGTTATCAAGGCAGTTGTATTGGCTGGTGGACGTGTGTTTGAGAACCCGGAAAAGAAGCCGTTGGTCGCCGGACAGCTGGAGAGGCGCTGGATCGTCCGCCAGGAAGGGGATCAGCGGGCTTCGGTGGCCTTTTGTGTTCTCGGTGGAGAAGGACTCGGATGATGCGTGAACAAACCAGTCCTGGAAATGAGAAGACGCTTCATCGAAGCAAGATCGTCGTGTGCGTGCTCCTGTGCATCACGTTCCTCGCGGGGCTGACGAACGAGCAGAACGTCACGATTTTGAGAGAGACCTTCGTGGGCTCCACCGTGTCCCCGTATTTCACGCTCCCTTTTTGGCGTTCCGAACGCTGGCCGAATATCAAGGGCTGGGCGCGCAGGCCTTTCGTCAGGAAGGCCAATGAGAAGACCGCAGAAGCCAACTTCCGACGAGCGGTCGCTCTGGAAGAGGACCTCGATCTCGTGCGCTGGATGAGAGACGCCGAACGCGGGGATGGGCCGTCTCAGATGAATCTCGCCATCGTGTTTTCCGAGGGTGTGGGTGTGTCGGCTGACGATGTCGAGGCGGCGAAGTGGTTTCGAAAATCGGCTGAGAGCGGGGTGCCGAACTCCCAGTTCAACCTGGGGCTGAAGCTCTCGTTTGGTGACGGAATTCCAGAAGACAAGGAGGAGGCTCTGACGTGGTTTTATCGAGCTGCGATGCAGGGAGATGCGCGGGCTCAATTCATGGCGGGGAACATGCTCGTCCATGGAGAAGGCGTGGAAACGAGGGATGTCCCCATGGCGATGGGTTGGTTTCGGATGGCGGCGGACCAACACGATGCTCCGTCCTGGGTCCGAGCCGACGCTCTGCGGGCATTGGCCGGCGGGATTTGCGAGATGGAACAGTCTCCGGGAGCGGAGGATGCGCTGACTTCGGAGGATCCCCAGTCCTCCTCTCCTGAACGGCTCTTATCCAGGTGGGGGGGGTGCACCGAGGCGAACATCCGCCCAGTGGTGGAGGGTCGGACGTGGGCCATCAAGGCCTGCTACGAACGTCAACTCGTGAAGAAGCCGAAGCTCGCCGGTGGACTGCATTTTCGCTGGACCGTCACCGAGGAAGGACGGGTCGAGGGTCTGCAGTTGTTCGACTCTGGCTTGAACGACGTGGCGACGGAGGAGTGCATCTTCCGTGTCCTGCGCTCCATGCAATTCGAGAAGCCCGCAGGAGGCGCCTGTTACCCGGGATGGCGCTTCGTGTTTGCGCCGGAAGGCCCCCGAGGGCGTTGAACGAGATTAGAAGGGAGTGAGGTCGCGGCAGACCTTTCGGGCGCGAGGCCCCTGATTCTCGCCGAAACAGGCCAGCCCTCTCCCGTCGTCGAGGACGTCGAAGAGGAGGGCGTCCTCTCCGATGCTCTTCTGACTGAGCCGGTTGAGCACCTCGATCCGTCGCTTCGCCTCCTCGGATTTCATGGGGCGGGCGATGAAGTGCATGTTGGTCAGCGGGATGGCTTCGACGGCCTGGATTTCGAACTTCCCGGTCTCGGGGCTCACGTTCAGGTAGAGCCGGCTGAAGAGCCCGTAATCCTGCTTGTCCGGGAGCGGGCCCATGTTGCGGGCCCCGCGGATCAGATAATTGCCGAGTCCGTAGAAGAGGACCTTGTTTCCCGCGGTCCGCTCCAGGGCGCGAACGACATGGGCGTGATGCCCGATGACGACATCCACCCCCGCTTCTCGAATCGCCCGCATGAAGCGCTCTCGCTGACCGCGATCGAGCGTGACCTTGCGCTCTGTTCCGTAGTGGATCGAGAGGAGCTTCAGATCCGCCTTCACCTTTTTCAGTGCCTGGAGGACCCTCGTGTAGTCCTTGTCGTCGCGGAAGCGCACGGTCCCTGGCTTGCTGGGGCCGGCGCGGTGGGCGCGGCTCATGTTCGTGACGATTCCTACGGAGGAGAACGCGATCGTTCGGCCCTGCCACTGGAAGACCTCTGGGGCGATGGCTTCGGCCTCGTTGCGGCCGAGACCGCTTGAATGAAGGCCCCGGGATTTTAGTCCCTCCATGTGGCGAAGGGTGCTCAACGCGCCTTCGGCTCCGAAATCGTAGGCGTGGTTGTTCGCGAGTGAGAAGAGGTTGAAGCCGATGTCCACGAGGTGCTTCACGCCCTCGACATGGGTCTGGAATGTGTACTTCTTCTTCTGCTTCGGGAGGCTCTCGGAGCCCACGACGACGGTCTCCAGATTCGCGAAGTTGAAGTCGGCTCCTTTCAAGAGCGGGGCGATGCCGCTCGTGAGCTTGCTCCAGGTCGTGAGCCACTGGGAGTTTCCGGCTCCGTCTGGGCGTGGAGACCACGCGCTGCGGTTGAGGCAGACATCGCCGCCGACGGTGAGGACGAGCTCCTGGCCCGTGGCTGCGGCGGGGATCAGGAGAGCGAGGCAGAATGCGAGAGTGCGTACCATCATGAGCGGTCTTTAGCATGGACGGAGGGGAGGTCGCCAGATTTGTCCCTTGAGAGAATGGGTCGAATCATCCCGGAAGGTCGCTTCCCTCCATACGTCGTGCTCCAGCAACGTCCTGGAGCCTCTGGATGTTCCCCGCGCAGTCGTAGGGGGGTGGATGCGCTGGATGGATCCCTGAACCAGGCTGGGGTGCACGTATTCCGTTCTCCCGATTTTCGGTTGGCGTGCTATGCTCGGCTTCCAATCGACATCCTGGTGAGAGCTTTGGAGGAGGATCGCGGGTGCGCGGACTCTGGAGTGCTCAACGAAATCCAATGGGGTGATTTGCCATGAATCTCGAGGATGAACTCAAGCAGCTTCAGGGCATGCGAGACGCAGGCCAGCTCTCCGAAGAGGAATATACGGCGGCTCGAGATGAGATCCTCGCTCGCGAAGGAGCGCTCTCGTCGGAGTCGGAGCCAACCCATGTCACTCCCGCCGACGTTCCGGTCTCTTCGGACACGATGCCGGAGATTGCGCCCACCGACGCGGCGTCCGTGCCGCTATGGGATCCTGTCATGGCAGCGAAGTGGAGCGTTCTCTTCACGCCCATATTCGGTGCGTGGGTCCATGCGAGCAATTGGCTCGCCCTGGGGGAACCGGTTCGGGCGACGACCTCTCGTCGCTGGATGTGGGGTGGTGTCGTCCTCGCGCTCCTGGTGCTCTTCATGCCTCCGACAGTGGCGGCAGGGGTCCTCCTGTGGCTGTGCTTTTCCTGGTATTTCATCCACGGCGCTCGCCAAGCCGAGTACGTGAAGGAGCACAGCATTCTTGGGGCGCCCAATCCCTGGGCGAACCCCTTGATGATGGGCATGGTGGGCATGGCGGTCTACGTCGGACTCTTCTTCGTCGCGGACATGTTGCGCGACGATTCACCGCCCGATCCGGAGCCGCCCTTGGTGGTGCAGATGGAGGAACCGGAGCCGGAGCCGGAGCCCGAGCCCGAGCCCGAGCCGGAGCCGGAGCCCGAGCCGGAGCCGGAGCCCGAACCGGAGCCGGAGCCGGAGCCGGAGCCGGAGCCCGAGCCCGAGCCGACGTTGGACGCGACCCATGACGTTTGCAATACGGTCGAGGATATCGAGGAGCCATGGCTGAATCTACGCAAGCGCCCTTCTGCGAAGTCGCGGGTTCTCGCCGAGCTGCGCGATGATACGGGGCTGGTGTTCATTCGTGCCGCGAAGGGGCCGTGGATGGAGGTGCGAGTGGCGGATGGACCGGATACTGGGCTGGAGGGGTATGTTCACAAGAAGTGGGCGTGTCCTCTCGGTGGGGACGATGTCGGAGACTCCACCCTGGACCCGACCAGGCCCTGGTTCGTGATCGCGTGCAGCAACGACAAGAGCAAGTCCGCGAGTCGTTCGGGGGCGGACAAGCGGGTGGCGGAGCTCCAGGCGAAGGGATTTTTCAACGCACGGGTCGTCGATGGCGAGGATCCGATGTTGAACAACTTCAAATGCTGCTACTGGTCGTGCGTGGTCGACACCTTCGCGACCCGTGACGAGGCGAAGATGCTCTCGAAGGCCGTGAAGGCGGCGGGCTTCAAGGCCTATTCGAAGCGCGGCTGGAAATAGGGTGCGAGTCGTCCTCGGAGTCGCTCTCGCGGGGAGCCTGATCGCGGCTCTTTCCCTGCCAGTCCAAGGAGAGGAGTCTCCGGATGGGGTCGGCTCGGTGGAGTCTTCTCTCCCGATCCTCTGTCGCGATGCCTGGCGTCCTCGGCCACCTCTCGATGGACTGGTGAAGCACACCATCGACAAGATCACGATTCATCACACGGCGACGAAGTTCACGAACAATCGCCGGGTGGCGAAGGCGCTTCGCAACATTCAGACTTGGCATCAGCGCCATCCCCGCAAGAAGCTGCCGGACATCGCGTATCACTACGTCATCGATCGCAACGGATTCGTTCACGAGGCGAGAGACTCGGCGTATCGGGGCGATACGCACACGCGCTACGATCCGACGGGACACCTGTTGATCTGCCTGCTCGGCAACTTTGAGAAGCACAAGCCCTCCGATGCACAGAGACAAGCGCTCGTGGAGCTCGTGAGCTGGGCGTCGCGTCATCATGACGTGCCGATCGAGGCCATCAGTGGGCACCGGGATCACGCGAAGACGCTCTGTCCGGGAAAGCACCTCTACGAATGGGTCCATTCTGGCGGGTTGAAGGCGGCGGTCCGGGAGCGTCTCCAGAAGGGAGCCGTGGAGCGCCGCGTGATCTGCGGAGACACCGCTCGCGAATGGATCCGGCGGATCGAGTCATCGAAGCGCTTCACTCCCGAGGATGCTCTTCAATTGCCGTGATCTTCAGGACTCTGTTCGTGTTATTCTCTCGCCACCACACACATCATGGAGGTCTCGCATGACCCGCAAGTCATCGCTCATCGCAGTTGTCGGCCTGATGGTTCTGTTCACGCTCGGCTGCGGTGGGGGCGGCGGTGGCGTCGGGGAAACGGGTGAATCCACGGGCGAAGAGACCGGCGGCGGTGTCTGTCCGGCGAACGCGACGGTGGATTGCACCTGCCTCGGAGGAGCGAGCGGATTTCAGCTGTGCAACGCCGAGGGAACAGGGTTTGTTGCAGCCTGTGAGTGTACCGATGAGGAGACGGGCACCGAGGAGACGGGGACCGAGGAGACGGGCACCGAGGAGACGGGCACCGAGGAGACGGGCACCGAGGAGACGGGCACCGAGGAGACGGGCACCGAGGAGACGGGAGAGAGCGGTGAGGAGAGCGGCGGGGAGATCCCACCGGGCATGTCCGTGACCACCATCAGCGTCGACCCGTCCAGCGTCGTTCAGGCCAACACGACCCGGTTTGGTATCAACGTGGGCGGCTACAGTTCGTATTTCATGAAGAACCTGATTCCGAACCCGGGCTTCGAGGCGGGCGTGCATCGCTCCATGGTCCATGTCGGCGCGGGAAGCACCTCCAACGTCGTGGTCGACAAGCATGGCTGGACGAAGCAGGAGAGCGGCTATTGGGAGGGGGGCGAGTTCCGGTTTCTCACGGGTCCAGCCGCGGGGCGAACGGGAACCATCGCGTCGTTTACGGCGAACGGAAGCTATCAGTTTACGCTGGTGGACGACGGCCCCGCGGGTCCCGCTCCCAACGAGAACGACATCCTGATCGTGCGCAGGGACGTTCCGGGCTATTACGCCGACCTGGAGAAGGGATCCACCGAGGAGGTTCGGCCCGGGAGCCCTGGAACACAGTCGCTCCGATTGACGGCTGGGCAGCAATACGTCCAATACCTCGACGCTTCTTACCGCGACATCGAAATGGACATGGACAAGGAGTACATCGTCCGGGGGCAATGGCGATTTCATGGCTGGGTGAAGGGAAGCCCCGGTACCAGCGTTCGACTCCTCTTCTATCGCGAGCTGGACAAGACCAATGAACTGGGCTGGACGCATTTCCTCGACAAGACCGTGACCTTTGCGGAGGACGGCTGGGTGGAAGTGGATGAGAGCTTCTTTGTGGAGGATGGTCTCGATCCGAACACTCCCTATCCGCCCTCCTTTGACGGCGGCACGTTCTTGTGGGGGGTTCGTCCCATTCTCGGGATTCGCTTCGATGCCGGAGAGGAAAACACCGCGCCCATCTTTGTGGATGACGTGTCGCTCGTGCGCGAGGACACGTCGACCAACCCCACCGAGTACAACGACATCATGGTGAACATGTTGAAGGACTATCAGCCTGGATCGCTCCGTTTCTGGGGGGGCCAGCTGGGCCAGTCCCTCGACCAGATGTTGAGTCCTCAATGGTCGCGAGGGTCGTTTCACTACCGCCTGGACAAGATGGCTCCGGATCGCTGGACCAATTCCCTGCATGAGTTTCTCGAGCTCTGCGCCGAGGTGGGCTCGAATCCCTGGTACGTGTTCCCGCCTTCGCTTCGCTTCGAAGAGCTGGATCATTTTATCGAGTACCTCGCGTCCCCGGCAGACGGCGATCATCCCTGGGCCGAGCTGCGGGCCTCCATGGGCCAGACCGAGCCGTGGACGACGGTCTTTGATCGCATCCAGCTGGAGTTCGGCAACGAGACATGGGGAGGAGGTGGCCCTGGAGACCCCTTTGGAGGCTCCTCTGTCGGCTATCAACTCGGCGCAGCAGTCACTCCAGTCTTTGCACGCATGAAAGCGCATCCCGATTTTGACGCGGGCGTGTTCCAGTTGATGGCGCCGGGCCAAGCCTCCAACAACTACATGAACACCACATTGGGACAGACGGGTGACCACTACGACGGTGTCAGTTGGGCCCCGTATTTCGGGTCCCTCTCGAGCTACGCCAACGAGGCCGAGATCTACCAGCCGGTCCTGGCGCTTCCGCAGGCCATGTCCACTACCGGCGTGATCGGACGCAACGTGGGGACCGCCCACGGTTTTGATCCGAGCACAGTGACGGGAAACTACGAGATCAACTTCACGTCGGTCGGCGGCGATTCTCCGATGGAGGTCCGCAATCGCTTCGTCGCTGGGCAGGTGGGAGCTCTCGCGCTTCCGCTTCAGCTGCTGACCTTCCAGCGCGACCACGGACTCGAAACCCAGTGCGCTTTCACGTTCTACGGAGTGTGTTACCGCATCAACAACAACGGGCAGGGTTTCTCCCCCTACAACTGGGATTGTGTGCGCGTCTGGGGCATGGTCCGGGATCTCCACAACACGCCTCGGAAGCGACCGACGTTCCTCGGCACCGAGCTCACCAACAAGGCGGTGCTGGGCTCAGCCGTGACGACCACGCATGCGGGCGACGATCCGAGCTGGTGGCAGGAGCCGATGAACGGCATCGAGGAGGCTCTGGAGGTGAAGACCCTCCAGAGCTTCGCGTTCAGCGAGGGGTCCTCCCGCGGGCTCGTGCTCTTCAACCTCGATCTGAACGTCGCGCACGGAGTGCGCCTGGATCTTGTGATGACAGGGACGAGCTCAGCCGAACGCTGGTGGATCGCCAACGACGATATCGGCGCTTGGAACGAGCATCAAATCGAAGTGGAGATCGAGCACGCGGCGGTGGAGGAGTTCGGCGATGGATTGGAGCTGGTGCTCCCCCCGCACTCCATTCATGCGATCCGTTGGGAGGCTCCCTAAGCGGGGTTGGGCGGCGAGATCCTCTCTCGCGATTCAATCGACATTATAGCCGAGGACGTCTTCGATGGCGTTGCGGATTCCCGCCCACCACTTGCCCTGGACCTTGAACGTGATCTTCGCGGCGGGATCCATGACCATCGAGATCTCCATCCCGCCGTAGATCGTGGATGCTCCGCTCGGATCGTAGAGCATGGTCATCGTGAGGTCGTGGTCGGCCACGTACTTCTTGCAGTCGTTCGCCGTGGGGGTCTCTCCCCATTGGTTCGAGAGCAGAATCACGAAGCCTTCGATGCCGTGGGGAATGAACTCTTCGAAAATGTTGTCCATCTGACCGATGAACTCAGCGCAAGCTCCTCAATGCCCAGCCAGTAGATTGATGTAGCCGACCTTCGCGCCGCAGAGCTCATGGAGGTTTCGCGGGTTTCCGTCGCAGTCATGGAGCGTCACGTTCGTGAGAATGTCTCCCTTTTCTGTTCCGAAGGGGCCCATGGGCGGGCAGTTCCAGACCGCGCACTGATCTTCGATGCACTTGAATCCTTCTCCACACTCGCCGCACGCGACGCCATACGCGTCCGCGCCACAGCCCTGATCGACACAGGTCTCGGGAACCGTGCCGCAGGAGCCCCCAGCGGCGCCGGTGGTCTCCTCCCAGAGCATGCTGTGGATGTCGCCCTGGAGCTTCAAGCCCGAGAGCGTGATCGCGGGGGAGTCCGCCGTGAGACCGAAGACCAGTCGCCCGATCATGTTCACTTCGGAGCCGGCGACGCATTCTTCCTCTTCTGTTGCATCGGCGGCGGGGCCGCTCAGGAGGCCGAAGGTCGAGGCACCCTCATTGAACTCCAAGCCAGAGAACTCCTCGAGGCCATCGCATCCCCCGGTGATGGATGCGGAGTTCATCTGCCATCCGTCGTCGATGACGCTCGCCTCGGCGCTGAACTTGCAGCCGTCACCCCAACTGAGGGTGAATTGCAAGGAGGTCAGGCATCCTGATGCGAGGTGGATCGACGAGGTCTCGGCGGTCGCGTCCGAGAGGAGGATGTTCTCGGTGGGAGTGGTGAGCACGCCGGCCACGCCCGGTTCGCAGACGAGGGGCGTGGGGATGAAGATCTGGCCGTCCGCCATGCCCTCCATGATGACGGCCAGCTCGGCTTCGCCGATTTGCCCGTCCCCATCGACATCCACGTCTTCGAAGGGTTTTGTTCCCCCGGCGGTGTCTTCCCATTCCTCGGCGCTTACGAGTCCGTCTCCATTGAGATCGAATTCACCCAGTTGAATGCTGGCGGGGGAGTCCTCGTCGGGGACAGGGGCTTCACAGCCAAACGACACGAGCGCTCCGATGAGGGCCAATGATGCATGGTATTTATAATTCGTGAGTTTCACAGACTCTCCATGGTCAAAGTCTCTGCGGGTGATGCTAGACAGCCTCGGCGCTTGAATCAAACGATAATCCGCATATGCTCATTACCATGAAGACGCGCTCCTCTCTCTGTAATCTTTTGCTCTGCATCGTTTGGGGGGTCGTCATGGGCTGTCAAACCGGCGACTCTGCGGCGATCCCGAGCGCGCAAGAGAATCCGGGGACCCTGATTTCCTCTCTCTCTCCGACGCTCCCTCTCGTGGTCAACGTGACCCTCGATGGTGATCCCATCGAGGGCGTGATCGTGAGCCAGGGTGGGAACACGGCGATCTGGACGACCAACGTGAACGGCCAGGCCATGATCGCGTTGGACCCGTCGGTTCAGGGGGACACCATCGTAATGGCGTCGCATCCCGAGGCACGCATCAAGGGAATCGACATCTGGCTCGACCCTCCGGACACGGAGGTGACTCTCTCGCTCAAGCGCTTCGACACCACCGACAACCCCGAGTATGTCTTTCAACCCCCGGGAACGCCGGAAAACAATCAGAAAATCGATTTCTGTGGCCATTGCCACGTCACCCTCGACACCCAGTGGCATGATTCCGTTCACCGGACCTCGGCGTCGAATCCCCATGTGAGCGATGTCTACCTCGGCCGATCCGCCCATCTCCTCGATGTCAGCGCCTGCGTGGCTGCGGGCGGGAGCTGGGAAGCCATCGACACGCCGGGAGCGGAGCCCACGGCGGAGCGGTGCGTGGTCGGAACACCCGTGCGGGATCTGGGAACCACGGGCGGATGCGCGAACTGTCACGCGCCGGGAATCGATGGAGAGGTCGGTGGCAGGGATTTGATGGAGGCTTCCGGGGATTCGTATGACTTCGGAGTTCATTGCGACACCTGTCATCGGGTGGAGTCGGTGCACCCTGGGGAAAGCGAGGGGGTTTCCGGCTGGTTGAAGGTCCTTCGTCCCATCGAAATCAACCCCCTTCCCATCCTCAACCTCGTGTGGGCGCCCCTGACCTTCGGACCCAATCACGACATCGCCAATGTGCAGATGGGCTCGGTACAGCGAGATCATTTCCACGAGGCGACGCTGTGTGGGGGATGCCACGAGTTCAATCAGGAGGTTCTTGCAGGTGAAGAGGGCATCGATCTCGCTCGGTGGCCGGAGGGCACGCTCCCGATTCATTCGACTTTCTCGGAGTGGAAGAAGGGCCCGATGAATCCGGCTGCTCCCTGCCAGAGCTGCCACATGCCGCCGGACCCCATGGTCACCACGGGTGCGGATCAGCAGAAGTTCCCCGAGACGAACACCGGGATCCTGACGGGATGGATTCGGCCTCCGGGAGTCATCAAGAAGCATACCTGGATTGGACCCCGCGGTCCGGGGGGACGGATGCTGCAGATCGCCGCCGCCGTGTTCCTCTCGAAAGAGGTCACGGACGGGGAGCTCGTCGTCGAGGCGACGGTGAAGAACGTCGGACCTGGCCACGCGATCCCCACCGGCTAGCCGATGCGCTC
>Ga0114996_10006052_pt1 | contig 14054 bp, 9 predicted proteins | sample ArcticOcean_MG_C_4_FD_87039 | JGI IMG/M metagenome (GOLD analysis project Ga0114996, IMG submission 87039) | Marine microbial communities from western Arctic Ocean - ArcticOcean_MG_CB4_134 | ecosystem: Environmental > Aquatic > Marine > Oceanic | place: Arctic Ocean: Canada Basin | collected...
ATCAAGATCGGCCCCCTGCGCTACGTGTTCAACTCCCCGAAGATGCACATCTGGCACCACGACGCGTCGGACGAGGGCGGCGTCAGTAAGAACTACGGCATCGTGCTCAGCCTGTGGGACTGGATCTTCCGCACAGTGCACTGGCCCGAGAACCGGGAACCCGAGCGACTCGGCTACCCCGACGACGACGAGATGCCCCAGACCTTCGGTGGCCAGGTGCTCTGGCCACTCACGAGGCTCCGCGCGTTGCGTTTCTTCCGCAGTTCAAGGTAGGGAAGCGCCGCGACCCGTGGCAAGATGTCCGCATCATGCGCGGTATCGTATGGGCGATCGTCCTCGTCGGGTTGTTTCCGGCCTGCACCGAGGACAACAAGATGGAGTCGGCGAATGTTCTCGAGCTTCAGATCGGGGGCGAGAACGAGTCACTGAGCGTCGCGCTGCAACGCCCCCCACCGGGTGCGAAGAAGATCGCGCCCACGCGACCAAAGCCAGATGGACCAGGACCGGGTGGCACGAAACCGGACGACCCGAAGCCCGAGCCGCCCAAGCCCATCCCGCCCAAGCCCATCCCGCCCAAGCCAAAGGTGGAGTTCCACGTCGTCACCCTCGGGGAAGGCGGGACGCTCTACGACCTCTGCCGAACCCACCTCGGCAGCCCGGCCCGCTGGAAAGAAGTCGCGGCGTTCAACGGCTGGAGCGAAGAGCGCGCCGGAAAGCTACCAGCGGGTCAGAAGGTCAAGTTGCCGGTGCGATAGTTGGGAACCACCCGCCGCGTCCTCCTGACCGCCCTGCCAAAGTTCCTGCTCTCCCGGAGCACGGGGCTCGTCACGCGCATCCCCCTGCCGCGCTTCGCGCGACGGATCGCGTACGGGATGTTCGCACGCCGCTACGGAGTGGAACTGTCGGAGATGAAAGGGGAGCTCGGCGACTACCGCTCGCTCGCGGAGTTCTTCCGGCGACCGCTTCGCGACGGGCAACGCCCCATGGCAGACGGACCACTCGTCTGGCCGTGCGACGGGAAGATCATCACTTCGGGGACGATCACGGGCGATCGGATCCAACAGGTGAAGGGACGCGACTATTCCGTGGCGCAGCTGCTTCAAGACGCGGACCTGGCTGCGCGGCTCGACGGTGGCTACCAGATGACCGTCTATCTCGCGCCCAAAGACTACCACCGGGTTCACTCACCGTTCGACGGTGAACTGATCGCCACGAAGCACATCCCGGGCGCGCTGTTCCCGGTCAACCCCGGCGCCGTCGAAAGCATCCCCGATCTCTTCCCGCGCAACGAGCGGGTCGTGTTCCACTTCCGACTCCCGAGCGGACACGACGCCGTCGTCCTGATGGTCTCCGCACTCAACGTCGGCGATACACTGGTAACGGCGAAGCCAGGCACGCTCGCGAAGGGCGACGAGCTCGGTCAGTTCGGGTTCGGCTCGACAGCGATCGTGGCAACTCCAAAGACGGGCCCCGAGATCCCCGACCTCCCGCGCGAGACCGCCGTCAGGTTGGGTCAAGCGGTCTGAAGGGCGGGATCAGGCGAGGCCTTCGGAGCGGATCATCAAGCGGGCTTCTTCGCCGGCTTTGCCCTTGGCGTGCTTCTTGGCGACATGCAACAGCATGTCGGCGCCCAACTTCTGCTCCGGGCCGATGCCTGCGTTGAAGTGACGACCGACACGGAGGAGATCCTCCGGTGCGAGCATGCTCTCCTTCTTCAGGCGCTCGAACACTGGGAAGTTGTCGCGGACGAGGCCCGCGATGAAGCCCATGGTCGCGTCGCCAGTCTGGCTGATCACGCCGGCGCGCCCTTCGTCGTTGTCCTTGATCAGGCGTGCTAGCGCGAGCTGGTAGCGACCCTCGGTGTCCAGCGTCTCGGCCTTCGCGAGATGAATGAGGATGCGGAGCGACTCGGTCAACTTGCGCGCACGCCGCAGGCGCATCGCCTTGTCGACGAGGCACTCCGTGGCGACGTCTGCACGAACGGCGAGGAGCAACTCCAGGTGGTTCTCACCGAGCGGGTTGCCATCCGCGAGGAGCTTGCCGCACTTCTCCGACATCGTCCGCACCTGCGCCGGCTTGATCCGCTCCTTGTGCTCGAGCAGCGGCTTGATGAGCGTCGCCGCCTTCGCCGAATTGCGCTCGATGACGAGCGACTTCAACAGGATGCTGAGCGCCTTTGCGTTCTGGCCGAGCGCGCCGATCGCGACCTCCTGCAACTCCGGCTTCGGACTGTGCAGTTGACCCATGTAGATCTTGGCGACCTCTTCGCTCTGCACGCCCTGCAGCGCCCGAAGCGCGAACAGCTTCATCTCCTCGCGACGCGATGACAGCAGACCACGCAACTTCGTGACGCTCGCCTTGCTCCAGTCGGTGTGACCCGACAGCGCGAACAGCGTGGGTTTGACCACGTGCGTCACATCCGGGTCCTCCAGATATCCGAGCAGCGCATCCGACTGCGCGGGCGTCAGTCCGCCCTGCTCGAGTCCGTGCAACGCAGCCTCGCGGACGATCGGAGGCTGGTTGGGTTGGGCATACTTCAGCAACGTCGCCTTCGACTGGGTGACGTTGATCACCGCGACCATCTTCAATGCGTTGGCCAGGGCCACCGGAGTGATGTCCTTCGACGCCTTCACGACCTTGTAGACCTTCTCGCGGAGCTTCTTGCGTTCCGTCTCGCTGACCTCGACCAGTCGCGCGAGGAAGAATTCGCACGCGTCCTTGGACAGGACTTCGTTGGCACTCAGGCTCGCCTGCAGCAGGATCTTCATCGCGTTCGGCGCCGAGTAGTGCCCCAGGATCTGAACCATCTGCGCCTGCAACCCGGGCTCCTCGTCGTCGAAGCTCTTGGCCAGCGACTCGCACACGCCGCCGCCGATGCTGGAGAGCAGGTGGCGGACCAGGTCGGAGGTCGCGCCACCATCCCGCATCCTCGCGACCAGCGCCCGGATCGCCGGGGTGCTCCCGATCTGCGCGAGGGCCTGCAAAATGTACCGATTCAGCGTGTTGTCCCCGAGGGTCAAGTGCGCATCGAGGGCCTCGACCACGGCCACGTCTTGAGGAGCGAGCTCCCCAAGTATTTGTGAGGCAGCAACTTTCAGCTCGGGGGTTCCCTCGTCCAGAACCTGGACGATGGCCTTTAGGGTCTCATTCATGGGCACGTAGACGAAAGGTGCGGGTGTTCCCGTCTGGCTCGATTATGTCAGATGAATCGGGAACGTCCAGCCCGATCGGGGTCTGGGCCATTCCTCCCGGATTGACCGTTGCCAAACACAAGCCTTTTTGGTTCCATTGCTTACGGCACACTCTCCGGCCCTGTATCGGACTGTAGAATCGGGGGCCGAGCGACGGAAATAGCACAATCTCCGACTCGAACCCGAATCCCGCCGGTTTCCGCTCCATCCGAATGCGTGTTCTCCTGGTCAGCCCGTTCCAACCACATCCGGATACGGATCACGGGGGCGGGGTGTACCTCGGTTTGTTGATTCGTGAGTTGGCGCGCCACGCCGAGGTCGCGACCGTGCACTACTCGCACCGCGGGGATCCTCCGGCGATGACCGAAACGCGCACGTTCACCACCCCCCGCGCGCGCACGTCCGAGGTCTCGTCGGCCACGCGTTGGGGACAGCGGCTCCGCTTCCTGTGGGAGTGGGGCGTGCGCGGCAGGCCCCTCGAAGTCGCGAAGATCGAATCCACCGGGTTTCGACAATTGCTGCGTCGCTCGGTCGCGGAGTTTCGACCAGATGTCATCTTCGTGGAGTTCGTCGTGATGGCTTGGTGCCTCGACGAACTCGAAGGCTCGACCACGATCCTCACGGACCACGAGCGAGGCGCATCCGTACCACGACACTTCGGCCCCGGCAACATCGGCGCGTGGCGCGACCGCCGTCTCTGGAAACGCTACGTCCGCCACTTCTACCCCATGGCCGACCTCTGCCAGACGCTGACGACAGAGGACGCCACCGCACTACGTGAAGCGACCGGTCTGCCCGTGGAAGTGCGCTCGCCGATAATCCACATTGCGGACACATCACTCGACCCCTCGACCACCGATCCGGTGATTTTGTTCTTCGGCGACTACGCCCACCACCCCAATCCCGAGTCGGCCAGCGCGCTGGCCAGAGACGTACTACCGCTCGTGCGTCGAGAGATTCCCGACGCAGAATTGTGGTTGGCCGGCCCGCGCGCTGGCGAATCCGTGAAAAAGCTCGGCGAGCTCCCCGGTGTTCGTTTCCTCGGTTTCGTCGACGACCTCACAGATGTCCTGGCCAAATCGCGATGTCTCGCGGCACCCGTGTACTCCGGTTTCGGTGTGCGCATCAAGTCCATGCTCGCGATGGCGCACGGCCTGCCGATCGTGGCGAATCGACTGGGATTGCAGGGCATGGCACCGCCAGCGGAAGCGATGGCGATTGGAGAAACACCGGAGGAACTCGCGGCGGCCTGCGTTAAGTTCCTCGCCGACAAGGACGCGGCGTCGCGAGCCGGAGCCGTGGCCCGCCGCTACATCATCGACAACCTCAACGGTGAGAAGATGGCGCTCCAACAACTGGATCGAGCCCGATCCCTGATCCGATGAGTCAGCTCGCGGGATTCATCGCCGGATGCATCGTGTTGGTGGTCGTCGCCGTCGTGTTCATCCCGTTCGCGATCGTATGGTGCACGATCCTCCTTCTCGCCGGACTCGTGTCCCGCCCGACCGACACGGGGACGAAGCCCTCGGACGATGCTCCGGCGCGCCGCACGGACGCCGCGAGCATCATGATCCTCAACTGGAACGGTCGCGCGTTCCTCGAAAAGCTGTTGCCGTCGCTCCGCGCCGCGGTAGCACACCATGGAGGGGATCACGAGGTCATCGTCATCGACAACGGGAGCGACGACGACTCCGTGGAGTTCGTCGAGCTCGAATTCCCCGAGGTCAAGCTGGTCCGACATTCCCGCAACCACATGTTCGTCCGCGGCTACAACGAGGCGTGGGACGCCGCGACGAAAGACATCGTCGTGCTCCTCAACAACGACATGGTCGTCGACGAAGGGTTCCTCGGCCCGCTGCTCGAAGGTTTCGAACATCCCGACACCTTCGCGGTCAGCTCGCAGATCTTCCTTGCGGACGAGACGGCGCGTCGCGTCGAGACGGGGCTGACCGGCGGAGCCATGCGTCAGGGAGTCTTGAAGCTATGGCACGACGAGGTGGCCGATCATCTCACCGGTCTGATCCCGGTGCTCTGGGCTGGCGGCGGCTCCGCGGCGTTCGACCGACGACGTCTCGTTTCGCTCGGTGGCTTCGACGCGCTGTACGATCCGTTCTACTTCGAGGACACCGGGCTCTCCTTCGAGGCGTGGAAACGAGGATGGAACGTGCTGTTCGCGCCCGAGTCGAAGGTTGTGCACGCGCACCAGGGATCAAGCAACCGGCTCCCGCCGAGCTTCGTCGGGCGGATTCGCCGTCGCAATCAACACCTGTTCGCCTGGCGACATCTGACTTCGTGGTCGCACACGGTGAGCAGCACGCTGCTTCTGCCGCTCAACGTGGCTCGCCTCGCCCTCGGCAACCGCGGCTCATCGCTGCTTGCCCGCGCCAAGCTGGAAGCCGTAGGACTCTTCCTGACGTTCCCCCGGCTCGTCCTCACCCTGCGCGCGAGGATCAAGAACGCACGGCTCGCCACCCGAACCGACGCGGAGGTGTTCGATCTCGCGCACAGCCGGCATCGATTTGAGTGCCTGACGCAGCCCGCTCCAGATCCCGAGGACCAGCTGGACATTCTGATGCTCGCCGCCCGTGTGCCAAAGCGCGGCGTCGACGGATCATGGGGTCTGTTCGAACTCATCCGTCTGCTCGGTCAGCGCCACCGCATCACTCTGTGCGTGCTCATGGACACGCAAGACGACAACGGTCATGTGGACATCTTGCGACCGCTCGTGCACAGACTCGAGGCATGGCCGATCGAGCGCGAGATCGGCGAGATGGACCTGCACCATCGCATGCCGGTCCACCTTCGGCGGTACTACACGTCGCCAAAACTGCGGCAGCGGCTCGCCGTCTTGCTGCGCGCGGAACGGTTCGATGTGGTACAGATCGACTACATCGAGATCGCGTCCATGGTTCGCGACATCATCCACGGGACACGCAGCGTGCACATAGTTCACGAACCGTGGTTTCGCGCCGAACAATCACGCCAAATCGGCGGCTTGTTTCCCCGCGTCCTCAAACAGGCGCGGTTCATGCAGGCCATCAACTACGAATCGAAGCTGTACTCCCGATTCGCCGTGGTGTCGTGCTTCACCTCCGAAGACGCTGAGCTGGTTGCTCGTTGGGTACCGAACACGCGCGTCGAGATCAATCCGATGGGTCCGAACGTGGAGAACATCACGCCGTGCCCGCCGTCGACCGGGCACACAATTCTCTCGGTCGGCTACTTCGGACACGCGCCCAACATCGACGCGGCCATTTGGTTCGTGCACCGCGTGCTCCCACTCGTGCAGGCCGAAGTGCCCGATGCGATGTTGCGTTTCGCCGGGGGCGGTGCGACCGACGCGATCGTCGCCTTGAAGGAACACCCGGGCGTCGAACTCCTCGGCAGAGTCAAAGACCTCTTCGCAGAGATGGAGAACTGCACGATCACGATCGCTCCCGTCCGCGAGGGCGGCGGTCTGCGGACGAAAGTGCTCGAGTCCTTTGCGTATGGACGCACCATGGTGGTTACGCCACTCGGCGCATCTGGGATCGAGGTCACGGACAACGTCGAATGCCGCATCGCCACGGACGAGCACGCGTTCGCCGCGGCGGTAGTCGAGCTTCTCCGAAACGAAGACCAGCGTCGCGCGATGGAAAATGCCGCGAGAGAACTCGTCGCGGACCACTACACCAGCGAGATCCATGCGCGTCGTTCGGAGTCGCTATACCGCGAGATCTGCGCCGGGACATCCGGGGAGGGCGTTGCGTGAGTTCGCGAGATCAACAAGTCGTCGTGTTTCTAAGCGCACCGCCCGAACAGGCGCGCGGCGAGCTCGAGGCAATCGTCCACGACCACGCCAAGAGCCGAGTGACGGTCTACGTGCGGGACTCCCATCGACACGAGTACGAAGACTTGCTCGCCGAGTGCTTCGTACGCTCCGACAAGCCGAAGGGCTCGAAACGCGCGTTCATCCGCGAGCTCCGCGGTCACCTGTACGACGAGGCAATCGCGCTGGACTTCGGACAGTGGAGTTTCTTTCCTTCCCGGATCCTGTTCTTCCTCGCGCGATCACAGGTGAAGTCCGTGCGGACGGAGCGCGGCGTCTTCGAGTTCTCGTTGCTGAAACCGACCACGCTGCTGGGTCACTTCATCTACCGGATCAAACACCGCAGTGGATCCGTCGGGGGAATGCCACAGGGTACGCCCTTCCCGTTCCTCTTCGCTCTGTACCGAAAGACGTTCGGACTTCTGTTCGGGGTCGCGTGGTGCACGCTGGAGTACGGGTGGCGACGGGTGACCCGATAGCCCTCGCGCAGAACCCAGAGGCAACTCGGGAACCGCTAGACGTTCGCGGCCTGGGCTTCCTTCTTCTTCTTGTCGGTGCGCTTCATCTGGAACTTGCGCTTGGTTTCCTGCAGGAAGGACTCCATCTTGCTCGTCTCCTTGCCGCGCAGGAAGTTGAACATGATGCGGAAGACGCGCGTCGGGTGGAAGAGGAACGCCGTGATGTAGAAGTTCGCGACGATCCAGTACTTCCACCGCGTCATCTGCTTCGCGGTCAGGCCGTCGCAGTACTTCCGATCCTCGGTCATGAACTTGTTGTGCACGTAGATCGGCAACTTCAGGAAGTCGTCGCTCATCGCGATCCGACCCTTCGCTTCGAGCTCTGCGACGATCTCGGTGTTCGGGAGTGGGAAGAAGAACCCCGCTGAGACGTCGTCGACGCCGGCCCGGGCGAGCCTGCGGATCATGCGCGCGGTGTCGCGCATGTCGCACGCCTCATCAGTCGGGTACCCGAGCACGAGGAAGCAACCGACGTTGAGCCCGTTCTTGACCGACGCCCTGACGGCGCGGAAGAGCTTGTCGTCCGTCAGCATCTTCTTCATGTGCTTGCGCGTGCGCTCCGAACCGGATTCCGGCGCGAAGTTGAGCGACTTGCACCCGGACTGGACGAGCAGACTCGCGACTTCGTCGTCGATGATCTCTGAGCGGGTTCCCGCGGGCAGCTGCCACGTGATCTCGAGCCCGCGATCGAGGATCTCCTTCGTGAAGTTGACGACCCAGTCGCGCTTGAGGATCGCAGTGAGATCCTGGAACGGAAAGTTGTTGGCGCCGAACGTCTTGACGTAGTGATCGATCTCGTTCGCGACGTCGGCGGGATCCCGCGCGAACCACTTCGTCGTCCACATGTTCGGCGACGAGCAGTACGTGCACTGGTACGGACAACCCCGTGTAGCGAGGATCGGCACCGTCCGACCGTAGTGGATGCCCGTTACGAAGTTGTTCTCGTCGTAGGCCTGGACCTTGAACATCTCCCACGCCGGCCACGGGATCTGGTCGATGTCCTTGATGCGGTCTCGACGCTTGTTCTCAGTGGCCTCGCCGTCGGCGAGCCGGTATCGGATGCCGGGGATCTCCGACGTGTCCGTGCCGTCTGCGAGCGCCCGGAACAGCGCCACCGCGGTATCTTCACCCTCGCCCAGCACGATGTAGTCGATCGGCGCCTCGTCCATCGAGTGCTTCGCAACGGCGGTGAAGTGCTCGCCGCCGCACACGATCGGCAGGGTCGGGTGGGCGGCCTTGAGCGCCTGGATCAGCTCGCGCACGATCGGCCACGAGTAGGACCACATGCTGCTGATTCCGATCGCCCCCGTGTCGTCGTCGACGCTGTCGACGATCTCCTGAACGGAGAGGCCGAGCCGCCAGATGTCGCCTTCCGGCACCATGCGTTCCGGCGCTTCACCGAGCGCGTCGACAACAAACACGTCGTGGTCGTCGTCGCGCAGCACCGCGGCGATGTACGCCAAACCCAACGGGAGACTTGGCCGCAACGCGGTCAGCCCGTTCTTGTTGATGTACACAGGCGGATGGATGAGCTGGATCTTCATGCGGGCTTCCGGAGCCGAGGCGCCGTGAAACTATAGCACAGGACGGCCCAGCGAAAGCTATCGTCGGGATAGGATCCTGAACCGTCGAAGGGACTGGAACCGCCTTGGCATGGCGCGCTTCACCGCAAGAAGGTGGATCTCCTGGTGACTACTTCCCAACTTTCTTCGGCTTCTTGCCGGCCAACTCGACGAGGAGTCCCACCTTCCTTTCGCCGCGGAGAACGGTGAAGACCCAGGGAGCCTTGTTGTCCCGCATGATCGAGACGATGTCGACAGCGGAGGAAACCCGCTTGTCGTTGATAGCAACGATCGTATCGCCGGTCTTCATTCCAGCTCGATCGCCGACGCCACCCTTGTCGATGCCGGCCACCTTCAAGCCCTCCAACTCGATCCCGAGGCGGCCCTCGGCGACGGGTTTCGCATCGCCTCGCGGACGCGCCCTGCCGACGCCACCGCGACCCAGCAGATGAGGAAGGTTCGCCGTCCCGAGCGCGGTCAGCGCGATGACGGTCGAGGTGTGGCGTTGGTACTCGGGGATCGCCTCGTCGTACGTGTCCCACTGGCTGTGCCACGTGTAGCTGAAGTAGTTGCTGCGACCGCGGAGACCCCAGGGGAACGCGGGAACGCCTGCCGAGAGGAACGACGCGTGGTCACTGCCGCCGCCACGCCCCAGGCTGTTCGACTTCGAGAGCTTGAAGACGGGGCGGTTCCAGTCGTCATCGGGGGCCTTCATGGACATGACGGGTGCGATGACCTTCCGCATGTCGTCGTATTGCGCACTCGTGACGCGAAGGCTCTGCGCCCAGTTCGTGCCGGTGTCATGGTTGAACACGGCCGAGACGTTGTTCATCTCCTGGCGGTGACGACGCACGTACTGGACCGAACCGAGCAAGCCCTGCTCCTCACCACCCCACAGGAGGAACCGGATCGTGCGCTTGGGCTTCGCCCCCACCGCGGCGATGATCCGCGCGGCTTCCATCGTCGACGTGGTCCCGGTGCCGTTGTCCGTCGTGCCGCTCGCCTGGTGCCACGAGTCGAGGTGGCCGCACACGATGACGAACTCGTCAGGATGCACGGTTCCCTTGATCTCCGCCACGACGTTGAAGAGCGGCGTCGGCTCATCCCGGAAGCGATTGCGGATGTCGAACTCGGCGAGGACCTTCTTCTCGCTGTCCTCAGCGAGGCCCGTGACCTCCCATAGCTTGAGGAACTGGTCGCGGCGGATGCAGATCTGCACGATCTTGCGCTGCGGCCTTCGGTAGCTGCCGAAGACGCGGATGCGGTTCGGGAACCTCCGATCCCCGCGCGAGGAGTAGAGGATGCCCGCCGCACCCACACTCGCGGCGCGGCTCACCGAGGTGCTGCGAGGCATGCGTCGGGCGATCAGCCACTTCCCCTTGAGTTCTTCGTCGAAGTCGTCGACCGACGTCGGCATGCGCACGACCTCTGCCTTGACCCGCCCCTTGGTGCCCGCGGTCCACGCGTCGGTAGCGACCTGGAGGTCCATCTCGATGGGTTCGAGGATCCGACCCTGCCACTGGCCACGGTTCCACGACACGCGCCACGTCCCCCACTGCTCGAGTTTGGCGTCGAGGCCCATCTTCTCGAACTCCGACTTCGCCCACTCGCAAGCGCGTCGGAAGTTGTCCGAGCCGGTCAGCCGGTGGCCGATTTTGTTGGTCAGGTGATCGAGGTAGTCCATCACCTTGCTGTTCTCGAGCCCTTCCTTCTTGATCAGCTGGGCGAGTTCGGGAGAGACCTGGGCACTTGGCGCCGCGACGAAAACGAGGATGGGGACGATCGATCGGATACGCGTCATTGGGCTCATCGCAAGGCGGACACGGCGTGGAGGGGAGGCAGACGGTCTACGCGGTGCCACGTCGGATTGCGAGCGCCAGACCGGGGATTCTGCCCGCGCATTGGTTGCCGAGGGTAGCGATTCGATCCAGGCACGGGGCGACCGGGAGGGAATCGCGAGACTCTGCCGTACCGTGTGCCTGGCTAGCCGTCTGCGCCCAGTTCTTCCGGCCCACCGACGTATCCGAGGAACGCGGACGCCGCGATCACGAGGGGGCTCGCGAGGTAGACCTTGCCGGGACCGGAGCGTCCCGGGAAATTTCGGTTGATGGCGGAGACCGTGACCTGATCCGGGCTGTCCGACACGCCGGGGCCGGCCTTGATGCAGGCGCCGCAACTCGGATCGATCAGGTCGATGCCCGCCTGCTCGAAGAGCGTGATGTAGCCCATCGTCTGGGCGTAGTCGCGGATGTGCTGGCTGCCGAACTGGATGTAGCAATGCACGTCGTCGGGGATCTCGAGACCGAGGTCTTCCGCGCGGCGGACCACACTCGCGTACAGGTCCATGTCCGTCTTCTTGCCGCCGGTGCACGATCCTCCGTACGCGATGTCGATCTTGACCTTCTCGCCGAGTTCGCGCAGCGGGATTCCGTTGCGGGGATCGCCTGGCGTGGCGACCATCGGCTCGAGCAAATTGAGATCGATGTCGAAGACCTTGCAGTACGTCGCGTCAGGATCCGCAGCGACGATGCCCTCGCGGATCTCGTCAGCCGAGAGCCCGCGCATCTCGACCAGGTAGTCCACGACCAGGTCGTCCGCTTCGATGATCCCAGTGAATCCACCGGCTTCGACGGCCATGTTCGTCAGCGTCGCACGTTCGTCGAGAGCCATGGACATCGTGCCTTCACCACCGAACTCCAGGACCTTGCCAATCCCGTCGCCGCACTTGAAGAACTCCTGGCTGAGCAGGTACAGCATCAAGTCCTTCGCGCAGACGCCGTCGCGAAGCGCGCCGGTGAGGTTGACGCGCGCCGTCTCGGGCACGCGAACGCGGACGTCCTTGGTGAACCAGGAGTTCGCCATATCGGTCGATCCGACGCCGTATGCGAAGCAACCGAGTGCGCCCGCCATGCACGTGTGTGAATCCGTGCCGAGCACGAGTTGACCGGGCAGGGCGAGTTCTTCGATGACGATGTTGTGGCAGATGCCCTCGGAACCGACGAGAACGCCGTCGCGCTGCACCTCGCCGTAGAGGCGGATGCCCTGGGCCTTCGCGAAATCCTCCTGCACCGTCGCGAGACTCTGCGCCTGCTCCATGAGTCCCATCTCAACGTGGGCTTTTGGCATCACCTGCTCGAGGAACGTCAGGTGGTCGCGGAACGCGAACACGGATTCCGGATCCTTGATCCTGGCATCCTGGCCGAGCCCCATGCGGAACAGCGAGTCGGCCATCGCGGTGACGTAATCGTGGGAGAAGCGCACGTCCGTCCGCGCGAACAACGCGTCACCGGGCTTCACCGCCGCGACACCGAGTCTGCCGGTCTTCGCGTCGGCGATCGCGCGACGAGATAGGATCTTTTCGCACAGCGTCATCGGTCGCGTGGCGGTGTCGAGTTCGGGCGGGGACACCTCTCCGGCGAGCCGCGCCTTGTTGTAGGGGAAGAGTCCACCGTGCTCGACGATCGACGCTGCGATCGGATCCAACCCCTTGGTGAACTCGGAGATAGGAATCTCCTCGCCGTTCTCGATCCGTTCGATCAAGCCGAAGTCGGTTGACGTCAGGAGTCCGATGTTCTGGCAGTTCTGGCCGTAGATCTTCTCGATGTTCTTCGCGATGACGATCTGCACGCCGGCGGTGAGTTCGGAGAACGGTGCGGTCTCGCGGCTGCTACCGCATCCCTTCGACATGCCGCTCACGATCACGCCGAAGTTGCCGTTCTTGACCGCGTCCTTCTTGACGACGCCGCCGCGCAAGCCGACCAGGCAGTAGCGGGCCAGCGTCTCGTCGTAGTAGTAGCAGACCCATCCCGGCGTCAGTTCGTCGGTCGAGATGTTGTCGATCAGCTTGCGGTCCGGGTCGTAGCTGAGTCGCTCCGCACCGTAGAGCTGCGCCGCGAGTTGATCCTCGTCCTCGGTGAGGTAGAGGATGCCGCCTTCGATCTTCACACTGCTTCGCATGTCGTGTCTCGCTGTGTCAGACCCGTTCGATGATCATGGCGATGCCCTGACCGCCACCAATGCACGCGCTCGCACAACCAAGACTCTTGTCACTGTCGGCAAGTTCGCGCACGAGAGTTAGCAGGAGTCGCGCGCCGGTCGCGCCGAGCGGGTGACCGAGGGCGATCGCGCCACCGTTTATGTTAGCTTTGTCCCGGTCGAGGCCGAGCTGTTTCTCGCAACCCAGGTACTGGGCGGAGAACGCTTCGTTGATTTCGAACAAGTCGATGTCGTCAACAGTGAGGTCGGCCTTCTCGCAGGCAGCTGTGATCGACGACACGGGGCCCAACCCCATCACTTCCGGTTCGACGCCGGTGACGGCCCATGAGCGGATGCGGGCCCGGACTTTCAGCCCGTGCTGTTCAGCGTGCTCGGCAGTGGTCACGATCATCGCGGCGGCGCCGTCGACGATACCTGACGCGTTGCCTGCCGTGACCGTACCTTCCTTGCCGAACGCCGCGCGCAACCCGGCCAGGACTTCGAGAGTCGTCTCCGGCTTGATGTGGTCGTCCGTCGTGACCTCGATCTCCTTGCGGCCGAACTTCACGGTGACGGGCACGATCTCCGCCGCGAACTTCCCGGCCTGCACGGCAGCAGCGCCGAGTTGGTGGGAGCGCAGCGCGAATTCATCCTGTTCGGCGCGGGAGATCTCGCAGCGCTTGGCGACGTTCTCCGCGGTCTGTGCCATGAATAAATCGCAGAACGGATCCTTCAACGCGGCGAAGAGCATGTCTTCGAGTTCGGGGGAAGAGCCCAGGCGGAATCCCTCGCGCCCGCCGCGCAAGACGTGCGGCGCCTGGCTCATGTTCTCCATGCCGCCGACGAGGCAGACGTTCGCTTCGCCCGCCAGCATCGCGTGGGCCGCGGAGATGAATGCCTGGATGCCACTGCCGCACAGTCGATTCACAGTCAGGGCCGGCACGGTGTGCGGGATGCCGGCGTGCAGCATCACGTGACGCGCGCCGTAGATCGCGTCGAC
>Ga0114996_10006053_pt1 | contig 14054 bp, 8 predicted proteins | sample ArcticOcean_MG_C_4_FD_87039 | JGI IMG/M metagenome (GOLD analysis project Ga0114996, IMG submission 87039) | Marine microbial communities from western Arctic Ocean - ArcticOcean_MG_CB4_134 | ecosystem: Environmental > Aquatic > Marine > Oceanic | place: Arctic Ocean: Canada Basin | collected...
AAGTGATCGCATTGAGCACGGTTATAGAGTTACTGTCAGGATTAACTGCTGCTACAAGAGTCCCATTAGGTGATACGGATATAGCCGAAGCCGATGTTGGTGCTATATCGTCTGGCTCTGGCTCTGGCTCTGGCTCTGGCTCGACAGGTTCGGAAATCGTCCTCGTTATATCTGGTGGCGCCTTTGGGTCAGATACCAGCAGGTCTCTGCCACACCTAACGAACATCAATACCAAGGCTGCGAACAGTAACAAAAAGGTGGGGAGCGTTTTCTTAAGGTTCAGCTTAGGCAGTCCTTTCTATTGGTTTAGGTTGATCAGACTTAACTAAAGCAATCGGAGGCACCGGAGCCATACGGGTTTTCCGATGCAGTAATTTTGTAACCCCAACACTTTGGCATGGCTACGTCACTGTCACTTGGACTACCCTGGCGGTCGAATTTAAAAATCCCCCACTTTGAGTAGAATTCATCAAGTATCTTATCAGTAAATATTGCAGGTGCCTGTTGGCTGTGACCCTCTGGCTGGATACTGAAGTGGATATGGGGCCCTGGGTAGTCGTCATTCGGTTCAAGATACATGTAGGCCATGATATCTCCCTTCCTGACCGACTGGCCTTCCTTCACCTTGATAAAAGGCTCATAAAAAGAGCTGTCTCTAGGATTAGTTGAAGGTTCGATAGACATATGAACTTTCATGCCGACACCGTTTGTCTGGGCAAAGAAATAATGAAATGAATACTTAAAGTTTGTCCCGCCGACTGGTTCGTAGGTATTCACCGCTTCTACGTAGCCGTCAGCGACTGCATATATTGCGGGATATTCCGTAACGGGAGTTCCTTTTGGCCATCGGTTACTACTGTTGTCCCAATTTACATGGGCTCCATCGTCTGGATCATTAGCACCGGACCCTTTGAAAGGATGTCCTCCGGCCACGTGCTCTAAATCGACAATAAACTGATCCGTTTTGTTTGTAAGGAAAGTGGACAGTTCAGGGAGGTCAGCTTTCTTGATTTCGAACTTTGGTACGCGGGGGACCCTAGCACCATGCGTAACCATCGTCCCGGTAGCTTGTGAGGACTTCCCATTAAGGGTTCCTTTAGCAAAAAAGGTAATCTGTATTGTATCGGCAATACCGTATTCGTAATCAAAGTTGTTGGCTAGAGAGTTCAAATCTTCTGCATCGAGTTCCCAGATCAGTTCGTTCCCGCCAGTAGAGATTTCCTTGTTTACCAGGACAATCCCTGGCATTGTGACTATTACTCGCGCCGAATCTGCGCTGAATCCCGTAGGGATTTTTGCCTCGAACCTGGCATTTCTAACGTTACTAAACCACTCAGCGGGTGTTAAGTTCGAAAGGTCGGTTTTAATTTCAAGTAACTCGGTTTCAGTGCCTTTAACAACAAAACTGAACGTACCATCCGGAGTTAACGGGGTGCCTTCAGGGTATGGAGACTCTACCAGGCCAGCGCTTGTCAGCCCGATGTGGCTTACGCTCAGGTTTACCTTCCACAGCCCTGGTTCATACATGACGAAATCATCATTGGGGTCGTAGAAATATCCTATCGAATTTGCAGACCCTTCAAATCGCCGTATTTGCCCACTTGGTGATTCAACTGTGTAACTCACATAGCTGTCTAACGTAGGCATTATTGGGCCAGCCATTCTGAAAGTTTCACCCACCTCAAAGATCGCACCGGGCCTCACCCCAAGTGGGAGGAAGAAAATATCAATTTCACGACCATGAATTTTAAAGAGCGGACCGCCGTCCGGTCCTCCAGCGGAGCCCTGGAATGGCGGCATGAATCGGGCACCCATAGGATCACTGTCAGGTGCGAGCACCCATCCTGACCCGTATGTTGCGTACACTCCTGTCTTTAATTTTGGATCTGTAACAGCTGTTGCTGCGTACATGAACTTAAAGTCTCCCGGAAGGTCGCCTTCTCTGCCGTTCCCTGATTGCATGTGATATGCATCATCAAATCTCCAGTAAGTACCGCCCGAGTCATCACCGAGTACGTGCTCGCGTACACGAATGCCAGGCTTTTGGACTGATGCGTATACGTATGCCCAAAGATCTACCGCCTCAGGCGAAGCCAGATCAGCATCTGTTTTTATCGGAACCTGCCCTACCTTGATTAGCTTGGAAGCAGCTATACCGTCAACGGATTCTACATTTTCCTTGATCCTGGCAATCAGAGGATGCGTTTCATCAATTAGTTGTAAGCTTGTCAGCACCGCAACCGAGTCTGCAAGGTTCCCTTTGTTTTTGCCCCACATAACGTCGCCGGCGAAATAGGGGAATTGAATATGGTCAGCATCTGTGTCAACGAAGTCACTGCTGAATCCCCAGGGCTTAGGTATCTTGGAAACTCTATTGGGGCCGCGCCTTCCGTGGAGGATCATCGGTGCGTTTTCAGTCGCTATCGCGCTCCCAAAGCTCATTCTTCCTACCCAAAGATTGTCCACTGAATCAGAGTAACGTGCCTCCACATCCAGTCGGTACTCACCGTCTTTATCGAACGTTACAGTGTTTCCGTCTCCGTCCCACCAACCGTGATCATTGGCCTTCCCTGAAATTTTGTCCGTTTTGCTGATTCCGTCTGATCCGACACGGGTTATTGTGTAATCGATAGTTGCCGGCAAGCCTGGCATAACCCGCAGGCCAACTGGGAAACTATCGCCGATATCAAAAGGTGTTCCAGGCAGGATATTTGTTTCAATGTCTAGTACGTTTGCTACAGTTATGTCGTAGGTCCCGGTGATCGCATATGTACGTCCGGAGATGTCTTTTATCTCACCGTTAAGAGTGACAACATAATTTCCGTCAGCAGGAAATTCATAGTTGAAAGCGTCAACATCCGACTGTAGTTGCGGGACCTCACCTAAGTTGCCTCCTCCTTCCGAAACCGTCTTGTGCCAGGGGGTTCGTGGAGATTTGACCGCATACTTTGCTAAAGGTGCAGGTCCAAGAGTATCTGTTTTACCGTCTGGCCTTAATACCGCCACCGTGAGGTTGCTCGCTGCAAAGTCAAATTTGATTGAAGGAGTGGCTGGAGGTGATCTGTCAACAACTCCTAGGAGCGGCATGTACGGTTCCAGCCGGTAGCTCCAAGATTTTCCGTATCCGTCCAGCCTTGAGATGACAGGTTGATGCCTCACTCCTGCTCGGTGAATTATATCAAATATGCCCTGATCCTCTCTCGAAATTACTCCGCCTCGTGACCCTTCACTGAGTTCATCTGCTAACAGAGTGGAAGTAAGAGTCATCGCCCCGGTTTCACCGACGGTCATTGTGCCTAAAGATGCTTCTTGGAGAAAAGAACGATGAAGGACATTCTGATTCCCTTTCCTTGGCAGGCTTGAAACGCCGTTTAAAGATGCTTTAAGTAGATGTAAGCCTGTAGGTGACCTGTCTCCTGGCGTTAAGGTCGCAGAAAAGTCACTGGTCCAATTATCTCCGTCGAATTTCCAATCTAAGTCTGCTTCTCCTAGACGGTACTGTTTACCTAAGAGGCCTTTGCTCTCTATTGGAAGATTGGTTGGAGTAAACAGATTAGTGGTAAAGATGCGTGACCCACCTACCTGCCGTCCGCTAGAGTTGACTAGGAACTCTGACTGAAAGTCTAATTTGGCTTTGGACGGGGGTGTCTTTTCGCCCGTTCGGATCGAGACTGTTCCGGATATTGGAATAGATTGCCCTAATGTAAGGGCTTTTTTAGAGGCGCTCCCGTCGATTGTCCAAGGTGCATCTTCGTCACTAGATAGCCGTGCAGCTGAGCTGAAATTCAACCCACCTCCGTTATTTTCCATTGGAATTGGTATTAGCACACCTGGAGGGAAGATGGTTCTCAGAGTGTTTGGTCCGTGAGTTTCAGCAGGATTCTCTGCATTGAAAATTTGCTGAGTTGTATCTTGTTTAACCATGATGTGAGTGCCCGGATGTCCACTTATGTTTGCGTCAAAAGAACCGTTGCCATCCGCTGCTACTACAACAAAGTCTCCTAACTCCAGATTCGCTACCATAACGTGAGCTTTCGATGGTACGGATCCGGCAACTCCCGATACGTTGGTTGTGGTTGTGGTCGAGTCGTAATTGAGAGTTATTAACCCCGTTTTAGGTGCAGAAAGAATTTTTGAAGCCTGTTTAGATTCGAAAACATCCCATTCCGCTTTAACTATTTCGGGAATTATCTTCTGTTTGCTCTTTGAGTCGCTGCCGTTCATCGTGCTCGATTGGGCAGTTTCTTTCGTAGCCTTGGATTGTTGTGTGGTTGAAGTTGATGCTGTTTCTGAAGATTCGATAGTTATGGTCCACTGACAGGGGCCTTCACATGTCACGACAACTCCGTAGCTTCCCGGTTCGATCGCCCTGCTTTTGTATGAATTGGAGTCGCTTACTGGTCCGTCGTAAATGTTTCTGGGTGAGGGGTTGCCTTCAAGTAGGCCTACTGATATTGGGCCTCCCTTGTATTCTATCCCCACTTTCGCTGATTGGTTTGTAATAAACGCTTCTGTCGTGGTGCTTCCGGATCCTTGGAATTTATGTAGTGTTTCCGGGCTGGGTGTAGGAGTGGGAGTTGAGATGGATGATCCCGTCGCTTGCGTCTTATCATTACTCGGTATAGCAGGGGTAGGTGATCTGGCTTTATCTTTTTGTCCCTGGTTGACGTTCGCGGTTGCGGTGATTTGGTTATCTTTAGTCGGCGCAGGAGTTGCCGCAACGGTAGTGGGAATTTTGGTTGCCGTAGGCTCAGGTGTTGATTTGTCGGAAACGGACGTACTTCCGTCACTCCCGCATCCAGTTAGAATCAGCATTAAAACTGTCGATAGTTTTAGTATTGTAAGTACAGATTTATTCATATGGATCGGCGTTACGAAGTCAGAACAGAATCTCAGATCGAGCCCATCTGTTTTAGCTGTACTATCTCGTTTTCTGAGTAGCCAAGCTCCTCACCATAAACTACAGAGTTATGTTGTCCGAGTAGAGGGGCTGGAAGACGTAAATTCCATGGGGACTCAGGAAATCTTATGATTTCTCCGGGGAATCGAATTTTGCCAACCACGGGATGCTCTATCTCCGTGAAGTAATTGCGTTCCTCTAAGTGTGGGCAGTTTGATAGATCTTCAGGTGTTTGTACAACTGCTGCGTTCCAGTCCTTGGTCATCAGATTGTGGAAGTATTCGAACTTCGGAATGTCGCTTATCACTGGAAGGAGTATCTTGTCCCTGTCTGTTGTGTTGTTGGCATTTTCAAGTTGTTCCCTTAACTCAGGTTCCCCAAGGATATCTGCGTACTCTTTCCATGGAGTGCCTCCGGATCTTGGGTACAGCCTATTCGGGGGGCTGGCAGAGAGGCGGATGTATCCGTCTTTTGCGGGTACTATTCCGTTAAACGTAGTGCCCTTTGGGTCTCCTGCATCATTTTTCGGTGACCGCCTGGTCACTTCCCCGGAGAACCCATACCGAACTATAGTCTGAAACTGGTCTGCAGCCATCACTTCTGACAAAGAGAGATCTATATACTGGCCGGATCCAAGTGCCCTGCGTGCAAAAAGGGCTCCTGCCGTAGAGTAGGCGGCTACCATACCTCCAAGATAAAGACTTTGTGGAGTACCGTGTTTAAGGGGCTCCCGGTCGTATGCGCCACTGATGTACATTTGTCCGCCAAAGGCGTAGTAGATAAGGTCGTTTCCTGAGAAATCCTTATAAGGGCCGGTTTGACCGAAAGGAGTAATAGAGGTCATGACTAAGTTGGGATTGATTTTTTCAAGATCCGTATAACCTAGTCCAAGTTTTTCCATATGCCCCGGAGGGTTATTTTCAATTAGGAGATCGGCATCTTTTATTAGCTCTCTGAGGATTTTTTGTCCGAGTCTAGTCTCGAGATTTAGAGTGATGCCTCTTTTATTGCAGTTAAGAAACAGAAAAGAGAGACTCTTTTCGGGATGTGGGTCGTCTTCATGGAACGGGCCCATCTGTCTGGAAATGTCACCACTAATAGGCTCGACCTTTATTACGTCTGCGCCGTAGTCGGCAAATAGCTTTGTAGCGAAAGGACCGGCGACGTCAGTAGTAAGGTCGATAACACGGATGTTGCCAAATAGACCTGGAATCATTCTTCTACTCCCAGACGCTTTTGGTAGTCAGCATCGATATACGCTAAAGTGCCGTTTTCAAGTGAAGGTCCGGGGTTGTTTAAGTTCTGTAGTCCACCAGCTGCTGTTTTACCCTTCTTCTCTTTTGGCTTCGGAGGAACTTCCGCTATAACGTTGGCGGATTCCAGGTCTCCGAGCTCTTTTTTGTTGAGACCTAGGAGTTCGCCAAATATGGTATCGTTGTGTTCCCCGAGATATGGGGTGGGCCTCCTGAAATATGAAGGGGTCTTCGAAGCTTTCCATGGCCTGCCCACAAACATTCTGGTCCCAAAGCCGGATTCAGGTGAGTGCTCCATTTTTTCGTAAAAGCCTCTAGCTTTCATGTGTGGATCGATCATTATTTCTGCTGAATTAGGCACAATCGAAGCTGTGCCCCCGCTATTTTGCAAAAGATGCATTAATTCATATGCATCGTAGGTTATAGTCCACGCTTTCAGATGTTCATCAAGGCTATCTTGATTTTGATGCCGTTCAATCGGGCTTGAAAACTTTGAGCTGTTTGCCCATTCTGGGTCCCCCATGATTCCCTTAAGAGAGTCCCATTGTTCAGATGTTTCCACGGCGATAGCTATCCATTTATCGTCGCCAATACACGGATAAACTCCGTGAGGAGCGTGATAGGGGTGTCGATTAGCCATTCGGGTGCCATTACGGCCATTTGAAAAGAAGTCGAGTAGTTCGACCCCTAACGTGGTTACACCTACCTGATACATTCCGAAGTCTATATGCTGCCCCTTACCCGTTTCAGCTCTGAAATTAAGGGCAGCTAGTATGGAGAACACGGTCATCCATGCGGCATGGATGTCAATCCAGGCTCCACCAACCTGTCGTGGCCCCTGATCCATATAACCGGTCTGATTGCTGACGCCGGTTGTGAGCTCTAGGAAGGAGCCTATTCCGGTGTATCTTCTCCACGGCCCCGTTTGACCAAATCCGGTGTTGGAGAGCATGATCAAAGTGGGGTTAACCTTTACAAGCTCCTGATATCCCAATCCGAGTCTTTGAAAGGTTCCTGCACGGTTATTCTCGACTAGTACGTCACTTACCTTGGCCAAGTCCTTGAAGAGATCTAAGCCACCGTCTCCTCTCAAATTGATAGTCACACCTAGTTTTCCGTGTTGAAGGAACTGAAATGGACCATCTCGGTTAGATGCCTCTTCCCTAGTGTGGCCTTCGATCTTAATAACCTCTGCGCCCATGTCAGCGAGAATATGCATTGCTGTGGGCATGGCGACATTAGTTGTCGAATCAAGGACCCTGACCCCGGAGAGCATTCCGTCTATTTGCATACACCTATTTCCCTTAATTCGATACCTGATAAGATCGCATTTTCAGGCAATAGTACCTTAAATTTATCTTTCTGTACTAACTATTCGTAAGATTAGGTTTACGAGTGGTAAGTATTAATATAGCCCCAGCAAAACACACCACCGAAAGGCCTACGAATGCTACGAGATAAGACCCTTGTGTATCGTATAGTCGCCCTGCGAGTACCGGGGCCGCGACCATAATAATGTTCATCGGTACCTGAGACATACCTAGGATAGTGCCGAAAGCCTTTTTGCCAAAATACTCTCCTCGTATAGATACTAAGAGTGGGACTCTGCCCCCAAATCCTATGCCAAAAATGAAGGCAAACAGGAAAGCCATTGGAAGGCTACTCGACATTGCCAATATGAGTATCCCGAATCCCTGAATAGTAATGAACATTGCTATAAGTGGAGGTTTTGGAAAGCGATCGCCTAGGAAACCTGAAAACACTTGCACTATGACTGCGGTAGTGGTGTAAGTGGCGACGACTGTGCTAGCCATTTGAAGTGACATGCCGGTGTCTGTAAGGGCCGGTATTATATGGATAGTTATAGTTACGAACGCTGTAGCTCCCAATCCATGAGTTATGGCTATTGACCAGAAAGCCCATGTCTTTAAAGCCTGCATCATAGTGAAATCCACTGTATTCGCCGACTCTGCCTCTGTATCCGAATTGGTAGATTGCTCGGGTTCCAAATCCCCATCCGGTAGAAGCCCATAATCTTCTGGGCGGTTTCTTATAGCCATTGTTACAGGGAAAGCCAGCGCAAGAATGATTACCCCAATACTGAATGCAGTACTTTGCCAACCAAACGAGGTGATCGACCAGGCTAAGATAGGGACAATTAGTCCTCCCACACTATTTCCTGACATGCCTATGGCAGTAGCGAGCGCCCTCCGCCTAGTGAACCAGTTGTTTATCAGGCTCATTAATGGAATGAATCCTCCCAGCCCCGCACCGGTGAAGATAATGAGAAACGCGACATAAAAATCAATCAGGTTGCGTATGAAGGCGAGAGCTACTAACCCCACCCCCAGTATCAAAAGGCCGATGAGTATAACTCGACGTGCCCCTATTCGGTCAGTCATATATCCCTCGATAGGTCCGAGTAGAGCTCCCTCTACTCGACTGAGGGAAAACGCACCAGATAGGGCAGCTCTACTCCAGCCAAAATGCCTCTCAAGAGCGACGAAAAAGGTTCCTAGACCTAGGAAAGTGGGTGCTAGAACTACTCCGAATAAGAACAGTGAGAGACCTACGAGCTTCCAGCCATAAAATATGCGGCTTGGATGCCTTATGTATCCCAGTGCTATCTCGGACCGATCCATGTTCCATCCGAATATCTTATTTTGTTCATACCTACGAGATTAATCCTGATAAACTATTAGGGACAATACGTTATTGAGGGGTATTGTTTTCATTGATAGTTAGGTGTGTGCCTAGCATTATAGACTCTTACAGATGGTGTTCATATAGCATATATGGCGCTGCCAAATCTGTTTATTCACTTCGCTACCAATTGGAATCGATTAAGAGTGTAAATTAAACTTCCTGTGGTAAGTATGCGGGCATAATCTTTTGAGGCTTGTGTTTAGGAAACTGAAAATTGAAAAATTTAGCTACGATCGCATATCGCTGACTCAACGTTGGTTGATTGCGGTTAGTGCAGGGCTCGGCTTGTATCTTTTGTCTCTTGACTCCACCGTGAATGTTGCTTTGCCGGCGATCACGGAAGAGTTTGGAGCCTCTTTGCCGGTAATTCAGTGGATCATAATAGCCTACCTATCGGTTCGTGCTGCTATTGTGATAGGTGCAGGTGGGTTAGCTGATCGGATAGGGCTTAAAAGGATATTTATTCTGGGGTTAATTGTATACACGATAAGTGTGTTTGCGATTGGGATAACTCCTAATCTGTTTGGGATATTCGGTCTCCGCGTTTTTCAGGCGATAGGTGCGGGTATGACCTTCGCGACTGCCCCAGCGATAGTAGGAATGGCGTTTCCGCAGAAAAAACGGGGTATTGGAATAGGAGTTGTGACGGCAGGGTTGGCTCTGGGAATGGTAACGGGCGCATTAGCAGCTGGTGTTTTAGTAGATGGTATTGGTTGGAGATACATCTTTATTTTTAGGATTCCTATAGGTTTCTTAGTTATCTTTCTCTCGCTACTTGTAATACCTTGGGGTAACACTATGAACGACTCCTCAAGGCCGTTTGATTTGTTAGGTTTGTCGCTATTGCTAGTAGGCGTTGTAGCTTTTGTATGTGCTTTATCGGTCGGATCAGAACGCGGTTGGGGGGCAGTGTTAAATCTTTGGCTTCTACTTCTAACTGTCCTAGCGTTCATCGGTTTCTTTATAGTCCAGCTAACGGTTAAGCAACCTGCTTTTAAATTATCAGGCTTGAGATCCAGGCATTACCCGATCTTAGTACTGACAACTTTCTTGGCATTTCTAGGGATTTTCGTTATATGGTTTGTATTCCCATTTTACGTATCAGGGTCGCTAGGTTTTGGATCAGCTCAACTGGGCTTATTAATGGCCACCTTGGGTACTCTTCAGTCGGCCGCATCTATTATTGGTGGGAGACTTTCCGACCGCATAAAACCGTTCTATCTTTTGACGGCAGGCTTAATAATGGTTAGCTTCGCTCTCTTTTGGATGAGCAGCTTGGGTGCACATGCGAGTTTACTGGACGTTGCGATGAGGATCAGTTTTGTGGGATGCGGTTTGGGTATGTTTATGACGGCTTCCATAACACATGCACTAAATATTTCATCCAGTGAAAGATATGCATCTGCTTCGGCTGGTTTATCTTTTAGTCAGACAATTGGATCCGTTTGCTCAGTTTCCATAGCCAGTTCGTTGTTATCGATTGGTGATGGAGGCCAAGTTAACGGATTCATCGCAGCTTTCCAGGGAGTTTTTCTACTTGCTTCGATAGGTGTTGCGATAGCAGCGTCCGTATCGTTGATGTCGTGGAAAAATGTATCCCTTGTATCTGTTAGCTGATGTGTAGACAAGCGTCAAATGCTATTATGTTCCTCTGAATAGAGCTAGGTGAAATTAGATGAGTTACGAAATCATAAAGTGTCCGCAATGCGTAAAAGAGAATGATTCAGGGGTCCGATTTTGTATCTATTGCGGCTCCTCACTGGTCGTTGATGAGGCGATTTCTGGGGAAAGAACTGATGACACCGAGGCCAAGCTCAAGGAGGCACGGGAGCAACTCTTAAAGCTCTCAGAGAGAATCACAGCGATTGAACAAGGCAAGTCTGACTCGGTAGTTGAGGAACTAACGGATCAGGAGGCCCCTGAGAGTTTTGAGCAGCGGGAAGCTGTTTTGTCAGAACATGGTGCTGAAAAATGTGCCAGGTGTGGGTCAAATCTCCGCGAGGGCGCTCGATTTTGTACTAGCTGTGGTTCATCTACGGCCCAAAGAGGAGATGGTACTAGTGGAGAGGAGTCTTCTCGAGTAGAACCCACTAGGCTGGTCTCGGAGCGTCGGGATGTTTCTCAACCTCAGTGGACACCCTATATAGCCAATATTAAGAAGGCCATAAACTGGGAACGAGTTCTTGGCATGAATTGGCTGGCAATAATCGGTTCGGTATCGTTGGTTATAGGTATAGGCTTCTTTTTGGGACTGGCTTTCCAGAGAAACTGGATTGGCGAGACCGGTAGGTTTATTTTAGCCATTTCAATCGGATTGGCCTTAGTAGTAGTTGGAGATTTCGCTCGAAACGTTTTCCCGAAATGGGCTAGGGCTGCAGCTGGTGGTGGTATCGCTGTCTTATACGTGTCTGCCTATGCCATTATGTTCCTTAGGGAATCCGATTCTTCTCAGTGGCTCGGATTTATTTTACTTGTTCTGGTAGTAGCTATGGGTGGATTCTTGACGCTTAGGTACAACTCCAAAGTTATCGCTTCCCTGAGCCTTTTCGGTGCGTTTGCTAATCCTTTGCTCATAGACTCGGGTGCGTCTGATACAAGAGCAATAATGTTGTGGCCTTACACGGTTGCTGTGGCTGCTGGCATACTGGGTATAGCCGCAGTGCGCAATTGGCCTTGGTTTACTTTAGCTGGACTGACAGGTAGCTACTTTGTCAGCGCTGTATTGGTTTACCAAACTCCTACTGACGGATTGGTGCTATCCGTTGTCGGTCTTCTACTTATATTCTTGGTTTTTGTAGGCGCAACGACACTTTTTCACATTATTTGGAAACAGGAACCCGGCAGAGAGAGCTTGGCTATAATGTTTGCTAATGCTGCAGCTTTCTATGGTCAGGCAGTTGCACTGCTGTGGACTGATTATCAGGATTGGTTTGGGCTTATAACTCTAGCTCTTTCAGCCTTCTACGGTGTTTTTGGATTTGTGTCTCTAAGGCGACCAGGAGTGTCACCCAGGGTTGCCCTGTTTTCGATTGCGATAGGCTTGATATTTCTTACCGTCGCTATACCGATGCAATTCACAGGTACCTGGATAACAGTCGCCCTTGCTGCATATGGAACGGTTCTTATATGGATAGGATTTGTTATTGGTAATTCGAAGGCTAGGGCGTTCGCGTTTGCGGTTTTAGGATTCGCGGTTTTCAGGTTGGTATTTCTAGACACCCCGATAGATGCTTCTACGTTTCAACTTATACTAAATGACAGGTTTCTGACCTTTCTTTTTGCTGTCCCAGCTTTCTATCTGGGCGCTTATCTATACACGAGGCAAAGAGAAAATCTCACGGGATGGGAGATTCAATCAAAACCTGCCCTGCTAGTTGCCGCGCATTTTTTAGCGGTATGGGCTTTCAGCGCCGAAATAGTGTCATATTTCGATAGCTGCTATGCAGTACCTGGCTCTTGTGTTAATTACCAAACCTTGTTCGGAAGTGGAACAGCGTTCGGTAGTACCGTATCCATAACGGTTCTGTGGGCTACTTATTCACTAATCATGTCTGGTGCCGCATATAGGACTGGTTCGAAAACTATCCAAAGAGCAAGTCTTGCTTTGATTGTTATAGCAACTTTGAAGTTCATCCTTTTGGACACTTTTCTTTTTGAGCACTCCCTCGCAGGATACACGCCGGTTATTAACGCTAGTTTCCTAGCTTTCTTGTTATTGTCTGGGGCTCTTGCAGGCGGTGCTTACCTTTATAGAGAAAATCCGGTGGAATTTGTGCCTTTGGATATGGGATATCCAGAAAAAAGTGTAATACAGGTACAGGTGGTTAAGATCGTTTTAGTACTGGCCAACGTATTGATAGTATGGGCTACTTCAACGGAAGTAATTCGTTTCTTCAACGGTCGGGAGTTGGAATTAGGATCAGACTTGGCAAGTCCCATGCATTTTACGCTTACCCTTCTCTGGACTGGATACGCAACATCGGTGATAGTTGTCGGCATGTTAAAGAACTACGGCAGCGTGCGCCTCGCTGGGTTACTTTTCCTGGGAATTCCTATATTTAAGCTGTATGTGTTCGATATATTCCAGCTTGAACCAGTGTATAGGGTAGTTGCGTTTGTTACTTTAGGGATCACTTTCCTGATGACTGGCCTGGCTTATCAAAGGTACTCAGATGAGATAAAGGGTTTTATTTTCGGAGGAACGAGGTGGTCGCTACTACGTCGCAAGCCCAAGGACTGAAAGTAACCTAAGGGCGGTCCCGCACTTCGGCTAAGAAATCCAACTCTAGGCGTATGTTGTCTTTGATGCTTAGTATGAAAGCCAACTTAGGTTGAGTGAGTTTAAAAGTGTCAAAAGTAAAGTTGGTTTTGGCACTACCCGAAAGCTGTCCTCCTTCGGATGTTGCAGTTACTTTCCAAAGAAGATTTGAAGTAACGCCGTGTATCGTGGTATCAGTTAACATGCTGAATAGGAATTCCTGATTGTTCGGAAGAGGCCACGGCAAGTCGATGAACTCCTTTGGAATAACCGTGGCGGTCGAATAGCTTTCCGTTTCCAATGTATTATTTCTCACATATCTGTCTCGCCTTCCCTCGTCACTTTTTAGAGAAGCCAAGCCTATTGTTATCAGGGATGGTTTTGAGTCTACCGAGCCATCAGGTTTTAAATATATGTCACCGATAATATCTTTAGTCTCTCCGACGGCATCGTTGGGTAAATTCCTTCTGGCGAGTTGTTCAGTTATCCTGTAGCGTGCAATGGAGGCGGGCTTAAGAGTTATCTTGACTGCATTGCCCTTATCTCTCTCATTCTTATCTCCAGTTGTAGGTGTCGGAACTAACGATTCGCTTGATGGATCGGCGTTGGGCATTGGTGGTTCTTGAGTGTTGCCTCCGCACGATATCGTTAGCAAAGCGATTGATAGTATCAGGAGTATGGTTGTTTTTCGCATCATGTTTTCAGGGAAGATTCCTTGTCAGGTAATAACCGATTGTGTTCGCTCTTAACACTAATTTCCAGATGTTGAAACTCTGGGTTGATTTGGATTCGCAATTGTCCTTCGTTAAATGAATGTACTATTCTACACTGATCCACTGATCCACTGATCCACTGATCCACTGATCCACTGATCCACTGATCCACTGATCCACTGATCCACTGATCCACTGATCCACTGATCCACTGATCCACTGAT